>Ga0187842_1000061_pt1 | contig 55533 bp, 52 predicted proteins | sample SpaLakP09_SKY_41_FD_134514 | JGI IMG/M metagenome (GOLD analysis project Ga0187842, IMG submission 134514) | Oligotrophic lake water microbial communities from Sparkling Lake, Wisconsin, USA - SP09_SKY_41 | ecosystem: Environmental > Aquatic > Freshwater > Lake | place: USA: Sparkling Lake... | reverse complement strand
TGAGGGCCTTCAAACTCTCAGTGATACTGTTCCCACTCGGCTGTCCGCAGTGGCACGCTGAGTACCCCGCGCATCTCAGCCTCTCCGGGCTGTGGACTTACACCACGCGCCGGGACATCACCCAGGGCAACATGGCGCCCTCGACCTCATCCTCGGTGATCAATGGTGTGCTGGTGCAATGGGGAGATCGGCTGTTCTATCCCGGCAATCGCATGGTCAAAGCGGCGCACACGCCGCGCCTGGGTTCTGGATTGCATCACCATGCCGATGCGATCCGTCGGCGCATTGAAGCCACCGTGGCCAGGCGAGCACCGCAGGTGATGGTCAAGGTGACCGGCGGTGGCCGGGGCATGGGCGCCATCGCGGCCCACTTCCGCTACATCAGCAAGAACGGGCGGCTGGCCTTCGAGGACGATCGCGGCGTGGTCCAGCAAGATAAGGAAGCGCTACATGACTTGGCTGAACAATGGCGCCTGGGCGGTTCGCTGATCGGTGAAACCAGTCCACGGCGAGAGGCCTTCAACCTGATGCTGTCCATGCCGCGGGGTACGAATGCGCAGACCGTCCTGCGCGCGGTACGAGAGTTCGCACAAGCGGAACTCAACGACCACCGCTATGTGATGGTGCTGCACGAGCATCAGGAGAACCCGCATGTCCATCTGAGCGTGCGGGCTGAGTCCATGAGCGGCAAGCGCTTGAATCCGCGCAAGGCCGACCTGCATCGCTGGCGCGAGACCTTTGCGGAGAAGCTGCGGGGATGGGGAGTGGAGGCCGAGGCGACACGCCAGGCCACCCGAGGCGAGGGCCGCCGCTTCGAGAACCTCTGGCAGCTCAAGGCCCGAGAGGACGGACGGCTGAAGAGCAGTGCTGCCGCAAAGAAGTCAGGCGAGGTCTACCAGCGCAGCCGAACCGAGGCACTTGAGGCCTGGGCTCACATCGTGACTGCGCTCAGGGCTTCGGACCAGGTGGGGGACCGCGAGTTGGCGCAGCAGATCAGCGGCTTCATTCGCGAGTCGGATTTTGCGAAGGAGCATGGCCGTGGACGCGGGCGCCAGATGCCCGAGCGGGCTGTTGCACGCAAGCTTGAGCCGGTGGGTTCTAGAACTCGGGCCGGCCCTGAAATCGAACGATGATCCGAAGGGGCTTCAGCGCAAAGCTGGATTTCAGCTTGGCAGCGATTGCTGCCGATGGTCGCCGCCGGTCGTACTTACGCTGCCTGGCACCAAGCAGACGTTGAGTTCGTCGGCAGACGCCGACTGGAATGGCTGCTCTACGAGGTACCGCCGACATAGAAATTTCCCCGGGGCGGTTCGCGCTGTGCCAGGGGCCACTTCTCCACTGCTCGAAAACGCAGTCCCGACCCATTCGCAACATCCGCCTCGCCGATTCCGAAGCCTCAAGGCAGTCGTCGGCGCCGACTTCGAAGTGCTGTTGGCGGCGTCGGCCGACCAAACGAGCCTGCATGCGCCAATAATCTTAAAGAGCTTCGGGCGGTTCCCACATCGCTCGCCGAAGCGTCGCCCAGTCAGTCCGGTGTGATGTCATGAACGCCGTGGCTGCCGTGAGTGTAGATGCGCAGCGCCGGAAATGCCGCGTGGATCTCGGCAAGAGTCACTTCGACCAGCGAGATATCTTCTATCGGGGCGGGACCTCCCCCAATAACTTGTTTGCGCTTGGCCTGCAGGCCGCTCTGCGATCGCACATATATTCCCCTGACTGTTCCGCCTTTGACGCGCCATTCGTTGTATCTGCCGACGACGTTGAACGTCTGCCCCAGCGACTCAACCGTGAGCGGACCTCCAGAACTCCGTTCGTCACCGTCTTGGGTCGTCGAAGATCCCGAGTCTTCATTCTTGACAGAGACCACGTTCGAAGCACACGGCTCAAAGATGATCCCCACATCGCCCGGGAGTTCCATAGGATGACCAGCCCAGACCACGCAGGACGACAGCGCCCACTTGTCGGCATTTTCGATCGCTGCCTGTAGGTCGGCCGGAAACTCCCCACCCGCGCGCATGTTGGCGTAGTGGGAGAAGTGGACGATCAGGGCTTTTCGGTCATCAAGGTAGCGGCAGAGTTCTGAGTCGGTCATCTTGAGAACGCTTTGACTTCTGCATGCACCACTGCAATGGCGTCCGCGAGGGCGGAGGGCGAGTCGACACCTTCTTTCAAGTCACCTGCCCAGTCCGGCGTTGCAGCCTGCCACCGGGTGAACTTCTCGAAATCGAAATCCGGAAGAGCTCGGAAATAGGAGCTGCTAAGAATCGCCGGTACTCGGGCCGAAATAAACCCGGCCGATTCTGGGTGACTCGCAAAATAGAGGGAGCAGGATTCTGCAAAGTTGCCTATATCAAGCGCCTTTGCAACGTTCCTCAGATATTCGAGGAACGCGCCGGAAGGGGTATCGCCCGGCTCTCCGCGGCGATTGATGGCGTCTTGAAGATCTTCCAAGCCTGGTTGCTTCATTTTTTTCTCCTCACCTAACAGTTTTCCATCATGACGGCAACTCAATTCGGGTTCATCCCGAATCTCGCGGTCGCGTTGCAGCAGGCTAGCCGAACTTATTGACCTACGCACTGTCAGCTGGAGTTCGCTCACGGCAATATCAAGCCTTCTGTGAAAAAAATGCGTTCGATTAGGCGTCAGCACTTGGCAGGGATCCGGCGGCTCGCAGTCGATCGAGGTTGCGGACGGCGAATGACCGCTTTGCGCGGAAGCCATCGTTCACAGTTGGCGGCCCAATGTTGCTGACCAGCCTGTTCCTGACTTTAGACGAACCTCGGCTATTGGCGATACTTCCCTGCTAACTCTCGCGCCGAGCGGTATCAGCCCGCCTTCGGCAAAATCGAACTGTTGAGCGGTCGGCATTTCATGGCCGAAAACTATCCAGACGAGTCCAAGGAATACTTCCGCGCAGTCTCATGTGGCCCGTCGCGCACCCCCGATCGCGCTTTCGATCGCCTCCACCAGTCTTGCCGCAGGTTGGTCGAACGCCGAAGCGCACTTGAGCAGGACTGATAACGAAGGCTGACGCTCTCCGCGTTCGAGCTTGCCGTAGTAGGAGCGATCGACTCCCGCCAGAAGCGCCAAGGCGTCCTGAGCGATGCCTCGCTCAACTCGCCATGCTCGCAATACCGTCCCGCAGGCATTGGCGACGACGGGGTCAAATGAATCGGCGCGTGGGGTCGGGCGTACCGACGGGGTCTTGGAGGGGGAAATGGCTTTGATCACAAGCCAAAGCTTTCCCGTGAATACCTATAGTAGGCCACGGCATATATGCCGTAAACTTGCTTTGCGGCACGTTTTTACCTGCCGGAAGGAACCAATGATGTGCAGGACTCTTGCGAACCAAGTCCAGTCGATTGGAGGCGATCTGCAGTCGTGCCCTCAAGGCCAAGCTGCGGGGGCGGACAAGTGGCAAGCGACGGCGTTGTGTTGGCACTACTTCGGCGCTCACTTTGAGCAGCATCGGGTCCCTGTGCTGGAGGATGACGGCGCCTCAACCGAGCAGACGGTGACCTGGGCGGTGGGCGTACTGCCGGACGGCGATTGGGAGCCGCTGGGCGCCTGGCCTGGAGCCGCTAGTGGTCCGGCGTTTTGGCGCGGCGTCTGGGAGCATCTCGATGCCCGGGGTGTCGACAGGATCTCGCTGGTGTGTGCGTCGGATCTTGACGCTCGCGCCCTGTGCCCCGGAGTTCGGGTGTTGCCGCCGTTCCGCTCCGTCCTGGGCCCGAGGTACCTGTCGCCTGGGTCGAGTGTGGGTGTGCTCCAGGCTGAAGCTCGGCGCTTGGTCCGTGAGGCTTCAGGGGTTCGTGCGGCGCGCATTGCGCTGGAGCACCTGCTGGCGAAGTCGGGGGCGGGCAGGGCGGCGGTGCTGTCACCGGATTGGCCTGACGTGCTGGAGCAGCTTCGACCGTTCTATGCGCTACGCCTCCATCGCCGGGCCTTGGTGCGAGCAGGCGATGAGTATCTGGAGCAATTGGGTTGGAGCTTGCGCCGCGCTGTGGTTCGCCATGATCCCTTTGCTGATCTGGCTGCTGCGGTGTCGTTCGTGGCCCAGACGATTTCCCGCGACGAGCTGCGGCTCAAGTTCTCCAAGCTGTCGAAGGTGGCTCGGCCCAGGTTGCGTCTGGTCGGCTCTGATGCGGCTGGCCTGGCGTCGCTGGGCCATTGACCCTGGGAGGGTTCACCATGAGCAAGAAACTGCCTGCGGTCTTCGCCCGTATCCGTTCCGCGCTGATGCGCCGTGGTGCAGCCCAGGACACCGACGACTACATCCAGGAAGCTTTTGCACGGCTGGTCAGCTACGAGCGCGAGCAGGCGGTGGTGGAGCCCGAGGCCTTCTTGATGCGTACCGCGATCAATCTGTCCATCGACGCGCACCGGGCGCGGGTGGTGCATGGCGAGCAGGTGGTGCTGGAGGAGGTCATCCTGGTGGACGACTCGCCGCCGGTCGAATCAGTGGTGCTGGGCCGTGAGCGCCTGGTTCGGCTCGAGCAATGCCTGGCGCGCCTGGGCGACAAGCCGCGCGACATCTTCCTGGCCCATCGCATCGACGGGCTGACCTACCGGGAGATCGCCGATCAGCATGGCTTGAGCATCAGCACGGTGGAGAAGCACGTCGCCAAGGTCACAATGCAACTCATCACCTGGATGGAAGGCTGGTAGGCGTGCGTCCGAAGGAAGAGCGGGGCAGGGCGGAGGAGGGGCCTGAGCCTGAGATGCCTGTGGTGACGCGGGAGATCGCGGCAGAGGCCGCCGTGTGGATCGCCCGGCTGCACGGGCCAAACCGGTCTAACCACATGGAACGCGCATGCCGAGCCTGGCAGGCCCGCTCTGCGGCGCATCGCCTCGCGTTCGAGCGCGGGACCGATCTATGGATGGAGGCAGCGGGCGTTAACCGGGCGGCAGTTGCCCGTGCTGCAGACCGCCGGCCCGAGCTCGCCGCACGGTCAGGGCGCTTGAAGCCTTGGCCCTTCGCAGTGGCGCTGACGACGGCGGTCCTGGCTGGCGTGGTGTTGCTCGGTCCTTGGTGGGGCAGGGACAGCTACGACACCGGCGTTGGCGAGCAGCGCATCGTGATGCTGGAGGACGGGACGCGGATGTCGCTGAACACGTCGACGCGGGTGCGGGTGGCGCTTGACTCGCACCGGCGCACCGTGGAGGTTCTCGGCGGCGAGGCGCTGTTCGAGGTGGCCAAGGATGCAAGCCGGCCGTTCGTCGTGCGGGCTTCGGGCTCCGAGGTGACGGCCACGGGCACGGCCTTCGTCGTGCGCTACACGCCCGCCCTTGCGGGCGGCCGCAACGCTGTGGACATCACCTTGGTGGAGGGCAGGGTGGTGGTGCGCGGCGCTGCCGACGGCGTGCTCTCCACCGAGAACGTGCCAGCTGTCGAGATGGTGCCGGGCGAGCGCCTGCGGGTCGGCGCAGCGGTCAAGCCGAAGGTTGACCGGCCTCGCGTGGACCAGGTGCTGGCCTGGAAGCACGGCGAGGCGATCTTCGACAGCGCCTCTCTGCCCGAGGCTGTGGCCGAGATGAACCGCTACAGCTCAACACCGATCAGCTTGGCCGCTGCAGATGCGCTGGGCGACTTGCGAGTCAGCGGGGTGTTCAAGACGGGCGACAACCTGAGCTTCGCACGTGCCGTGGCCAAGTTGCACGGCTTGCTGGTTCGAGAACTGCCGGATCGGTTGGCGCTGTCGCCGCAATAAAGCAGCGCGCACCCGGTGGTCAGTGGGGCCTGTGCAAGAACTTCCGGGTCTTCGCATAGACCACTGATGCGAGCATCAGCGGCCAGAGGCCTGCGCACAGGGCGAACCACAGCAGGGACTCCGAGCCATCGTCATGAGGGCTGGCAGACCAGCCGCCGAGCCGCTCGCGATGGCCGTTGAACACGACGGCCAGCACGATCCCGACCGAGAGGTAGATGTTCGTAGGCCGGTGTTCCATGCAGCCAGTCTAGGAGCGCGTGCCTCGTGAGGGAATGGCCTGACACCCCCGCGTTCAGGGCATCGCAGAGGCCAAACGGTAGGACTTCACACCGCAGGATGCCGATACCCATGCGATGCCCGACCCTTGAACACAGGCGGCCCGTTCCCGTGCCAGCGGAAGGGGGCCAGTTGCCTTCCTGCTGCGCATGAACGCGCCCCCTTGCCGAACAGGCCTGCGGCCAGATCGGCACCGCTGGCACCCGCCAGGCCCGAAGCCGGGCCGCCTGGGTCCTCAACGCTTCCTGAGCCCTCAGCGAATCCACAGCCAAGCTGCCACCGCCAAGGTGACGGCGGAGGCCACGAGCGCTGTCGCCGCATGGGTCAACCAGCGCTGCCAGTGCACCCAGGGGCGCTCGCGTTGATAGGCCTGGTGTGCCAGGCGGTTCAGTGGCGCGATCAGCTCTTGTAAGGTCGGACGGAGCTCGGCACCTAGCGCGGTGCGCGCCGCTTCGCGAATCTCCAGGACCTGGGTTTGCATGGCTTTGCGCGTCAGCTCGTCAGTGCGCTGCGCGATGTGTTTCACCGCGACGACCTTCGCGTTCTCGGCGATGGCGTTCGTGCGATCTTCGAATGCGCGGAGCTGGCTCGACAGCTGTGCGTTCGCATCGATCAGCGATTGCCGGGTGTCTTGCAGCAGGGGCACCAGGGCCTCGACCCGATTCACCACGCCCGCCATTTCGCCGAGCATCTCGACGAACAGCGCGTCGCGGGCGCCGAGCTGGTCGGTCATGGCGTGGCCCTCGTTGCAAGCTCAGGGGTGGGGTCGGCAAAGACTGCTGCGAGGGTCAATTCCAGGGACGATTGGGAAGGCTGCGCCAGTGCATCGACCAGGCCCAGTGCCGCGAAGCATGCATCGTGTTCGGGCACCACCCAGGAGGCCAGCCTGTGGGTGGCGAGCTTTTGGGCCAGGGCGAGCTTCTCGTGGGTGTCGCGCGACTGGAGGATCAAGGCCTTGTAGTCGGTCTCGTCACGGGCCAGCGTGGCCAGGTCGGCTTGCGCGCCCTGAAGCCCGCGGATGCGTGCGTAGATGTCGGTCGCGCGCATGCGGCAGGCCGTGTTCACCGCCGCGAGCGGCTGTTCGGCAAGGAAGGCCCACAGCAGATAGAACGTGTCTTCGACAGAGAGGGCGGCCTCCATCATGTTGAACACGAGCTTGATGCGCTCGGGCGGCACGCCCAGGCGCGACAGCGCAATCAAGGTCGCGATCGTGTCCTGCTGCTGCTTCACCGCCGGCACGGTCGGCACGATGAAGCAGTCGAAGTCTTCGTGGCTGCGGGGGTAGATCTGCATCAGGCTCAGCAGCTCCTCGATGTTGCTGGCACCGATGTCGACGACGGCGCTGTCGATGGTCTGCATGTATTCCTGCAGCTGTACGAACTGGCTGCCGCGCAGGGATTGCGCCTTGGCGCCCTTGGGGCCGACGCTTTTGCCGCCGTCGGCATTCACGCTTTCCACGACGATCAGCTCCGCCCCGGGGACGCGGGGCAGCAGCAGGTGACGGGCCACGGTGGTCTTGCCCACGTTGCCGGAGAAGTTGATGACAGCGAGTTTCATGGTTGCTCCTTGGCACGGACGAGAGGGTTGGTGGTCTGCGTGCGCACAAAGGCCTCGGCCTCGTCTTTGGCGCTGCGGGGATCGGGTTGAGCTGCGATGGGCAGGGATGCTGTCGTCGTCGTTGTTGTTGCCGCTGTTGCGGCGGGCGGGACTGGATGTGCACGAGCGGCTGCCCGGGGCGTGTACGTGGCGGATGCGGGGTAGGTGGCGCAGGCATCGTTGCGCGCAGCTTCGCGCTTGACGGTGCTCAGGCTGACGCTGAGGCCGACGTCGAGCAGCGCCTGACGGATTGCCGAGAAGGGGTAGCCGGCATGGCGCAGCTGGTGGATGTCGGCGGCGAACTGCAACGCCTTGCGATTGGCGCGGCCGGGTGGGAGCTTAGGATTGAGTCGCAATGTCTTGGCCCGAAGTCACGACGTGTGGGGCCAGTGTGCGGCCGGTAGCCGTGCAAGGCCGCGATGACTTTTAGCGAAGATTCAGCGATCGGGGCAGGGCATCTCCAGCCGGTGGGCCGGATGCGGTTCGGGGTTGGCTCGGTCTCAGGCCGGATGTGGGCTGGATGCGGCTCTGACTCGGGCCGCGCCTGGGCCGGCTTCGACTTGGAAGAGGCGCTCGCGACTGAATGAGGCCTGCGATCGCGATGGATTTCGATGTGAAATCATCGGTCGCGAGACTTCAACCAAAGCCAAATTCTGAACTGATTGGTGATTGCAGGATAGGCTGGGTGCCAGCATTTGGATGCCTTCCGCCGAAGTAGCGGTTCTTAAGGCGCGTCCCGTAAGGACTAGACTTGCTCATCGTTCTAGCTTGTCCCAGAGCGCTCAGCGGGTTGGACTCGCAGCACATCAGTCACTTTGGCCGGGATGGTCCTAGGGGAGTCCGAAGTTTCCTGTCCTCAAGAGGATCGGTAGCAGAAGAAGGTAGGGGTTTACTCCAGGCTGTGCTCGTCGCTGCCCGCACATCGGCGATACCTCTCTCCTGAAATGCGTGCACCCTCGGTTAAATTGCTGTAGGGAGCATAAAACCGATGAAACTGATCAGAAATGCTGGAGCGGATCGCGTCATCGATCTGATTCTGCCGGAGCTGGCGACTGGCAATCAGATGGACTTGTTGACGGCCTCTGGCTCGCTGTTCGCATTCGAGTCCATGCAGGAGGGGGCGAGCAAGCTGGGTTCCGCTCGGCTTGTCGTCCCAGCAGAGGTCGATGCGTTTCAACTCCTTGGTGGCGAATCTGACCGGCCGGCACGCAATCGGCTCCAAGCCCCTCGCTTGGCCCGGCAGTTCGCTGATTGGATTCGCGACAAGGCAGAAGTGCGCAGTGCGCCCAGTGCTGTGCCTCAAGGGCTTGCTGTGCTGCGCGGGCCAGACGGCAACCCACGGCAGGCCGTGCACGGCTCATTCGGCCTGTCGACCGATGGTCTTGGCATCACGCCCGGCAACCCGTTGAGCTTCATTCAGGCCTCGGAGACCCCTCAGGAAGCCGAGATGCTTGCCCAGTGGTTCGACCAGCAGTGGAACAGCCTGGAAGCGCAGCCACAGGCCAAGCAAGGCCTACTGGATGCGCTGGACGGCTTGGCGGCGCCCCGCGATCCGATGGGCATCTATGCGGCGATGCTCTTTCACCTGTTCCGGGCCGACAGCCAGGACATGGATGAGGACCGCATCGTCAAGTCGGCGACGGGCATCCGGAACACCATCGTCTGGAAGAAGCTCTACAAGTTCCAGCGGGACGGCGTTGTCGGCGCCATCGACAAGCTGGAGCGATATGGCGGCTGCATCATTGCCGACAGCGTGGGCCTCGGTAAGACCTTCGAGGCGCTGGCCATCATCAAGTACCACGAGCTGCGTAACGACCGTGTGCTGGTGCTGTGCCCCAAGCGCCTGCGTGATAACTGGACCATCTACAAGGCCAACGACCAGCGGAACATCCTCGCGTCGGACCGGCTCAACTATGACGTGCTGAACCACACGGACTTGTCGCGCGACAGCGGGCTGTCTGGCGACATTGACCTCGCGCACGTCAACTGGGGCAACTATGACCTGGTGGTGATCGACGAGTCCCACAACTTCCGCAACAAGAAGGCGCCGAAGCAGGGCGCCGAGACGCGCTACGACCGCCTGATGCGCAAGATCATCCAGGAGGGTGTCAAAACGAGGGTGCTGATGCTGTCGGCGACGCCGGTCAACAACCGGCTAGCGGACCTGAAGAACCAGATTGCCTTCGTCACCGAGGGCGACGACACGGCGCTCTTCGATCACGGCATTGCCAGCATCGACAGCACCACGCGCCGTGCTCAAAAGGCCTTCAATCGCTGGCTTGATCTGCCCGAGCTGGAGAAGACACCTCAACTCCTGGTCGAAATGCTGGGCTTCGACTACTTCACCCTGCTGGACCACTTGACCATCGCCCGGTCGCGCCGGCACATCGAGAAGTATTACGGCACCACTGAAACAGGCCGCTTCCCCGGCCGACTGCCCCCTATCAACATCAAGGCCGATGTCGACAAGGCCGGCGAGTTCCAGTCGATCAAAGAGATCAATCTGGAGATTCGTCGCCTCAAACTGGCCAGCTACGCACCGCTGCGCTACGTCAAGGACGACAAGCTCGCAGCCTATGACGCCAAGTACAGCACCGCCATCCGTGGCGGCGAGAGCATCTTCCGCCAGGTCGACCGGGAAGAGAACCTCATCCACCTGATGCGCGTGAACCTGCTCAAGCGAATGGAAAGCTCGGTCTTCTCGTTCGCGCTGACGGTCGGGCGGCAACTCAAGGACGTGGACGCGATCCTTGCTCGGCTGCAGTCCTACAAGGTGGGCAGCGCAGGATCTGAAGACGAGTTCGAAGAGATCGACATCGCGGACGTTGACATCGACGATCCAGCGTTTGAGGCCATGCTTGTCGGCCGCAAGATCAAGGTCTTGCTGAGTGATCTGGACCTGGCTCGCTGGCGCCAAGACCTTACCGAAGACCGTAATCGCCTGGCTACGCTGAATGCTGCTGCGCTGCAGGTCAACGCGGCCCGGGATGACAAGCTCGGCAAGCTGCGCGAGCGGATCGCAGAGAAGGTGCGCAATCCCATCAATGCGGGCAATCGCAAGCTGATCGTGTTCACCGCCTTCGCGGACACGGCCGAGTACCTCTACGAGCACCTGGCTGAGTGGGCCAAGAGCAACCTCAAGATCGAATCGGCCTTGGTCACCGGCTCCGGCCGCAATCGCTCAACCTTGCCCGGGCTGCGCAAAGATCTGTCCACCATCCTCAGCGCCTTTTCGCCGCGCTCGAAGGAGCGACCGGAGAGCCTTGCGCATGAAGGCGAGCTGGAGCTGTTGATCGCGACCGACTGCATCAGCGAAGGCCAGAATCTGCAGGACTGCGACTGGCTTGCCAACTACGACATCCACTGGAATCCGGTTCGGATCATCCAGCGCTTCGGTCGTATCGACCGTCTTGGCTCCCCCAACATCTCCATCCAGTTGGTCAACTTTTGGCCAAATATGGAGCTTGAGGAGTACATCAACTTGGAGCAACGCGTCAGCGGGCGCATGGTGCTGCTCGACATCTCTGCGACCGGCGAGGAGAACATCATCGAGCAGCAGTCCGGCGACCCGATGAACGATCTGGAGTACCGCCGCAAGCAGTTGCTGAAGCTGCAGGATGCGGTGATCGACCTGGAGGACCTGTCTAGCGGCGTGTCGATCACCGACCTGACCTTGACCGACTTCCGCATCGATCTTGCCCGCTACCTTAAGGCGCATCCAGGCAAGCTGGAGACCATGCCGCTCGGCGCCTGCGCCGTCACCACGACGCATGAGGCAGATGTGCCGCCCGGTATCCTGTTCTGCCTGCGTGCCGAAGGGGCGGCGGCGGGGAGGGCTGTTGATCCTGGCTACCCGCTGGCTCCGGTGTATCTGGTGCACATCGGCGAGCACGGCACGGTGCTGTTGCCCTACACCCAGGCCAAGCATGCGTTGGACCGCTTGAAGCGCCTGAGCATGGGGCGTGATCTGCCAGATGCTGGCGCCGCAGCGCGTCATGTCAAGGCCACCCGAAACTTCGAGGACATGCGGCGCGCCCAGGAACTGCTGGCTGCCGCCGTGGCATCGGTGGTGGGCAAGAGCGAAGAGCGCGCTGTGGCCAGCCTCTTCACCCCCGGCGGCACCCATGCCATGAAGGGCGAGTTCGCAGGCATGAATGACTTCGAGGTGCTGGCCTACCTCGTCGTGCTGCCGGGCACTGGCGCGGGTCCTGGTGGTTCTGGCGCTGCTGACGCCCTAGTAGTCGCGTTATGACGGTTGACGATCTGATCCGAGCGCTGGGCCTGCCCGAATCGGCACGGCTGAATCAGCGCGTGCCCAAGAAGCTGCTGGCCGAGCATGCTGCGGCCACTGCGGCGGACAAGCGCAACATCCAGGACGGCGTGGATGAGATCATTTGGCTTGCCGCGCTCAAGCCGCACCTCATTGGCGTGTCGGCCTACCAGGACGAGTCTCGGCACTACGTCGAGCTGGCGGTGCTGAGCATGACGCTCAAGCCGGGCGGCAAGTCTGGCCGTCTGGCAGAACTGCTTCATCGGGCCGTGCCGTACCCCATGCTGCTGGCAAGCTCCTCTGACGCTGGTCTCAGCCTTTCGCTGTCCCATTTGCGGACATCACAGAACGAGGCGGACAAGAACGTGCTGGATGGCGAGCTCCTTGCCGTGGCGCTACCGCCCGATGGCGACAGCGGGGCATTTCTGTCAGCCATGGCGCTGGCTCGTCAGCCGCAGGCCGACCTCTTTGCCCTGTATCAGGGGTGGATGGACAGCGTTGCTGCACTCGATATCGCAGCGGAGACGGGGCACTTTCGGGCCAGCCAGGACCGTGCACAGGCGGTGGCCCGGCATGCTGCCTTGCAGAAGTGTCGGCAAGTCCAAGCGCGAATGGCCCAACTGCGCTCGCAGGCGGAGAAGGAGAAGCAGTTGCCCAGACAAGTGGCGTTGAACCAGGAGCTGCGGGCCAGCCAGACTGAGCTGGAGGCGCTGCAGGGCTCCCTCATGGGCGAGGCCTTATGACGACGGCTTCAAACTCAACGCCGCATGAGGCTGGTCCTGAGGCGTTGGCCCATGCGCTGTATCGGGCCGAGCAGCTCGACGAGGCCTTGATGCTTGCTATCGGCGCCGCGGATTACAGACCCTATGACGGCTCGGACCGCATCAACGCCAGCGCTTCCGCAGCCAGCGTGTCGCTTGAACACGGGCGTGCGATACGCGTACTGATCGCGGATGGCTTGCCGACTGCGGCGCTGAGCTTGCTGCGGCTGCAGCATGAGGCGTTGACGCGGGCTGTCTGGCTGCTGTACGCGGCCGATGACCTTGCCATCGCCAAGCTGAGCGCACCGCTGTCGAAGGAGGCTGAAGCCGCTGCCAACAAGCTGCCGATGATGGCCGACATGCTCAAGCATCTGGCTGGCAAGCCAGCGGCAGCGACGCCGCTGTTGGGCCTACTGGCCTTCAAGGACAATAACGCGGCGGCCTTGAACTCCTTTGTCCACGGCGGCATCCATGCGTTGCAGCGCCATGCCCAAGGCTTCCCGCTGCCGCTCGTGCTTCAAGGGCTGCGCAACTGCAATGGCCTGATGCTGATGACTGGCATGATGCTGGCCGTACTTGCAGGGCGTCAGCCCTTGGTTGGCCGGGTAGGGCGGCTCCAGAAGGAATTTGCCGAGGACCTACCGCCTCCTTTACCGACCACGGGTGGTTCTGCCACCGAACCGCCGCCGCAAGACACCAAGAATTCGTGAAGCTGAGACCCCATGTCCATTGAAAAGATCGAACCCGGCGCGCCCGAGAGCCAAAGCGCTGACTTGCTGGCCGGCAACCTGGCGCGCCTGAAGGCTCTGTTTCCGGAACTGATCACCGAAGGCGCCAAAGGGCCGGCTATCAACGTTGACGTGCTCAAAGCCCTGGTGGGCGATGTGACGGTGACCGATACCGATGAAAAGTACGGGCTGAACTGGCATGGCAAGCGTGCTGCCCGCCAACTGGCGCTCACGCCCAGTACCGGAACGCTGCGCCCATGCCCAGAGGAGAGCGTGGATTGGGATACGACCCAGAACCTGATGATTGAGGGCGACAACCTTGAAGTGCTGAAGCTGCTGCAGAAGAGCTACGCGGGCAAGGTCAAGCTGATTTATATCGATCCGCCTTACAACACCGGCAAGGACTTCGTCTACCCAGACCACTTTCAGAACAGCATCCAGAACTACCTGGAGCTGACAGGTCAAGTTGAGGGTGGCCGCAAAATCAGCAGTAACACGGATGCCAGCGGGCGCTTCCATACTGACTGGCTCAACATGGTGTACCCACGGCTGAAGCTGGCGCACAGCTTATTGACGGACGATGGGGTCATCTTCGTCAGTATCGCGGACCACGAGATCCACAACCTGCGCGCGGCGTTGAACGAGGTGTTCGGCGAAGAAAACTTTATCGCAACCGTAATTTGGCAAAAAGTCTTCTCGCCCAAGAACTCGGCACGTCACTTTTCCGAGGACCATGACTACGTCGTAGTCTTCGCAAAGAGTGCTGACTTGTGGGTTCCTAGGCTTCTTCCCAGGACGGAAGAAATGGAAGCGCGATACACGAACCCGGACAACGATCCGCGGGGCGAGTGGGCTTCTGACAATCTGACCGCTCGAAACTTCTACGGTGCTGGAACTTATCCAGTGACCTGCCCGTCTGGCCGGGTAATCGCCGGGCCGCCTTCAGGTCGCTACTGGGCCATCTCGAAGGATAAGTTTGATGAGCTGAATCGGGACCGGCGAATCTGGTGGGGAGCCGATGGCGACAACATGCCCCGGCTCAAACGATTCCTGCACGAGGTGCAGGGCGGAAAGGTGCCTCAGACCTTTTGGTCTTACGAGGATGTGGGACACACCCAAGAGGGGAAGAAGGAGCTGATTGCCGCAGTTAGCTTCCCTAACTCCGACCTCGTCTTCGAAACCCCAAAACCAACCCGTTTAATGCGTCGGATCTTGCAGATAGCAACTTCGCCCGAGAGCACGGATATCGTCTTGGACTTCTTTGCCGGCACCGGGACGATGATGGACGCTGTGTTCGCACAGAACGCAGAAGATGGTGGAAAGCGACGATGCATTCTTGTCCAGTTGCCCGAGCCACTGGCAGGCGCTGAGTCGGTGGGCTGGACAACCGTCGCCGACATAACGCGCGCGCGTATTCAAGCTGCCGGCCTGCGCCAAAAGGGGCATGACACAGATTTCGATGGCGACGTTGGCTTCCGAACCTTCCGCCTCGACACATCCAACATCAAAGCCTGGATGCCTCGCAGTGACGACGTCGCGCAGTCGCTGCTCGACCATCTTGAGCATGTGAATGCTGGCCGCAGCAACACCGACGTCCTCTACGAACTGCTGCTCAAGCTCGGACTGGATCTGTGTGTGTCCATGCAGGAAAGGGATATCGCAGGCAAGGAGGTGCACAGCATCGGTGGCGGGGTGCTGCTCACATGCCTCAATGAGCGCATCAGTGTCGGCGATGCCGAGCCACTGGCTCTTGGCATCGTGGCATGGCACAAGGAGCAAGCCCCAGCGGGCGAGGTGACCTGTGTCTTTCTCGACAGTGCTTTCGAGAACGATATCGCCAAGACCAACTTGGCCGCCATCCTCGAACAGCATGGCATCGCCAAGGTACGGAGCCTCTAGTCATGGCTGTACCCGCGCATCCGAAAATTTATCACATATGCCATGTGGATCGCCTGCCGTCCATCGTGGCCAGCGGGGGCTTGCTGTCGGACGCTGCGATTCTTCAGCATGCACTGCCGGGGACCGTGATCGGCATGAACAACATCAAGCAGCGACGGCTGAACGAGCTGAGGCTTGCGAGTCATCCACAGCTCTATGTTGGGCAATGCGTGCCGTTCTACTTCTGCCCGCGCTCGGTCATGCTGTACCTGATCTACCGGCGGAATGCGGAGCTGGCATACCAGGGCGGGCAAGGGCCGATCATCCATCTCGAATCGGATCTGCATGCCACCGTAGCTTGGGCGAATGCGCAGGGGCGGCGCTGGGCATTCACGTTGTCCAATGCCGGCGCGTACTACTTTGAAGACAGAGCCGATTTGGCCAGGCTCGATGAAATCAACTGGAACGCTGTGCAGGCCCGCCTGTGGCAGTCCGACAAGGATGGAAAGCAAGCCGAGTTCCTGCTGGAACAGAGCTTCCCATGGCACTTGGTGGAGAAGATCGGCGTGACTTCGCCTGCGGTGCATGCTCAAGTGGCGCACGCGCTCCCTCACCAGGGCCATCGACCAGTGGTTGAAGTTCGACCCGACTGGTACTACTGAATGAAGACGAGGAATACACCATGATTGAATTGACCAGCGGCGACATCCTGAAGGATGACTCTGACGCCATCGTCAACACGGTGAACTGTGTGGGCGTGATGGGGCGGGGGATTGCCTTGCAGTTCAAGAACGCCTGGCCCGAGAACTTTGCTGCCTACGCCGCTGCATGCAAGCGCGACGAGGTGCAACCTGGGCGGATGTTCATCTACGAGGTCGGGCAGCTGACCTCTCCGCGCTTCATCGTCAACTTCCCTACCAAGCGCCATTGGAAGGGTAAGAGCCGCATGGAAGACATCGAATCGGGACTGGTGGCATTGGTCGCTGAGCTGCGTTCGCGCGGCATTCGTTCCATCGCCATTCCTCCCTTGGGCAGCGGCCTGGGGGGCTTGGACTGGTCGGATGTTCGGCCGGTGATTGAGGCTGCCATGCAGGCCGTGCCGGATGTGCGCGTGCGGATCTACGAGCCCAAGGGTGCCCCCGAAGCCGAAAAGATGCAGCACAGCAAGAACGTGCCTGCCATGACTGCCGGCCGTGCAGCACTGGTTGAGCTGATGAACCGCTATGTGCGTGGGTTGCTGGACCCGACCATAAGTCTGCTGGAGGTCCACAAACTGATGTATTTCATGCAGGAGGCCGGGCAGCCGCTGAAGCTGAACTATGTCAAGGCGCCGTATGGCCCGTATGCCGAAAATCTGCGGCATGTGCTGCTCGCCATTGAGGGCCACATGGTCGCTGGCTATGCCGATGGCGGCGATGCTCCCCAGAAGCCCTTGGCACTGGTGCCCGGCGCGGTGGAGGAGGCCAGCGCCTTCCTGGCTGCGCATGATGAAACGCGTGCCCGGTTTGATCGGGTCGGCCATCTCGTGGAAGGCTTTGAGACGCCGTTCGGGCTTGAGCTTCTGTCCACCGTGCATTGGATTGCGAAGCATGACGACGCGCCCGCCGATGCCGATGAAGTGGTGTCGCGCATCTATGCTTGGAATGAGCGTAAGAAGCAGTTCACGCCTCGCCAAATCGGCATCGCCCTGGATGTCTTGGCCAACAAAGGCTGGATCGAGCCCGCTCTGGCAGGAGCGCACGCTTGAAACTGCACTTCGAAGCCGATCTACCGTATCAGTCATCCGCCATCGAGGCGGTTTGCGATCTTTTCCGTGGGCAGGAGATCTGCCGCACCGAGTTCACCGTGACCGTGCGTGCTGCTCGGCCGGACGGCGCGGCAGGCGAGGCCCAAGGCGCGCTGGAGGGCATGCTGGCCACGGAGCAGGGTGGCATCGGCAACCGCCTGACGCTGCTTGACGACGAGATTGAAGGAAACCTGCGCGGGGTGCAGCTGCGCAACGGCTTGCCGCCAACGTCAAAGCTCTCGCCCGACTTCACTGTGGAGATGGAAACCGGCACCGGAAAAACGTACGTCTATCTGCGTACGGTGTTTGAGCTGAACCGGCGCTTCGGTTTCACCAAGTTTGTGATCGTGGTGCCATCCGTGGCGATCAAGGAAGGCGTCAACAAGACGCTGCAAATCACGCGCGAGCACTTCGAGGCGCTGTACCCGAGTGCAAAGGGCTACGAGTTCTTCCAGTACGACTCGGCCAAGCTGGGCCAGGTGCGGAACTACGCCACCAGCCCGAACGTGCAGATCATGGTGATCACAGTCGGCGCCATTAACAAGTTCGGTGATGAGCAGGAAGCCGCCGCTGAGGAAGCCGACGAAGCGCTGCGCCGCGAGAAGTCCAAGAATGTGATGTACCGGGCCAGCGAGAAGACGGGCGGCGAGAAGCCCATCGATCTGGTGCGCGCGACGCGGCCGATCCTGATCGTGGACGAGCCGCAGAGCGTGGACGGTGGCATCGACGGACGCGGCAAGAAGGCCATGGCTCGCATGCATCCCCTGTGCACGCTGCGCTACTCGGCCACGCACGTCGACAAGCACAATATGGTCTATCGCCTAGATGCGGTGGACGCCTACGAACAGAAGCTGGTCAAGCAAATCGAGGTGGCATCGGCGACGGTGGAGCAAGGCTTCAACAAGCCCTATGTGAAGCTGCAGTCAGTGAGCAACAAGCGTGGTGTGGTGACAGCGACGGTTGAGCTGGACGCGCTGCGCGCCGGGGCTGTTCGACGTGTGGATGTGACCGTGCAGGACGGTGACGACCTGGAACAGACCACGGGTCGCGAGATCTACGCCAATTTGCGCATCGGAACGATCCGTGTGTCAAAAAAAGACGAGTTGCTGGAGATCCATGTCCCCGGTGGCCAGATGTACCTTCGCCTGGAAGACAGCTGGGGCGGCGTGGAGCCGCTGGCGATTCAGCGCGAGATGATCCGCCGCACGATCAAGGAGCACCTGGACAAGGAAAAGCGTCTTCGCCCGCTGGGCATCAAGGTGCTGAGCCTGTTCTTCATTGACGCGGTGGACAAGTACCGCCTCTACGATGCCCAAGGCAATGCGCAGAAGGGCGTGTACGCCACGATCTTCGAAGAGGAATACAAGCGCCTGGCGCGGCATCCTGACTACCAGAGCCTGTTCACCGAGGTGGACCTGAGCTTGGCGGCCGACGAGGTGCACAACGGCTACTTCTCCATCGACAAGAAGAAGGTGGGCGGCAAGACGGTAGAGGTGTTCAAGGACACCCGCGGCGATACCGCTACCGACAATGACACCTACAACCTCATCATGCGGGACAAAGAGAAGCTGCTCAGCTTCTCATCGCCGCTGAAATTCATCTTCAGCCATTCGGCGCTGAAAGAGGGTTGGGACAACCCCAACGTCTTCCAGATTTGCAACTTCAGCGCCCGGGAGACCGAGCGCTGGCGTCGGCAGACCATTGGTCGCGGTCTGCGCCTATGTGTCAACCAGGAAGGCTTGCGTCTGCGCGGCTTCGAGGTCAACACCCTGACGGTGATCGCCAACGAGAGCTACCAGCAGTTCGCGGACAGCCTGCAGAAGGAGATCGAGGAAGACGGGTTCCAGTTCGGCGTGGTGCCGGATCACCTGTTCGCTGGCGTTGCTGTTGCTCAGGCGGACGGCACGCAGTTGCCTCTGGGCTTTGACGCGTCGAAGCTGCTGGCTGAGCACCTTCGCGCGCAGAAGCTGATCGACGCCAAGGGCAAGATCCAGGACAGCTTGCGGGCGGCCCTCAAGAGCGGCACGCTGTCGCTGCCGCCGGAAGTCGAAGCGCATCGCCAGCAGATTCTGGACATGCTGCGCAAGGTGGCCGGGAAGCTGGAGATCAAGAACGCGGACGAGCGCCGCCAGGTGCCGGTGCGGCGTGCTGTCCTGGACAGCCCCGAATTCAAGGAACTGTGGGATCGCATCAAGTACAAGACCACGTACCGCGTGCAGTTCGACAATGAGAAGCTGATCCGCGACTGCATCGCCGCCGTCATCCAGGCCCCGCCCATCAGCAAGACGCGCCTGCAGTGGCGCAAGGCAGGCATGGAAATCGGCGAAGCAGGGGTGACCGCTGTGGAGCGCAAGGGCTCTGAAGTGGTGGTGCTTAACGAGGGCGACATTGAGCTACCGGACATCCTGACTGAGCTGCAGAACCGCACCCAGCTGACTCGGCGCAGCATCGGTCGCATCCTGGTGGAGAGCCACCGGCTGAATGACTTCAAGCGCAACCCGCAGCAATTCATCGAGACGGTGGCCGACGCCATCAACCGCTGCAAGCGTGTCGTCCTGGTGGACGGCATCCGCTATCAGCGTCTGGGTGAGGACGCCTACTACGCGCAGGAGCTGTTCGAGAAAGAGGAGCTGACCGGCTACCTTAAGAACATGCTGAGGGACACGCAGCGGTCGGTGTACGAACACGTGGTCTACGACTCCGATGTCGAACGCGACTTCGCCGATCAGCTGGAGAAGAACGAAGCCATCAAGGTCTACGCCAAGCTGCCCGGCTGGTTCAAGGTACCAACGCCGCTCGGCTCCTACAACCCCGACTGGGCCGTGCTTGTCACGACGCCCGATGGCGATCGCCTGTACTTCGTCGTCGAGACCAAGAGCAGCCTGTTTGCGAACGACCTGCGCAACGCCGAGAGCGCCAAGATCGAATGCGGCAGGGCGCATTTCAAGGCGCTGGAAGTTGGCGAGAAGCCGGCGATCTATGACAAGTTCAAGGATGTGGCTGGGCTGGTGGAGCGGGCTCAGATGACGACTTGAATCGCGATGGCAACCTGGTGAAGGCCAACGGCATAAGCGGGGTCAAAAAAAGTCAAAAAGGGAGGGGCAAAAATGGCAGAGGCAGTAACCATCACGTTCTACAAGGTCACCAAATGCGGGTACTACGCCGGTGATCGGGACAGTGACTTTCAGTTTGGAACTCTTGCAGGCTTGATGCCACAACTGGCAACCTGGGGGCGCCCGCTCACACTGGGCCAACGCAAGACATTCGAGCCCACAGCTGGTGTAGAAGACCAACACGGAACCTACTTGCTGGATGTCGTCGGCCGGAATGATCTATGGGTGCTTTGCCTTTGGAACGAATCGGCGACAACAAATGGCAACGTCGCCTCGGTCCGCGACGATTCTCAGTTTGGGCACGCTGAGGTTGTTCTTACCAAGCTGGCAGAGGGCACCATACCTGGCTACGCCACCTACTTCATGGTCATCCCGTCGCTTGGCTACATTGCCGGCGTGCGCTTTGATCGCATGGTGTACGGGCATCAGTCGATGCGTGATTACTTGCAAGGATTTTTGGACTCTCGGTCGCCCCATGTGGTGACTAGTTCCGTGCAGCACGGCAGAGAGATTGAAGTGGAGATCGTTGGTTACAGGAATGGGCCGGCAGACCCTCCAGCTGCGCTCAGGCCAAAGTTACGCACTCACCTACACGGCCTGCCAGGGCCGAGGGACGAACTGCTCCGCAACGTACATCGCATCAAGCGAATCGTAAGGAAAACTAAGCTGTCGCTGAGGACTACTGACAACACCACCTTGTTTCAGGGGATGCTGCAGCAGCTGGGTCTTCGTGACCGCGCAGCCCCCGCTCAACCTGTCAAGATCCGGTATCACGTGGACACGACGCTCACCGCTGATGAGCTGCGCACCATCATGGATACGTGGGATACGGAGCATGCGCGCGGGGGCTACGATGATGTAGGCTTTGCGTACCAGGGCGATCTGGCATCTTTCCATTGGCTCAGCCACAGTGTTCCTAGGTCTGAGTTGGAATTGGACGTTACGCGGGACAACGCAGAGGTTGTTAACGCCAGTTCCTTGCTTGATGCGCTGGAGCTTCACCGTGCTCAAATATTGAGAGACGTCAGCGTGCAGCCATGAAAAGGATCAAGGTCTTGATCTGGGTGCTTTGTGTCGAGCTTGTCGCGGTTGGCGGCTGGCTCGGGCAGGCTGTGCCGTTCACAGAGCAATGGCCAATTTTTGAAGCACTTCGAACCACTGCGTCAATCATCTTTGCTGTTATTGGCGCGTGGTTGGCCATCATCTATCCAGAGCGCTTAAAGCTTTCCTTTCGAACTCCTGCCGGCAATGGCGATCGGCCAAACGGCACGGGTTGGACTCAACTACTGACGCCGGTCGTTCACTCGACGGCAATCTTGAGCGTGATCCTGATCTTGGGTGCCGTTGCGCCCATATTGAAACACCATCCCCCTCTTGTGGATGTGACGTACATGCGAGGCGCCAGCTATGGGTTGCTTGTGACGCTGACGCTATGGCAACTCTGGACGGTCATTCATACGCTTGTGCCTGCCGACGTAATCCTGACCCGGGACAGTTTGGAGCAGCAGCGCACGGTGATCATGGGTTCTTTTGGTACTGCTTCCAATGCACAGCCTGATGGTTCGCGGGACGCAAACCGGCCCGCTTGATTTGCGCCTTGCGGGCATGGTGCATGGCAGACATTTCTTCGTCGTGCTATCCCGCTCTTTCGGCCAGCTTGTTCGATGAGGCTTGAGTCGTTCGCTGATTTGGATGCGTATTTACTGCGCGTCCATGGGTCGGCGGGACAATCAGAACATGGCTCCTCGATTCATGTCGTATCTGAAAGCTTGTGCCTCGGCGCCTTAGCAGAGGCACTTGTCATGAAGCGCACTTTCCGGGCGCATGGACAGCGGTTGAGGGTTCAAGGAACAGGGCTGCGGGACCAAGCTCTGCGCTCCGTCCTGAGCAATCCTCGCTCGCGACCGTTCGTTAGCCAGAATGGGTTTGGCGCGCTTGCTGTCGGGCGTGGTGGGTGGTTTGCAGATGTCGACGATGTGAGTCGATTCGTCTTGGCCTTGGGGCAGGCGATTCGATCCGAAGGCATCCCGGTTAGCGCCGTAGCACCGATATGCCATGCAGCCGGCGAGCTCGTTGACAACGTGCGGGAGCATGCCGGCAGCTCGGTAGATTCGTTCGCGGCTTTCGATGTGACGCCAGGTTGTTGCTGGCTGACGATTGCGGATGCTGGCCGCGGAGTGCTCGCAGGATACGTCTTGGGTTCTGCCCAGGGAGCCGATGCGCCATCGGATTCGGGCGAGGCATTGGATTGGGCAGTTCTGCAGCATCGATCCAGAACTCGGGAGCCTGGTCGGGGACTTGGATATCGACGCTTGCTACACGCGCTGGGAGCGATGGATGCAGCGATCCGCGTTCGCAGTGACGATGCAAGCCTGGAGCGAGAAGGGGTCAGTTCAAGCGCTGATTGGCTCATCAGGGAACAAGTGAGTCTGGCCGGTTTCGTCGTTAGCGTAGGCCTGAGGTGGTGAGTCAACTTGCCGATCACGTGCCCAAAAGTCGAGGCTTTGTTGTCCAGCAGCTTCACTTGCTGGTCTCGGATCGACCGTTGTCCGCATCACCTGGTTGTTGTGAGCGAACAGCGCCGCCATCTGATGGGTGCTGACGGTGGAAACCGGCTCAAAGTGAAGCTTGCCATCTTGATCACGCACGGCTCGTCGCCGATGGACGGTTCGCTGATAAGCCGAGGCGTCGATATGTGTGACGTTGGCGAAATACGGATCGAGCTGCTCCTTAACTGACGAACTGCCACGGAAGACAAGCGCTAGCCGGCGGTCGACTGACCTGGCGAATCGTTGCAGGCGCTCAAGGTATCGCTCTTGGTCATCTTTCATTTGGGCGCCGGTCAGGAACTCGAAGGCCACGGCTTTGACGCTCGGCCGGCGGCGTACGAAGTCGGCCCAACGCTCGAAGTCTCGGTCGGTTCGGCCGTTGATGTGAAGAGCGGTTGGCAGTCCAGCCAGGTGCATGAAATGCCAGACCCATGCAATTCGCTTCATCGCATGCATGTTGTCCTGCCTAGGGACTTCGTTTGTCAGACTGAAGTTTGGCGAGCTTGCGAACACCACCCCCGCGTCGCGCATTCCTTCGAAAATCTGAACGGGGTTTGGCAAGCCCCAGAAGCGTTCGACAAAACGGTCGAACTCTGTTCCTGAAAGTACCCAGCCTAATCGGGGCCGCATACCTGCTCGCTGGTGCAACTCCTTGGCCGTGCGTGCGCGCGTGTTCTTTCCCCGGCCTGTGAGTGCGTACGAGAGTGGCAGGGCGAGGTAGTCATGGTTGGCAGACTTTGTCGCCGCAGAGCGCCCATGCAGCAGCGGCACGTAGGGCGGCAAGTCAGGCATCGCAATGTCAGGCGTGCTGGGAATATTGTTCAGGTCGAAAGAGACGACCTCTTGGATTCGTCCGACCAGGTCCTTCGGTTTGCGTGGGCAAACGACGTCGCAGGTAAGGCGCTCTTGGTCATTGCATCTGCAGTGGGAAAGGCAAGTCGCGAGACTTCCAACGGTCAAGTGCAGGCCTCCGCACTGCGGCCTGTCGAGACAATTTGCACAGCCAAGCATGACGGTGCCGGCGTCGGTACCGATGTCCTTTAGATATTCAACCTGGAGGTCATCGGCTAGCGGCATTTCAGTCCACCTTCAGCTCAGCAATATGGCTATCGTGGGAGACGGCATACACAGTGGCTGTTGCGACCCCGGAACGTTGATCCAGCAGCCGCTCCAAATGGCGAGAAGGCATTGGCAGCCTGGCTACGACTCGGAGGTCTTTGCTTGCCACCAGCGCTCCTGTACCGTCCTTCCGGAGAACAACACACTCGCCGACGTCCAGGCGCTCGTCATGTTCCGTCACGGCCTTGTAGACCCGCTTGGGTGGGCTCGCTGTGGCGCCGATCCAGTCCTCTGAAAAGTAGCGAGCCATCGCCGCATACTTCTTCCGATGGTCCCGAACCTTTGTTCGGATGAAATCAACGCCCATAGGTCATTCCCTTCAAAACGGGTCTGTAGAGCTTGGTGCGGCCCACCTTCCGTTCGGTCAGCAGGCCCAGCGATTGCAATGCGGTCAAGCGGTTGTTCCATACGGTGACCACGGTTTGGTCACCTGAGCGGTGGCTGACAGCTTTCGCGTCGGCCTCGTCAAGTGCAACAACATGCTCAAGCGTTTCTCGCAGCTTGTCGTCCAGCACCCCAAGTACGTGCCCGCTGCATAGCAGGCCGTCGCTCAGGGTTGCAGATGTCAGCGCTCGTTTTCCAGCTTCGGCAGCGAGGTGAACTTCATCTTCCATGGCCTCATTTAGGCCAACGAGAACCCCATGCTTGCCACAGTCATTCAGCTCTTCCAGCACGGGGAAAAGGCCCGTTCGTACGGCACTGGCTGTGAGGATTTGCAGGCCGCTGAAGTCGATGACGATCAGGGGTGTCTTTTGCGCAACTTCGGATCGAAGTGTGGCCGCGAGCAAGGGCTGCGCGGCGCGCCCACCGGAGGCCCCGATCCAGACCTGGCCCGTAGAAGACAGTACATCGACAGGAAAATATGTTTGTTCACTCATGTGTGTGAGTGAATTTACACCAAGTCCGATTTAGTTGCAAGGCTGCTGCTCGTGCGAGCCGCCAGCGACGGGGAGTCTTCTCGCCTTAAACTCCGCAGGCGGCATATAGCCCAGCGGCGCCATCAGGCGATGATGATGGCACCAAACCCTCCATTCCAACGTAGCGTGTCCCACGCCCTGTTTGGTGTTCCACGGCCCGCGCTGGTGAATGACCTCGGCCTTGTAGATGCCCCTTGATCGTCTCGGCCAGGGCGTTGGCAGTTTCCGAAGTGCGGTCGTTTATCTTCATCACGACAACGGCCGCAATACTTGGCGCCAGAAGGAACTGTTTTCTGCCCGGCCGACTCCGCCGGGAGGTTAGGGCCTGCCAGGTGAAGGGGTGCTGTCTCCAGTCCGACCAACCGAAACCGGCGTCATCGACGACATTCGCAGTTCGCGAATAGCGAATTCCGCCTTCTCATGGAAATCAAACCCCGAGATTTCACCCTTCGCGTCCGATCAAATGGGTACTGTAGTATCCGTATGTACATGTTTTGGGTACTATACGACCCGCATGAGCACTGACACCTCCATGATGAACCGCCACCTGCTGCTGCAGCTCGGCGACCGTTTGCGAACCTTGAGAAAGTCTCGGGGCATGACAGCTGAGCAGCTGGCCGCGGCCGCGGGTATCACCCGTAAAACGCTGCGCTCGGTGGAGTGTGGGGATCCCTCGCCGGCCATCGGCACGTACCTTCGCGTGATGGCGGTGCTGGGGGTCAACGGCGAGCTGGCCCTGCTGGCCGGCGACACGCTCTCGCCGGCACCGCCCGGCTCGGCAGCCGCACGATCCAGGCGACTGCCGCCGACGGTGAAGGTGGAGATCGGGCCGTCCTCGGCGAAGCACCAGACGCAGGACCTGCTGAGCATCGCGCTTCACGAGGAGGCAGTGCGGCTCATCAAGCAGAACCCGCAGCTGGCCGAGAAAGCCAAGGGTACGCTGGTCGGATGGATGAACAGCCAGCCCACCTCACGCTCCATGAGCCTATGGCGCGACTGGGCGACCATCCTGTCCAAGTCATCGTGGCAAAAGGTGATGGCATCGACGGCGCGAGCCCAGCAGCTGCGCCAGGCATCACCCCTGGGCGCTGTCGTGCCTGATGAAGTCCGGCGTAGGATCCTCGAGCAATTCGCGACGCACCGCAAAGGCGTCGTGCTGGAGAGCCCGTCTCTCGGGCCCTCCGGCATGCTGGAAGACCAGTGAGAGGGGCTGGCAGTCGAGCCGGATGAAACCAAGACTGGAGTCCAGGCATGACGCGCGAGCAGCTGGAGCACATCATCAGGGCCTGCGCCGGCATTACGAACCAGTACGAATTCATCATCGTGGGCTCGCAGTCGATTCTCGGCTCGTACCCGAACCCTCCGGCTGAGTTCACGGCCTCGATGGAAGCGGACGTGTACCCGATGAATGCGCCGCATCTAATCGACGAGATCGATGGGGCCATCGGCGAGTTTTCTGACTTCCACACAGCCACCGGCTATTACGCGGAAGGGATTGACCCGAACCTGGCGAAGCTGCCCAGCGACTGGATGACTCGCGTGAACAAGATCCAGAACGAAAACACGCCGGGCTATGCGGGCTACTGCCTTGACGTCCTCGACCTGTTCTTGGCCAAGGCGGTCGCCGGCCGAGACAAGGACAGAGACTTCTGCCAGGCGCTGCTGAAGTACGGCTATGTCGACGTCGAGACGGCATTGTCCAAGGTGCCGCTGATCCCGTTGGACGGACGAAGTGTGGACACTGTGACACCTCGAAGCCTTGTGGCTCGTATTCGCAGATGGGCCAGCTAGCAAGACCTTAGATTCAAAATCGAGGTCCTGCAGAAACTCAAGTCGGAGGAGCTGTCCAAGTACGGCCTGAGCCGATCCAACTTTCTCTAACTCTTCACCTAGGGGGAAAGTACCTCGGCGGCGTTGGGCCGCTTGTGGCGGCATAAGAGCCCATTGCTCAAACCGGGTCTACGCTGTGGCCGGTGGCCGTCTTGACCTGCATAAATTTCTCAAGAATCTATACAGATCGTGGCTCGGATGCATAGAGATCTACGGTTTTCTATCGATATCGGACTTTGCTCCCTGGGCACTCGCTTCATAGCAAGCACAAGTGGTTCCCCCACCGGGCCTCGAACCAAGGACCTACGGATTAAGAGTCCGATGTTCGCCTTGGCCGTTCATGATCGCTTCGAGGCGCTCTCCAAGTTTGGCCCAGGCCGCCCGTTTCTCCTCTGCATAGTCGTGGAGCAAATAGTGGCGGCGTACCCGGCTGCCGGCGAGCACATGGTTCTGGCAACGGTCAATGATGTCGGGCAGAACGCCGAGCGCCTGCATCATGGTTGCAGCTGTACGGCGCAAGTCATGAGGCGTCCATTCTCCTTTGGTGCCGTTGGCTAGCATCAAGCTGTTGTCGTGCCGCCGGTGCTTCAACGGGCCAGCGCGTTTCTTGAACTGCGTCTGTCGATCGCCGATCTGCTTTGAGACGCTCTTGACGCAGACATGCAGAGCCGGCTCTTCATCCCTCCTTGCGCGTGCAGGGAAGCAGTAGGGCGCGTCGCCAGTCAGTTCCTTCAGCGCCTTGAACTGCCGGAGTGCGAAGTCGGAGAGGTAGACGCGCCAATCGACGCCGGTCTTGGTGTTGTCCGCAGGGACAAACCATTCGCCGGTGTCCAGGTTGACGTGTTCCCAGCGGGCCATCAGCAGCTCGCCGATGCGGCAGGCCGTACTGGCGCAGATCCACAGGGCAAGCTGTGTTTCCTTCTTGAGGGGGCGAGCGGTGCCGTACTTCTTGCCGGCCGGCGTTGCTGCATACGCCGCTTCCATGCCTTCGAGGATGTCCCGCAGCTCTCTGAGCTCGTCGGGCGAAAGGACGCGATCACGCAGCTTATCGACGTCTGCGCCGGGTGGGAGGATCTTCTCAATCTCCAACAGCTCGGCCGGATTGCCGTCGATCATCAGTCCGCGCCACGGCTTGCGCTTCTCGGACCAGGCGAACATCTGAACGATGTCGTTGTAGGTGCGGACGGTCTGGCGATGCACGCCACGGGTCACCATCACACGGAGGAGCGCGCGCAGTTCGTGCTCGGTAACGTCCCGCACGGGTTTTTCACCAATGCTTGGCAGAACGTCTTTCTCAAAGCTGCGCCGGAGTTCGGCATTGCCATCGGCCCTTGCGACACCGTCGCGCATCCATGCCTCGAACATAGTGCGAATCGAGAGATTCGCTGCTTCTTGCCGAGAAGCTTCTTCAATGACCGCTTCCACGCGGGCTTGGGCTTCCAGTCGCTCCGCCTTGCGTTGATCGCTGGGATTGATTCCCTGTTTGAGTAACTCCCGGGCCTGGTCGCGTTCCGCACGAATGGCCTCCATCGCACGGGTGGGCCAAGTGCCGCATTGATGCCAACAGACTTTGCCAGCCCATCGATAGGCGTACTTGAAACGCACGGAGATGCTGCCATCGTTGGCGACGCGAACCTCGCCCGTCAAACCGTTGCTGTCACTCAGCGTGTTCCCTCGCCAAGTCGCATTGACGGCTTCCAGCTCCTTGACCGTCCACTTCCGGCCTTTCCCCTGCTTGGGATAACGAGTCATGACGAGGGCCTCTGAGGGGTAAACAAAGGGGTAAACAAAAATCTGGCTTGTAGGGAATCTAGTGGAACGCTCTTGGCCGGTGAAGTCAATGTAAGTTGCTGTTGTGTATAGGGTTTTTCGTCCCAAGACGTTCCAATTGATTTCACGAAGTCTCTTCATTAATTGGATGGGGTGCAAGGGGTAGCGAGTTCGAATCCCGCCGCCCCGACCAAAAATACGAAGAGAAATCAAGGACTTAGAAGCGAAAGCCTCTAAGTCCTTTTTTCATTTCCTCCGGGATTACTGCCCAATGGGTAAACCAATGGGTAAACCGGCGGGTAGCTGTTGGGGGACATCATTGGACGCTACAGGATGAAGCCTATCGGCCCTGAATGCTGGCGCTGATTTTTGTCGAAATTCAGTGCGCGCCCGAGCGCCGATACCGACGCAAACTTGCGTCATGGGAATGGCCAGCGTCGCCCACCAATCGCGAGCCAATGCCTCACGCAGTGGCCGGTGTCGCGAGCGCTTGAGCATCGACTTCCGCCGGCATGGCCCCGCGCTGGCTGCCATCGCCCGCACACGTCGCATGACCACGGCGGCGCTCGCCAGGTCGATCCTCGGCGAATGGCTGGTGACGCAGTCAGTTGATTCGGCCCCTGTCGGTGCGATGAGCACGGAGCCCGGCGGGGTGGCTCCGCTTCGGCGCGACGCTCCGGTCACCAAGGTGACGTTGCGCATGCCTGCCGAGCGGGCTGCCAAGCTGGCCCGTGCCGCGCGAGCGGCTGAGCTGTCGCAGGGGATGTATGTCGTGCAGCTCTTGGATAGCCTGTCCGATGGACCCCTGGTTGCGGGTCCCAGGGAGACCCTGGCGGCGCTGTCTAGAAAACCCGGGTCGATTCAGTGTGGATGCATATGCGCTTCCGGGCTCAAAGCTGTTGCGTTTGCAGTCTCAGCCTGAAGAACGACAGTATCTCGTCCCGGGCCGCCACCGTGGGCTGGCCCGCTTCATCAATCAGATGGGTTGTCACCACGCTGTGCGGGCTGGCCACCACCTGCTCGAAGAAGGGCGGCAGGTCGGTGCGGTTCGCCGCGCTGTCGGGCAGTATCCGCGCAACGAATCGATCGCCGAGGGCCGTGGCATAGGCGGCGAAGCGCTCGGCCTTGCAGTAGCGGTCGCCGTCGAAGCGATAGGCCAGGGCGGTCAGATTGTCCCGCTCCAGGCGGCTGCGCACGGCGGCGAGCTCCTCGGGGCCGATCTCCAGCCCGGCGGGGTCGTCAAACGGCAGCGAGGGCTGGCACAGCACGGGGGCCAGCATGGCGGGCTCCAGCATCATCGTCAGCGCGAAGTTGCCGGTGAAGCACATGCCGATCGCGCCCACGCCGGGGCCGCCGCACTCGGCGTGTGCCAACCTCGCCAGTGCGCGTAGCCAGAGCGTCACCGGGCTGGCCCTGTTGGCCCCCTTCTTGTTGGCAAAGGCGCGGAACTCGGCACTGACGCAGGCCTTTTGCATGATGGCCATGCCCTCGGCGGTATCTGGCACCGCGCCGTCGCGGCCGAACAGCGAGGGCATATAGACCCTGAAGCCGGCATCCCTGACCCAGCGGCTGAAGCGGGCAACGTGGGGGCTGATGCCGGGCATCTCGGTCATCACGATCACGGCCGGGCCGGTGCCGGCTACATGCACCACTTTCGAAGCACCGTCCAGGCTGATCTCGCGTGCCTCGAAGTCTTCGAGCGCATCGTGCTCGTTCATATTGCGAAGGGTCATGGGTGGGGCTCCTGTGCCGCTCTGCGGGTTCAGCTTGCAACAAAACCCTGCTGAAAGACGGCCACTCCTTCGGGGATGGTGACCCAGGCGCATTTGGACCGAACCCAGACATGCCTGTCAATGTTGAACCAGCCCGGCTCGTCGAAGGTGCCGGCGGCGATGGTGCGCATGCCGGCCCGCAGTTCGCTGCAGTGCGAGACGGTGGTGCCGCAGCTGCCGCAGAAACTCATCCTCAGCCACCGGCCGCTCTCGTCGGAGCGATGTTCGTACACGAGGGGCTGGCCCTGGGTGAGCTCGACGGCGGCCGCGGGAAACGTCGCAAAGATGGCAAAGGCGCTCGCCAGCCGCCGCTGGCAGAAGGTGCAATGGCAAACGCCTCCGGCCGTGGGGCGGCCGCTGACGCGGTAGCGGACGGCGCCGCAAACGCAGCCGCCGGTATGGACTTCGGTCATGGGTTCTCCTGTGGGTATGAAGTCAGGTGCAGAACGCGGAGAGCAGCAGCCAGGCTGCGACGTTGCCGGGGCTCAGCCAGGCACTAAACACCAGCAGGCACAGCGCCGTCAGCAGGGCCCAGCCGGCGGTGGCGCGCCAGCTCATGCCACAGCCCCTGCCTTGGGCAGGCGCACCAGCTCGCGGTCGTCGATTGGCCAATGCAGCAGGGCCGCCAGCAGGCCTAAGCCCAGCGCACACAGCCAGATCAGGTCGTAAGACCCGGTGATCTCGAACAGCCGGCTGCCCAGCCAGACGCCGAGGAACGCGCCCAGCTGGTGGCCGAAGAACACGAAGCCGAACAGGGTGGTGATGTAGCGCACACCGAACACCTGCGACACCAGGCCATTGGTCAGCGGCGCCGTGCCGAGCCAGACAAAACCCATCACGGCCGCAAAGGCGTAGAGGCTCAGCGGGCCGAGCGGCAGGAGCAGGAACAGCGCCATGGCTGCCGTGCGCACCAGATAAATGCCGGCCAGCAGATGCTTGCGGCGGTAGCGGGCGCCAAGCAGGCCGCTGTAGTAGGTGCCGAAGATATTGGTCAGGGCAATGATGGCCAGCGCGGTGACGGCTTCGGCCGGCCGCATGCCCCTGTCCAGCAGGTAGGCGGGCAGATGGGTGGCAATGAAGGCGAGCTGGAAGCCGCAGGCCAGAAAGCCCAGGTTCAGCAGCCAGAAGCCGCGATGGGCGAAGGCCTCGCGCAGGGCCGAGGCCAGCGGCAGGTCGGCATCGCCTCGCGCAGGGGATTGAGGTTTTTGCTGCAGCGCCCGCGCCAGCGGCATCGCCATCAGCATCACGATGGCCAGCACCAGCAGGGCGCCGCTCCAGCCGCTCAAGCCGAGGAGCTCCTGCGTCGCAGGCACCATCACGAATTGCGCGAGCCCGCCGATGGCGCCCGCCAGGCCCAGGGCCCAGCTGCGCCGCTCCGGCGCGACCAGCCGGCTGAGTGCGCCATAGACGGCTCCGAAGGTGGTGCCCGACAGGCCAATGCCTATGCACACCCCGGCGCTGAGCATGAAGCTGATGGTGGTGTCGGCCTGGATCATCAGGTAAAGGCCGGCGCCGTAGCAGGCCAGGCCCGCCGCCACCACCTTGGCCGAGCCGTAGCGGTCGGCCACCATGCCGGTGAATGGTTGGGCAATGCCCCAGGTCAGGTTCTGTATGGCCATCGCCAGACCGAAGGTCTCGCGGGACCAGCCCCGGTCCATCGTGATGGGCAGAAAGAACAGCCCCTGCACATGGCGCACCCCCAGGGCCAGGCCCATGACGATGCCGCCTGCCAGGACCAATATCCAGGCCTGCTGCCACCAGGCGACTTGTGTTGCGGCGGCATGATCAGCGGGGGAGGGGGTTGGAGGCGTCACGGAGGCGGTTTCCTGGGTAAGCGAGCCGGGGCCGGTTCGAGGCCTCGATTACAGGCTTTCGGGGCCTGTGCTTCAATCGATCTTTCCGTTTCATCACATGAGCGCTGGTCATGTCACTTCCGCTGGTTCGCCTGTCGTCGCTGGACCTGATCCGAGGCTTTGTCGCGGTGGGGCGCCGCATGAGCATCACGCTCGCAGCGCAGGACCTGTGTCTCACGCAGTCGGCGGTGAGCCGTCAGATCAACGCGCTGGAGGAACAGCTAGGCGTCAAGTTGCTGGTGCGCGGCTATCGATCGCTCAGCTTCACCGACGAGGGCGAGCGGCTGTTCCGCAGTGCGGACGGCGCGGTGCAGCAGCTGCAGGATGTGCTCGGCGAGCTGCATGCGGACGGTAGGCTGCGGCCGGTGATGCTGAGTGCCAGCATCGGCTTTACCGGGCTGTGGCTGCTGCCGCGACTGAGTCGCCTTCAAGCCCAGCATCCAGGGGTGGATCTGCGCGTGTCCGCCAACAACCGTGTGGCCGATCTGCGCCATGACGGCATCGACCTGGCGATTCGCTACACCACGCCGGACCTCGCCCCGGCGGGCGGCATACGCTTGTTTGGTGAGACGATTGCCCCGGTGGCCCATCCCTCGCTGGGGCTCAAGGCGATCCGTTCGGCACAGAACCTGGGCAAGGTGGCATTGCTGGAGTTCGACAATCCGCTGCACCCTTTTCTGCAGTGGGGCGACTGGCTCAATGCCCGGGGTTGGAGCGAGGCGAAGCCGAACGGGATATTGCGCTTCAACCAGTACGACCAGGTGATACAGGCCGCCCTGGACGGCCAAGGCGTGGCCTTGGGCCGGCTGGAGCTGATCCAGCCGTTGCTGGACGACGGCCGCCTGATGCTGCTGACGCCGCCCGAGCACAGCCGGCAGACTAGCCACGCCTATTGGCTGATCAGCGGCAGCGAGCATCCCCGCGGCGATGTGCGTCGCGTTGCGGACTGGATAGAGGCCGAGGCGCTGGGCCTCTGACGCCACGGCCCTGCTGATGCATCACGCGTCAGCGCTCCAAGGCGCTGCTCCGGTTCTTCATGAGATGGGCCGCAGACCGGCGACTTGATCGCCAAAGCTGATGGGTCAACCGGCCAGCGCTTTTTCCATGAACACGCTGAACGGATCTTCGTCATAGCCGCCGAAGGGGCCGCGTCGCTGGTAGCCCAGGCCTTCGTATAGGCCCAGGGCCTCCGCCTGCCTGGGGCCGGTTTCCAGCCGCAGCAAGGGCAGGCGGACGTGGCGCGCCTCCGCCTCCAGCAGCAGCAGCAGTTGCTTGGCCAGGCCCAGGCCGCGCTGATCGGCGCGGACGAACATCCGTTTGAGTTCGCCGTAGCCGGTATAGATCACCAGCGCGCCGCAGGCCACCGCCTCGCCATTGGCATTGCGGGCCACCGCGAAGCGCAGCTGAGATTCCGGCACGCTGGACAGGTCCAGCAGATAACAGCTCTCGGCCGGGTAAAGGGTGCGCTGGTAGGCGTCGAGATCGGCAATCAGGGCCGCGACGCCCGGGGCGTCATGGCGCTCCAGGGTGATGCTCGGGGTCATGTCAGGCAGTTTTGGGCCGCTTGCGCAGCGAGGCCAGCGCCTCGACGCGCTTGAGCAGCTCGCGATCGTTCCAGGGTTTCTTGAAGATGCCGTACAGGCCTTGGTAGTCATGCACGCGGGCCGACAACTCGTCGTGGCCGGTGATGGCGATGATCGGCAGGTCCTCGGTATCCAGGCTGCCCTGCACGGCGGCGATCAGCTCGAAGCCGTCCATATTGGGCATCTCCAGATCGGTGATCAGCACCGAAAAGTAGCCGGTGGCCAGCGCCTCCATCGCCTCCCGCCCATCGCCTGCAACCTCGACCTGGTAGCCGGCGCCGACAAACAGCTTGCGCAGCTTGGCTCGGGCCACGGCCGAGTCATCGACCAGCAGGATGGCGCCGGGCAATTGCTCGGTCACCGGTGTTTCGGTGACAGGCGCCTGTGGCGGCGGTTCGCTGGTCGGCTTGGGTAACGTCGGCGGCGGCGGCGGCGGCGGCGTGTCGTCGCCGCGGCGCAGCGCCAGCACGAACAGCAGGATGGCAAAGGGCACGGCAATGACGAAGGGGAGCAGATAGGTGCTCAGCAGTTCCTGGATATCAAATTGCATGACGACTTCTCCTCACCTCGTGGCTCGCGCGCGCTTACCCACAACCGCGCATTTTGCGCGTGTGTCGGGGCGGCGCCACGAGCGTACGCCATACCTGACCCCTGGAATGCCGGGATTTGCGCCGGAGATTGCGACAAATCACCGCCGTCGGGCGTTCAGCGCTGGGCCGGTAGCAGGTAGTCGAAGGTGTAGAAATGCTGGCCGTCGGTGATTTTGATGTCCATCTTGCCGCTCAGACCCGCCAACTGGCCGGTGGCGGTGTCGGGCACGACATGGATGCTCAGCGACGAGGCGCCCCGGTCCATGCTGCCGGTGTGCTGAAGCACGAAGGTGCCGCTGCGACCGGCCAAGGTGGCCGTTACCAGCTCCATGGCCACATAGCCGGCCGAGCCCGGAATGGCAGAGCGGGCGGCCAGCATCTGGCCCTTGCTGCTGCCACTCAGGTCGCCCTGGAACTGCTTGTCTATCAGCATGCGGCCGGGGGCTCCCGCGGTCACATCGTCCTGCGCTTGCGGGCTGAGCTTTACATCGAATGTGCCGCTGGCCTGGGCTGTGGTCATGATTTTGTCCTTGGTGGGTGAGGTCGGGGTTTGGGCGGCTGCGGTGAAGAAAAAACCGCAGATCAAGCTCAGCCACAGGGTCTGCCTTGCACCCATGGTCAGGCCGCGAACACGATTTGCGCGGCAGGCAGGGCCCGTATCACCGGGCCGAAGCTGGTCAGGTCGGGCAGGGTGGCGTTGTGGTGGGCGCGGATCTGCGCCGCCGTTGCATGGGCCTTGTCGTGGGTGGTGTGGGTGTCGGCGACCAGATCCACCGCATAGCCCAGGCCGGCGGCGCGGCGGGCGGTGGTGTCGACGCAGTACTCGCTGGCATAGCCACAGATCACCAGGCGCTTGATGCCGGTGGCCTCCAGCTTCGCACCCAGCTCGGTGCGCAGGAACGAGTCGGGCGTGGTCTTGCCAACGATCAGATCACCGGCCTGTACATCAAGGCTTTGCTCCAGCGCCCAACCGCTGCTGCCATGGGCCAGGGCGCTGCCGGGGCGCTCATGCTGAATGAAGATCACCGGCGCACCGGCCTGGCGGGCGGCAGCGGCCAGGGTGTTGATGCGGGCCAGCACGGCGTCGGCGTCCTCGGGTCGGGGTGCGCTGTCAAACAGACCGCGTTGAACATCAATCACGAGCAGGGCGGATGTCATGAGGTCTCCAGGAGGTCGGATGTCGGTGGGGGGACGGCGCGCGATTTTGCATGACAAGGTATTCAGGACTTGCTGCCAAAGCGGGCCAGTGTCCGCTCGCGCAGCCGGGCCGCCTCCAGCGCGCGGTCGCGCGGGTCGGCGGTGGTGACCAGATCGGCCATCAACCTGCTGGCCGCCGCCGTCACCTCTTCAATGGCCCGCGCAAAAGCCTGCTGGTTGGCCTTCGACGGCGCGTTGAAGCCGCTCAGCTTGCGCACGAACTGCAGCGCGGCGGCGCGGACTTCTTCCTCGGTGGCGGGGGGCGCGAAGTTGAAGAGCGTTTTGATGTTTCTGCACATCTGGGCCTCCTGTGCTGTGCAGTGCTGATTTTCTGTCTTTGGCTGGCGGCCTGGGAGTGGGGAAATATACTGTACAAAAACCCAGTCATCAAGCCGCTTCCACACGATCTCCTCCGATGACAGCACTGCCGTCCTATGCCGAGCTGCTGTGCACCAGCAACTTCAGCTTCCTCACCGGGGCCTCGCACCCCGAGGAGCTGGTGGCGCGCGCGGTGGAGCTGGGCTATGCGGCGCTGGCCATTACCGACGAATGCTCGCTCTCGGGCGTGGTGCGGGCCCATGTGGAGGCCAAGATGCGCAGCCTGCCGCTGATCATCGGTGCGCAGATGCGGCTGACGCCGACGCGTGACTGCGGGTTGGCCATGCGTCTGGTGCTGCTGGCCCAGACGCGCCGTGGCTACGGCAATCTGTCGGAGTGGATCACAGTGGCGCGCCGGCGCGCACCGAAAGGCCAGTACCTCGCCCATGCCACCGACGTGCAGGGCAAGGTGCCGCATCTGCCCTATATCGCCGGTCTGCCCGACTGCCTGGCCCTGCTGTTGCCCGAGCCGGGCGATGACTTCGAGAGCCTGCTGGCCCATGCGCTGTGGCTGAAGACCTGGTTCGGCGAGTGCGCCGGCCTGGGCCTGCCGTTGTTGCATGGCCCCCATGACAAGCTTTGGCTGGACATAGCTCCCCGCGTGGCCGAGCTGACCGCTCTGCCGCTGCTGGCGGTGGGCGATGTGCTGATGCATCTGCGCTCGCGCAAGCCGTTGCAGGACGTGCTGACGGCCACGCGGCTGAAGCAGACGGTGGCGCAATGCGGCTATGCACTGCAGCCCAATGCGGAGGCGCACCTGCGCGCGCGGGCGCGACTGGGCCAGCTGTACAAGCCCGAGTGGCTGGCCGCCACAGTGCGCTGGGCGGCCAGCTGCAGCTTCTCGCTGGACGTGCTCAAGTACGAGTACCCGCGCGAGATCGTGCCCGAGGGTGAGACCCTGGCCGGCTATCTGCGACGATTGGCGGAAGAGGGGGCAGTCACGCGCTACAAAGGCCAGGTGCCGACCAAGGTGAAGCTCCAGATCGAGCATGAGCTGGCCCTGATCGCTCAGCTGAATTACGAGCCCTATTTCCTGACCGTGTTCGACATCGTGCGCTGGGCCCGGGAGCAAAAGATTCTCTGCCAGGGCCGCGGCAGCGCCGCCAATTCCACCGTCTGCTTCTGCCTCTACGTGACCGCGGTGGACCCCGAGAAGACTGGCCTGCTCTTCGAGCGCTTCATCAGCGCCGAGCGGGCCGAGCCGCCCGACATCGATCTGGACTTCGAGCATGAGCGCCGCGAGGAGGTGATCCAGTACATCTACCAGAAGTACGGCCGCCACCGTGCCGCGCTGACTGCCGTCAACATCCGCTACCGGCCGCGCAGCGCGCTACGCGATGTGGGCCGGGCGCTGGGGCTGGACCTGGCGGTGATCGAGGCGGTGTCCAAAACCCAGCAATGGTTCGACGGCAGCCAGGTGGACTTTGATCGTCTGCGCGAGCAGGGCCTGGATGTGGAGGCGCCGCTGATACAGCTGTGGATGGAGCTGACGCAGACGCTGATCAACTTCCCCCGCCATCTGAGCCAGCACCCGGGCGGCTTCGTCATTGCCCGCGACCAGATTGCCCAGCTGCTGCCGGTGGAGAACGCGGCAATGGAGAACCGCAGCGTCGTGCAATGGGACAAGGACGATCTCGACGCCCTGGGTATTCTGAAGGTGGACATCCTGGCCCTGGGCATGCTGACGGCGATACGCCGCGCGCTGGACTTCATCGCCGCCAAGCTGGGCCGCGAGAGCTTCGAGATGACCGAGGTGCCGCAAGACGAAGACAAGGCCAGCTACGAGATGCTGTGCAAGGCCGACACGATTGGCGTGTTCCAGGTCGAGAGCCGGGCGCAGATGAGCATGCTGCCGCGGCTCAAGCCCCGTGAGTATTACGATCTGGTGATTCAGGTGGCGATCGTTCGACCGGGGCCTATCCAGGGCGGCATGGTCCACCCCTATCTGCGGCGGCGCAACGGCGAGGAGCCGGTGGACTGGCCCAGTGACGAAGTCAAGGAGGCGCTGGGCCGCACGCTGGGCATTCCGATCTTCCAGGAGCAGGTGATGCAGCTGGCCATCAAGGCCGCCGACTTCACGCCCGGCGAGGCCGACCAGCTGCGCCGCGCGATGGCGGCCTGGAAGCGCAAGGGCGGCCTGGGCCCGTTCCACGAGCGGCTGGTCGGCCGTATGGTGAGAAAGGGTTATGAACCCGAGTTCGCCGAGCGCATCTTCAAGCAGATCCAGGGTTTTGGCGAATACGGTTTTCCGGAGAGCCATGCGGCCAGCTTTGCGCTGCTGGTCTATATCAGTGCCTGGCTGAAGTGCCACCACCCCGATGCCTTTCTGGCCGGCCTGCTGAACAGCTGGCCGATGGGCTTCTACGCGCCGGCACAGCTGGTGCGCGACGCCCGCGAGCATGGCGTGCAGGTCTTGCCGGCACGGGTGGAACTGAGCGACTGGGAGGCCAAGCTGGAGCCGGGGGAGGGCGGGGCACTGCATATCGGCGAGCCCGGAGTGCCGCTGTCGGAGCTGACCGAGGCACTGCTTGCGCCCTTGCAGCCCGTGCGCCTGGGCCTGAACAGCATCAAGGGCCTGTCCAGCGCCGCCGCCGGGCGCATCGTCAAGGCCCGCGCCGCGCAGCCGCTGAGCTCCGTCGAGGATCTCAGCCGGCGCGCGGAACTCACCGCCCATGACCTGAATATGCTGGCCGAGGCCGACGCGCTGCGCGCGCTGACCGGCCACCGCCACCAGGCGGCCTGGATCGTAGCCGGCGTGGACACTCGGCCCACCGCCCTGCTGCGCGCGGCGCGCACCGAGGAGGCCGAGGTGCTGCTGGCCGCGCCCACGGTGGCCGAGGAACTGCAGGCCGACTACCGCCGCTCGGGCCTGACCCTGGGCCCGCATCCGCTGGCCCTGCTGCGCGAGCAGCTGAACGCCTTCAAGGTGCAGCCGGCCGCGGTGCTGAACACCTTCCCGGACGGCCGGCTGGCGCGGGCCAGCGGCATCGTCACCCACCGTCAGCGGCCTGGCACAGCCAAGGGCACGATGTTCGTCACCCTGGAAGACGATACCGGCCAGGTCAACATCATCGTCTGGCCCCGCGTGGTCGAGGCGCAGCGCAAGCCGTTGCTGGCGGCGCGGTTGATGACGGTCTATGGCCAATGGCAATGCCAGGGCGAGGTCAGGCATCTGGTGGCGTCCATGATCATCGACCACAGCCATCTGATGGACGGCCTGGTCAGCCGCAGCCGCGATTTCAAGTGAAAGACCGGCGCGGCACGCCGGGCGAAGGCGTGCGCTACAGTCGCGGCCATGTCTGAAGCACTCCAACTCCAGGGCAGGCACATTGTGCTGGGCCTGTCGGGCGGCATCGCCTGCTACAAGGCCGCCGAGCTGACCCGCGCGCTGATCAAGGCCGGCGCCACCGTGCAGGTGGTGATGAGCGAGGCGGCCGAGCAGTTCATCACCGCGGTGACGATGCAGGCGCTGTCCAACCGCCCCGTCTACACCAGCCAGTGGGACGCGCGCGAGGCCAATAACATGGCCCATATCAACCTCAGCCGCGAGGCCGATGCCATCCTGGTGGCGCCGGCCAGTGCCGATTTCCTGGCCAAGCTGGTGCAGGGTCGGGCCGACGACCTGCTGAGCCTGATGTGCCTGGCCCGGCCGATAGCGCGCTGCCCGCTGCTGGTGGCACCGGCGATGAACCGTGAGATGTGGGCTCACCCCGCCACGCAGCGCAATATCCGCCAGCTGCGCGAGGACGGCACTACGCTCTTGGGCCCCGATGCCGGCGACCAGGCCTGCGGCGAGACCGGCGACGGCCGCATGCTCGAGGCGCTGGATCTGCGCGACGAGGTGATCGGCTTCTTCCAGCCCAAGTTGCTGGTCGGCAAGCGCCTCTTGATCACTGCCGGCCCGACCTTCGAGCCGATCGATCCGGTGCGCGGCATCACCAACCGCTCCAGCGGCAAGATGGGTTTTGCCCTCGCCCGTGCCGCGGCCGAGGCCGGCGCCCAGGTCACCCTGGTGGCCGGCCCGGTGCACCTGCCGACGCCACGCGGTGTGCAGCGCATCGACGTGCAGACCGCCCAGCAGATGCATGACGCGGTGCTGCCTCGGGCCGCCGCCCACGATCTGTTCGTGGCCACCGCGGCCGTGGCCGACTGGCGGCCCGCCGAGCTGTCCGAGCACAAGATCAAGAAGAACGGCACCAAGCTGGCCCCGACCTTCGAGCTGACCGAGAACCCCGACATCCTGGCCGCCGTGGCCCGGCTGCCAGCCGGGCAGCGTCCCTTCTGCGTCGGCTTCGCGGCAGAGAGCAAGGACCTGGTCAAGCATGCGCGCGAAAAGCTGGTGCGCAAAAACGTCGAGGTGGTGGTCGGCAATCTGGGCCCGGCCACTTTCGGCCGCGACGACAACACGCTGGTGCTGGTGGACGCCCAGGGCCAGCGCGAACTGGCCACCGCCGACAAGCTGAGCCTCGCCCGCGAGCTGGTGCGCGATATCGCCGCCCGCCTCGACACCAAGAAACACTGAAGGAAGAACCCATGCTGAGGCGTATTGAAACCCGCATCGTGAACGCTCTGCTGGGCGACAGCATCCCACTGCCCAGCTACGCGACGGACGGGTCTGCCGCCCTGGATCTGCGCGCCTGCATCGCCGAAGCCGTGACCCTTGAACCGGGTGGCCGCGCGCTGGTGAAGACCGGCCTTGCGATCAACATGATGGATCCCGGCCTGGTGGCCATCGTCGCCTCTCGGTCCGGCTTGTCGCTCAAGCATGGCGTGCGCGTGGCCCAGGGCATAGGAGTCATCGATGCCGATTACCACGGCGAGATTGGCGTGATTCTGGCCAATGATGGTCAGGCGCCCTATGTCGTTCAGCCGGGCGAGCGCATCGCCCAGCTGATGTTCCAGCCGGTCGTCCAGGTGGCGCTGCAGGTGGTCGAAGCCTTCTCCACCGAGACGGGGCGGGGCGAGGGTGGATTCGGCAGCACGGGCAAGGGCTGAAGCCGCTGGGCCGACTTCAGCGCAGCAGCGCTGCCAGCAGCCCGCCGAGCTCTTCCACCGTGTGCTGTTTCTGCACCAGGGCGCGCACGCCAACCTGAGCGGCCTCGCTGCGCATCGCCTCGGTCACATTGCCCGAGCTGATGATGATGGGCAGATCGGGCCGCAGGGCCAGCAGCTCGCGGGCCAAATGCAAGCCTGACATCTGCGGCATGTCGAAATCGGTCACCACGATGTCGAAAGCCTGCGGATCGGCACGCATGGCGGCCAGGGCGGCGTGCGGCCCGTCGAGTACACGGGCTCGGTAGCCCAGTCGCTGCAGCAAGCGATCGATCATCAGCACCATGACCTCGTCGTCATCCACATAGAGCACGCGTTGACCCTGGCCGCAGGGCGTGGTTTGGCTCTCGGCATCGGCAGCCAGGCTGGGTGGCAAGCCCGCGCACAGCGGCAGATAGACATGGAAGGCGCTGCCCCGTCCGACCGTGCTCTCGACCTCGATGCCGCCGCCGTGGGCGCCGATGATGCCGTGCACCACGGACAAGCCGAGGCCGGTGCCCTGGCCAGTTGGCTTGGTGGTGAAGAAGGGCTCGAACACGCGTGCCAGTGTCTCCGCATCCATGCCATGGCCGCTGTCGCTGACCCAAAGATGGGCATAGCGCCCGGGTGTCAACTGAGGCTGCCGCGCTGTAGCCTCGGCGGATGACAGCGCGGCCGTACCGATCGTTATCACACCAGGGCTGTCTCCCAGGGCCTGGAACGCGTTGGTGCACAGATTCATCACCACCTGTGCGATCTGGGTCGCATCGGCGCTGATGCCCAGCTCGTTCGCCTGGAGGTCCAACTGCAGCCGCGCACCGACGGGCAAGGTGCTACGCAGCAATGCAACGCTGTCCTCGACCAGACCGTTCAGACCGCAGAAGACCAGGGCTGGAGGCTGGCGCCTGGCGAAGCTGAGGATCTGCTGGACCAGTTCGCGGCCGCGCCGCCCGCCGCGCTGGATTTGTTGCAGATAGGGCGTGGCCGCGTGCTGGGCGTTGAGGTCCTGGAGCGCCAGTGCCACATTGCCGAGAATGCCCGCCAGCACATTGTTGAAATCGTGGGCCACGCCGCCGGCCAGCACGCCGATCGCTTCCATCTTCTGTGCCTGGCGCAACTGCTCGGCCAGTCCACGCTGCGCCGCCTCGGCAGCCTTGCGGGCGGAGATGTCGCGTATGCAGGCGGCAAAGATGCGCTGCCCGCCGAGATCCATGTCACTGAAGCTGACCTCGATGGCGAACTCGTGGCCGTCGGCATGCAGGCCCAGCGCTTCGGTGGCGCGCCAGTCGAGCTGGCGCACGCCGGTGTCCAGATAGCGCTGAAAGCCGCGGCGATGGTGGGCGCGCAGCCGCTCGGGCTGGATGATCGCCAGGTCGCGCCCGCGCAGCGCTTCCGGCTCATGGCCGAAGACCCGATGCATGGCCGGATTGACGAACTGGATGCGGCTGTGACTGTCCAGCATCACCACCACATCGGGCGTGGTCTGCCAGAGCAGGCGGAAACGGTCCTCCACCTCGCGCAGTGCCTGACTCAATCCGGCCGCCGCCTGCTCCTGCTCGGTACGCAGCAAACGCTCCTGCCGTTGCTTCAGCAGGTCTGAAGCCATCCCGGCCAGATCGGCCAGGATCGCCCGCTGGCGGGCATCGAGCTGCCGGGCCACCCGGTCGAGCACGCAGAGCGTACCCAGCACCGTGCCCTCGAACACGACGGAGTGGCCGGCGTAGAAGCGGATGGCCAGCGGACCGGAAACCAGGACGTAATCGAGAAAACGCGGATCAAGGCTGGCGTCAGGCACCTCAAGCAAGGCCGTGCTGCCGAGGGCACAGACGCAAAACGCCTCAGACAACGGCGTTGTCCGCGCGTCCCAGCCGACCCGCGAGGCGATCCATTGCCTGTCCGGGCCGACAAAGGTCAGCAGCGCGATCGGCGTGCCTATCGCTGCGGCGGCAACACGGGTCAAGCGATCGAAGACCGGTTCGGGCTCGGCGTGCAGCAGCCCCAGCCGCTCGAGAATCCGCCATCGCACAGCATCTTCTGCGGCTGGATCAGAAACAGCCATCGGAACCCCCTAGGTCGGTTGCGGGCCGCGCCCGCAGGGCCTGATCATGCCGCACGTCGGGACACCAGACCCCAGCCGCGAATGTTGCCGCAGCCGTGAGACAAGGGCGCAGCCGCGTCCAACTTTAACGCCGCGTGGGATCGGTGGTAGCGGCGTTGGTCGCCTCGGCGGGAGGCGCGGCAGGGGGCGCCATGCGCCCGGCGAGCAGCATCATCAGGCTGCTGAGCAGGGCCTGAGCCGGAGCTTGGGAGAGCTGGCGGAACACCCAGTTCAGCACACGCCCGGGTAGAGGCCTGGCCTGGCGCCTCACAAGTGCCCAACGCCAGGGCCGGGTCTTGACCAGCATCAGCCCCAGCCCACCCGCCACGGCTGCCGCGGCCAGTGGATGCCGTCGCACGACAGGCAACAGCGAGGTGTTGAGTTCACGGACGACCAGCTCGCCGGTGCTGCGCCAAGGGTGATGCTGCCACCAATTTTGCACCGCCAGCAGGGCAAGGCCAGCCAGCGGCGAGCCGCGCAGCTGGCGCCGCAGGCCGCGCCACAGCAGGCGCAACTGGCGCGGCAGGCGCAGCGGTGCGGAGGCGCCAGCAGCATCTTCTGACCGTGGCAACTGCAGCAATTGCTGGCGCAACTGTATGCGCGAGGCGCCGATCCGTTGCAGCGCCAGTTGACGGGGGGATGGGGCCGAGGCGGTTTCGGTGGACATGGCAGGCCGCGGGTCAGTGATCACTGGACTCGCGCAGCAGCGCGGTGTCGAGCGCGAGTTGCTCGCGCAGCAGATCGAAGGAGCAATTGAGCTGGCTTTGACGCAGGCGCAACCAGCAGATCAGCGCCAGCACCAGCGGCACCACCGGCACCACCGCCAGCAGCCATGCCGCCGGCATCTGTGCCAGTGGCACCACGCCGAGCAGCAGCAAGGCGATACCGCCCAGACCAAGACCCAGCGCTGCACTGACGGTCAGCATCGCAATCAACAGCGCCCGCTGGCGCAGCCGCTCCGTCGTCTCGCTGACCTCGACCGTGGCGAGCTGGGCATAGGCCCCGAGATGCTCGACGAGCAACTCGGGCCGCATGGCCAGGGTCTGGAACAGCGGGTGAATCATGGATGTCAGCCGCGGGTGTCGCGCGAGCGCGTCAGCCAGGCGAATATACCGGCCGCCACGGCGCCAGCGGCGGCGGCGATCAGAATCGCCTTCACCGGCTCATCCTTGATGTAGCCGACGGTCATGTCGCCGGCGCGGTTCACCTGGTCCCGCACCTGGCCGCTCGCCTGGCGGGCACGGTCCAGTGCACGGCGGGCCACGTCGTCGACCTGGGCCGCGGCGCGGCCCAGCGCAGCCGGGGCGGCCTGGCCGAGGCCGTTGAGGCCGGACTGTGCGCTGTTGACGGCCGAATGGGCCGCCGACGCGAATTGATCCACCTTGGTGTTGGCCTTGCCGGCAAAGGTGTCGATCTCGTTGCTGATGGTGTCGGTGTTTGTCATGTTGAACTCCTGTTTGGATCGGTTTGACGATGAGAGGCCAGGCGGCGCTAGCGCCGTATCAGGCTCACCAGTAAGGTGGCCACGGCCAGAACCACGAAGATGAAGAAGAGAATCTTGGCGATGCCGGCAGCGCCGGCGGCGATGCCGCCGAAGCCGAACAGTGCGGCTACCAAGGCGATGACGAAGAACACGACGGCGTAGTGCAGCATTTCGTACTCCCTGAATATCGACCCGGTGGCCGGATCTCGATCGCTCGCAACGACGATTCGCTGCGATGACCCGACTCTACGGACGCGGCCGGGCCGCACCGGCAGGCACAACCCTCAAGACGCTGTCAGCAGGGGCGGGTGCGCCTTGTAGGAGCCGGCTTACGGCAACAGACCTGCCATCCGCCGGCCTGCGGTACGCCAGGGGACGGAAGCAGACGGGATGCAGTCCTACAAACACTTGGCTCAAACGTACGTGGTCGGCCTGAGCGGCGGAGGCCACTATGACTGCATGCGCGGCTGGGCAGCCGACGCGAGCTCACCGAGCTGTCTTTCCATCAAGGAGCCACCATGTTGAAACGCATTCTTCCGCTGCTGGTGACCGGCCTGGTCGTCTGGCAATATCAGAACCATCGCCGCAGCCGTGAGCTGCAACGACAGGATGCCGCCTCCAAGGCCAAGCCTGCCGAGGTCACGACATGGGAAGGCGAAGGTGGGGCTCTGCGTGGCAGCGGCAGCCAGCTCGGGCCGGCGCCGGTGCAGTCTTGACAGACCCGCCTGCCGCCACCGCTCAATGCACTTGCTGGCTCGGTGGCTGCAGACTCAGCAGGTTGAACACAGGCTCCCCGACGCTGCTGTTTGCCACTTCTTCCTCGGTGGCGGCGCGCACGGCCGCCACCTTCAGATGCATGCGCAGGGCGATGCCGGCCAGCGGATGGTTTCCGTCCAGCACCACATGCTCGGGATAGACCTCGGTCACCGTGTACAGCGTGTCGGCGGGCATGTCCGGCGTGACGGCGCCCTCGGGCAGGCCGTCGAGCTGCATGCCGGCCGACAGCTCCTCGGGGAACAGGCTGCGGGCCTCGAAGCAGACCAGGTTCGAGTCGTAGTCGCCGAAAGCGTGTTCGGGCTCGAGGTGCAGGCTGGCCTCGAAGCCGGCCTCCTTGCCGGCTATGGCCTCCTCGACCTTGGCCAGTAGGTCGGCACCGCCGTAGAAGAACTCCATCGGCTCAGCCAGCTCGTCGATCAGTTGACCTTGGGCATCATCAAGTCGCCAGCTCAGGGAGACGACGCAGGGATTGGAAATTTGCATGGGCGGCATGATCGCACAGGGCAGTTTCACCATTTGGTAAGCGGTGGCTATCCGGCGTCAAGCCCGGCACAGGCCGCTGCAAGCACAATGCGGGGCATGGATATCAACGCACCCACCGCACTGCTGGCCGGCCTCTCGCCCGCCGCCTTCATGCAAAAGCACTGGCAGAAAAAGCCGCTGCTGGTCCGCCAGGCCCTGCCCGGCATCACGCCGCCGGCCAACCGCACCGAGCTGGCCCGCTTGGCCGCCAGCGAGGACGTCGAGTCCCGTCTGGTCAGCGCCTTCGGCGAGCAATGGGCCATGCGCCAGGGGCCGATTGCCAAGTTGCCGCCGTTCTCCAAGGCGGGCTGGACGCTGCTGGTGCAGGGCCTGGAGCAACATCTGCCCGCCGCCCACGAGCTGCTGAGCCGCTTCCGCTTCGTGCCAGAGGCGCGGCTGGACGATTTGATGATCTCCTATGCCACCGACGGTGGCGGCGTCGGCCCGCATTTCGACTCCTACGACGTGTTCCTGATCCAGGTGCATGGCCAGCGCCGCTGGCGCATCGGCCGCCAGCCCGATGCCCTGCTGCGCGACGATGTGCCGCTGAAGATCATCGCCAACTTCGTGCACGAGCAGGAGTTTGTGCTGGAGGCGGGCGACATGCTGTACCTGCCCCCCGGCTGGGCCCATGACGGTGTGGCCGTTGGTGAGTGCATGACCTGCTCGGTCGGTTTTCGCACGCCCTGGCGCGCCGAGCTGGCGCGCGAGCTGCTGCAGCGCCTGATGGACGATGAGGATGAGCCACGCAGCAACCGCATCTACACCGACCCCAAGGAGCCGGCCACGATGACGCCAGGCCTGGTGCCCGAGGCCTTGCTCGCCTTTGCCCGCGATGCCGCGCAACGCGCGCTGGACGAGCCGCTGGCGCTGGAGCGGGCGCTGGGCGAGGCGTTGACCGAGCCAAAGCCCCGCGTCTGGTTCGATCCGGGCCAGGCCTTGCTGCCCGGCCGGGGCGTTCGGCTCGACCGGCGTACGCGGATGATGTACGACAAGGCCCATGTGTTCATCAATGGCGAGTCCTACCGCGCCGCAGGCAAGGACGCCCAGTTGATGCGCAGGCTGGCCGATGCGCGCTGCCTGTCCGCCGCCGATCTGGCGCGCCTGTCCGAAGGTGCGCTTGCTCTGCTGGAGCAATGGGCCGAGGACGGTTGGGTGCGTGTTGCGGAGTAGTGCCTCCAGCCCAGACAATGCTCGACGTTGCCCACCGGATCAGAACAAGGAGTCGCAATGACCAAGCCCAGCCACCGCATCTTCACCACCCGCAGTGACTTCGTCCTGGCCCTGCGTCAAGGCCTGGAATTGGCCGCCGACAAGGGCTGTCGCGAGATGTGGTGGTGTGACAGCGACTATGCCGACTGGCCGCTCAGCGAGCCTGTCGTGCTGGACGCGCTGACGCGTTGGTGCTTGCCCCATCGACGCTTGGTGATGGTGGCGCAAACCTTCGATGAGGTCCGGCATTCGCACAGCCGTTTTGTGCAATGGCGCACCCGCTTCAGCCATGTGCTCGACGCCCGCCAGTACGGCGAGGACGGCGACGAAACCCAGGACGTTCTACCCACCCTGATGCTCGCCCCCACGGTGGTGACAGTTCGGCTGTTCGACAAGCAGGTGTGGCGCGGCAGCGTGTCCTGCGAGAAGGGCGACGAGATACGGGCCAGGGATCTGGTTGACGCAATTGCGCAACGATCGACCTCATCATTTGCGAGCACGACCTTGGGGCTCTGACGCTCAGGGTTTGCCTCAGGCTACAATCCGAGGCTAGGCGATAGAAACGCTCGAGCTTTTTATTGTCTTGCCAAGCATGTTGGGGCTCTGCGGTTCGGAGGGACCCCTCAATTACCGGTAATTGTTTGAATCTAATAGATTGAGGACGAGTATGAAAAAGTCGATTCTGATGGCATCCCTGATCGCTGTTGTTGCCCTGGCCGCCTGCGGCAAGAAGGAAGAAGCTGCTGCTCCTGCGCCGGCTCCTGCACCGATGGCTGCTGCCGCTTCTGAAATGGCTGGTGCCGCTTCCGAAATGGCCGGTGCTGCTTCCGCAGTCGCCGGTGCTGCTTCCGAAATGGCTGCTGCTGCCAGCAAGTAATCGGTTCGCGATCGCTGCAAAAGCCGCCCTCGGGCGGCTTTTGTCGTTTCTGGGTCCGTTCCCTATTCGATCTCCAGCCAGTCAAGGCCCAGCTTGGGGTCGGCCACGGCCAGCCCTGCGGCCGGCAGGCCCAGCACCTGACCCATCAGCTCACGCACCAGCGCCGGTCGGTTGTTGCGTTCGCTCAGGTGGGCCGCCACCACGTGTTGCAAATTGGCATGCTTGCAGGCCGCCAGCAGTTCGGCGGCACTCTCGTTCGACAAGTGGCCATGGGTGCCGGCGATACGCTTTTTCAGCCCCGCCGGATAGCTGGAGTGCCGGAGCATTTCCAGATCGTGGTTGAACTCCAGCAGCAGCGCGTCCAGGTTCTGCAGCAGCAGCCCCATCTGGGTGGTGATCGAGCCAGCGTCGGTGAGTATTCCCAGCCGTGAATGGCCATCGCTGCAGATCAGCTGCAGCGGCTCCTGCGCGTCATGCGGCACGGCATAGGGATGCAGCTCCAGATCACCGAGCGCAATCGCCTCGCCATCCTGGGCAAAGAACAGCTTGCCCTTGGGCAGCTCGGGCTCATCGACCGCGCGCCAGGTGCCGCGGCTGATGAAGACCGGCACGCCATGCTTGCGCGCCAGGGTGAAGGCGCAGCCGACATGGTCGCCGTGCTCGTGGGTGATGAACACGCCGTCGAGCTCGGCCGCCGTCGTGCCCGCCCACTGCAGGCGCCGCTCCAACTCGCGCAGCGAGAAGCCACAGTCAACCAGCACCCGCGTCGTGGTGATGCCTTGCGAGGCCTCCACCAGGGTGCTGTTGCCGGTGCTGCCGCTGCCGAGATTGCGCAGGCGCATGGGTTTTGTGTGAGTAGAAATGAAAAGCCCGTCGAGCTTGATGGCTGGACGGGCTTGCTGCTATGCGTAGGGAGCTGAAGTGTTGGTGTCAGAGCGTGCGGCCATGCTTCGCATGGGTCGCAAGGTCTGACACGCAATGTCTTGCTAGGCCTTCGGCCTAGCGAAGATCATCCATCATCAGACTGATGATGCGCTTGGCGATGTCATCGCTCTGCACGGTGCCCTTGTCGTCCAGCACCTGCACGGTGCTGACCTCGCCGACCGATTTGACCGAGACGCGATAGCGGCCGGCGGTGGTGTCCACCTTGGCGCCGAACAGCTTGGCGAAGAAGTTGGGCTCCTCCTTGCCGGCCTTGGTCGGGTCGGCATAGCGAAGGAAGTACAGGCCCTGCACGCGGTCTCGGTCTTCGATCGTGAAGCCGTTGCGGTCCAGGCTCTGGCCGACACGGCGCCAGGCACGGTCGAAGCCGTCCTTGACCTGAAGCGAATTGGGCACATCGGCCAGTGAGCGATTCTCGCTGAGGCCGGCCGTCGACGGAGTGGTGGCCACCGGCTTGGCAGAGGCGGTCAGCGCGGTGGCTGTCTCTTCCTTGCCGCCCAGCTTGAGCATCAGACGCGACAGCATCTCGGCCTCAAGCTGAGGCTCCGAGGGACGGGCAGCCCAGCGGAAATCGTCCTTGGCGCGGGTCACGGCCACTTCCTGCAGGCCCTTGTGGGCGATATAGATCTCGGTGCCCTTGGCCGTGCGCTCAACCCGGGTGCGGTACATATCGCGCTCGCCGGACGAGTACAGGTTGTCCAGGATCGAGCCCAGATATTTGCGCAATCCGTCGGCCGGGATGCGGGCCCGGTTCTCGGCCCAGTCGGTTTCCATGATGCCCACTTGCGGCTGGTCGAGCTTGACCGTCATGCCGCGCTCCTGCCAAAAGGTGCGCAACACCGGCCACAGCTGCTCGGGGGTCATGCTGGTGAGCAACCAGCGCTGGTCGCCGGCGCGTTCCAGGCTCACTTCGCCGGCCTTGGCAATGGCCACATTGGCCACCAGCGCTGCATTGCTGCCGGGCGCTGCGGCGGCGTTCTGCTGCATGGTCGAGGCGCTGACCACGCCGCCCTGCACCTGCGCGCGGCCGTCCTTGGCGAGCTGGGTCAGGTCCGGCGGCACGTCCAGGCCACCGGTCTGGCGCGACGCGCTGCGGTAGTCCACCTTGCTGCTGGAGATCACGCCGTCGAAAGAGCTGCATCCCGCCACGGAGGCAAGAAACAGGGCGCAGGCCACGCGCACGGTGGCGGCCTGGCTGGATTGGGGCAGGGAAGCAGTCACGCTAGACATCTCCGAAGATCTGGGCTCGCTGGGAGCACCGGTTGGGCGTGTAAACAAGGGTCGAGTGAGACGAGGTGATGAAGCAATCAATTACAGCAGGCCGGCTTCCCGCATGGCCTGCTGGACGCTGGCCTGGCCGGCCGCCGTCAGCGGCGTGATGGGCAGGCGCACGGTCGCACCGCAGCGCCCCAGCTGGGCCAACGCCCATTTGGCCGGCGCCGGGCTGGGTTCAATGAACAGCTGCTTGTGCAGGTTCAGCAGCTGGAAGTGGATGCGCGTGGCTTCCTGGATGTCGCCGGCCAGGGCCGCACGGCACAGATTGCGCATGGCCCGCGGTGCCACATTGGCGGTGACGCTGACATTGCCATGGCCGCCCAGCAGCATCAATGCGATGGCCGTGCCGTCGTCGCCGGAGTAGATCGAGAAACCCTTGGGCGCGTGCTTGATCAGCCAGGCCGCACGCTCGATGTTGCCGCTGGCCTCCTTGACGCCGATCACGCCCGGCAGGCTGGCGCAGCGCAGGGTGGTGTCCACCTGCATATCGGCCACCGTGCGGCCGGGCACGTTGTACAGCACCATGGGGATATCCACCGCTTCGGCGATTGCCTTGAAGTGCTGGTAGATGCCTTCCTGCGAGGGCTTGTTGTAATAGGGCACGACGCTCAAGGTGCAGTCGGCGCCTATCTTCTTCGCGTACTCCGAGTGCTCGATGGCCTCGCGGGTTGAGTTGGCACCGGTGCCGGCCATGATGGGGATGCGACCCGCAGCATGCTCGACGGCGACGCGGATGATTTCCCAGTGCTCTTCCACCGACACGGTGGGCGATTCGCCGGTGGTGCCGACGACGCCGACGCAGTCCGTGCCTTCGGCAATATGCCAATCAATCAAGCGACGCAGGCCGGGGTAATCGACGCTGCCGTCTTCAAGCATCGGCGTGACCAGGGCCACGATGCTGCCAACAATGGGTGTCATGACAATTCCTCGCAATCCTCTGATTCTACCCAGGCGCCGGGGCTCGCCCCGTCAAGCCAGAAGGTAGCGAGCGAAGTCGGGTGCGGTATCGGATTGCGCCCCCTGGTCTTGCATCGCGGCAATGCGCTGCACAAAGCGCTCCGGCGAGGGCAGGAAGCCGTCTTCATAGGCCAGCACGCGCAGGCCGGTGGCGGCCGTCAGCAGCTCGCGCGGGCGCAGCAGAAAGTCCGGGTTGCTGGGTTTGCCAAAGCTCTGGTTGCCCTGGGCGAAGGTTTCGTAGATCAGGGTGCCGCCCGGCGCCACCGCCGCCACGATCTTGGGCAGCAGCGCGCGCCACAAGTAGTTGGTGACCAGTACGCAGTCGAACTGCCGGCCCTCGAAGGGCCAGGGGCCGGTCTCGATATCGGCCAGCACCAGCTCGGCGATGCCGGGCACGCCCTCCAGGCCCTTCAGCGCCGCCGCGTCGCGGTCCACGCCGGTGACATTGTGGCCCAGCTCGGCCAGAAAGCGGGCATGGCGGCCGGTGCCGCAGGCCACGTCCAGCACCGTGCTGCCGGGCTTGAGATTGGCGGCCCAGCGGCGCACCCAGGGCGATGCGGCCAGGCTGTTGTGCGTGGCTTCACTGGTACTCATGTCGGTCTTGCTTCCTTCTTGACGGCCTTCAAGGCTAATTTGTCGACCAGGGCAGGCGCCAGCAGCTTCAGCCAGCGGCCTATTCTGCCCTTGGCGCTCATCACGATGTCACGCTCGCCGGCCAGGGCGCCGTCGAGTATCAGTTTGGCGCAGACGTCCACCGGCATTGCGCCACGTTCGTCCAGGCCGCTTTTGCCGGCCGACTGGCCGTGGGCGTTGAAGCCCCGGTAGCGGATTTGCGTGTCCACCACGCCGGGATAGGCAATCGTCACGCTGACGCCCTTGGGACCCAGCTCGACGCGCAACGCCTCGAAGAAGCCGGTCATCGCGAACTTGGTCGCGCTGTAGGCGGTCCGACCCGGCACGCCGACCAGGCCGGCCAGGCTGGACACGGCGACGATGCGGCCCCGTGTCTTGATGAGGTGCGGTAGCGCGGCATGGGTACACCAGACCGCGCCCCAGTGGTTGATGCGCATCAGCTCCTCGTACCAGCGCAGGTCGGTGACCTCACTGAGCAGCGCATGGGCCGACATGCCGGCGTTGTTGACGAGCACGTCCAGCCGGCCGAACTGATCGACGGCCCGGGCGATCAGCGCGCGGCAGTCGCCCTCCTGGGCCACATCGCAGCGCACCACAAAGGTTTGCGCGCCGGCATTGCGGCACTGCAGGGCCACGGCCTCGAGCTTGTCTTGGCTGCGCGCGGCCAGCACCAGGCCGAGCTTGCTGCCGAATTTCGCCGCCCACTGGCGCGCCAGCTCGGCGCCAATGCCGTCCGAGGCGCCGGTGATGATCACCACGCTGTCTATCATCGCTTGTCTCCTGATGTTTTAGTCAGTGGGGGCCGGAGCTTGCCGGGTACCGCAAGGTCCAGCCCGCAATGTTCTAGAAGCAGGCCCAGGCGCGCGTTGCCAAGTCCACGATCATGTCCGGCCGCATATACGACCAGCTCACCAGGGCCAGCGCGAGTATGACGGCTGTCCAGGCGAGGGCACGGCGGGCGGCGGGTCTCATGCTCATTTTCAGAGGCAGGTTCAGGCCGGCGCCAGCGCGGCGCGCTTGATGCCGGTCTCGCGTATCGGCAGGTTCAAGAGCGCGGCGGCCACGCCGAGGGCCACCACCATCCACCAGACGATGTCGTAGCTCCCGCTCGTGTCATAGAGCTTGCCGCCCAGCCAGACGCCCAGAAAGCTGCCGATCTGGTGGCTGAAGAACACGAACCCGCTGAGCATGGACAGGTACTGCACGCCGAACACCTGAGCCACCACCGCATTGGTCAGCGGCACGGTGGACAACCACAGCACGCCCATCGCGGCCGAGAACAGGTAGACGCTCATCGGCGTCAACGGTGCCCAAAGAAAGGCCACCACCACCACTGAACGCAGGATGTAGATCAGCGACAGCAGATAGCGCTTGGGGAAATGCTGGCCCAGCACGCCGGCGCCATAGGTGCCGAACACATTGAACAGGCCGATCAGCATCAGCGCGTAGGTGGCGACCTCGGGCGACATGCCCTTGTCCCGAAGGTAGCTGGGCATGTGCACGCCGATGAACACGACCTGGAAGCCGCAGACGAAATAGCCGGCCATCAGCAGCTGGAAGCTGGGGTATTTGAAGGCCTCGCGCACCGCCTGCATGACGCTTTGCTGTGGGCCCTTCGCCACCGCCTGGCGCGGCTCCTTGAGGCCGAAGGCCAGCGGAACAATGACCAGGGCGGCGCAGGCGAGGATGAACAGGGCGTTCTGCCAGCCGGAGTAGCCGATCAGGAAGCTCTCGACCGGCACCATCGCGAACTGGCCAAACGAGCCGGCGGCCGCCGCCACGCCCATCGCCCAGCCGCGTTTCTCTGCCGGCACATTGCGGCCCAGCACGCCGTAGATCACCGCGTAGGTGGTGCCCGACTGGGCCATGCCGATCAAGAGCCCCGCGCTGCCGGTGAAGGCCAGGCCCGAGGTGGACAGGCCCATCAGCACCAGGCCGATGGCATACAGCACGCTGCCGACGATCAGCACGCGGAACGCGCCGAAGCGGTCAGCCAGCATGCCGGCCAGCGGGCCGGCGGCGCCCCAGGCCAGGTTCTGGATCGCGATGGCGAAGGCGAAGGTTTCGCGCGTCCAGCCGCGGTCCATGGTGATCGGTTGCAGCCACAGGCCGAAGCCGTGGCGTATGCCCATGGACAGGGTGACGATCATCGCGCCGCAGATCAGGACCTGCTGCATCGTCAGCTTGGGCGCTGCGGTGTCGGGTGTGGGGTTCATCCGGAGACTGTAGCCAATCGACGCTGCCCTTGCAGGGAATACGCCCTTAGGCACCCCGGGCAGGCGGCGGCTTATAACGCAGATCGCACAACAGGCCGCCCGGGCCAGCGCCCTAGAATCGCGCGACATGGCAACCACCAAATCCAATTCTTCCTACGGCGAAGCCTCGATCCGCGTGCTCAAGGGCCTGGAGCCCGTCAAGCAGCGCCCGGGCATGTACACCCGCACCGACAACCCCCTGCACATCATCCAGGAGGTGATAGACAACGCCGCCGACGAGGCGCTGGCCGGTTTCGGCAAGCGCATCGCGGTGATACAGCACACCGACGGCTCGGTCACGGTGGACGACGACGGCCGCGGCATCCCCTACGGCCTGCACCCCGAGGAGCAGGTGCCGGTGGTCGAGATCGTCTTCACCCGGCTGCACGCCGGCGGCAAGTTCGACAAGGGCTCGGGCGGCGCCTACAGCTTCTCCGGCGGCCTGCACGGCGTGGGTGTCAGCGTCACCAATGCGCTGTCCACGCGGCTGAACGTGACGGTCTGGCGCGAGGGCCAGTGTGCGGCCCTGGCCTTCAGCGGCGGCGATGTGATCGAGCCGGTGACCGTTCGCAAGGCGACTGGCGGCGAACGCAAGCACGGCACCTCGGTGCGCGCCTGGCCCGACGCCAAGTATTTTGAAAGCGCCGATCTGCCGAAGAACGAACTGGTCCATCTGCTGCGCAGCAAGGCCGTGCTGATGCCGGGAGTGACGGTGACCTTGACGATGGAGAAGACCGGCGAGGTCCAGACCTGGCTCTACAAGGGCGGGTTGCGCGACTATCTGATGCAGTCGCTCAATGCAGAGCCGCTGATCCCGCTGTTCGAGGGCGAGCAGTACGCCGATGGCAGCGAGTCGGAGAACTTCGCCGAGGGCGAGGGCGTGGCCTGGTGCGTGGCCTTCACCGACGAGGGCTCGCCGATGCGCGAGAGCTATGTCAACCTGATCCCGACGGTGGCCGGCGGCACGCACGAGTCCGGGCTCAAGGATGGCCTGTTCGGTGCCGTCAAGGGCTTCATCGACATGCACAGCCTGCTGCCCAAGGGCGTCAAGCTGATGCCCGACGATGTGTTCTCGCGTGCCAGCTTCGTGCTCTCGGCCAAGGTGCTGGACCCGCAGTTCCAGGGGCAGATCAAGGAGCGCCTGAATTCACGCGACGCCTTGCGTCTGGTCTCGATCTACGTGAAGCCGGCCCTGGAGCTGTGGCTGAACCAGCATGTGGACTACGGCAAGAAGCTGGCCGAGCTGGTCATCAAACAGGCGCAGACACGGCTGCGCGCCAGCCAGAAGGTCGAGAAGCGCAAAGGCTCCGGCGTGGCCGTGCTGCCCGGCAAGTTGACCGATTGCGAAAGCCGCGACCTGCTGCACAACGAGCTGTTCCTGGTCGAGGGCGACTCGGCCGGCGGCAGCGCCAAGATGGGCCGCAACAAGGAGACGCAGGCGGTGCTGCCCCTGCGCGGCAAGGTCTTGAACTCCTGGGAGGTCGAGCGCGACCGGTTGTTCGCCAACAACGAAATCCACGATATGGCGGTGGCCATAGGCGTCGATCCGCATGGCCCTAACGACTCACCCGACATGAGCGGCCTGCGCTACGGCAAGGTCTGCATCCTCAGCGACGCCGATGTGGATGGCTCGCACATCCAGGTGCTGCTGCTCACACTCTTTTTCCGTCACTTCCCCAAGCTGATCGAGGCCGGCAATATCTATGTCGCCAAGCCGCCGTTGTTCCGCGTCGACGCCCCGGCGCGCGGCAAGAAGCCGGCGGCCAAGATCTATGCGCTGGACGAAGGCGAGCT
>Ga0187842_1000056_pt1 | contig 57095 bp, 70 predicted proteins | sample SpaLakP09_SKY_41_FD_134514 | JGI IMG/M metagenome (GOLD analysis project Ga0187842, IMG submission 134514) | Oligotrophic lake water microbial communities from Sparkling Lake, Wisconsin, USA - SP09_SKY_41 | ecosystem: Environmental > Aquatic > Freshwater > Lake | place: USA: Sparkling Lake... | reverse complement strand
CCCCCACCCCCACCCCCACACCTACAGTGACACCCACGGTGACACCTACACCAGCCCCATAATATGAATCTCTCTGCATCCAGATCCTTCTCTCTGCTGCCTGCAGATCAATTGTCACCTGAAAATGATATTGTAGTTTCATTTGATTATGTGACCAATGTGTATGACAACTATTTGAATGTGTATGATAATGAATCACCATCTGAAGGATTCTGTTTGTTCTTCTATGAAGGCAATGCACCATTGAGTGGTGGTGCACCAGGCGCAGGTCTGGGATATCTACCTGGTGCTGCCATTGTGACCAACAACAACAATCTACTTCTTAGCGAAGGCAACAACACATTCACACCATATTATCTTACTGCATATGGCACTGCAAATGGCATGCCAGCTTACAGAGGTGATGCATCTGCACTCAGTGGTGCAAAGATTGATTTCTATATTGCTGGTTACAATGGCCTGTTTCCTAGCACGTCTGGGTGGCGAATTTGGGATGGCATAAGTAAGTATTTTTATTACAGCAATGGTACTGCATTGTATCCCATGTGGGCCGTGAATTGGATTCATGGTCCTGACATTCAAACTGGTTGGGGATACCCCATAATCACCAGAAAAGATATGGGATACAGTTATGCAGGCAAAGCTGGTAGCTTGTTGGGAGTTGGTTTTGATTTCACAGGCAACTTCAGAGCCACTTATAATTCGTCAGCCACAGGCACTCCAGTCATCAATAATGTCACTCTTAGAAATGGTAATTATGATTACATAACAAATTCCAACAACCTTACTTCTACAAACTTTCTGCAACCCACCATACTTTGGAATAGCTTGGCCAACAGCATGACACCAAGCATTGGCAACCGGGTCAAAGTGCGGCTAACAGACTTGGGCAAAACAATCAATGTGAAAATACGACCACACAATAAAGATGAATATGTGGATGTGTTAACCCACAATGCACAAGATTTAGGACCAGGCAACACCACAGACAGTGTCAAAGTGGGGTTGAACTTCTCTTCACTCAACAACACAGAGTTTGGTGTTCGTAATTTTAACATTGCAGGTGTAGCTGCTACAGCAACACCCACTGTGACACCTACACCTACACTCACACCCACTGTGACACCCACCAGGACACCTACTGCAACACCTGGCGCATCACCAACTGCAACACCAACTGTAACACCCACTCCCACACGCACTGTGACGCCTACTAACACGGCCACACCCACTGTGACGCCTACTAACACGGCCACACCCACTGTGACGCCTACCATAACTGTGACACCCACCATATCACAAACACCAGGTGCATCACCCACAGCGACACCTACTGCGACACCTACACTCACACCACCACCTTCAGTTACACCTACTGCAACACCACTGTGACACCTACTGCAACACTCACACCTACACCTACTGTGACACCCACAACATCTGCACTGCCATCACCGTTCCCTGCAGGCGCACCAATCACTGATGGTATCATTGTGGGCATAGGTAATATCCTATAAATAACATCATTCATCATGGCCATCTACAATCCATTATACCTGAATAGCAGCACCAACACGTGGACTGCTGTTGATAACACATTGTCTGCAGATCCTATGCACACAAGAACTGTGATGTATTCGGGTGATCGCTTGTTTTTTGGTGGTAACTTCATATACAATTTTACCAATGCCAACAATGTTGCTAATTTTCAACTGCCAGCCAAATCATACCAAGTGGGTTGTGTGGGGTACTTTGACACTACTATCAACCGCATTCAATCCATTGGTGCAATTGGCACATTTACAGAGCAAGCGTATTGCAATAGTGCGGCATGTGAAGCTCTGAGCACGTTTGACTTGCAGAATTCAGTCAATTGCTTAACTCTGTGTGGTGCAAATCTGGTGGCAGCAGGCTATTTCAAATCCATTAACACACAAATCACGGGGTTTCAAGCGCTTACTGCAATGCCCACAAGCATTTGGTTTGAATTATCTGATACTCCACCATTCAACACTGGTATTCTTTCTGGTCAAGTTATTACTGTGCCTCAATACAATCTAATATTCACCAACTTATATACCATGGGACTGGCAACTAGCTTCATGCCCAAACTGTCTGGTAATCCTGCCGTGAACATTGCATACTACAGCCCAACTATTGGCAGGTGGCAGGCATTTCCCAACACCACCAATGTAGATTTTAGCAGCGGTGTATTTTTAGCATGTGAAACCTACAACAATATAGTATATGCAACTGGATTTGGCACTGGTATATCTGGCGGTCTCTACTACAACAGTGGCAATCAATGGAACCAAGTAACACCATCCATTTCAAACAATTGTGAAAACACATCCGACACACCTACAGGCTTCTTTCTGTACAACGACCAGCGTGGCAATTTAATATACTGCGGATCATTTGATAGCTATACTGGTGATACCGCCAAATCTGGCATAATGAAATATAATGGCAGTGTGTTCAGTGCCATTGGCAATGGTTTTGATGGGTCACCCAATCCATATGCAACTTGTGCAATGGTGACGCTATCTGGTGACAACTACATTGCAGTAGGCAATTTTCCAGATAAAATTGCTTGGATAAATCGCAGCACTGGCACAACTTGGACCAAACTCTACAATGGTACTGCGGCTGCAGCGGGGTTTATTACAGCTGATACTATCGCATGCATGGATTTGTCGGGTAATAACATGGTGTTTGGTGGCGCATTCGATTTAGATCCAGCCACCCCTAATACCAATGGTGTTGCTGCAATAACTAATAACAATGTCACAGGCATGCCGCAAGATATATATGGTATAGATGATCTCTTTGCTTTGGGACGCTTACCACGAGTGTTGTTTGCCAATGTGCCTGTGGACTATTCTGTGAACACCACAATTGCTGCAGATTTTACTACTGCAATATTGCAAAGCCACCGTGACACAATGCTCACCACCAGCGGCATATCTGCATATAGCACAGCACCCTACCAAGGTGTTGATGGCATCATAATAACATAATAGCATTTTGCGCAGCATGTTGTAAAATACAACATGGACAGCATATACATTCAAATTGCATCGTATAGAGATCCACAATTAATTGTTACTCTTCGAGATTGCATTGCCAATGCTGCACATCCAGAGTTGTTGCATTTTGGTATTTGCTGGCAACATGATGAGAAGGATAGCTTGGAAGAATTTGCAAATGATGCACGATTCACTATTATAGATGTGCCATATCAAAAAAGTAAAGGTGTTTGTTGGGCAAGAAGCACCATTCAAAACCATTATCGAGGTGAAAAGTATACTCTGCAGCTAGACAGTCACCATCGATTCACTAAAAATTGGGATACTACTCTCATCAAAATGATAAAACAATTGCAGAAAAAGGGTCACAAGAAACCACTACTGACTGCTTACTTACCTAGTTTTGACCCAGACAATGACCCAGCATTACGTATTAATACACCATGGAAGATGAACTTCGACCGGTTCATACCTGAAGGTGCTGTGTTCTTCATACCTGCTTCAATTGACAATTTCAAAGATTTGCATGAGCCTGTGCCTGCACGGTTCTATTCTGCACACTTCTGCTTCACTTTGGGCAAGTTTTGCAAAGAAGTTCCACATGATCCAGATTATTATTTTCATGGTGAAGAGATTAGCATTGCTGTGCGCGCTTTTACACATGGGTATGATTTGTTCCATCCACACCAGGTGGTTGTATGGCATGAGTACACCCGCAAGGGGCGGACCAAGCATTGGGATGATGATAAGGATTGGGGCAAGCGCAACGAACTGTGTCATCTACGCAACCGCAAACTGTTTGAAATGGATGGTGAAAAAAAGGACATTGACTTTGGGCCTTACGATTTTGGTAGCAAGAGAACTCTCAAGGATTATGAAAAATATGCAGGTCTCAGTTTCAAGAAACGCGCTGTGCAACAGTACACTGTGGACCATCACTTGGCACCAAACCCATACACTTTTAAACATGAAAAAGAATGGGAAGCATCATTTCTTCAGATTTTTAAGCATTGCATTGATGTGCGTTATGAGCAAGTGCCTGAAAAAGATTACGACTTCTGGTGTGTGGCTTTCAAGGATAAAGAAGGCAAGGATGTGTATCGCAAGGATGCAGACAAAGATGAGATTCAGCGTATGTTTCACGATCCAGACAAGTACTGCAAAGTTTGGCGAGAGTTTAATTGTGAAGCCATGCCTGCAAGTTGGTTAGTGTGGCCTCATAGCATAAGCAAAGGATGGGCAGAGCCCATCACTGGTACTATTGGTCAATAATATTGTAAGGTAATGAAAGCAAAGATAAGGATTCACAGACCAGAGAATATACAGTGGGGCAGATACCATACACCATGGTTTAGATATTTTAAAACATTCCTAGAACAACACTTTGATGTGGAGTGTTTAACTTATGACAGCAGAGAGGACTTGGGGTATGCGCATATAGAATTAGCTTGCAAAGACAATATTGGCTTGCAACCCACTGTGAGCGATGTTGATACCCTCATAGAGAATCTTGAAACTGGTGATTTTGTTGTGTTGAGTTTTACTGAGTACTTTAACCATAGAAATGTTCATTACTTGAAATCAATGCATTGTAAAAAAATACTCTTGGCACATTTTAGTTATCATAATATTTACCATTGGTTAAAAGCTGATAGACTATTACACAGAATTGATGCAGTTTCACCTTGGTTTTTTGGTTGGATGGAAGAGTTTGATATTAATTCATGCAGAGATTATAAGAATCAAGTTACAGAATTTTGCACTGACAAAATGTTCTGGAAGGGATCAGGATGGCGAGGTGGTGATGCGGCTTATAGAAAAGTTGTTAATTTATTGAAAGAAAAAGGATTGGTTGATCCAGATTCAATGAATCATGATCAATATATGAAGGAACTTGCCAGACACAAAATCGCTTTATCCTATTATTTAGATTTGTCCATGTACAGCACACCATATGATCACCCAGGTGAGTTTTGCTACAGAGACATGGAATACATGTCCATAGGCGTGCCATTTATCCGCATTGAATACAGGGATGCAGTTTATGATGGTCTGATACCCAATTACCATTACATTGCCATACCTAGAGACAAAGCATACGTTGAGTACTCTAAAAACGGTGATGCTGGAGTTGCAAATATAATTGAACAAAAATTTAACGAAGTTAAAAATGATGATGATTTCTTAAAGTTCATATCAAAAAATCAACTTGAATGGTTTGACAAATATGCCAATTTACCCAACAGTTTAGACTTTACTTTTAAGCTGACCGGGATAAATAATTGGATCCAATAATATGAGTAACATGGAGAGGGTAGTTTTAAAAGAGAGTGATTTTACCGCAAAATGCAATGCAATCAAAGATCTTTTCTTTTTTCAAATAGGCGCAAACGATGGCATTAGTGTAGATCCAATTCATAAATTAGTACAAGAACACAATTGGAGTGGAATATTGATTGAACCTGGCATTGATGCTTTCAATGCTCTCAAACAAAACTATAGTACACAATCTAATTTAATTTTTGAGAATTCTGCAGTTACCAATGTGGATGGTGATATAGTGTTGTGGTGTGGCACGACAACCCCTCATTTTACTCTAGATTATCAAAAAGCTGTTAACATGTTTGATGTTCAACCAAAACCTACAACTGTAAATGGTGTCAAATCAGCAACACTACTAAAAAAACATAATGCACTGAAAGTAGATCTTCTGCAAATAGATGCAGAGGGACATGACTTTGTAATACTAAAGGACTGGCCATTTGATTCGTATCGCCCCAAAATAATTAGATTTGAATTCATAAATTTAAACGATTCATTCCATGAATGTATAGGGTTTATAAAAAATCTTAATTATCAAATATTTTATTCTGAAGACGGTGCTGATGTAATTGCACTATGTAATAATTATGAATTTTGAAAAAATAGAACTATGGGACAAGCAATATTATGCTGCTCATGTAGGTATTATTGTTAACAATATGATTAGCACTTTTAAGCTGACCGGGCTAAATAATTGGATAAAATGAGTATGCTTTGCTATTCAACAGCTTCATATGGATGCAAATACTATAACGCAACAAATAAGCTTATAGAATCGCTCAATATTATTGAAAGCAAAAAATTACCTACAATTTTTGTTATGACGGATAAAGTGGACGCTATAACCAAACACCCAAACGTTTTCGTAAAGGATATCAATGACTATAACCCAAAATATTCTACTTATAATGACAATTACTATAGATACAACGCAACTGCACACCGATACAATGTTTTGCACGCCTTAGAAAATGGTTATACTAATATCACGTACATGGATACAGATTTGTTATTTTTACCAAATTTTGATTTAGATATAGTGGAGACTTTCTTTGAGCCAAATACAGTTGCAGGTGAATCTATGTATGAGTTTAAAGATTATTTTATTGGTGCGATGTTAGGCAAGCGTTTTGCTAGTTATTACAAGCATTTTGAAGGTAGCGAAAATTTAGATCAATTTAAAGATATGGTTATGCCTGACGATAGGTTAATTTATTACAGCTTTCGTGATGTTAATCACGGTAAAGAATATGTGGAATGGTGGGGCAAATGTAGTGATTATAGAGAACAGGCTGTTTTAGGTTGCGCTCCAGTAGGCAATTTAGATGAGAATTGTTTTTGCGCATACAAAACAGGCATGAAAGTAGAACCAAGCCATACTGCATATAAGTACAAAATGACAGTAAACGATCACGTTACGCATTAAGATAAATATGGAAGATCAGAAAATTACAGGCTGCTGTACGTACAACGGTGTACTGGCTATGCAAAGACCAGAAGTCTTTGATGTATTTAAGGAGTTTATTACAGCAGTCCGACCATCTAGAGTTGTAGAAATAGGCACAGCAGCTGGCGGTTTGACTCTTTGTATAAGAGATATTTTTAATGAGATTGGATTGCAAGATGCGCCTGTTAGAACTTTTGATGTCAATCCTGATCAGTGGCGTGAAAAAGCTTTTGAAAATAAAAATATTGAGCTACACTTAGAAAATATATTTGGTCCTTGCGATGAAGAACCAATCAACATGGTTCTATCTTTAACAAAACCCGAACTCATAGTACCCTTCATTCAAGCACCTGGAATAACCTTAGTTTTATGTGATGGTGGAAACAAGAGAGGCGAGTTTAATTGCTTGGCTCGCTATTTAAAACCAGGTGATATAATTATGGCTCATGATTATATTAGTAACTTGAATGAGTTTCAAGATCATTACATAAATAAAATTTGGAATTGGTTAGAGATATGTGATATTGATATACAAGGACATACCGAGAAATATAATTTAAAGCCTTTTTGGCAGGATAAATTTGACAAAGTTGTCTGGGTTTGTAGGCAGAAACAATGAATCAAAATATTACGCTTGTAACAGGTATTTTTGATTTGGGAAGAGATAAAGCCGGTGAAGGATTCAAGCGACCCTTCACCCATTATATTGTAAAATTTACAGAACTCTTGAGAGCAACTAAAAATTATAACATGGTTGTGTATATTGAAGAAAGATACAAAGATTTAGTGTTAGATATCAGAGATCCACACAACACACAAATTCGTATCAAAGAAATTGATGAGTTCAAAACGAACTTTCCTTTTTATAACAATACTACAGAAATAAGAAACAAAGACAGTTGGTTGAACCAAACTGGTTGGCTGCGTGAGAGTACTCAAGCAACCATGGAGCTATACAACCCTATGGTTATGTCCAAGATGTTCATGCTGCATGATGAGAAGGTTAGAAATTCCTTCAATACAGATTATTTTTATTGGATTGATGGTGGATTAACAAGCACTGTGCATCATGGTTATTTTTCAAAAGATAAAGTCTTGGACAAGATACCAAAAATTACAGATAAATTTCTTTTCATAGCATTCCCTTATGCAGAGGGTAATGAGATACATGGTTTCACAAGAACAAAAATGAATGAAATGGCTCAAACAAAAAATGTTGAGTATGTTTGCCGTGGGGGATTCTTTGGTGGCCATAAAAATAACATATCAGACATCAACGGCATATACTACTCTCTTTTGAGCAACACGCTTAACGAGGGATACATGGGCACAGAAGAGAGCATCTTCACGCTCATGACATACACACACCCGCATTTGTTTGCAAAACACATGATAGATGGTAATGGCCTAATTAATAAATTTTTCGAAGATGTAAAGACCACCACATTCACTGAGAATACAATCACATTGAACAATTACTCAGGTGTTAACCTGTATGTGTTGTCATTCAACTCACCAGAACAGTTTGAAAAATTAATTGAAAGTTATTTGAAGCAACCTGGTTTTGTACGTGAAACAAAGAATATTCTAATAGATAACAGTACCAACCCTGCAGTTAATGACAAGTATGTGGAGCTTTGTGCAAAATTTAACTTTGAACACATCAAAAAGAATAACATTGGCATATGTGGTGGTAGACAATTTGTTGCAGAGCACTTCGATTCAACAGATGCCAAGTACTATATGTTTCTAGAGGATGACATGAATTTATGCAGCGAGGATCTAAAGACCTGCAAAAACGGGTTTTCGAGATGTATTGACAATTTATATTACAAGATTCAAAAAATTATGGATAAAGAGGATTACGACTTTCTTAAACTATCATACACTGAATTCTTTGGCGACAACACAACACAATGGTCATGGTACAATGTACCGCAGTCCATAAGAGAATTGTACTGGCCAGATAAACATGTACTGCCTGTGCATGGCTTGGATCCAAATTCACCCAAGACAATCTTCAAGCATATTGGAAGCATGGATGGGTTGAGCTACATTGATGGTGAGGTGTATTATTGCAACTGGCCTCAAATTGTATCACGAGCTGGTAACAAGAGAATGTTTCTGAGTACCAAGTGGGGACATCCCTTTGAACAGACATGGATGTCATTCATGTATCAGTTAACCAAGAAAGACATGTTGAGAGGTGCAGTTTTATTGGCATCCCCTATAAATCATGAAAGATTTGCCTTTTATAAAAGTGAAGAGAGACGAGAAAACTAATTAAATAATACAGTGAACACTGTTACAGTTAATCTGTCTTCTGTACAAGACCCAGGTGATATTGTAATGTACAATCATTACTGGTTTTCCGACCCTTTATCTGGTACAAATATTGCCTATCCAGTGACTGCAAATGGTGACTTCTTTACATATAGCACCACACCCACAGTAACAGCTGATGATGGTCTCTTTTTTCCGTGGGGGTATCTCTTTGATGACACGTTTGAGACCATATATGCAGGTAAATACAAAGGTCTTACAACTTTAAATTTTAATGCATCCGGACTGTCCACAGCATACTTTCCAATCTTGCGCATATATTATGAGTTTGGTGATGGTACAGTGTACAACAACTCCAGAAATGTGTTGATTGATTACTCCAAGCTTGCCATTGATTCGTTCATAAATGGTTATGGCTATGGTGACCCCAAGTTTATACCTGTAATGCATACGTATCAACCTAGTGATACTACATTCTCTGTTACATACACTGCACATGTGCAGGTATTCAATGGCAGCTTGGTCACAAACAATTTCTACATCATCATTGATATTGTGCAAGACTCCATATTTGATTTTGATGATATAAATTTACTGGACACAAAATTCATATCATTATCTGAAAAAACCATCATAAACGTGCTTGAAGCCTCAAACCCTGAATATATTCTAAATAATCTTTTAAAATATAGTAATACCTAGAAAGTATTGATATTCATAAATATTTTAAATGGAAATAAGACCTCTAAATAAAACTACATTTCCGTCATTAAGACTAAGCTATGATCTTGATCCCACGCTCAATGTAAGCAGTGATAATTTTGAAAACGAGCAGAATCTCGACATATTGCTCAGCAATTTTCTTAACAATGCCCGGGATGAATCATCTAACAAGTATAGTAATTTTTACTTGACAGACAGGGTCAATTTAAGCAAAAATATTGAGTTCAAAGAACTGGCAAATCCTGAAGTGGAAATTCTTACCACATGGCTGGCTTCTGATGCTGACAAACAGCTCAACACAAAAACAGACTTCTGGACTGTGGGTAATGATATTGCAGGTGCAACAACTCTGCAAGATGTAGCAGCTTCAGGAATCTTTGTTAGCATTGACAACACATACATTTTTGATATTCAATTGTTGAACGAGAAAATTTGCAGGGTGGGGCACACATACAATAATTACACCAGATATTTGACAATAAACTATCTCAATGCCACAGGCAATAGCTTCTTCTGTCTGGACAATGGTCAAGACCCGTTTGATGCAAATTCAACACAATCGTTTTGTTATTTATACGACAGAAAGAACGATTTTATTGTTCTTTACAAACTAATAAATGATGTTGCCCACATTGTGTACACATTTGAAACAACCAAAGATATAAGTTTATCTGTGCCTTTGACATCAGATGATTTTGGTTTCACAAATGATCAAATATATCGATGCAGAGCACGTTTTGAGTCCGCTACTAAACCGATTGTTGATAGCATGTGGGTGCAGTACGAGAAAAATTTTAAGAATAACAAACTAACTATTGATGACAGACCAGCACCTCTAAATTTATTTTGCCCTTCATATGCAAGCATTGACACAAATTTTTTAATCAACACTGAATACTATAATCTTTCTGGTAATACATTACCAATCAATATCTTGACTCTCAAGAACACAACAACACCAAACAATTATCAATCCAAGAACAATCCATTTTCAGTGAGAGAACCTGATATACAGCAACGGCAGTATAGAAAACTTTTCACTGGTACAAATCAAGTTGGGGGACATGACAACATCAAGCTTGGTTACGAGACATTCACAAGCCAACGCATATTTGAACCTGATAAATTAACTTATTTTCATGCACCACAAGACTTCTTCCCATATCTGCAGCTCAATGTGCAAGACACAGGCTTGATTGAGAGCGGAGCCATGGCAGGCAACCACCCATTAAGATCTGACAAAATATTCAAAAAGAAAGCTGGTTATAAGTATACATCTCCCTTTGGTGATACCAGTAGCGAACAAAACGGCTCTTTTCTTTGTGCTTGGTTGTCAGGCAGTGATAACATAACCAACAGGCCTGTATGGGTGGACAGATATTATTTCCCAGATCAAACAAATTACCTTGCAGCCATGACAGCAGCCACCAACCCATTCATAAATTATACTTCTGAAACACAAGGGTTAAGAAACGAGTTACCGTTCATAAAGCAAGTTGTTGTTGACATACCAAGCCGGCTTGCATTTGAGCCTGGCACCCTGTATGCATATCATCACATTGGCAAGAATACAATCAATCAATTGATCAGTAATCTTAATTATGTATTGTTTGAAAAAAATCTGACCACCTACACAAACACCACATATGATATGCTTACTGGACAGCCAATTGATAATGAACAATTAGAATACATGTTTGATGGCAATCGTTATGGCAGCACAACTCGAGTCGCAGATGGTGCTGACAATAATTTCAACGAATTTACATTAAACTTCTACATGCATGTAAATGATTGGCAATCTAATTTTAGTAATGAAATCGTTGGCAACTATGTGAATGATGGCTTTGGTGTGTACAACACCAACTATGTCACACCATTCATCACTCTGTTGTCTCCATCAGCAGTCAACATATTCAACACAGATGGTGTGTTGGCTGATAGCAAGAGCTTCAATGCTAAAGTTAACAACATATTCAAATATGATCAATGTGAAGATTATTTTGTTGTTAAAGCAGATAATTCCATTGCAAGAGTCAACACTGACAGTGTGGTATTGGACACATACAACTTTGGCAACATTGGAAATTCCAGATCCATCTACACATTCAATGACAACCTGGCCTTTGTACTGACTGGCAATGCTTCTTCAAGCTTTTATTGCATCAATACTGACACCGGTGGGCTATCTGGCTATAATCAAACACCATATCTGTATGATGCTGCAAATATAATAGATTTTACCAACACAGGATTTTTAAACATCCTCACACACAACAAGCAAATCTACATACTGCAAGGATACTCACCACAAATATTGGGTAACAATATCTATTTTAGCTGGGACAATTTTATCTGGCAATACAACACAATCACCAAAGAGAGATACTCTGCATACAAGTTCAACACATTAATTGATTTTAATATTGATTTTGATGGTAATCTCTGGGCCTTGCATGACACTAACAAAGTGTCAAGACTGGACACTACAGTTGAAAAGAATGTGCTGTTCACAAAAACACTTGATTTATCTGGTACATTATCCAATATAGATTTGTTATCATATTTTGAAGGCAATAGTTACAAGAAAGAAATGCTGGTGTATTCCCGCTTAAGCGGGGCAAATGCTGCATTAAGGATGGACAAGCTGCAATATGATGGTGCAGTTGCCATGACCACGCTACTCCCTAGCTATCTCTCCGCTTCTACAACAGATAGCAATAACATCACATCAAAAACTGATACAACAGGTGGTGATTATGCAAGATACTATGTAAGAGAGCAATACTCTGCGCATAATTTATCAGCAAAAATTAGACTGAGAAATGTTTACAATTATGGCAAGACAGAGAAAATCGATTTAAAGTTTGATTTGTCAGCTGTTGATGTTGGTTATCACCATGTGAGTGTTCGAGTTGACACATACAAAGGGATAATGTCCATGTTTTTCGATGGTGAGCTAGTAGCAAACCAATTTTTTCAAGAAAATAACTTTATATTTAACAACCTTCTCAAAGAACCATTCTATGCAGGCGCCACACCATCTTTTAATAATAAATCGTTGGCTACTAGATTGAAACAGCGCAACACTTTCTTCGCCAACAACACCAAGTTAAAGAACATATACCTGTACAAGAAGCCACTGGATTACTACCAAATTGGTCTGCATGTTAAACAGGCATTAGACTTGTACCCTATTAACTTTGATTTACCATCTGGTCGTCGCAACATTCTGGATGAAATAGAACACGTCTTTAAGAACAAGATGCCAGGATTCAAGACAGGCATTTTTGATTTGGAAGTTAAAAACACTGGAATAACAGATCTCGTGATAAAGAATACTCTGGAAAAACAAATCAAGCAAACCCTGGCAGGTTGCATACCCTCATATACAAAATTAAGAAACATTATATGGAAAGAAACAGATGCAAGCTAAAGAAATAACAAAACTATACAACTACGAGTATGATCGATCACTTGGTGTGCCTAATGCCATGCCTTACAGTTTGGAATCTATTTTAATACCCAACAATGAAACAGCATACCACGCAACCATCAATGAAGTGTATGCCAAGCTGCAAGCAAATTTAATATACCTATACTCTCTTACCAAACTAGCAGACAACAACATACCTGTAGACTATGCAAAAATAGCATCTGGGACACCCACAGCTTTTTATGCAGCGTCTGGAGCCTTCAAATGGATTTCCACAGATGCCATAACATCCAATCAATCCAAACCATTGTCAAGCTATGGCTTGCCTCAGCTTGACAAGCTCAATGATGGCAAATTCTATGACCGTCAGGTTGATAGCTTGGAAAATAATGTGGGGTTCTTCGTTTCTGATAGTTTCATATATGCATTAACATCCAATTATACCAACAATACCATTGGTGTGCTAATATCAGCAAACAGAGTCACAGAAACCTCCAACGCCACATTTTCAAAACTTAATTCCATAGCTTTTGATGGTGCAACTTTTGTGTATGTCGCAGATGGTGCACAAGATTCCATATACAAGTACAATATTTCCAATCTATTTCTGGAGGATAATATAATTGGTAGAAAGATTTTGTATGTTGACAGCCTGGGTGGAACAGGCACATACCAAGACACAAGCAAATTTAATAACCCCTCTTTCATTAACATATACAAAACGAACCTGTATGTGGTAGATAAAGCAAATTACTGCATAAAAGTATTTGACAGCAATCTCAATTGGAAGACAACATACCGGAGAAAGGCATTGTTTGCACAAAATAATGTTACAGCTTTTAGAGTCAACCCATACAATGATTTGCTCTATTTTGGCTTTGAAAACAAATTTACAATCTTAACACCAGATTTAACGATGCCACCACCACCTGAATCACCAGCCATACTCAATCTTAACCTACCATACGATGCACAGAGAGTCACCAACTCAAACATTGATGTAAATGATGCAACCATGTATAGTTTGTCGTCATTTCTTCTATCTGGTGAAAATATTGTTGATTTTAGTTTCTCAAAAATAGATAAAAATATTTTCTATATTATCACTAACAAGAACATATACAAAAGATTTGTAAGCAAACCAGATGTGCAGATTGGCCAGTTTCAACTGGCCAGGGACAATACATATGTGGATAATTTTAAATTCAGTTATGTTGAAACATATGATGACAACACTGATAATCTTACCGTTTACGGAAACAGAAATAATGCAGGCATCTTCTATTCTTTTCTGGAAGATTCAAACTACACATCAATATTGACTAACAATGATCTGGATTTCTATACAATACAAGAGATTAGAATAAACCCTGAAGAGTATTCACAGGATTGGGTATTTTCCAAGGCCAATCACAAAATTTTGCTCAATATACTCACCATGCGGGATCGAATTGTGAAGAGATTTGCTGGTCAATATGATAATGATGGTAACTTGTTGTTCTTTGGTACCCTGTACCTGATTGACCAAGAGGTACAAAAGGAACAGTTTGATTTATCATTAAATTATTTTGTCGGAATCAATGAAATGTTCACTAATTCTGTTATGAACAGAAGTATCAGCAAATTATATAGCTTGCAAACACAAATGTTGAGTGTACTGAGAGATGCAGCAGTAAATGTGTACCCACCTCTTACATCCATCAAGGTGGTTTCTTAAATTTTTACGTTTAAAACGTAAATCTATTGATAAATACATGTATGGCTGGAAATGCACGATTTCATAACAAGTACCACAGGGCCAATCACCATACTACTCCCTCTGGAGCAATACCTGACAGTGGCTCAGACCCCATAGCATCACCACAATATCCATTTCAAGGCAACTTCGTTATTAACGGTGTGCTTTCAGCTAGTGGTGGGTTAACGATGCAAGGCCTATCCGGTATTAATTATTCAGCTACCATTAACGCTTTAACCTGGACATGGAAAAATGGAGTGTTGGTGAGCGTGGTATAATAACATGGCAGACATAAGCATAGTAAAGATTAAAGTTCGTAGAGGCACAGACTCTGACAGAATCCGTGTGATTCTGGATGAAGGAGAATTGGGGTTCACAACTGACACCAAGCGCTTGTTTGTGGGTGATGGTAATACTCTGGGTGGGGTGAACATTGCTAATAAATTTTTAGGCAGAGGACTAAGAGGATCGTTTGGTACTGCTCTTGTTGGTGATACAGTGTATGACGTTTTACAAAACAACATGTTTGGACTAACGGCTACACCACCTTCTCTTTCTGCTAATTGGGCGAATTTAGGACCACAGACAGACGATGTTACACTTCAGTACAGAGGCACACCCAACAAGCTTAGCATCATAGATCATGCCATCACACGTGTGCAGTTGAATGCAGCAGACATTGTGTACTCAGGATTATCTGCTACAGGTGACAGCCAAATCCTACTTGACCTCGATCAAAACACTCTCAAATTTAATGGTAATAAAGTGTATGTGGACACCACTGTAATATCCATGTCTAGTCTCAAATCCACACCTGTTGGTTTGGCGACTACTGGCTTGAAGTGGGATGGGCTGTATATAGTACCAGGAGCAGCAGCACTTGCAACAGACGCCACATACCTATCATTACCATCAAATTCCCTGTTCATTCTGAATGAACCAACCCCATCCAACTTTTACTACTTGATGATTAAGACACCTTAATATTAAATATTTTTATGGCAGTATTTGAAGTAACAGACAAGACAATTCTTAAGATCCTCGTGAGACGGGGTCTTGAAGAAGAGCGTGCTTTTGTTCGCCTGGATGAAGGTGAACTTGCTTACACCATAGACACCAAGCGAGTGTTTGTGGGTGACGGGCTGGGTGGTGGTGGCAATGTGGTGGGCAATCTGTACCAAGGTGCATTTCCTGATGTGGATACTGTGATAGGTTCAGTTGCTGGCTTGCAACCTGGAGATACTTTCTATGATACAACTGAATCCACACTGTATGCATTGGGTGAAGATGCTAGCACAAAATTTGACATACACCCACGATATGAAGAGTTAGTGCTCGAGAAAACCACTTCACCCATTGGCAGATTGAGAATATCTGAAAGTGTATTTGGCAAGAGTGTCATTGGTGTGACTAACTATCGCAAAGCTTTCTACTTTGATTATAATACAACTGAACAATTTTATGGTACATACAGAGTGATGGAATTGAATACAAACTATTGGGCCATCACTTCCAAGACTGCTTTCAACCCTGCAAACAATGATGGTGTATTTTATTTTGGCAACATCAACAGCATTGCACCAGGTCAGGTCAAAAGTGATCTGGATTACAGAATTAATATTAATTGTGCTGGTCTCAACAAAGGTGCTCTCATTGTGTATGGCACAGGCACAGATGTGTTCACCATTGGTGCAGGTGGTGAGATAGGCAATGCACTGGGCATAACCAGCATCATTGGTGCCAGCGGCATTCAATTCTTCCCTGGCACTGACAACAAAAATGACCCATCCAAGAGCGCTCTGTTCTTGAGCTCCTCAGGCACAGCATACTTTCAGAAAACTGGTGGTTCTGTGCAGCAGCCTGCCTTGTTGGTGGATGGTTTCAGCAGATTCACAAACAGTGTCATGATTGACAACAATTTGCTCATTGTGGGCAATCTCACTGCACTGGGTGACTTCACAGTGCTGGACACACTAGTAACTACATCTTCTGCGTTGTCTGTGATCAATTCCTCCAACAACACTGCATTCACAGTGAGACAAGAGAACAGCAGCAGCTTGTATAATACTGCACTGTTTAGCAACTACAATATACCTAGTAACCGAGTAATCATTGACCGTTATTGCAATGCTTCATTTGGGACTGGACTTGGTTTGGTCAGCAGAAGTAGCGGCACCACTAACACTGCTGCCATGTCATCCATATTGGTGGCAGGAGGACTCTTTGTTAGAGATGTGTCTGTGACTGACCATGGTGGATTCAATGTGAGTGTGCGAGGCAGCTCACAACTGCAATCTGGCTTTAATTTCATTGACGGTAGCAATAGTGGTAATTACATTTCGAAAGGGCGAGGTATACCAACTTACATGCCAACCAATTTGACATTGCTTGTGGATGGTGTGGATGCTAGCCAAAGTGCAGTCAAAATACTGAGCCGCCCTACCTATGGTGCAGACTACCCTGCATTAGTTGTTGCATCTGATCAAGCAACTGGCAATGCAACTCATCCTTTGTTCAGTGGCAGATTCAATGGTGCTGCTGGTACCCCCAACGCTGGCACACAAACATCAATGATTGCTTCTGACGGCAGTTTTCAATTCAGTGGCAATGGCACAGTGGGAGGCAAGTTGGATGTGACTCTTGACATCACTGCATTCTATAGCTCTGATGAAAGACTCAAGGACAATGTGCAAGTGCTGGAATCATCTCTGGAGAAAATTGATAAAATTCGAGGTGTAAGCTTTGATTGGGCAGCAGATGCACCACATGCAGGCCATGATGTGGGAGTCATTGCACAAGAAATTGAAAAAGTGCTGCCAGAAGTGGTGATCACCAGAGAAAATGGCATGAAAGCTGTGAAATATGAAAAGCTGGTGCCTTTGCTCATTGAAGGCATCAAAGATCTACATAAATTAATCAAATGCCGCTCCTAACCCCATCTGATTCAACCCAGCTGTCCATGTCTACTGTCAGACAGTTCTTGGCAGCTTCAGGCAACACATTTGTATCTGGCACAAACAGCAACCTGTCCTTGTCTGCCATGGAATTGTATTACATGGGCAATGTTACTAGTGGCACCGGTGCCATTGTATCTGATGCAAAGGTTTGCATGTGGCGGCAAATAGAGGTTGCTAGCCCTGCACCAACTGGCGGTGCTACCAGCAACCCTGGGTTTTCACCTGGTGTCGGAGCATGGAACTACACTGGTGGCACTGGTGTGCCATGGCGCCCTTCCAGATTCTCTGAATTTCAACGAGCATATTATGCACCACCTTCAGCTGTGGGTTATGGTGTTCCAACAGGTGCCACAAACTCCACTGGCATCATACGGTTTTCTTTTGCCGGTGGTTCACCTGCTGCATTTGGCAGCGGGAGATACTTCTTGTACCTGACTAGTGGCACTATTGGCTCTGGGTGGTACAGCACAACGTCGAGTACTTTGGATTTTGGCTGTAATAATGGTGGTAACGCAACAGCATATGTTGTAGATGACAGGTATTGTGGTGGTCAAATGGTGGGTAATGAGATTCGGGTGACAGGCTCCATCAGTTACCCATAAGCAGTGATGGATTTTTTTGTCTGCATCAGTAAATTATATCATGATCGCTGAATGGAACGACCAACTGAATGCATCATTGCTCTTGCTTGGGGTGAAGAGAGATACCACTGTATTCGTTCTGGCCACACGCAACAAGAAGATTGCTGAATGTGTAGGCACGCCATACAGTGCTGATTTACTGGACTCGTTCGATGCACACAACAAAGCTAATAATCTTCAGTTTTATGATGTCATAACAAACAAGATTGCCAGCATCCATCCTCAAGCAATTGTGTCTTGTTTGCATATTGGCATACCCATGACCTTTTCACCTGGTTTCCTAACATCCAGTCACTTGCATGTTGATGAAAGAAGCATTGCTTTTGATGTGTACTTTGAGAACATGCAACCGTTGTTGCAAAAAATTAAAGAGTTCAAAGCTTTGGGCATCAGTGATTTTGGTCAAGTACCAGCTCTGAATACTACTGTGTACAATTTGAACAAAAAGCTTAATGATCTCAACATCGTAGTTCCAGAGAGTAATATTTTTGGATTCATACCTTTTATTGCAGCCAGCAACACCCTAACGCAAGCGTTTATACGCAACTATGAAACACTTGACTACTTGCCCAGTGTAGAACATGTGTTCAAAGATCAAAATTTCTTGCTGGAAGCAACTACTTTCTCAGAATTCTGTGACAAAATCAATGAACCAGCTTTTATTAAAAAAATCAAAGATGTATATGTTTCTTTCTTGAACAAATACCGTGCTGAGTACATCTCCAAAATTGAAAACGATCTGAACAACATACAACAAATTGTTGACAACACACAGATTAACAACACAATCAACATTACTGATCTCAAAGCACAACTTTTGCTACAGTTGCAACAGCTCAAAGAGCTTGATGTGGAGGAAGATTTGAAAGACATCGACTCACCTTACATTGTTTATAAATATTGGCCTTTTAATAACTTGCCACCTGAAGAGCTTGGATTGAGCTTGCCAGCATTCTTAAGAAAAGATATTACTCTGGTCAAAACACTGCTTAAGTTTACTGATATTGATCACATAACAAACATTCTTATTAACCCTACATTCTATCTAAACGATCTCAGGAAAATAAGAGAACAACAAATCCTAACATACAGAGACAACTTTATAAAAGAGATTGAGCAAGATATTATCAACACAACTGAGGAAGATGAAATCACAGATTTAAAAGACATCATTAAATTGCTCAGTGATGATAGCAAGCTGTACAAAGAAGAGCTTGAAGCAAAGACAAGCATGCAAGAGCTTCTGGAGTACTGGCCAACCATGCTGTACCCTGCACCCGATTTTGTATACAACTATGACCAATAAGTATGTACACAGAAGTACAGTTAGCTTCGACGCTTAATAAGCAATACTTGCCTGGGGCTCGAGCTTTTTTACGAAGTTTGGTTAAACACAACAAAATTAATTATCTTTATAATTTCTTTATCTTTGAAGACATTACTAATATTGATAAAGAATCACTAAAACTCATTTATCCTCACATCAATTTCATTGAAATAAACAAAGAAGAGTATGCATACTACAATACTAACGATATTTTTCGAAATTGGGGGTTCAATTGTTTCAATAGATTTGAAATATTTACTTTACAATGTAAGAAATTAATTTTTTTTGATTTGGATATGATTGTGCTACATTCATTGGAAGAGCTCTTTGCCAGTGATGTGCGTTTTGGTTCTGTTGAAATAGAATCTTTTGGTAGATTGGACCATCCCACAAGAAGAATGTTTGATGGTGGCCTGATGGTAATATCAGAAGAGTTTTTAACACACAAAACAAAAGATAAATTGATTGAAATATCTAAACTCAAGCAATGGTCCAGTGACGAGCCAGTTTTAAATCTATTCTTTGAAGATGTCATCACATTTTTACCTAAAAAATACAACATATTGAGCTATGAATATGGTAAACACAGAAACAATTGCAGCATGCTGCAATATGTCGGAGCCAAGAAACCGTGGGCAGGCAATGCCATACAGGATGTCTTTGATGAATATGTTATTAAAAAGTGCAAAGTCACAGAACTAACCAAAATGCAAAGGATATTCAATACCTATGCAAGTTAATGCATTTTTTCATGGCAACAAGTTGAGCATGATGGAAAGGCTCACTGTGCACAGTTTCTTAAACAACAACTGCAAGTTTAAACTCTTTAGTTATGACAAAAACTTCTGTGATATCAAGCACCACAATTTTGAATTGATAAATGCAAATGAAATACTGCAGCAAAAGCATTTCTTCACTTACACAGGCAATGGTGATTGTCCTGCAAACAGTGTGGGCGGGTTTTCAGACAACTTTCGATTCAAAATTTTACAACAATTACCTGGTTGGTATGTGGACATGGATGTGACTTGCTTGAGAAGTTTTGATGAATTAGCAGATACCCCTATTATATTCAGACCCAACGAAAGATATGGTGCAGTAGCGAACATAATAAAATGCAATAACAGAGATTTTATTGATGATGTGTTGCAAGAGTATCACAAGAGTATTAATGCATCAAACAATGATTGGGTAAAACCGCTGGATATCTTTTATGACACAATAAAAAAACATCAATTGCAAAAGTACATAGTAAACAAGACACGTTTCGGTAACGACAGCTCCAAAGATGTCATGGATTATATTGATAAAAACGTTTATGAACTCTCCTTTATACCTGAATATGCTATCCATTGGTGCAATACAGCCTGTACAACAGCTAATTGGAACAAGCGCTTAAAGGTAGACTGGAATCTTCCTAGACCTGCATCACTATATTTCTGCTTATTGCAGAAATATGGCTTAATAAAATAATATATGCCAACAGCATTGCAATACATGGTGAAGTTTAAGAGTATTTACGGTAACAATTACACGCAAATATTAAAAAAATACTTTGGTTTTTATCCTTTTGATGTTCTTGATCTGGATAATAAATTGTATATCACTCAAGAAGAATTTGTTAATGCAGATCACCCCATTAATATAACTACATCCAAACAAAAATGGTCTTTCGGGTTAATCAAGAGCGAAGACAAACAATTCAAATTAAATCTTACACCTGATCCTGATTTAACATACATGGCAATCTGGAAGACCATAACCAACAAAACTATTGCAACAAAAACAATGTATGACCGGGTTATTTTAAATTTGGATAAAATTTTTTACGTTGATGGTGCTAATTTTGTGCTCTTGGATAAACAGTACCAGAAGCAATTTAAACATGTGCTTGCAGCATATGAACAGTACAATAGATTGTTGAAATTATAGTTTTTTTGCAGGAGTCGATGAATGGTATTTGTTGAAATCCTGACTAAACGCATCACTGTAAAATTCATCATCCAGTAATTCATGTTTTTTATCGCGATGCCAACTGGAAAGACAGTTGGATACATATGATTTGCCTCCTTGCATATCCAAATCTTTTAGCGTTGCAAATTCTGATATTGTATTGCTACTATTGAGCTGATGATTTTCAAATCTTTTGCCTGAGCAACCCAAACACCACTTGCAGCTCTCGAGAGGTTTGGTTGAAAACAAAAAATTAAAAAGCTTTCTTTCAGTTAAGTTACTATTCAAGGCAATTGAATCGTTATTCTTAATCAACAATGCACTAAAATCACCCTTAATAATTTTCTTAAATTTTTCCAAGAATTTTGCTTTCTTTCTTGCTGCAAAGCATCTGTACAAACGACCTTTATAAACAGAATAAGAATCCTTCTTGTGATAACAATTGTCAAATATCTTTTGAACTAGCTTGTCGTCAGTGTTCTTCTCAATTAAATTAAATTTTAAGAACGTCTTGATGTGATTCTCTACAATATTATTATGCTTGAGGGACTGTTTTAATTTTTCAACATGATGCAATATTTTATTGAATGTTTCTTTGTCATGATTGTATACACTAATTCTGATATCATCAAACAACTCTAAAGTGTTATAATCAATTGTGTCCAATAATAGCCCATTTGTAAAAATAGAGAGTTTTTGAGCTATGCAGTGTTCTTTTACCACTCTTGCCCAACTGGCAATCTCTTTATTTAGCAAAGGCTCGCCACCCACAAACCGAAAAACCTTGCATTTCATAAATTTGGATAAAATTGCTACATCGTCGTTGAATTCATTCAATGAATATATAGAGTCAGACTTTTTAAAATGTGGTGATAGATGCGAACACTGAGCACATCTCAAATTGCAATGCTCTACAACGTCTACTTCTATGTCTCCCACACTGATCACTATATTAATTTAGTATGTGTTATAAGTTATCATAGGCATGATTACCCTTAACTACAATAATATTGATGACAATCTTAATACACAAGGTGTTCTATTGCTTGAAGGCATATTTTTAAATGAAGTAGATGCATTTCTAAATTGTTTAGACATCAAGATTGATACTGATCGATATCAGAAGGGATTATTTAACGGTGATTTGATGAAATATGGTATTAATAATTTTTTTAATAACGCTACAATTGCCAAAATAATTAACAAGCGTTTTCCACAAGGCGCAGTCTACTCTAATAATTGTTTCTACCGATCTTTCAAAAATTGCACTGGCACCAGAGCACATGCAGATCACGTGTACTTCAAGCAAGAGAAAAAATTCGTTACAATCTGGGTGGCGATTGATGATATAACCATAGACATGGGGCCTTTGTATGTGTTTCCGCATGATATTTCATCAAAGATTACAGATAGTGCCTACCTCAACCAACAAATTGACAGCAATGACACAACAAATAATGAAGGCTGGCAAGCTGCAGTTATTAATAACATTGAATACCCTCTGCACACCAAAGACTTAAAAAAGGGTGATTGCTTTATCTTTAATTCTGACATAGTGCACGGCACACTTGATAATCTTACTGACAAGCCACGTCAATCTCTTGATATGAGAGTTGCAGATTCGCAAAATTACGACAAACGGTGGTTTAACTGAACAATGTGTTCTGCAAATCTGGTCTGGCTGTAAGTGACCAGTATATTGCTACAACTTCACCACCTTTATAGACACCAAAAAATTCAGGCGCTAAATTATAATGCTTTTTGAAATGATCAACAAGTTCGTCGACCACTTTATTTTTGAGTGAGAACAAGAACTCCTCCACATCATTGTTTTTATTGAAGTTATTATCATGCACAGAAATTATTTTTGATTTATTTGCAAATTCTGTATATTCAAAATGATCAACGCCTTCACAACTTATATTAAATTTGTCTGAAATATAAATCTTATCTAGTGGGTGCCTGTAATAGAAATAATTCTTCTGCTGTTTCACACCATTCATGTACTCAAACGACACCCCTGTCTCTGAGTTCAAATCATAATTCTTGGAAACAAATGCAGGTTTTTTAAATTCGTGATAATCAGCATATACTTTCTTATGTGGATCAAATTTTATATGAAAATAATCTATAGGAACGAAATCTTTTGTAATTTTTTTGCCAAAACACAAGCTAGACTCTCTTGCAGGGTTCCAATACGGCATAAACTTAAAAAAATCTCTTTCTGTAGGCAAAAATCTGCACACTTCATCACTATTATACTGCCGATCGATCTCGTAATAAACTTTAAACGATTCAATTACTGTAGAAACATTAAAAGATATTAAGAAAGCAGGTCGTTTTTTATTTTGCAGAGTTTGTATATCTCTGACAAAATTCTGCACATGCTTATTTTGTGTGTATGCCTGTATATTCATCTTTATCCTTAAAATTTATGACTATGCTTTGCGTTAAGCCTGTAGGCTTGGCAACCAACTCGTTATTCTTTATACACTCAAGTGTGGCTTGTTCTGCGTTTTTGTCTGTAATTTCACCATCTGCATAAGAATTGCCAACAAATTCATAGTTTTCGTTTCTCTCTTTATTTGTGTTGTATATAAATTTTATAAACTTATGGTCATACACAATTTTCTTGATACCGCTGCTCTCAGCTCTGAGTTTCAAATCAGAATCAATGAAGCTTCTTGTGACCATGTTTCTTTTATTTTCATTGTAGCCACCAAGCTCAATAAACTTGTCTTTAAACATGGCTATTCTGCCTGCAACATCGCTAATCTTGGTCACTGTTGTTAAGAACTCATTGTGCTTGAGCTTGAGGACTTCTGTGATGTAGTGTTTGTCCACGAATGTATCCACATCTACATTAACAACTATATCTCCACAACTATAATAATGTGCAATATTCTTACTGTTGGCTTCTTTAAAGTATTTTGCCTCCACTCTTATTAGTTTAAATTTTTTAATTTTAATTAATCTTTTAATAAAAATATTCGTCTTAACATAATCACTCAACCCATCAGTGCTGCCGTAGTCAACCAACACAAATTCAAAATTCTTCAAACTGTCAGACGCTGCATTATAATTTTTAAAGAAAGTTTTCTTAAAGTAATCTAACCTGTTCATACATGTGGTACAAAATGATATATAACTAGCATTATGTTTAGTAGTCATAAATAGGCATATGGGTGTAGAGTTTAATAGACACAATCTTCAAACTAATTTTATTTACACATATGATGCAGATTCTCAATCTTCATCACGGTTTGATTTCTTAAAAAGAGTACCCAAAACTCTATATTTTGGAGCTGCTAACAGCTGCAAGCAGTCATGCCTTTTTTGCCACTCCAAAGATCTCAGACACAAAGGACAAAATCTATGCTGGAATGACTACATCAAATGCTTGGATAGTTTCAAGAAATTGCCAATAGATTATGAATTTTGCTGCCTAGCAGGCGGTGGTGAGCCCATGTTATACAGAGACAGTGGCAAAACTGTCAACGATCAAATCCTAGCTGCACATGAAAGAGGATACAAAGTTTATCTCATATCTGCAGAAAATGATTACAGTACAATTTCAAAGGATGCAGCAGCAGCATTGTTTAACCTAAGAATTTCATTCACAAGAATAAACGAAAAAAATAATACTGCAGGCATTGAATACAACTTTGGCCATATTGCAGAAGAAAAAATCAAAGGATCATATATCATGTATGATGATACACTGCCCAAGTATGATTCAGATGTTGAGCAGTATCAGAGAGCAAGAAATACACGGGAATGGCTTTACCATGACAAAACAACGAATGAGATCATTGACAAAATTATTTTAATACATGAAAAATACTCATTCCTTGATCAAACACGAATATCTCCTGATTATTTTCTTAATGTTGATGATGCAGAAAAACTTGTTAAGCGGTTCAAATACAGGCTATTAAAGAACAACTTCAACTTGAATCGATTTGAAATTGATACCTCACATGCCAGGCAGAGCCGGTTTACCCCATACAGAGAAAGCTGCATTGAGGGACTATTAAACCCAACTGTGCATCCAAGATATGCCGATGGTGATGCAAATGATGATGGAAGCTTTATTGTTAGTTGGTGCCGGCAGCATGTGTTTAATAAGAAAACTTTTGATGATCGTTACTTTACATGTAGAATAGATGATATTTTAGAAACTTTCAACAAAACAATAGAGAACTATATTCAAACAGGTGCACCACATCTCGAAGCTCCCAGTATTTGCACTATGTGCTGTGCATCTAAGATGCAAGAAGCAGCACATAAGAAATATAAGCAACTCGAAAAATGAATTACTGTCTTTTGCCCTGGCTTCACCAGTTTGTTAATACAGACGGTAAAGTATATCCTTGCTGCAAGTTGGCTGGTGTAGACAAGTTTGTATTGGGTGATGTTAATCAGCAGTCATTAAGAGAGATATGGGCAGATTTGCCTATGAAAACCATGAGAAAGGATTTTAAAGATCAAAAGTATCCTAAAGAATGTTACATGCAATGCTTTAATAACTCTAATCCTCTGAATGTGTTTATAAGCAATACCTACAAGCAGGATAGACAGAATATATATAATACTACAGACAGTGACGGTACATATCCCTTTAATTTAAAAATCTTAAATCTTAACGAGTCTAATGTTTGTAATCATAAGTGCCTATATTGTAATAAGGATTATTCATACCTGCTAGATGAGAACAAGAAAATTCAAAAAGCATACAATACCCCTGAAGCTTTAACAAAAGATATTGACAGTGTTATAGAAGGCGTGGAGCAAATAATTTTTGCATCAGGTGAATCCGTGCTTCAGCCAGGGTACTATTATATACTTAAAAAAATAAAAGAAAAAAATTTAAAATTAAAGATAGATTTTATTACTAATTTTTCTAAAACATCTTATCTCAATTATAATATTTTTGAGATATTAAATGATTATGAAAATGTTACGTTGTTTGCAAGTATAGATACATACGGCAAAAGACAGGAATATATACGCAAAAATAGTAGCTGGAAAGTTATAGAAGAAAATAGACTAAAATTGAACAACTATAAAAATATAAAATTTGCTGTGCATAGTGTAATTTCAAATCTAAATGTATACACGTTGCCTGATTTTCATATGGATTGGTATAGCAAAGGGTACCTCGATAAAGACAATTTACGTTATCTAATACTAACATCACCAAAACAATTCCATGTGAGTGTAATTCCTGAAAAACTTAAGAGCGCCGTTAAGGACAAATATCAACAATATCAAGAGTTTCTTGGAAATTGTACAGACACTACTATTAACCCAATTGCGCCTAGCAATAAAATAGGGGCAATATTAAAAGAAATGCAAAGGAGTGATGTATACAGTTTAAAAGCCTTTCAAGATGAGTTCTACAAAAATGATTTTTTAGATATTTTTGAAGAATTTGATATATGTTGATACATGTTAAATTGGATACATTTGAAATAGAGAAAATTTTAAATGAGTTCCCAGGTATATATAACTTCATACAAGATGAAAATAATTGGGGATACTCTCTGGAGCTGGAAGAGTTTTTTAATGACAAACAGTACATGTATAAAACGTTTAATATTGCTGATGATAATGATGCGTCAATCAAGCGAACTAATATTATTAACAGTCTTAAGGCACAGAAGAATAATAAGATTATTTTAAACAAACTAATAAAGCCAGAAAATTATATTGGCGAGAAAAATCAGATTTACTTCATAAGACAACCAGCTGATTATGCACAGAGATTAGTTGATATGCATATATACAATAAAAAACATAATTGTAATTGGAAGTACGACGCAATTCTTCATTTTTGTAAAAATAAATATAAAACAAACAAGGATTATGTGGCTTTTTATAGATGTGCAACAGAGCAATTAGAAATTATAAAGAATAAATGCAATACCGAGAACATAAAACTCATAGTTATTGAACCGGGAAAAGAATTTAAAGATTATTTTATTAATCTCAAATAAGGCACCTCTTTAAATACATCTATACCCAAGTCTTTGCACATTTTATTCAAAAAGAATAGAGTGTACGGGCTTGCAAGTGGTGTAACACCATTCTTTATATAGTTGGAAAAATTATTTAACTCTGTATCTATTGTATTGTGGTGAAAATTCAATTCACTAGTATGGTGTCTTACAGTCTCAGCGTACTGCTGGTATTTGTCGTATATCCTGTCCCTTACAGATTGCGGCAAAACCTCAACACTCAAAAAATCATACACAGGATTTAATACTATTTGATTGACATTGATTATGCCGTCGCTATAAAATCTACGATGTATATCTAAAACATGCTCTGCGTTTAAAATACTAACAGAGCAATACAGGTTGAAATCCACATTAGGCAACGATTTAAATTTCTTAATATTGCTGTATACTGTCTCAAAGCTGATACTTGACGGTCTTATGAATTTAAAATAGCTATCCATGCCGTCAATGCTACCCAACAATATAACCTTGTCAAAATGTAGCAGGATGTCAGCAATTTCATCTGTAAAAATACTGCAATTAGAATGATAGATTAACGTCTTGTCTGTGCGCTTATCTGCAATTAACTTATTGAGAGTGTAAATGTGGTCTTTTGTAAGAAATGGCTCTCCAGAATATCCAAAGTAAATAAACTTTGAATCTCTTACTATGCTATACATATCATCTATCATTTTCTCTCTGATACTTTTTTCTGGGTTGTAAAAAGCAAATTTCTCTGTGTCCTTTTTATCCATATGTGAAGATGATCTGTCATCTGTGCACATGACACATTTAAAGTTGCACAAAGTGTTTAGGTTCACAGCGCTAAAAATATAATCCCCAGATTTTAAGCTATAATCGATGTTCAAATTCTCCATGGCTTTGTCGTAATAGGAAGAAAGCGTGGTATTCATGGCATCACGCAAGCCTGAAAGATTATTGCTGCTGTGTTGCTTGCAAATTCTACATCCAGAATTAATGACCTCCGAATTTTCATTATTCTCAATCATGTCCTTTCTTAACTGCTTAAAATATTCAGTATTTGAAAGTTCAAATATGTTGCTGTCTATCTTGAGATCTGGTTTTAATGTTTCGGATTTCCAGAAGATTGGGCAAGGTGAATAATATCCATGCAAGTTTCTGGCTCCAATAAATGGAAACATGCAGAATGTTTTGCTTTTCTTGAGATGAAATTCTTTATCCATTTAAATGTAGTAACATATTATTATCCAATAATTTATCTGAATATATGATTCGAAAGTCCAATGAAGACCTGACACCATGCACATCAAGGCTGCAGTGCAGAAAATTCTTTAAAAAAACAACCGCATCACCAAGGTTCAGATTCCTTGCAATTAAAGAATCTAAATCATTATTAAATTCATATTTTATATCTTCATGTGCGTCATAATTTTTCTCCAGATATTTTGCAACGTTTTTGTTCGTAACTCTCGATTGTATCAAAGATAACCGCTTGTCCAAAGATTTTTCTTTTGATTTTTCAGAAAATTTATACATTGCAACAGGTCCATGCTCGAGTGTTACGTCTGTTAACGGTACCCATACTGTAAAAAATGGTAAGTTATGAATAAGATCTTCATCCTTATGCAAGTAAGTACCTTCATTGTTCTTCATATACCTGAACACAACATGATTGGCTATGTATAGATTGGAAAAAGAATTTTTGAGAGTCGTTAGTAATTTACTTGTCTTGATTTTTGATAAAATATATTCATAGGTTTTATCTGGATAATAGAAGTTTTCTCGATATTTTATGCTTTCTTTATCAGTGTCTTCGCGCCCCTTCATATATGCAGATGAGTCAAAATCTAAATCAATCACGTCCTTTGCAAAAATGTAACCATTGTGTAACAGGGTTTCTTTGAACTCTGCTGTGGTGTTATATTCAGGAGTTACAACTTTTACAGGTTTGCTATTGAAAGTTATCATTTTACTACTAAATTAATTAATCGTATAAAGATCGAAGTCAAATGTCCAAATATTTTTGCTCCATTATTTCATGCAATAAAAACTTGAATACAAGAATCACTCAATTTCTTACAGAGAATCTGTGCGCTCTGCTGGATGCAAATAATGTTAATAATTTTATTTTTGTTGGTGCTTCCGAAAAAGTTGTAACACATAAGAAGGTTGTGAGGCTTGATGTGAGTGACGATTACTTTTCCTTGAGATACAAGGTGCTGCGAGCACTAGAATATAGTCTTGCTTACGATTATGATTATTTCATAAAAATAGATGATGATACTTTCTTTGATTTTAACAACATAGACATGCTTCAATTCAAAGACTATGATTATGTTGGTAATTTTCTAAGCTATAAAAATCTATTAAAAATACAATCCCACCATGTAGCATATTTAAAGAGCAAAGAAATTAACAATCAATTGCCACAGCAATACTTCAATAATGAAATAGGCGAGTTTTCTTACGCTGCAGGTGGGTTTTATATGTTATCTAGAGGTGCTGTAATTAAAATACTGGATACACTCAAATTACTTGATGCCGAGCCTTGCATAAAACAAGAAGATGCTTTCATAGGATATTTGTGTAGCTTATGTGGCGTGAGATCACTGGATATATCTGATAATTTAGATTTTTACGACGTTTCAAAGTATGAAATATTTTGTCACCCTGTTAGTAATTTTGTTAACAAGAAACTATTATTAACAAATAACAGAAGAGAGACATTAAGAAAATATACAATTCTTAGCAAGTACTATGCATCTAGATTAAAAAATAAATTTTGTATCACGTGATACGCTGTTCTTGCAGATACGTCTTCTTGCATTAAGAAAATTATATATTTTTTCATTAGTTAATTCTTTCTGAAAAGATATAGAATCTATAATATCATAATTAGTAAAAAAGTCTGTAAAATTTGCAACTGTAAACGCTTCCTTGTAGGCATACAATTTAGGATGTGAGATATTACCTGATTTAATATCCTGAATAAGAGTTGTTAAGAAATTACTTTGCAAAGCTAATGAGTTAACAGATTTCCAGTACTCGTTTTGCTTCCCTGAGCCGAGATATGCCACGAGTATGGATTGTTTCGAGTACTCAATAATATTATTAATATTAGCATTAAAACTATCAACAGACAGATTTTTATCATACTCTTCAAGTATAAGAATTGTATTTTTTATCGAAGTAGATTGCAAAGGTTCTACAAAATGAGAGCAAAGCCCGTTAAAGAGAACATTTTTGTATAAAATATTTTCGAGCTTTCCAGATTTAAATTTAATAATCTTTCTCGGGGCAATGTGTTTGTTAAAAACATTGTTTATCTCATTCAGCGCACTCTCGTCTGATAAAAATTTGGATGAAAATACATAACCATATCCACATCTAGTGGTGGTAGGAATTCTCCACAACCAACCTGCATTCATTGTAGTAGCAGTTGTAACTAATGTCTCATCTATTACTTCATTCTCCACAAAGGGTATTGCTGAATCATTGGGCATATCAGTAAATTCTTGAAATCTGACACCTAATTTATTTGCAATCAATCTATTAAACCCAGAGCAATCAACATAAAAATCATATTTTGCTGTGTTGCCATGACTTAACACAATAGAAGTTATTGTGCCAGTATGATCTTGCAGAGCATCGATAACTGTATCACTTATAACAGCAATACCTCGCTCGAGAGATTTTTTCTCTAAAAATTTAACTGTTAAATGTGTATCAAAATGGAACCCGTAATGTTGTTGTAAAATATTATCTTTAACATGCAGTTTGTTCGTTTTTGCTAATTTGTTGTGAGGGTTTAGAGTTGAGTAGAAGCTTTTGACATTGTCCTTTGCTTTTAAAAACCCGTACTGAAAATAGCCCTCATCATCCACTTTGAGGTCAACACAATTAAAAGTTTGATAGAAGTCATGCTTAGCCCATCCAATGTATTTAAATCCCAATTTAATTGTAGAATTTGTTTCATTGTAAAATTCTGAAAGATCAATATTCAGTTGCTGCAGAAAAGGAGGCAGAACAGTTGTGGACCCCTCACCAACACCTATTATGCCTATCTCCTCAGACCTAATCACTGTAACACTAGCATCAGGATATTTTTTTTTAAAAAATAATGCACTTAAAAAACCAGCTGTACCACCACCTACAATTGCAATTCTTTTGAATTTGTAATGGTCATTCATGGCATTCCATATAATTTAAGTAAATACCTTAAGATTTCTATGGAAATAACTGGCTGGCTTACATCCTGTCTGCTTTGGCTTTCTTTTTTTCCAAAAAGCCGGCTCAAGTTACACATGATAGGATTAGTAGCATCACTTGGTAGATTGGGTTATGTGAGCTACTTGTACAATACTTCTACTGGCGACCTTGCCAGGCCATTAATAGCCAATTGGAGTGTTATGTGTTGCATCCATTTATACTCAATATATAGATTTAGAAACACAGTATAATTTTGCAGTATTCAGTATATATTTGAATATATGAATGTTTTAGTTCTTGTGCCACATGGTGATGATGAAGTCTTGGGCTGTGGTGGGTCCATTGCAAAGCATGTGGACAGAGGTGATCATGTAACAGTTGTTTTTACAAAAGCTCCTTATGATGAACGGACTGAGAAACAACTGTCCCACACAGATGCAAGCAAAAAAATTCTGGGGTATCAAGAGAAAATCCTTCTCAATCTAAATGACAAACAAATGTGTGATCAACTTTCGTTTATCAGAGAATTAGAGAACATTATCTACAAAACAAAACCGTATACAATTTATTCAACTTTCTATGGCGATTTGCATCAAGATCACAGAATGCTGTTTGAGGCGCTCAACAGTGCCTCTCGCGTTTGGGCAGAACACAGAGTAAACAGAATACTATTAAATGAAACCATATCATCCACTGGTCAAGGTCTGATCCATAACATTCATCCGTTTGTTCCTAATTATTACAACACACTCAAGGCACATCAAGTGGCAAAAAAAGTACAAGCCATTCAATGTTACACCACCGAACTACGAGAATCTGATCATTTACGATCTATGAGCAATATTCATGAACATGCATGCATGCGAGGCAGAGAAACCAGTTCACACCTTGCAGAAGCTTTTGTGTTGATGCGCAATCTGGAAGACTGATAAATAATACATGGTAAGTTTGAGCGCTATCAATGATTTCTTTGATTTGTCCAAACCATGTTCATCAGAAATAAAGCGATGCCGACAACTCAGAAACAGCTACCGGCTTGAACTTGCAAACATGAAGCGGTGCACAACCTGTGCCATGCGAGTAGTAAAAAACATTTATATTGATAAAATAAATGAATGCTCGAATTAACTAAAATAGAGGGGTTCTTCAACATTGACCAACCTTGCCCAATTGATATACCTAATTGTGAACAACTTAGGACAGAATTCATGAATAAGCTTGAAGAACTAAGAGCACAAGGTGGTTGCAGTCCTTGCAAAGCAAGAGGAATCAGAAATCATTACATTCAAATCATCACAGGAGCATATGGAGCTAAGTAATTTCATACTAGGATTTCTGTGCACCAGCAGTTTGCTGTTGCTGTGGTTCTATTCTTCTCTGAAGACAACCTTGGCCAAAATATTGTTCAAAGAGCAAATAACAAACAATGATCAGTTTGAAGACTTGATTGTGATTCGTTGGAAAAGCGAAAACCTATCACATCTGTCCAGTTGCTACATATGCATGAGCTTTTGGACATCACTTGTTGTGGGGTGTGGCATGACGTTTTTGGGCAGCCCTAATTACATGCCATTGATCACTTTTTTTACTTACCCCTGTTTGTGTTATGCCATGAAAAAATATGTGTTTGATTGATGCAATAACTTTTAATAAAAAAATATTATTGCATTTCTATCTTCTCCATTTAATATAACAATATGTTTAAGTACAGGGCCGTTATCAAAGACAATCATCTCGCAAAAGCGAGAAACAAATACATCAACGCAGCCAATAGCTTGGATGCACACAAGTTTGCGCTTGGCTCTGTGAATCTTGCCAAAGAAGACATTGTGAAGATCATGGATGAAGATGATGTCATGGTTTACTCATCTGTGACTGGATTCATACACAAACATTGATTCATGACTGACGTTGAGCTAAATTTTGCAGATGTTAGAGCGGTGTTGGATATTATCAATTTAATGGCATCTCGGGGTGCTATCAAAGGCCAGGAGCTGGCAGTAATAGGTGGCGTATATAATAAATATTTAAACGTCATTGAAAAAATCAAAGAAAAGCAAGACAGCCCTGGGGCTACAGTTGAATCAGATTCAACGCGTCAATAATAACAGCGTTGAAGTCAATTTCTCTATTACAAGTGATGTTGAAACATTATTTCGCGATGTGTACAAACTACACAAACTTACAGACAAGCAGTTCTGCAAAAAAATTGGTTCTATAATCGTAGAATACGTGGAGGACAAGTTAAATGAGAAGCATTGAAATAGAAGTCAAAGACACACACAATGACAAGCAGGATATCATTGTTAAGATAGATGGCAAAGAGGTGGGCATATTGTACATTGATGAAGATCAGAAATTTGATTTGTTGAAGATCTTGCGCAGAGGCAAAGATGAGGAAACTGAATTAATTGAGCCGCAAGAGCCAGATGACCTGGATGAAGATGATGATGCGTATTAAATAATACGTGTTTAAGTATACAGTAGGCTTATCATCGTTTTTCATTGCAGCAATTGCTGCATACTTCTCTATCCGGGGCATATCCTTGTTATTTGCTGGCAGCTTCTGGCCTGTGGTGTTGATGGCCAGTGCACTGGAGATTGGCAAGCTGGTTGCAACCAGTAGTTTGTATCAATATTATCATGAATTGAACAGATTCATAAAGACATATCTATTTGCAGCCATAGCAGTTTTGATGATCATTACAAGCCTGGGCATATTCGGCTTTTTATCCGATGCATTTTACAGAAGCAAAATCAAATATGACACTATTTCTGCTAAAGTCACTTTTATTGAGGAGAAGAAGATAACTTTGCAGCAAAAATTTGATTACAACAAGGACAGAGTCAAAACACTATCCAATATCCGTACCTCGCAGGAAGAAAGATTATCTGCCACAACCAAACAAAACACAAGCACACAAAAGAGTGGCTTGTTTGGTACTGATCAATCCATTGATGCCAGTGCACTCCGAAGCAAGACCAAGATCTTGGATAACGTAAGTGAAGAGATAAGAACTGCAAACTTACAGATTGATCAAATTAACAAGGAAAACAGTGACACCATGCATGAGCTGGAATTGCTCAATGCACAATTATTAGAGTTTAAGCAAAATGAAAGCAAAGAATCTGATATAGGTACATTTAAATTTATTGCAAAGTCCTTCAATCTGCCGCTAGATGATGCAGTTAAATATTTTGTAATTTCGCTAGTGTTTGTTTTTGATCCATTAGCAGTCATTCTGTTAATAGTTTTCAATTCTCTGATAAAAAAAAAGTAATAGCTGATCAGTTAGATGTGGTGGTGCCTACTGTAACGCCTACACCTACTGTAACGCCTACACCTACTGTAACGCCTACACCTACACCTACTGTAACGCCTACACCTACACCTACTGTAACGCCTGCACCTACTGTAACGCCTACACCTACTGTAACGCCTACCATTACACCCACAACATCACCTGCAGCTGCATTATCTCTGCCTGATGCATTGCAGCAAATACCAAGTAGCAAGCGTGATGGCACTGTGTACTGGAGCAAAATGACATGGCCGCTACCTGCATTGACACCTACACCATGTGCACAAGAGAGTGAAAAAATAGAATCAAAAGAAATAAATAATGCAAATTTTATACGCATAATTGACAACACACCATCAGTAGGTGACAACAAAAACAAGTTATCATATTTTAAAGAAATTGATTAAATATTATCATGACCGGAAGCGATGCATTTACAAATGGCATTGCCATTTGTGAGGAATTTTCTCGCCATACTTATGGCGACGAAGTGAATCAATCTATGCTTGTGAATGTTTCGCATGATTGGGTTGATGTGTTGATCAACAGAATGTCCAAGACGGGATTCAGATTGGTTACAAAAATAGAGATGGACAAAACTGTGACGATTGTTTTTAGCTTGGTCAAGCTAAAGAAATCTGCTTGAATTATAGAGTTATATATTATCATTAGCGGGTGATAGAATTCAACAAAGCGCAGCATGCTTATACTAACATTCATACTGGTTTAAATTATTTTTCAGTAACTACAGTGATCAATTCGTTCAAAGAACCTTTTGATGTGGAGAAATTTGCCAAGCTTGTTGCAAACAAGGAAGGCGTAACACCAGATGAAATCAAGAAGCGGTGGGACGTTACCAGAACAACTGCATGTGATTTTGGCACCAATTCACATTCCAAGATAGAGGAGCACATCAAGTCTGGTGGCAAGATGCATAAAGATGATGACATGGTGATGAAGTTCTTGGACATATCAGGGTTGGATATTGATGCAGTCAAGAGTGAGACACTGGTCTACAACAATGAATATCGCATTGCAGGCACTGCAGACTTTATTGTGGATCAAGGCAAGACGTTTGATGTGTATGATCTCAAGACCAACAAAAACTTCAGACAATCTTCCAAGTACAACAAAACGCTGTTGACACCATTGACACATTTGTCAGATTGTGAGTACAATGCATATGCACTGCAAATCTCCACTTATGCATACTTGTATGGCAGCATGACAGGCAAGAATGTGAATGGGTTGCGTTTGTTCTGGTATGACAAGCAGAAAAACATGTTTTCACGTTATGATACACCGTATTTGTACACAGATGTTAAAAACATGCTTGAAGCATTTAAATCCAAAGGTTTCACACTAAAGAAATAAATATTAACATGGCCAGCAGCAAACCCACATCCAAGATCAGAGACAGCAGCAGCAACAACAAGGATTTAGCTAAAAAAGCTATATACAGTGAAGACATGTCCCATATCATTCATTATTGTAAACTCCGCGGTATTAAACTAGAAGATTACCTAGGAACATCAGAAGTTGATGATAAGTAATTTAACTTAATTTATGGCAACACAAGAGGGATCAGGTGGATTTGGAAGACAGCTATTCAAGTTCATTAGCAACAAAATGCCATACACTTCGTATAGCATTTTGGATAAATTTGAAGAATTAAATCCCAAGTTCAAGTTGTTTCACGATCAAGGTACTTCCAGACAAGAGGCATTGCAGAGACAGAGCATTTCCTCATCCACCAGTTACGGGGATGATGCAGTTGCAAATGTGATGCGCGAATCACAGTTCTATCAGTACATGTATGCCAATGTGCAAACTGATAAACCCAAGCGTGTGATGGATTATAGAATCATGGCAGCTTTCTCAGAAGTTGCAGATGCTTTGGATGAAATATGTGATGAGTGCGTGAATAAGAATGACAAGGGTGAAATTGTGAAGCTCACATTCAATGTGACAGATGACTTTGCACCCACTGTGAAGGAAAGTCTCACACGTGAATTTGATCGTTACATCAACTACTTCAACCTGGAAGCCAATGGTTGGGAGTATTTCAGAAGAATGCTTGTGGAAGCAGAATTATATTTTGAACATGTTATTCACAAAAGATTCCCGCAAGAGGGTGTGCTGGGCGTGGTGTCAGTGCCAAGTGAACTAATTGACCCCATCTTCTCCAATGTGCAGAACATGCTGGTGAAAGGCTTCTTGCTCCGAAAACCCATCATGGATGCACAAAATCCTCTGAAGATAAAAGACTACAAGATGATTCCCATGGACAAGAATCAAATCACATACATCAATTCTGGCATATGGAATGAGAACAAGACATTGCGTCTACCATTCATTGAGAATGCTCGCCGTGCTTATCGTCAGCTGTCCTTGATTGAAGATTCCATTGTTATTTACCGATTGGTGCGAGCACCAGAGCGCCTGATTTTCAATGTGGATGTGGGCAACATGTCACCACCCAAAGCAGAAGCCTATCTGCGCAAGCTCATGAGCAATTATTGGTCCAAGAGAACATTTGATATTGATCAGAGTGCCACAGTGCAGAAGTTCAATCCGCAATCCATGTTGGATAGCTTTTGGTTTGCCAAGCGCGCAGGCAGTGATGGTACCAATGTCACATCTTTGCCAGGTGGTCAGAATCTGGGTGAACTAACTGACTTGATGTATTTTGTGAAGAAGCTTTACAAAGCTCTCAAAGTACCTACAACTCGATTGAATCCAGAGGATCAGTATCAAGGTGGTGAGAATATTCTGCGTGAAGAGTTAAAATTTGCCAAGTTTGTTGTGCGACTGCAACAGAGATTTGCTTTGGGATTGAAGAATGGGTTCATGACACATTTGAGATTGAAAGACATGTGGGACAAATATTCACTCAAAGAGCATCACTTGGATCTCACTTTCAATCCACCATCCAATTTCTATGAACTCAGAGAGCAGCAGAAACTGGAGCTCAAAGCCAAGACATTCAACGACTTCTCACAGAATGATAGTGTATCCAAGACATATGCACAGAAGCGATATTTGGGATGGACTGAGAGAGAGATCATGGCCAATCGTGAATTCTTGCGCAAGGACAAAGAATTCTCATGGGAACTCACACAAATTGAAGCAGCAGGTCCTGCATGGCAGAAAGCCATTGCTGCTGGTGGCACACCGGCAGCTGCAGAAGGTGGTACAGAAGTTGCTGGAGGTGCACCGCCAGCGTTTGGTCCTGGCACTGCCACAGTTAATGCTGCGGATGCTGCAGCAGCGCCGGAAACTGCTGCTGCAGGTGCAGAAGCAGGTGATGTTGGTGCAACTCCTGAAGCACCTGCAGCATAAATAATTGCATGGAATGCACAGCAGTTACACCAATAACAGCGTTTACTAGCACTAACCTTAACAGCAAGATAACCAGTTACAGCAGGTTGGGTGAGCGCATCTCTCGTGCACTTGGAGCTCCATTGATCAACCTGGAAGTGCATCAAGACCAATTGTATGAGAACATATCCATTGCTGCAGAGATGTACACCAAGTTTGCAGGTTATACTGAAGAGATTCTTGTGTTTGATTCCAATCTGTATGTGGATGGTGTAGGATTGCGTCTGGATCAACTGTACTCAGTCACACCATTTTTCAATCGAGTCAATCCACCTGCACAAGTGGTGTTCATTGCCAACAGTGCAGTGCCAAGCAGTGAGTTTGCCACTGCATCATCTTTGAGTGCCACATACACCCAAGGATTGTTTGCCAATCAAATTCTCAATCAAACCACGTACAGTGCAATAACTGCATTCAACCTGGCTTTGAGTGCATACTTTGTACCCTCACAACCCAATCAAACAAAATACACCAACAGCTTTGACTATGACATAATGGATTATCGCAAAGTGATAGATGTGGTAGATTTTGAAGAAGGTTCATCCAATGGTGTCAATACTTTGTTCACAATTGAACAAACTTTGGCGCAGCAAACGTATTTCAGTTATGCCATGGGCAATTATGGTTTTGATCTCATCAGTTGGGTAGTGCTCAAGAATTGGTTGGATACACGGGAGAAAGTTTTGGCACAAAGAAGGTACATTCAATTTGATGACCGTTCACAAATGATGACCATGTTCCCACCACCACGCACACCAGGCAGTGGCTCTCGCTTCTATGGCGTGGTGTCATGTTACATTGAAAAGCCATTGCGTGACATCATCAAAGAACCTTGGGTGTATCAATATGCATTGGCGTTGACCAAGATTAACATTGGCCAAGTTCGCGGCAAATACAACAACATGAACTTGTTGGGTGGTGGCACCTTGAACTACAACGACATTTTGCAACAAGGGTTAACTGAGAAGAAGGAATTGGAAGAGCGGCTGTACACTGGTGCACCAGGCTTGGGTGATGTTGCACCACCACAATTCTTCTTGGGTTAACATGTTTGTCAAAAACGACAAATACAGACAGGGCATCTACAAGCCCATCAATGCACACAAATACAAAGGCAAAGGGTATGCCATATACCGATCCAGCTATGAATTGAAGTTTTTCAAATGGTGTGATGGCAATCACCGGGTGTTGGAGTGGGGCAGTGAAAATTTTGTAATACCCTACCTCAATCCCATAGACAGCAAGTATCATCGATATTTTGTGGATAATTACGTGAAAATACAGCTGGACAATAATGTTGTGGAAAAGTATTTGATAGAAATAAAACCATTCAAACAGACACTCAAACCCAGCAAGGGCAACAAGAGAAACACCACATTCATTTATGAAGCCAGAACATATGTGCAAAATTGTGCCAAATGGGATGCAGCCAAAGCGTTCTGTGATCAGAAGGGGTTCAAGTTTTTAATCATCACAGAGAACGAGCTAAACATTAAATAATTTGGTGAAAGATCGCGCATTTAGCTTTGAAATCAAAGACTTGATGATTCAATTTGTTGCTGCTTTTGATAACGTTATCATCAAAAGATACAATTCCACCCGTGAGGTGCAAGATCAGATTCAAGTGAGGTATGTGTACAGCCCCAAGCAGCGTGTGCTGTTTGACATTGCAAACCAATCTCAAAACTTAACATTGCCTGTGATTGCTGTGTCCATCAACAGTGTGTCGCGTGACAATGAACGCGTGTTCAACAAGATAGCAGGATTCTTTACCAACAGAACAGAGACAGAATCAAACCGTGGCACCACATCTGCTTACATGCGCACACCTGTGCCAGTGAACATCTCTGTGAGCATGTCCATCTTGGCAAAATATCAAAGTGACATGGATCAAATCATTTCTAATTTTGTGCCATACAATGATCCATACATCATAATAAGCTGGCAGGTGCCTGCAGCTGCCGGTCTTGCTATTTCACAAGAAATAAGAAGTGAAGTGTTGTGGGATGGCAATTTGAACATGACCTACCCCACTGACATCAATGCTTCAGACAAATATCGCATGACTGCAGACACCTCCTTTATAATCAAAGGTTGGTTGTTCAAAGACCTGTCCAAGAATGCTGTGTCCAACATATTCTTCATTGACAACAATTTCATAGCAGATACCTCTTTCAGCTCCTTAACATCATTCTTCGGCGTAGACACCTGATTTTTTTGCAATGATTCTTCAAGCCATAGATGACAGTATCACCATACCACAAGAGGTGTCTGTGGCATTGTCACTGGAGAGTTACAACTTATCATACACCAATGGAGTGTATTTGAGTGGCGAGAGTTATGCACTCATCAACAACTATCTCAGCACAGGATATTTTGAGGAATTTTCATTTGTAAATGATTTCGCAAATGTTGAATCGCTGTCATCATATTTTCCTGCCTTCTCTGGTTACAAGCTAGCTGCTGCAGCGTATGAAATACGAAGTAACAATCAAATGGTTGTGAAGTTGCCACCTGTAAGCTCGTCAGGTGTTGAAGTGTATTACAATTTAATCATCAAGAACCGCGGTGGGTACAGCAGGAATCTGCTATACTACCCTGTACCTGCTCCGACACCCACTGCAACTGTGACACCTACTGCGACCCCCACTCCTACTGCAACACCCACTCCTACAGTAACACCAACCGTTACACCTACAGTGACACCAACTGTAACACCAAACTACCAGTATACAGTATTCACATACACAGATGGCTCTACTTCTGTTAGCCAAGATTCAGTTATAACAGAGAGTAGCTACGATACAACCACAAGATCTGTACAATCTGTGGTAGTAGGCACAGCTGTGAATGAAATAGGTGGTACTGCATTCTATCAGAGACTGAATCTTGCAACTGTAACCATTCTGCCTGGATGTGCATCCATTGGTCAATTCTCATTTAATACCAGTGCTTTAACTGGCATTACCATGCCTGGCACAGTGACCAGCATTGGTGAAGCTGCATTTTTATATTGTGACAATTTGCAAAGCATAGACATTGATGCTAGTAATGCTAACTATAGCAGTGACAGTGGTGTGTTATTCAACAAGACCAAGACTGCGTTGATACAATATCCTGCCAAAAGACCTGGCACAGCATATGTAATACCTGCTAGTGTGCAGACCGTAGAACAGAGTGCATTCTTTCATGCATACTTGTTGACGTCCACCACCATACCTGCCAGTGTAACGACTATTGAAGATGATGCATTTCTCAACGGTGGTGGTAGCAGTCTGATCTTCTTGGGTAATGCTCCGACTCTTATCGGTTATGCACTTGGACTATTCGGCACAGTCACAGTGTACCGGTGCACCGGTGCCACCGGATTTACCAACCCATTTGGTTTCCGCCCAGTGGTAGTACAAGCGTGCTAACACACAACATTTGGTAGAATTTTAACGGGTAGCCTTTAGTTTTAGACAAGTTATTCGTAAGGAATTTTAATAAATATATACAATGCCAACGTATAAGAAATTTACAGATTTTAGTCTTGTAACTGCACCTGCAGACGCAAATTACATCCCCACATCTGGCTGGTTACCCTCCATCACCATCACCGCAGTACCCAGCAACATTCCATTGTCACAGGCAAACATAAGTCTGACTGGATTTAGTTATACTCCCTCCAATAATCCAGATTTTCCATTTAATTTAATTTCACAATCTGTAACACTAGCGAGACAAAGCAGTACTGAATGGTTTATTGATGACAACGATCCAAGTAATCCAACTGGTTATGAGATTTATGTGGCATATAGTGGAGGCGAATGGATAATTCTGATTTACAGTAACGATCCTTCTGTAAATGAATATGCCGCCACAAACCCAGCCCCCAATACATCAATCCCTGTAACTGGCTGGGTACTTGAGACTGGTGCTGGCAATTCTGGTTCTGTCACCATCACTGCCGCATAATGTTATGCCTCGCATTGGTTTAGGACTAGGAATCAGTAGTTCCAGCAAGTTGCCTGCTGCTCCTACACCCACTGCAGTTAATATTGTATTTGGCACAGGGCAAAATCTCTTTGGTCAATTGGGATTAGGAGACACAACTAACAGAAACACCTTCACACAATTAACTGGCAACTGGTCACAGGTGGCATGTGGTACGTATTATACCATGGCATTGAGTGCTGGTACCACCAAATGGTTTGGCACAGGATCAAATATCTATGGTGAATTGGGATTGGGCATCACAGGTGGCACATTCAACACTCTCACTGCATTGACTGGTAATTGGTCGCAGATGGCATGTGGTTTTGCTCACTCCATGGCATTGAGTGCTAGCACCACACGATTGTTTGGCACAGGATACAATCTCTATGGTCAATTGGGATTGGGCAACAGTGGTGCGGGTACTGATAGAAACACTTTCACTGCATTGACTGGCAACTGGTCACAGATCACATGCGGTTTTTCTCACTCCATGGCCATGAGTGCTGGTACCACACAATGGTTTGGCACAGGACGCAACGATTATGGTCAATTGGGATTGGGTAACAACACCAGCAGTAACACATTTTCAGCTATTGCAGGCAACTGGTCACAGGTTGTGTGCGGGGTCGTCCACACCATGGCACTGAGTGCTGGCACTAATGCATTGTTTGCCACAGGAAGAAATATATATGGGGCATTGGGATTAGGAGACACAACTAACAGAAACACCTTCACACAATTGACTGGCAATTGGTCACAGGTAGTATGTGGTGGATATTACACCATGGCATTATCCGCTGGTACCAATGCATGGTTTAGCACAGGGCAGAACACCGCTGGTGAATTGGGATTAGGAGACACAACTAACAGAAACACCTTCACACAATTGACTGGCAACTGGTCACAGGTGGCATGTGGTTCCAATCACTCCATGGCCATGAGTGCTGGTACCACACAATGGTTTGGCACAGGATACAATGGGAATGGTGAATTAGCATTAGGCAACAACACCAGCAGTAACACATTTTCAGCTATTGCAGGCAACTGGTCACAGATTGTATGTGGTGGTTTCTCTACCATGGCATTGAGTAGCATACTATAACCCTTCTCTCATCTTCACTTGCACGAGTAGTATGTATGTGATGTAATTAAGCTTGACTATATTGAACGTTCCGTTATAATGGGAACAATGAAATCAAAAGTACTCACTTGTATTGTATCAGGTATTGAGAAGCGGGTGTCTGGCAGTACTATGAACAAACAATCATTAAAGTTTGGCAATGAAGAACAGTTTGAAAGTCATTTTGTTTGTCGAGAGGCAAAACAACTACTTAAGAAACGCATTCAACCTGATCAAGTGCAAGCACAATTACTTCCCAAAGGCAAAAGACCATTCAGCATCGATTTGGTAGCATTGGCTCGTCTCAAACTTTTAAAGAAACCCAAGTCAGAAAAAAGCAAAGCTAGTATCAACATTGTTTTTGAGCCAACAGGGCCCAGAGAATTTGATAGCTTTCGCGCTTATGTGGAAGAAATGACTGGTGGCAAGAATCGCTGTCAAGTGGTGCAAGGAGGCACATGCATTCGACCAGACATTTATTATGATAATGAATTCAGTAAGCAGGGCAATTGTTACCCTTGTCCTTACAAAGAGTTTTGCTTGGTATCAAACAAAAGAGTTTTGGCATAATTCATGCCATATTAACATGATGGAATCCGCTGGTATTGTTGCTAATTATTATAAGGATCATCATGGAACTACTACCAGAACTTCAAGAGATTCAAGCTCTAGCTGAAACACACAACAAAGACATCTTCATTGATGTGCACAGTTTGTCCAATTTTGGTTTGTATCCAGTGTTGGGTGAAAATAACTTTGTTGGGTTTGTGTACATTTTCAATGGCAAAGTTAAAGAGTTTGGCATATTGAACAACAATGTCATTGCATATGCACTCACAGAAGGATTCAAAATGACTGACATATACAAATATTTTGATCGCAAACTGTTTTCTTTCTACGGCAAAGAAGAGTTTTTGCAAAAACTTTTACAGGGGTAATATATGCACAAAAAAGACTTAAATATTCACATGGAGTTGCCAGAGAAAATAGCAGTACAAGAAGTGCTTGTGAAGTGGTATGTGAAGGGCGTCAATCGCAAGATCTTCACTGCCAAGTTCATGGAGCCTGTGCTTGCATCTGAAGCTGCAACCAGAATTTTAGAAAATGAAATGAAGGTCACAGATAAAATTACATTGGCCAAAAAAATAGATGTGTATGGCACTCACAAGAATTCAAAAGTGCATACATTTGAACCAGATATGATTGCAGCAAATGCTGGTTACTATTCTCTCAAGAAAAACAGTTGACTCATATCATTTATATGTTATAATCGTGTTATGTTAAGTAATAAACGTAAACATAAGATGAAAGGAGGTAGCAAAGTGATAGACTATAATAATCGCAATCTTCGTGCAAAGACGTTCTACGCAAAGTTCACACGGAACCGCAATGGTTCTTTTGAATTGGCTCGCGTTAATGTCCTTGACGTAAGGAATCAGTATGCACAGCGTATTCGTCGCGCCGACAAGCGGGACTTTACTCGTGCTCTTCGTAACAACGACATCGTTGTGGCGTAAGTACTGACTCCTGTTGCCCGTGCTACCTTGGAACGTACACGATTTAGTCGATCCCCGTATATGGCAACTATACGGGGATCTTTTTTGTATAAATATATGCATGGATGATTTTGATGATGCCATGGACTCAGAAGACAATGAATATGTGTATCCTGCAGATGCCATCAAAAGCATAATTGACAAGCTCACAAAAAAATACAACAAAGAGCTGGATCCTAATTTCAAGCCAGGCATGTGGTTGGAAGATTACACCCCCTATGATTACGTAATTGATGTGCAAAGACGCAACATGGACAAGTTCGATGCACTCACTGCAGCAGGTTACAAGCTGGATTTTGTGACTGGGCAGTTCAAATTATCTGCTTGATGAGTTGCAAATTTCCTGCATAATACCAATCATGATTATTAGAAAAGACCCACCGTTCCCTATCAAAGAAGGCAAAGTATTACAACCCAATGCAGATCCAGAAAAAAATAGGAATCGATTTGGACGCATGGTGTATTTTCATAAAACTGGTGCTGTAGTGGATGTCATGACCCGGGAACAGTTCAATAATTTCAAGTCCTATGAACCTGGCCGCATGGGCATGAGTTCAATTAAAACACGCAGCAAGTCTAACTCTGGCCAAGCAGAGACTATTTAGATTTCTTGCGACTTTTCTTCTTTTTCTTTGGAACTACTTCTTCTTCAAATGATTCAATGTCATAGGGTTCATTCTTTGCAAACGAATCCTTCACAATGTAACCAATTTGTTCAAAGTACATCACCAAGGATGTGGCAAGATCAGTAACAAGGTCTTTTGTGGCATACAGTATGGATGATATCATGACATTATTTATTAAAATCAGTTGAAATACCTCAAGAAAACATATATAATATTCACATGAGCAAAGGCACCAACCATGCAGGCAAGGGTGATAAACCACGCAATTGCTTCAGCAAACACTTCAAAGATAACTTTGATCATGTGGTGGGTTGGTGTGCCAAGCAAAATGCCGAGCCTCGCCCGTATACCTTGAAAAAAGGTAAAAAAATATACAAATATCCATGAAATGGAACCGACGTCGATTGCGGCAAGGCACCCCCTACACTTTCAATGAATTTGTTTTCTTCTCACCCAAGCAATTTGATGATGCAGTCCAGTATGAGGACAAAGATTTTTTATTCAAAATTAAAATCTGCACAAACTCTGGCCGAGCTTACACAGGACCCTTCATTGATGATGTCACTGGTGAATATGAAGTGAATAATCGTGAACTCAAAAAAATGCTTCATATGGTGAACGAGACACCGGGTTTGATCATGTGTGGTACAGAATATACCATTCACGATAGTACTGTTGATGGCTTGCATCAGTACTACGGCAAACAAGCAAAGCCACAAGGAGACAATTGATATGGATGTGGATACATTATGTGAGCAAATGGAAATATATCATAAGAACTATGAATGGATCATCAGAGAGTCTGAGCGCATTGTGGCACAATTCAACGTGCTAGATAAGGCTACAGTATTTCATCCGCGCAAATATGAAATGCTCACACAAAAATACATGGAACTCATACAACGGTACAATCGCGACAAACAAAACTACAACAAAATCATAGGTGCAGCACGTGCTTATTTTCAGGACAACCATGGTGTGGACATCATAGGCTTGCTGGAAGGTGATGCAGGCGAGGTTAAATAATAACATGATTGATAACATTACCAAACATAGTTTGTTGTGGACTTTGGATGCAGAAGTGAAAGAATTGAAGGCATGCTACAATGCATGCACTGCAGTGGGCCGGTGCACATGGTTTCCAGTCAAGTTGTTAATAACAGCTTGCTACATTGCAGTGGGCGCAGTGGCAATTTTGATAGCAGAATTTTTAGATAAACTTCTATACATGCCTGTGTCCAAGATTTTAAATTGTGTTACGAAAGGTGTGCATGGCATCTTCTTTAAATAGCAAACAACAGGAAGTGATGGACAAATTGCGACTCATTGCTGGCAGTGAGCGAGAGCTAGATTTGTGGTTGTCAACCCCAAACAAAGAATTTCGTGGCAGAGCTCCCATTGATTTGTTGCAGCAAGAAGAATATCAATATTTCATCAAAGCAATTACCCCATGATTGTTATCAACACAGCTGCCATGATGCTGAAAATCACATACCCCAAAATCTTGATCTACCGCAAGAAAGATTCAGGTGACATGGATTGTGGTTTGCACCTCACAGATCTGGACACCGGCATTTTTTATAGTCGTTATGATTATGGTCACATGTTCAAGCTGCAATTGCTGGGCATGGGCGTGGACATCTGGTGGCTATGAACATACCAACCACTTTTCAATTGGCCGGTCAAACATGGCATGTGGTGCAAGACAAAGATCTGTTGGCCAATGAAGGAGAGTATGGCAGCTGTCATGAGGTGTCCAATACCATCCGATTGCAAGCAGAAGGTGTGGTGCCACGAACTCGTGTGGAGACAACTTTTCTGCATGAACTGTTGCATGCCATCTTTTATGAGTTGGGTCAAACTGCACTAACCAGTGATGAAAAATTGATAGACAGTTTGTCTGCACTGTTGCATCAAGCTCTCAACACACATGAAAATTAAACTCTTTGCATTAATGCTGGCATTGATGTCTGCTGCAGTGCAAGCACAGCAACAAGAAGAAGAACCAGATCTTGTGCAAGATACAGCACTGGGCGCTGTGGTGGGAGCAGCCATTGGCTATGTGTGTGGTGGTTGGTTGTGCTCCATTCCTAGTGCAGCTGGTCAAGCATATTTTGTGTATGACTCTGAATCCAACACCACACCCCGTGATGTGTACGAGCATCCAACCATTGATTTAGACGAATTTAACGCCAGATACAACAAGTAGACGATTTACTTGGCACGCTCTGGTTGAGCATGCTCTGCATCTTCTGCACGTTGATCTGCTCCTGCAGCTATTTTCTTGGTCCAATATGCATTAGTAGCAGCAATCTCGTCACCTATGTGATCATGTTGGTGCATTTTCTTGCCATCCCAATATTTGTCATCTCCTGTGGACACAATGTCACTCAAGAATTCTTTCCATTTGCTAGCATCCTTCACAATCAACTTGTGTCTCTTGTTCTTGTACCACAAGCCCATGTGTGTGCCTTGATTTATAGTTTGAGCATAAGGAGCTCTTGGCATGAACATTTCTTTTCCATTCAAGGTCAATTTGCTGCTGTATGAATCACCCAAAAACACTCCAATTTCCTGATCACCCTGCATGATGGTATTGCCCACAATGCGGTTTTGTTCATATTGTTCTGCATTCTCTTCTTTGCCAATAATCTTGGCTTCCACATAATGATCCATGCCATCACCTGCAAATTCATGTATGCTCAATTCTATGATGCCTGGCTTTTCACCATATGGATTAACTTGCATGCTGGCCAACACAGATTGCAATGCTGGTTCCACTCTTTCTTGGTCATATTTACCATATGCATGTTTCACAAATGCATGAGCCACATGTTTGGCATCAAATTGTTTGACTGTTGTGTTAATTGAGAAAACCTTGTCCTCTTCAATGTGGTCCGTAATTGTGATCTGCACACCCCTGTTGGCAAACGCTTCAAATATCAATTGGTTGTCCCTGTTCATATATGATATTTATTAGCTTTTAACGCAATTGTTAACTCGCACACCGCCCTTCATCTTGGTACCTGCTTTGTGATATCCCTTCCAGCATGCGGGATCCAATCTGCGCTGTTCATCTTCATTAGCACAATGCTCTTCTTCTTCTTTGGTGCGACCATATTTGCCAGTGTCATCTGTGGCTTTGGCATCAATCATGCCCTTGTCTTTCATGTGTTTCATCAGATCACCTTCTTCGTCTTCTTGGGGTGCATTGTCCACAGTAATCTTAGTTCCTTTGTTCCAGTCCACATGATGCACAACACCTCTCACATCTTTGTATGTGACCCGCACCTTGCCCTTGATCAATCGAGGTGCCATGTCATCTGTCTTGATCACAGTGTTCTTGAACAATGACAACACATCACCAGGCTTCAAATCACGTGCAGGCACTTCACGCACATTGCCTAATGGATGCTTGGGTTCTTCTTCATCTTCACCAGCAATGGACATGACTTCTTGTTGTTCATGGGAGTGTTTGGCTGCACCGCATCCTGCATAATCTGCTTTGCATTTGCCACAATCCCAAAATTTGTCTTTGAGTTCAGGGTGCTTGGCATCTATGACTGCAATGGCATCATTGGTGAGCACCACTTGACGGTAACCATCCACTGTATCCACATCAAATATGCCTTGCAATTCACCTTTGGACACCATGTCTTGTTCAGAATCTGTGTCAAATGCACCTTGAGACAGCTTCTTGATGATGTGCATGTATGGTGCAATGTTCATGCTGTAATCTTTGGAGTCTCGCTCAGTCCTGGGCCCACGGTACACAGTACCATATGATTCGTATATTAACTTGCAATCATTGTTCATGTACAATTACTTATTCGGGAACAACTTGAATTTGAATACATCTTCAAATGTTTTGGGGTCTTTCTTGTAGCCCTCTTTGGTTTCATCAGTGGCATTAGTGGAGTATTGCCAACAAAATGACAATGCATCAGGTGCCTTGAATCCAAAAAACTCCAACACCTTCTTCTGTGTATCCACCACTGTTTGATCATTCCAATTGTGACCAATGCCTACAAACCCGGTGTCCACATTCTCCAGTAAATTCTTTTCACCCAATGTGGAATGTCTGTTCTCTATCCAGGTCAATCGTTCAATGAGCTTTTGGTACACACTGTTGGCCTGGCCCCAGCGTATGCTGGCAAAGAATACCACACAATCTGATTCAAACAAAGCCTTGGATACTTTCCACAATTCATCATCCTTGTTGTTGATGGATGCCCAGCATCGGTGATTGCCTGTGGGGTTTTTGCTTTTGTCTTTCAATGCTGCATCTTTGGTGCCACAATGATTGCCAAACCTGGAAGACACATTGCCCTCACAACAATGTATGGTGAGCAAAGGCACTTCAATGAGCTTGATGTTTTTGTCTGCCAATTCGTTTCTCAAATGGTATGCCAGCAATGTGCTCTTGGGCTTGTCATCTGCATGTCCTTCCCAACGGTTGGAGGTGGTGAGAAATAAAATATTATTCTTGGTCTTGAGATGTGCTTTGAATGCTTCCATGTGACGCTGCACAGGTGCAGGAGCAGCATTGATCTTCTCTAAGATCACCTGTGAATATATTTGTTCCAGATTCATTAGCAATGGTAGTTGAGATAACGCTGGGCAGCCTTGGCTGTGTTGTTACCTTTGTTCTTTTGTTTGGATTTTAATGCTCTGGCTTTGGCACATGTCATTTTGCCTTTGGTCTGACGTTTCAATATGCCAGGTCTGACTGCATCATGAACACTCTTTTCTTGTAAATTTTTTTCTTGATTCCAATATATAAGAATAGCAATAGTGGTTAACCCTGTATACCAAGGGTCGCTATCAATTTTTAATTCTATTTTTTTAGCTTTATTTCCTAATAATTTAGGTAATGTGTCGTGAACAGTCTCATACATTTTATTAACAAGAATATTATTCATTTGTCTGTCTTCATCTGTAAATCCATATCTCTCATCAAAATTAAAACCACTTAAGTTATAACCTCCTCTACCAAAATGAAAGCGTGTAGAACGTTCTGCCATTTTAACGGGGTCCATCTGCCATTGGCCTTGCTGGGATATAGGCTCAATTTTATCTTTAAATGTTTTAAAAATTCTAGAATAATAATCAACAATCATTTTTTTATAATACCTTCTTAAACCTTTAGCTATTAAACTTGGATTATAATCTTTTAAATATCCAGGAGTCATAACAGGAGGGGCGTCTACTACTTGAAGAGCCTTACCTCTCATTTCTCTTCGCTTTTGCATAGTTTTATGCATAGTAATCAATTGATCGTCGACTGATTCCATAAAAAATTCTTTGAATGTTTTCACCAGTTTTTGCAGCTAAAGTACTTGGCTGTCCCCGGTTTGGCTGAAGAGCACTTGTGACGAGCTCTAAAGGATTTTCTCTTCTTTGGATTAGATTTCTTGATGCGCAAATTGGGATCTCCATAATGCACTCTTTTCAATGTGCCATTCACACGTGCACAGCGCATGTACTTCTTGTCTTTTCGTGTGGATGACTGCTGACCTGTTACTTTGGTGCAGCGAGCACCAGCTTTTTCTTGCAAATAAAATTGTTTAAACGATTGCATACACATAGTATTTATACCATGTTTCATGCAAGTTTTGTGAAATTCTCACTAGAAAAATATGCATGAAATATAAATATTTGCATATGGGCAATCAGTATGTGGATGGATTGAAGCAATATGATGTGCGCACCCGCAATCCTGTGATTGTGCCTGTGCCCAGCAGACCGCAAACACCCGATTTTCAAAAGAGATTTCTGTTTGAACAACAAATCATAGAAGAAAGAATTCTGGCAGCTCGTGCAGCAGAAGAGAACAACAACTTGATGCATGGTTCAAGCTTCACATCTGATTCTGGTCCTGTATCACAACAATTGGATTATGGCAATGTGATAAGAAAGACATACCCCACTGCTGTGACAGCTGAAAACTTTGGCTTGGGTGTGCAGAGTTACATTCAATCTGTGAGTGCAGCATACACACCCAGCAATGTGCTCTTCTCATCATCTGTATGTTCTGATGATGTGAATGGACCCGTGTTTGGCAACATCAACAATTTGGGTCAAATGCCTCAATCACTGCAAACCTTCCTGGGACCATTCATGGGTGGTGGCTTGGATGGTTATCCACACACAGGCACCACAGGTCTTCTTGCTTATGCATTACACGTCACCAGTGGTGGTGCTCTATTCTTGTACATAGCTCCTCACATTGGCATCACTCGTGACGGTCAAGTGGGTTACATGCGACGTCGCGGACAACGGTATGATGATCTGTCAGCAACTTGTGGTGCTGCAGCAGCTGCTGTTTCATGGATCAGAACCAATGGTGTGAGCGGTCCTGCTCCTCAATGGCCTAATCCTTCCGATCCAACAGGCTTGTTAACAAATGCATCAGATTTTCAATTCTATACTCTTGTTAAGGCAATTTATGATGATGTACCAGCACGCACAGCCATTTGTGCCACATCAGACTTTGGTCAGCAGATGGTGCTGGCCACAGAAGCAATTCGTAACTCTGCTTACAACATCATTGCCAAACCAGACGACAACAGCACATTCAAGCTGGCTTACAGAACAGCATTCCCTAGCAGAAATGTGGATGTGTTCTTGAGCACTGGCACATTTATCAATGTGGATGATGGGTCCAAAGCTTATGCTGATGTGACCAACTTCTTAACATACAACAAGACCACAGACACATTTGAAGATGTGACTGCACAATTCAAATCCAGATTGCAACTCAACTAATATTTTTATGCCCATATCACAAACCACATACACCACCATAGTAACAGCAGCTTCTGCTTACCCAGGAGCCATTCTTGCAGAGAGGTTTGGCACACATTGCAAAACGTTCATTCAAACATTGTGCGGTTACAGTGCCAGCAATGTGTTGTTGGCCGATTCAATTTGTTCAGATGATGCCAATGCACCTGCCTACTACAATGGCAACATTGGTCAAATGCCTGCCACTTTGAATGATTTTCAAGGACCATTTTTTGCAGGTGGCATTGGAGGGTACCCTCACACTGGCAGAATTGCTCTGTTTGCATGGGCCTCACACATACAATATGTTACCAATGGTGCATTGATGTTGTTCTCTGCACCACACATTGGTGTTTGTTCATTGAGCGGCTATGTGGGCTACATGCTCAGAAGAGGTCAAGGCAATGAACTGTCCAACACTTGTGGTGCAGTGGGTGTTGCAGTCAATAGAATTGTGAATCCTGCAGCATATGGCACAGCCAACAATTCTCTGTCTGGCATTGCACCATTGAGCTCTGATCCATTTCCGTTTGGTGATGGTGGGTTTGGTTTTGGCAGTGGCAACAACTATCAACAATATGTTTTGAATAAAATTTTGTGGGATGACACCACCACCAGAGAAGCCTTGACTGCCAATTATGCAACTTCACTGCAAACTACTTCTGGCATTGGTGCCAGAATGAAGACAGCAACTGAATCCATTCGTGTGGCCACCAGCACTCAAGCCAGAGCCAATTTAACGGCTGGCATGACATTGTTCTCACCAGCACTCACTGCTGATGTGTTTGTAGTGAACGGCACATTCATTAATCCAGATGATGGTTATGAAGCTTATGTGCAAGTGAACAGCTTTGAATTGTACAAGACAGCCACAAACACATTCACCGACTACACCATCCCATTCACTGCCCAATTCTAATTTTTCTGCACTTGCAGTGGCTTTCTTGCATATATACGTTATAAGTAATGGTAGGTAAACAAATATGAAAAATAAATCTAATGTTTTTCAGTCTCACCTGTCTAATATGGTATATGAAGGGTAGCACTTTAACTTTCCATGATAAGAAAAGTCTCGCTGCAATAGGCGATACAATAGGACAAGCCGCATTTGATGCGGCTTTTTTTATGGCCTATGGTGTTTTTTGGATATTGTTTTTGCCTTTTGATTTGTTTTTGAAGATAGAAAGATTTTTAAAGAATTTATGAAAACAAACATAATCAAGAAAGCTCTGAGCTTCATTGCCGCTGCTTTCCTAACCACAGCAGCCAACAATGCCCAAGCAGTAGTGTTCCTATGGAACAACACTGGTACCAATTGGACATCACCCACCAGCTGGACCAATGGTGTGCAACCTTCTGCAACCAGCTCCAGCACCACCACAGATGAAATTCAGTTTGGTAATGTTGGAGCCAATAATAATACAGTCATCTTGACTTCCACCAGAGCTGCAAAAAATATAACATTTGTAACCAATGCCAATGCATATGCAATCAACAGTTTTAATGGTGCACAAACTTTGTCATCCAGTGCAGGCATCACCAACAATTCCACTGCCACACAAACATTCAACATATTAGTAGAGAATGCTAACAACAGTAACACCTGGTTTCAAACTGCAGGAGGAGCATTAGTATTCAACAATGTAGCTTCACTCACCACTGCATCTTCCAGCACATCCAGACTATTAACTCTGGCAGGAGATGGTGCATTCACATTCAACAATGAATTGAAACAAGGGGGCTTATCCACTGCTGGCAGAGTGCTATACACAGGCAATGGCACAGTCACATTCAATGGCACCAACACATTGGGTGGAGGGTTTGAAATCAAAGGAGGAGGCACTGTGAATGTGAATGGAGGCACTGGCATGGGCACAGGATTGATAACAATGGCAGCTGCAACTGGCACAACCAATACACCCAAATTGGTAATCAACACCACCAATGGCTTGTCTGTGGCCAACAGCTTCAAAGGTTCCAGCAGCTTAGCTACCATGGCCACATTGGATTTGCTAGCAGGCAATGATACAAATGCAGTCACGACTTTTGTTGTGAATCAATATCAAGGCAACAACATGAGCTTCACCAACCATGGTGCAGGCAAAACACTGCTACAATTCACCAATGCTGCCAACATACTCACACTATCCACAGACACCAGTGGTGGCAGGAGATTGATTAATAACAGTGCCAATTTAACTATACAATTTGATGGCACCATGGACATTGGATCCACAACTGCAGATGTGAATAATTTGGGTGGAGCAGGTGATCTTCTCTTCAAAGGATCTCTGTTCAACAACACAGCGTCAGTGCTCAGAGGATTGAACAAAACAGGCACTGGAACAGTCACTTTGCAAGCAGTCAATGCTTACAATGGAGACACCACCATTCAAGACGGTACACTGTTGGTTGATACTGCTGGTTCCATTGCTTCCAGTGCTGCTGTGGTATCAGGCGGTACTTTGAGAGTCAAAGGCATTGCAGGCAGTGTGGCTGCTAACAGTGGAAACTTAATAGTAGATAGCACTGGAACCATTGGTAATTTCTCTATTGGTGTTACTACTACAGTATCGGTAGATGGTACAGCAGGCACAATAACACAAGGAGGTGGCACCTTGAACATGAGAGGAACTGGCAGTACATTCTCCATGTCTGCAGGAACTGCCACAGTGTATAGTGGTGGGTTTCTTGGCAACTCAACTCTTACAGGAGGAAGCTTGCTCAATAGTGGCACAGTAGGTGATACAACCATTGCTACTGGCAGTACATTTGATGTGAAGACAGGTGGTACCTCTTCCCAGGCTACTGTTAATGGTGGTACTTTGTTAGTATCAGGATCTGTGGCACAGACTGTTGTTAATTCTGGCACAGCCACAGTAAATTCTGGTGGTAATTCTGGCATTACAACTGTTAATGGTAGTGCATTGGATGTGTATGGAAGAACTGGTGTATCCACAGTTAATACAGGTGGCACACTCAATGTAAAAACAGGTGGCAGTCTGCTGGGTACTAGTACTGTAGGTGGTGGCACATTGCTAGTGGATGGAACTGCTGGTACAGTAACAGTTAACTCTGGTACTGCTACAGTTAATGCAGGTGGTTCCATTGGTAGCACTACAGTTAACAGTGGTCTGCTAGCTGTGAATGGATCTGCAGGAGACATATTAGTTAATACAGGTGGTACATTTGGTGGTTCTGGTAGCGTGCAAGGCCTAACACTCAATGGTGGTACTGTGGCCCCAGGCAACAGCCCGGGTCTGCTCACTGCCTATGAGTTGAATGGAAGCAATGGAACATTCCAATTCCAGTTAGGTGCACCTACTACCAGAGGGGTAACATATGATGCTATCAATGTGACAAGCTTGTTAACATTGGGTGCCAATACAGCATGGACATTTGAAACCTTAGACAATTATGCATATGCTGATGGCAACACATATGACTTGTTTGATTGGGGTTCAGCTGACATGAGCACATTTGATAGTGCAGTGCTGTTAGCAGCTCTGCCTGATCTTAACACCCCCAGTACAGACCTCAAGTGGAATGTGAGCAACTTCACCATGGATGGCACAGTTGGTGTTATTCCTGAACCTTCTACTGCATCACTGCTGTTGGGTGGCACTGCCAGTTTGATTGCACTCAGGTTCATGAGAAGAAACAAATGCAACCATCACAAACATGTTTAAGGAGCACATGCCCTGGTTTCACATTAGTTGAAATGGCTGTGGTCATAGTTATAATGGCATTTGTGATGAGCCTTTCATTTCCTTCATATGCAGCTGTGAAACGCAAATCATCTCAAGCTGCATGTGCATCCAACATGAAACAGGTGGGTACAAGCATTTTATTGTTTGCATCAGAAAATGATGGTTATTTGCCCCCAGGTCCTGCAGGGCAAACCATCAACACATTCATAAGTGACAGCAGATTTGGCGGTGCATCTCAAAATGTAGTAGACGACTCCAATCTGGAATATTACCTTACAAACTACATAACTACTGCATCCTTGGGTGGCAAAAAGAGAAAAGCAAATGCAGTGTTCAGTTGTCCTGCACACAGTGAAAAATGCCCATCCATATGGAAGAGAGGCACATGCTTTGGAGGATCAGGTAGTGCATATGGCATAGAAAATTCTAAAAAAATATTGGCTTTGGATACCAATGATTACTTTTTAGTTGACTTCACCAAAGCTTTCACCAATCATTCTTCTGGTGCAACAGACAAAACAATGAAAAATCCACATGGAAGCAGACGCAATCTGTTGAGAACAGATGGCAGTGTGACCACAGAACTG
>Ga0187842_1000054_pt1 | contig 58131 bp, 49 predicted proteins | sample SpaLakP09_SKY_41_FD_134514 | JGI IMG/M metagenome (GOLD analysis project Ga0187842, IMG submission 134514) | Oligotrophic lake water microbial communities from Sparkling Lake, Wisconsin, USA - SP09_SKY_41 | ecosystem: Environmental > Aquatic > Freshwater > Lake | place: USA: Sparkling Lake... | reverse complement strand
GGCCGGCCAGCAGGGTTTGCGCCATGGGTTGCAGGACGTCGTTCTGCAGGCTGCGATAGTTGCCGGCGAATCGATCGGCCAGTACTTTTTCATCCGGCGTGAGGTAGGTCGCCACGTATTCCGTCCAGGTCGCATCGATGGCTTTGGTACTGGACTTGAGGGTGTCGATTTCCCTGCTGATGCGGGCCGGCTCGGGATGCTCGGAGCTGGCCGCCAGTGCCAGCCGGCTGGTCAGCAGCAGGCTGTCGATGCGCGATATCTGCTCCAGTGCCACCGTGCGGTCCTGATATACGGTCTCCAGTCCCTGGTTGGAACTGCCCATGCCCTTCAGCCCCAGTAGTCCTAGCGCCACCGCCAATAGGACGGTGACTGCGGTCATTGCATTGATGCGTGCCTGCAATGATAGTTTCATACCTGTTGCTCCGTTGCGTGTAGGCTAAGCCGGTTCTGGCCAGCCATCGCGGATAGCAGTGGGCGGCAAGCGCTTAGCGTTGTCGGGATCAAGAATAGCATTTCCTAACGGTATGAAATGCGCACAATGTCACACTCCGCAGCGGCGTTTTTGCCACATTTGCCGGCATGAAATTGTCTTTCCTGCTATTTCACGTGATAATAAAAAACAACTAAAAGTAATCAAAATCTATAAGCCTCAGGCTGGAACCATGGCAAAGTCTGCGATGGGCTTTTGCTGGCGCCGCAACCACTAATGACTATTCCAAAGCAAGCTACCACTCACGTTCCCGGCGCTCTCTGGCATTCGTTCCGCCAGCTGGCGGATACCTGCGCCCATCATTTCAATGCGGATCTGCGCGCCAGCCTGTTCTCGGCGGCATTGGCGGTGTTGGCGCTCAAAGTGGGCGCGCTGGCAATACTCACCAAGCTCTCGCTGCTGCTGGTGTCGAATCAGGCTTTGCTCAACGCACCGCAGGTAGCGCTGGACGGCAATGGCCCCATCGTTCTGTATCTGAGCGAAAACCAGTGGCAGCAGCGCTATCTGGAGCGGGCACCGCTGGACCGCTGCAAGCTGGCCGAGGATCTGGCCCAGTTGCTGGCGCACCAGCCGCGCCAGCTGCTGGTGGATTTCGACCTGTCGCCCGCCATGCAGGAAACCCGGGCTGGCTGCCAGCAGCAGCTCGATCAGCTACTCGACCAGCATGCGGACAAGCTGGTGCTGCTGATGCCATTCCGCGTCGGTTCGGATGCACTGCTGGCGCAGAAGGCTGCATGGCTGGAGCAGCGCTGCCGCGCCGGCGTGGTGTTCGGCGATGGCGCGCTGAATGTCTCGCTGGGCGCGGTGATCGATTTTTTCCCGGAAAGCCAGGCCATGGCTGATGCCATGCACGAGCGCGACAGCGTGGCGCTTTGTCGACAGGCGCTCACGCCGGAAGGACGCGAGCGCTGGCTGCGCCGCGGTGGCGAAACCGATGCCGACGATAGCTTGGCCGAGGCGATCAACTTTGCCGGTTTCAGCAAGCAGGTGGTGGCACTGGCGCTTGATGACCCGGCCGTGCCGCAGATCGCCAGCTGGAGCGGACGCGATGTATATTTCGGCGGCGACTACGGTGGCAGCAAGGACGACCGCTTCCTGACGCCGATGGGGCCCTTGCCCGGTGTGACGATACACGCCGCCATCGCCTGGACCCAAGCCCATCCTGTACGCGAGCTGCCCCATGCCATAGGCTTGCTGACCGACTTGCTGACGGCCTTCGTGTTCTCGCTGGGCATAGGCTATTTCTGGTCGCGCTACCTGAAACTGAGCTTGCATGGCGAGGGCTACCAGCGCGAGAACTCGACCATGCTGGTGCTGGGTTTTGTCGCCTATTTCGCTGGCATGCTGTGGCTGTTCTTCCAGCTGTCGGTGCTGCTCTTCATGCGCGGCGTGCTGATCGCGCCGCTGCTGATCGGCATGAGCATGCTGATCGACGGTTTTGTGCGCGGGCCGATAGCCGCCAGTCTGGAACTGGGCGAAGCAGAGCCGCCGCAGCGCGCGGTGATGGCGCCGCAGGTGATGGCTGCAACGCTCACCTGCGTGGTGCTGATGCTGCTGGTGCCACGGCTGCAGCACTGGTCGATGACGCTGCAGTTGCTGGTACTGACACCGCTGGCCACGTTGCTGGACCGTACTCTGCCGGTATTGTGGCCGGTACCGCCGGTCCACCACGCGCAAGCGCATTCAGCCTATCCGGGTAGGCATCTGGCGGCGTGGCTGTTGGCAGGCGTGCTGGGCGGCCTGGCCCTGCAGCACTATCTGGTGCCCGATATGGGACTGGCGCTGGCAGCTTTCACCGGCGTGCTAGGCGGATTGTTCTTGCTGCTGGCGGTGGGGCTGCTGCGCAGCCTGCGCTGGCGCAGCTTCCATCGTCCGCAAGGCTGGCAACCGGCCCGTTTGCTGGGACTATCCCATAGCGCCAGCGGCTGGCGCGAGCTGGCCGGTGTGCTGTCGTTCTGTCTGCGCCATGGCGCTTACTGGCTGGTGCTGGTGGCGGCGCTGATTGTCATGTCGAGTCATTAAACTGAAGAGGTGAGATTTCATGCGCAAGTCGTGGTTGCTATCGAGGTTGCTAATATCCCTGTTTCTGTCTGGCGCGCTGGCAGCGCATGCTGCCACGGATTGCAGCGTACCGCCGCTGGACCAGAGCGATAAATCGGTAAAGCTGGCCGATGCAGCCAAGCGGCTGCGCGCGACTGAGCCCTGCAAGGTGGTACCGGGGCTGAGTGCCAAATCGTTAGGTGCAGTCTGGGCTGGTTTGCTGTCGACCAAAAAGACCGGGGGGCGCCGGCTGGAACCGGCGATACCCGATGGTCTGCCGTATGGCACCGTACTGGCGGGCAGCGGCGGTGTGCATTTCGATTTGCGGGCGGTGGCCGGCGAAGGTATCCGTTCCTTCCAACTGACGCGTTCCGGCCAGCCGCTGCTAGCTCAAGCCACGCCTGCGCCAGAGTTTGATGTAGCGGTCAATGGCGGCGACAGCTACCAGTGGACACTGGTGACACGCATCGCAACCTACCATGGCGAATACACGCTGGCCGAAACGGCCGAGCGGCAGGAAGTGGAACAGCAACTGGCCCAGCTGGACAAGGCCGGGCTGGAGCCGGTGGCGCGCCTGCTGTATCAGGCCGCCATCTACGACGATGCCAACCTGTTTGTCGAACGCGACCGCGTGTACGCACAATTGCGTGCCATGCTGGCCTTGTAAGGGGAGTGACGATGCATCAGCAAGAACCGGCCTGCGTCTGCGGGCCAGGTATGCAGAGACTGGCCGTGCTGGCCGTAGTGGCCGCTCTCAGTGGCGGACTGGCTGTGGCGCCAGCCGCTGCCGCGCCCAACAAGAAGGCCAAAGCCAGTGCCAGCGCCAGTGCTTCGGCCCAGGCCAGTGCCAGTGCTAGTGCTAGTGCGGCCGAGGCGAGTGCGGCGCCGCCCGAAGCAGCAGCGCCGGCCGAAGCGCCACCAGCCGAGGCGCCTGGCCTGTTCGATAAGGTAAAGTCGTTCTTTGCCAGCAGCGACAAGCCTGCGGCCGATACGGCCGCCGACAAGGGCAGCAAGGGCGACAAGAGTGAGAAGGGCGAGAAGGGCGAGAAGGGCAGCAGCAAGGATGGCGACGAGCCGTCGTTCTTCAGCCGGCTGACCGGCAGCGGCAACACGCCGACCAAGGTCAAGGATATTGACGAAGTATTTTCGCTGTCGGCACGTGAATTCGATCCTAGCTGTAAATCGCTGATCGAGCCTTTTGGCACGACCGACAGCCTGCTGTCGCTGGGTAAGCTGGGTGCCAAGCTGGCGATTAACAATGCCAGCGCGCGCTATGGTTTCGGTGGCCAGAGCATGGATCTGCGCACCACCTTGCGGCTGGCTGGCAAGAATCTCAACTGGCTGCCGATGGAGGCCGAGCGCATGCTGGGCGAACGCATGCATCACGATATGGCAGCTGATTTTCTCGACGGCGAACGCAAGGCCAACAAGCCCGCCGTGAGCCACGCCAACCAGCTGATGCAGTCGCTACTGGCAAACGTGAAGGACGAGCTGCCCTACAAGTTCCAGATCGATGTACGCAAAGCCAGCGGCAACGCGCAAGCCTTGCCGGGCGGCTTTCTGATCATCGACCGCGATCTGGTCGCCGTGCCGAAAAACGAAGACAAGGCTTATTTTGCGCTGGCACATGAGCTGGCCCATGTACTGCAGCGCCACGAAACGCGCGCCATACAGGCACGGCTGACCGATACCATCGATAGCTTCGACGTCCTGCGCAAGCTGATCGACGGCGTGAACAGCACACCGGGCAATGTGATGGCCTATTCGAATGAGCTGATGACGCGTTTCGTGGTGTTCTCCAAGGATCAGGAAATGCAGGCCGATGCCTGCGCCGTACGCTTGCTCGATGCGGCCCTGCACGACCGCAAAAAGCTGCATCAGGTGATACAGAGCTATCAGGCCAGCCTGCCGCCCGCCACGCCTGATCTGGTGGCGGCCAACCAGCTAGGCATGTTCGTGGAAAATGTGCAGAAGATGGAGAAGCTGGGCGAGCAGCACCCGAATACGCAGGCCCGTTCGGCCAATCTGCAGCGCATGCTGGTTGAAGTGGACCAGCACTAACGCCAGCGCAGCAGGCTTACTGCAGCGGCAGGTGTACGGCGAATTCGGTGCCTGCGCCGGCTTCGCTGTCGACCGTAATGTGGCCGCGATGCTTGTCGACGATCTTGCGTACGATGTCCAGCCCCAGGCCGCTGCCTTCGCCTGCCGGCTTGGTGGTGAAAAAGGCGTCAAAGATGCGGTCGCGGATTTCGGGTGGAATGCCGCAGCCGGTATCACGGATCGCCACCACCGCGTCGTCGCCTTCGCGTCGTATGCTGATGGTAAGCGTGCCCTGGTTCTGCATGGCCTGTATGGCGTTGTAGATCAGATTGGTCCAGACCTGATTCAGTTCGTCCGGCAGGCAGCGCAGCGGTGCTATCGGCTGGTAGTCGCGCACCACTTCGATACCCTGCTTGGTCTGGTTTTGATAGATGGTCAGCACGGTATCGAGGCTCTGGCCCAGATCGACTTCGCGCAGCTCGCCCGAGCTGTCCACGCGCGAATACGACTTCAGGGCGAAGACGATCTTGGCCACCCGTTCGACTGCCGTGTTGATATTGCTCGCGCTGCTGACGATGGAGGCCATGCTGGCTGCAGTGTCGAGGATAAAGCCGGCATGGGCGTGCTGCAACAGCGGCACATAGCGCTCTGCGCTGGCATGGGCGCGCAGTTCGACCAGCAGCGCTGCCTTGCGCCGCGCATCGTCCACGCCGGCCTGTTCCAGCGTGGCGGTCACATCGCGCGTCAGCGCCCGTTCCTCGCGGGTATTGAGCAGTTCGCCCGTGCGGCGCGTGTGCTGCAGCATATCGATGAACAGCTGCTGCTCGGGCAGGCCGAGCAGCTGGAACAGGCGCGGCAGATTGCTCAGCGTCTGCTCCAGCGCTTCGGCGATGTTGTGGCCGCTGGCCTTGATGGCGCCGATCGGCGTATTGATCTCGTGCGCCACATTGGCCACCAGCTGGCCCAGCGAGGCCATTTTTTCCTGCTGGATGATCATGGCCTGTGCTCGCCGCAGCGCCGCCAGCGTATCCGAATTGGCCAGCGCAATGGCGCCGTAAGCGCACAGGGTACGGAAAATCGCCACGTCGCGTTCGCCGTAGGCGTGGGCGCGCGGGGTGTGGATCGACATCACGCCCAGCACCCGTTCGCCCGCCATCAGCGGCGCATAGATGGCACTGGTGCCGGCCTGCGCATCGAGCACTTCCTGCTGTTCGGCAATGCACAGGGCGGCTGCCGGCTCGATGTCGAGCAGTTCGCCGTTGCTGTCGACCCGCTGGTCGTTATCGATACCCAGCACCAGACTGAGTTTGGCGCCGCCCTGGCGTAGCCGGTAGATGCGGTAGCTGTGGGTGTCGAGCAGGGCACGCACATGGCGGTCCAGCGAGGACAGTACCGCCGACTGCTCCAGATTGCCGGTGATTTCGCGGCCGATAGCGCCCAGCTGCTCCAGCGTGGCATTGGCCTGTTCCAGCGTGGCAGCGCGCTGCGCTTCGGCCTCGTGCTGGGCCTGCAGCGCAGCGGCATTATCGAGCGCGATGGTGAGGTAGGAGCACAGGGTACGGAAGATCGACTGTTCCCGCTCGCCATAGGCATTCGATTCCATGATCTGTACCGACATCACGCCCAGCAGGCGTTCGCCCACTATCAGCGGCGAATACAGATTGCTCAGGTTGGGGCAGTTACCGGCCAGATAGCGCGGTTCGCCGGGGCGCATATGGCGCACCACTTCCAGCCGGGTGCGGGCGCAGCGCGAGGACATGGCCAGCGGATCATCGAGTGCCAGCGAGAACGGTGCCAGTGACTGGCCGTTCTCCATGCCGAACACCATGTCGAGCTTCTGCGTATTGCTGTTCATCAGCAGCACGAAGAAGGTATTGGTTCTGAGTAGCTGGTGCACATTCAGTGCCAGCGAGTGGAATACCGCCTGCATATCGAGGCAGGCAGTGAATTCGCGGCCGATGCGGCCTATCACTTCCAGGTCGCTGGCACGGGCTGCAGTCAGCTGCAGCAGCTTCTGGGTTTCGCCAAACAGGCGGGCGTTCTCCAGCGCCGTGCTGAGGATATTGGTAATGGTCTTGAGCAGGGCCACATCGGCTTCGCTGAAGGCGAACTCCAGATCAAGGTGCTGCAGGGTCACCACGCCGGTGACCTCGTCACCGCTGATCATGGGGATAAAGGCGGCACTCTTGGCGGTTTCGCCGCGCAGCACCGGGTTGCCATAGGCGATGCTCTGCTGCGCCAGATTCTCGTTGAACAGCAAAGGCTGGCGCGACTCCAGCACATGTTTGCGGAAGCCGAATACATCGATCTTATGGGCGGCAGTGCGCACTTCGCGCTCGATGTAGTAGGGCACCAGAAACTGCTGCGGGTTTTCCAGCAGGGCGATGCTGACTACCTGGGCCTGGAAAATCTGCTGGATTTTATTGCCGACGATGTTGCAGATATCGGCCAGTTCCAGCCTGGCCGTGAGCGCGGTCTGGACGCTGTTGATGATGGCCAGATCGGCCTCGCGCTGGGCCATCAACTGGGCGCTGACGGAGTCGCGTCCCTGGCCATGGCCGGTTCTCATGCTGCTGCCGGACCACGTAGTTGCGCCAGCTCGCCGTCTTTCTGTTCAAGCTGCTGCTTGAGGGCGGCGATTTCGGCGTTCAGCTGGGCCTCGTGGTGGAAGGCGCGCAAGGCGGAACGGATGGTCAGTATCAGGTCGGCATTATTGAAAGGTTTTTCGATGAAGCGGTAAAGATTGGCGTCATTGATGGCTTTCTTCACGCCCTCCAGGTCGCTCTGGCCCGTCAGCAGGATCTTGATCGCTGCCGGATACATTTCGTGTAATCTGATCAGCAGTTCGTCGCCACGCATCCAGGGCATGATGTAATCGGAAATCACTACACTGAGCTGCAATCCCTGTTTATGATGGTCTTCGACGATTTCCAATGCTTCTGAGGCCGATTCGGCAATCTCCACCAGATGGTCATTGCCGAAAATTTTGCCGATCAGGGTGCGCAAAGCGTTCAGGACGGTCGAATCGTCATCGACGCACAAGATGATGCCCTTGCTCATGTTGGTCTTTCTCCGGATTCAGTGGGGTACAAAGAATTGTTTTAAACGCAAATAGTGTTTGCATTCGGAAATATCAGAATAGTCGATTTTTATAGTAAAGTCACCAAAAAAATCAATTTCAATATTTTCTGTTGATTTTATGTAGCACTGGTATGATGACCTCAACACCATCGGCAACGATCACATGAAAGGGGACCGCCATGAAGTTGTTTGCAAAAATGTTGCTTAGTCTGCTGTTGATTATGGGGATGAACTGGGCATTGCCCGCTGCGGCGCAGGCACAGGCCCCGCGCGGCACGGCGGACGAGGCGGTGGCCATGGTTAAGCGCGCTGCCGCCTATCTTGCCAAGAACGGCAAGGACAAGGCGGTGGCTGCCTTCAATGATCCGAATGGCGAATTCGTCGCAGGCGATCTGTACGTGATCATGCTCGACGAAAAAGGCGTGGCGCTGGCGCATGGGCAGAACCCCCGTATGGTCAACAAGAATATTCTGGAAATAATGGCTGGTGGCGTCTACCCGATCAAGGAATTTATCAAGGTCGGCAACAGCCCGGCAGGCCGCGGCTGGGTCAAATACCAGTGGCCTAATTCGATCAGCAAGAAAATCGAGCAGAAGAGCACTTATGTGGAGCGGGCCGGCGACTATTATCTGGGCGTGGGGGTGTACCAGTGACGCTCCGGGTGACTGCGCAGTTGTAATCTTACAGCATGGCTGTTTTAAATTTGATGTAAATACGGTTTTTAAATCAGATACTTAGTTGCAACGCCCCCCTCGCCGGGGCGTTTTTTTTCCGGCAGAGCCTATTTTAACGGGCTAATCGCGCAGGCTTCGGATAGACTCGAATCAGGCTTGCGCCGAAGATACAAGCGGCGTGCCTGTTTTCCGTATAGTGGATGCATACCATTGAATCGTGAATGCCTAACCAAGGGCTGCCGTCTGGCCCATCTGCGGCTGGGCCTGGTGATACAGCTGGGCCTGGCCTGGCTGCTTGCAGTGCTGGGTGCCTCCACACCTGTGCAGGCGGCGGAGCGCTGGAATGGCTTGCGCGATGCCGTATTCCAGAACTACACCCAGGCGCAGGGCCTGCCGAATTCCATCGCTACTGCCATTGTCGAAGATGCCGAGGGCTTCCTCTGGGTCGGCACGCAGAATGGCCTGAGCCGCTGGGACGGCTATCGTTTCCGGACTTACCAGCCCAATCCGGCCCAGGCCAATTCACTGCCCGATAACTGGGTCACGGCGCTGCAGCGCGATGGCGCTGGCCAGCTTTGGATAGGCACCAGCGCCGGCGGGCTGGCGCGCTACGACAGTAGCAAGGACCAGTTCGTCAACTACCGGGTCGGCAACACGGGCTTGAGTCATATGGCGGTCAATGCGCTGGCGCAGGATGGGACGCGGGGAGTCTGGCTGGGCACGGGCGCCGGGCTGGACCGGCTGGATCTGGCGACTGGTGTAATTACCTCGCAAGGGCGCACAGAGCTGCCTGCTGCCCCCGTGTTTTCGCTGCTGTGCCTGCGAGACGGCGCACTGCTGGTCGGTACCCGCGCGGGCTTATACCGGCGGGCTGCGCCCGGTCAGCCGTTCCAGCAGGTGGTCCTGCAGGGGGGGCAGGAGCAGCAGATGGCCGTGCACAGCTTGTTCGAGGATGCACTGGGTCAAGTCTGGATAGGCACGCGCCACAACGGAGTTTTCCGGCTGGGTAAAAATGATGCGGTTGCGCGACAGTTTGTCGGCCAGGGCGAGGCGCGCCATGTACTTGAACATAGCTGGATCTATGCCATCGGTGCGGCCGGGCCGGAAGAAGTCTGGATCGGTACTTATGGCCAGGGCGTGCTGGCGGTTAACTTGCGCGACGATAGCTACAAACGTATCCGCCACGATCCGGCGCTGGCCAGCAGTCTGGCCGGCGACATTATCTTTGCTATCTTCGCCGACCGTAGCGGCGCAATCTGGATGGGCAGCCAGCGCGGCGTGAGCCGGCATGACGGCCAGCAGAAGCTGGTCAGCACCCTGTTCGGCGATTCGCGCCGCGTGGGCGGCATCCGTGGTCCCGATCTGTTTTCCGTCTACACCCATAGCGACGGCCGGGTCTGGCTAGGCCTGCAGGGGCAGGGGGTAGACATCATCGATCCCGAGCGTAACCAGATCCAGCATATCGACGCCGATGCCGAGCACAGCGACACAGCGCTGCCGGTCGACCATGTGTTCGATTTTGCCGAGGCAGCCAATGGCGATGTGTTTGTGGCGACGGGGCGCGGCCTGTTCCGCGTGAACGCCGCCGGGACGCAGGTCAGGCGCATCATTATCGAAGGCCGTGCTGCGGCGGCCAGTACCTACCGTGTGCTCAGGCTGGGCGACGATCTGTGGGTAGGCGGGCGCGATGACGGCATGTGGCTGCTGCCGCTGGCCGGCGGCGCAGTACGCCACATCGACGCCAGCCAGCTCAGCGATGGCCGCATTACGGCCCTGTATGCCGATGCCGGCAATGCGCTGTGGATAGGCAGCCGCAACGGGCTGAACCGTCTCGACCTGCGCAATGGCGTCATAACCCGCAGCCCGCCGGACAAGAATCACCCGTACGCACTGGCGGCCGGGCTGGTGTCGTCCATCATGCGTGATCGCAAGGGGCGGCTGTGGGTGGGCACGCTGGGCGGCGGCATCCACGTGCTGCGCGTGGAGCGGCCCGACCTGCTGCGCTTTGAGCGCATAGGGCGCGAGCAGGGCTTGCCGAGCATGAATGTGGACGCACTGCTGCTCGATGGCAGCGGCAAAATCTGGGCGACCACGGCCGATGGCATTGTCGCGCTCGACCCTGACAGTTTGGCCATGCGCATTTTCCATCAGGCGGACGGACTGGCCATTAACGGCTACTGGGTAGGCTCCGCCAGCCGCACTGCACAGGGCGAGCTGTTGTATGGTGGTGAAGGCGGCCTGACCGTGCTGCGTCCTACCGAGGTGCAACACCGCGAGTACCAGCCGCCGCTGGTGGTGACGGCAGTCCAGCTGGGCGGCAAGCCGGTGGCCTCGGCGCGTTATAACCAGACAGGGCAGCGTACCACGCTGGAAGTGGCCAATTCGGCCGATAGCCCGACGGTGGAATTTGCTGCGCTCGATTTCACGGCGCCCGAGCGCATCGCCTACCGTTACCGGCTCGACGGTTTTGATGGGGACTGGATCCCGACCGATGCATTGCGCCGTTTCGCCAGCTACACCAATCTGGCGCCGGGGCATTACACCTTGCTGGTGCAGGCAGCCGACCGCAACGGTAACTGGTCGCGCCGTACCCTGAATCTGCCCATCGCGGTGATTCCGGCGTGGTATCAGACGCTCTGGCTTAAAGCATTGCTGGCATTACTGGCGCTGGCGCTGGTGGTGGGGGTGGTGCAGGCCCGCACGGCGTTCCTGCGCCAGCGTCAGCGCGCACTGGAGCAGCAGGTGGAGGAACGCACGCAGGTGCTCGAACATACCGCGCAGGAACTGCGCAGCGCCAACCAGCGGCTGTTCCAGCTGGCGACCACTGATTCGCTCACGGGCTGCACCAACCGCCACCACTTCATCGAGCGGGCGCGCGAATATCTGGCGCTGATGGAACGCACCAGCCAGCCGCTGGCCATGCTGATCATGGATCTGGATGGCTTCAAGCAGGTCAACGACCGCTATGGCCACCCGTTCGGCGACGAAGTGCTGCGCGCAGCAGTGCGTGCAGCACAGCTGACCATCCGCAGTACCGATACACTGGGACGCATGGGCGGCGAGGAGTTCGCCGTGCTGATGCCCGATACGGACAAGGATGGCGCGTGGTGCCTGGCCGAACGCATACGGCTGGCGATTGCAGCGGCCGAGGTGACGAGCGGCGGGATTGGCCTGCACCCTACCGTCAGCATCGGGCTGGCCATGCGCACTGCGGGCGAACAGTTCGATGCACTGTATGCGCGCGCCGACCTGGCACTGTATGCGGCCAAGGATGCGGGCCGCAACCGCACGGTAATGGCTATCTAGCGGCCGGACGCCGGCCACGGCTGGCGCTGGCCGTAACGGGTGCTGCGTCGTTGGCGCTGGCGCCCGGCGCAGCGCCGAACAGGGCCTCGACCATGGGGTCGCGCCTGACCAGCACTTTTTTCGGACGGGTGGGGAACAGGGTGTCATCGATCAGGCGGTGTACCCGGTTACCATCGCGATTGGTGGTAATGCTCAGCATAGGGCCGTTGTAGCAGTGCTCTGCAAGGCAAGTCATGATGTGCTCTCTGGTGTGCGCCGCCGAAAAGCGGACGCTGGGGTCTATTTTCGCGGCTAGTGCTGCACCGCGCTATTGGCCATAAGGACTATATGGCCTCTGCAGCATGGCCGATCAGGCCTGTACCGCGCGCTGCAGGCGCCGGTACAGCTTCACTGCCGTCAGCATATTGCGGCACAGGGCCAGGCTGGCCAGTGCCATCAGTCCGGCCGCAGGACGGCTCAATACGGCAGGTGCATAGCAGGCCGCTACCAGCAGCAGCACAGCGCTGCAGTGCAGGTAGTACTGGTACCGGCCATGCTGGGGCGGAATGATCTGGTTCACATTGGGTATGCTGTTGCCCCGTTCGCGCGTCTGCTGCAAGTGGTACCAGGTCAGGAAGGGCAAGATCTTGTACAGCATGCCGTTAATCGTACACAGGGCCACGCCGGTCAGCAGCAGTGCGCCAATGGCAAGCTCGGTGGGTGCCACGGGCAGCGCCGGCCGCATGGCGTGGCTGGCCAGCTGGCGCAGCACGGCCAGTACACCGGCCAGTAGCAGACAGCCCATGGCCGTGCGCCAGTACAGCGTGGTGGTATCGGCGCTGGGACGCTTGCGCCGCGCCAGCAGATACAGCGTGAGTGCCGCAAAGCCGCCATAGCCGAGCACCAGCAGGGCCAGTGCCAGCAGGTGAAAGCCCATACCCGCGCCTTGCAGCGTGCTGCTCATGGAGACGGCGCACAGCAGCAGGAACAGGGTGGTGCTGACGCGGCTGCGCGCCCGCAGCGGATACGGTTCGGTCACCATGAACATCGGCACCACTTGCCATGCGATGCCCATCACCAGCAGGCCTACCCAGCCCAGTAGTCCCCACAGTGCATGCAGGTCAGTGAGTAGCGTTAGCGGCAGTCCGACACTGCCGGGCCAGATCAAGGATGCCGCCAGCAGGGCGCCCAGTGTCAGCGTTACCAGCAGCGCTGCCAGTGACTGGCGGATGGCGGCCACCACTTCGGCGGCGCCGCTCTCGGGCTGCTGCCACAGGCCTACCGTGCAGGCAGCGATAAACAGCAGCAGGGCAGCCAGCAGAAACAGCGCGGCGGCGATGTAGAGCCATGGCCGCTGCCAGCAGAAGGCGGCGGCCAGCAGCAGTGTGCCGCTGCACAGGCCAGCATGCACCAGCGGGCCGATGCGCAGCACGTGCGCCAGGCTGATGCCGGCCACCACGGGTAGCATCTGCATCAGCGCGCCCAGCATGGTCATGCTGATGCAGCCCAGTACCAGCAGATGGGTCAGTGCCAGCGTGTAGGGCGACCAGCGGCTGGCCAGTGCGGCCTCGCCCTGCCAGAACAGCAGGGCGCAGGCCAGCAGGACAAATAGCGGCGCGCTGAAAAAGAAGCGCAGCGGTAGCGAGTAAGGCGGATTGCTATCGAAGGACAGGACGCGGCGTGGTACGCTGGCGCCGCTCATACCGGACTGGCGTCGCCAGTGATCCAGATCAAGACTTCATACAGGCCATCGGCGCGCGCGCTGGTCAAATGCGAATAACCATTTCTCTGCAGTACTTGATACAGCGGCACGGGCTGGCGGTCGATCAGCACGCGCAGGCGGCCACCGGACTCCAGCAGATCGAGTGCTTCGAGCACACGCACCATGGGTTCGGGCGGTTCCAGGCCACTCACATCGATCTGAACTTCGGCGGGGATTTCGCTACTCATGCTGCAACTCCCTGTGCAATGGCGGCCGATGCCACGCTGGTTTGTACCAGCTGCTCCAGCATGGCGGCGGTGGCTGCGCCCAGCATGCGGTCAGCCATGGGGTAGAGCACGTTCTCTTCCTTGAGATTGTGCTGGGCCATCAGCATGCGCAGATGATCGGCATAGTCAAAGAAGCTGTCGATGTCGCTGTGCTCGATGGCGCCCAGCATCTGGCGCAGTATAGCGCGCATTTGCTCATGCTCGTTGCGCATCACAACCGTGGGGCCGCCCTGGTGGCCTAGATGTTTTTCCAGCTCGGGAAACAGCAGGTGTTCTTCGCGTGCCAGATGCAGCTCGAAGGCCAGCATGAAGCGCTGGAAGGCAGCAACCCCTTCAGCCAGGCGGGTTTCGGCGATATGTTCTTCCGCCTGCATATACAGATCATCGCAATGCTGGTGATCCTGTTCAAGGTAGTCGCTGATAGTACTAAAGTTGCTCATGCTGAATCCTGCTTTACTAGACCGTCGGAATGACCATTGCATTGTCCCATCGCAGGAAGCTGGCTTTCCTTGATTCAGGTCAAGGATTTTGGGCTTGGCTACGGGATACAGTGCGTGGTCGCAAAAACCTTTGCACTTCACTAAGCAAGAGCTCCATTATGAGTCTAAACGAAATTTCTCCGGACACCAGCACGCGTCCGATCGAACTGGTGTGCCCCGCGGGCAGCCTGCCTGCTCTTAAATCTGCGATTGATCTCGGTGCCGATTGCGTCTATCTCGGCTTTCGTGATGCAACCAACGCCCGCAATTTCGCCGGCCTGAACTTCGATGACGCCGCCATCGCGCAGGGTATCGATTATGCCCACCGTCACGGCCGCAAAGTTCTGCTGGCACTGAATACTTACCCGCAGCCGGAAACCAGCGCCTTGTGGCGCCGCGCCATCGACCGCGCTGCAACGGCCGGGGTGGACGCCGTGATTCTTGCCGACCCCGGCCTGATGCGCTACGCCTCGGAAAACTATCCGGATCTGCGCCTGCACCTGTCGGTGCAGGGCTCGGCCACCAATGCGGAAGCCATCAACTTCTATCACAAGAATTTCGGTGTGGCCCGCGCCGTGCTGCCGCGCGTACTGTCGCTGGCGCAGGTCGAGCATGTGGTTAACAACACCGAGGTGGAAATCGAAGTGTTCGGCTTCGGCAGCCTATGCGTGATGGTGGAAGGGCGCTGTGCGCTATCGTCCTACGTCACGGGCGAATCGCCGAATACCCATGGGGTGTGCTCGCCGGCCAAGGCGGTGCGCTGGCAGCAAAGCCCGCGCGGACTGGAGTCGCGCCTGAACGGCGTGCTGATCGACCGCTACACGCCCAAGGAAAATGCCAGCTATCCGACGCTGTGCAAGGGCCGCTTCGATGTCAACGACGAGACTTACTATGCGGTGGAAGAGCCGACCAGCCTGAATACGCTGGAACTGCTGCCGCAGCTGATCGACATGGGCGTCAAGGCCGTCAAGATCGAGGGACGCCAGCGCAGCCCTGCCTACGTGGCGCAGGTCACGCGGGTCTGGCGCGAGGCCGTCGATCAGGCTTTGCAGAATCCGGCGCGCTATTCCGTCAAGCCGGACTGGATGTCGGAACTGAACCAGCTGGCTGAAGGCCAGCAGCACACGCTGGGTGCCTACCACCGCGCCTGGAAATAAAGATAGGGAGATGTGAATGCTGAAACTTGCTCTGGGGCCGCTGCTGTACTACTGGCCACGTGCCAAGGTGATGGAGTTTTACGAAGCGATGGCTGCCACGCCGGTAGACATCGTGTATCTGGGCGAGAGCGTCTGCTCGCGCCGCCACGAGGTGCGCGCCGCCGACTGGCTCGATATTGCTGCCATGCTGGAAGCGCGTGGCAAGCAGGTAGTCCTGTCTACACTGGCGCTGATCGAATCGAGCGCCGATGTGACGGCGTTGCGCCGCCTGACGGCCAATGGCCGCTTCATGGTCGAGGCCAGTGATATGGGGGCGGTGCAACTGCTGTCCGATAAAGGCCCGTTCGTGGCCGGACCGCACCTGAATATCTACAACCCGCCCACGCTGGCGCTGATGGCGGAACTGGGTGCCACGCGCTGGGTCATGCCGCTGGAAATGGGCCGTGCCGGTCTGCAGGCCATGTTGGAGCAGCGCCCGCAGGCGATCGCGACCGAAGTGTTTGCCTATGGGCGCATGCCGCTGGCCTTCTCGGCACGCTGCTTCACGGCGCGTAACCGCAATCTGCCCAAGGACGATTGCCAGTTCAGCTGCATCGAGCATCCGGACGGCCTGCTGATGCAGACACGCGAGCAGCAGCCTTTCCTCGTCCTGAACGGCATCCAGAGCCAGTCGGCGCTGGTGTACAACCTGATTAACGAGCTGGATCAGATGGAGCAGATGGGCGTGGAAGTTGTGCGTCTAAGCCCGCAAGCCCAGCATATGGACCAGATCATCGCCGCCTTTGACAGCGTGCGTAAAGGCGAAGCCGACGCCGCTGAAGTGGCCGATGCCATGACGGCGTATATGCCGGCAGCCGCATGTAATGGCTACTGGTACGGCAAGCCCGGCCTGGAACAGCGTATGGAGGAAACACTATGAACCCGAGCATGATGACTCCGAACTACAACCAGAAGGCCAACGAGGCAGCGCCGCAGCTGCCGGCATTTCTGACGGCGCTGGGCCTATGCCTGCCAGCTTATCCCGGCTCGCTGCTGTGCGTGGCTGCGCTGAATCTGGTGCTGCGTCCGCAATTGCCGGACGATGTGCGTAACAGCCTGCTGGGTCGCCACCTGCGCGTGCGCGTGAGCGACGCCGGTGTGGCCTTCGACTTCAGCTGGAATGGTGCCAGTTTTACGGCACGCCGCAATGACGGTGTGCCGGATCTGGAAATCGGTGCCTGCGTGGCGGATATGGTGGCGCTGGCGCGTCGCCAGCAGGATCCTGACACGCTGTTCTTTGCGCGCCGCCTGACCATGGAAGGCGACACGGAACTGGGGCTGCTGGTGAAAAATACGCTGGATGCGATGGAAGTGCCGCTGACAGAAGCGGGCAAGCAGGCCGTACTGCGCCTGCTGAAATTCCTGCCCCGGCCTAATGGTGGCGCCGTACGCTGAATTGCGCAAACAGCGGCGCCAGCTGCTGTTCCAGTGCTGCCGGCGGATAGTCGCTGGTGGCGCTGGCAATCAGGCTGTCGTCTGCACAGCCGGTGCTGCGGAAGGGCTGCAGCACGTAGTTCTGCACTCCCATGGCGGCTAGTTGCTGCGCCATTTCCAGCACACTGTCCGGTGGCAGCAAGACCGGATGCACGGTGCTGCGGCATTCGTATGCCACACCGCTGGCCAGTATCGCCTCGACGCAGGCGCGGGCCGGATCGCCGCTGTTGGCGATGCCGGTAATGCCGGCGTAACGGCTGAACGGCGCCTTTACGTCGAAGCCCACCCAGTCCACCAGCGGCAGCACACTGCGCAGCCGTGCCGGATAGATGCAGGCTGTGTGCAGGCCAACCTTGAAACCTATGGCACGTACCTGCACCATGGCCTCGCCCAGCGCCGGATCGATGGTGGCTTCGCCACCGCTGAAGACCACGGCATCGAGCAGGCCGGCGCGCCGCTGCAGCGCCGCCAGCAGGCCATCCCAGGCCAGCGGACTGGCGCCGGTGCGCTCCTGCAGGTGCGGATTGTGGCAGTAGCCGCAACGCCACGGGCAGCCCTGCACGAACACCACGGCGCTGAGCTGGCCCGGATAGTCGGCGGCGCTGAACGCCGTGTAGCCACCGACCTTGAGGGCGCCCGCTGTCATGCTAGTGCTGTTTGGCGTTGCATGGTTCGACGAAGTATTTACGTTCGTTGAACTCGCCCTGTTTGCCCGTATTAAACGAGGATAGCGGACGGTGGTAGCCCATTACGCGGGTCCAGATTTCGCAAGGCTGACGTTCGCTATCATCGAGCACGATGGCGGTTTCGGTATGGCTGGTGGTGGTCTGCATGGTAGTTCCTTTGGTCGGACAGTATCGTTGCACAGTATGGTTAGACAGTGGGGTGGTTCAGGCGGCGCTAGCCAGTTTGGCCTGTTTGCGGGCAATCAGGTCGGCATCGCATTTCGGGCAGAATGTATGGCTGCCTTTCAGGTAGCCGTGGGTCGGGCAGATCGAGAAGGTCGGCGTCACCGTGATATACGGCAGGCCGAAGCGGCCCAGTGCGCGCTGTACCAGCGTGCGGCAGGCTTGTGCGCTCGATAGCGCTTCCGTCATGTACAGGTGCAGCACCGTGCCGCCCGTGTATTTGCGCTGCAGGGCGTCCTGCTGTTCCAGTGCCTCGAAAGGATCGTCGGTGTAACCCACTGGCAGTTGCGAGGAGTTGGTGTAGTAGGGCTGTTCGGCAGTGCCGGCCTGCAGGATGTCGGGGAAGCGCTTGCGGTCTTCCTTGGCAAAACGGTAGGTGGTGCCTTCCGCCGGTGTGGCTTCAAGGTTGTACATATGGCCGGTCTGCTCCTGGAACTCCAGCATGCGCGCACGCACATGGTCGAGCAGGCGCAGGGCAAAATCGCGGCCCCACTCGCTGGTGATATCCTGCTGACTCACTGGATCGAAGTTACGCAGCATTTCATTGATGCCGTTCACGCCCAGCGTGGAGAAGTGGTTGCGCAGCGTGCCCAGATAGCGTTTGGTGTAAGGGAACAGGCCGTTGTCCATGTGACGCTGGATCACCTTGCGCTTGATTTCCAGGCTGTCGCGGCCCAGCTCCAGCAGGCGGTCCAGTGCAGCCAGCAGGCCAGCTTCGTCGCCGCGGTACAGATAGCCGAGACGAGCGCAGTTAATCGTTACCACGCCCAGCGAACCGGTCTGCTCGGCCGAACCGAACAGGCCATTGCCGCGTTTGAGCAGCTCGCGCAAGTCCAGCTGCAGGCGGCAGCACATGGAACGGATCATGTTCGGCTTGAGCTCGGAATTGACGAAGTTCTGGAAGTAGGGCAGGCCGTAGCGCGCCGTCATTTCGAACAGCAGTTCCGCATTCGGGCTATCCCACGCGAAGTCCGGCGTGATGTTATAGGTCGGAATCGGGAAGGTGAAGGCGCGGCCATGGGCGTCGCCCGCCATCATCACTTCGATGTAGGCGCGGTTGATCATGTCCATTTCCACCTGCAGATCGCCATAGCTGAACGGCATTTCCTTGCCCGCGATGTGGGGTATCTGCTCGCGCAGGTCTTCAGGGCAGACCCAGTCGAAGGTGAGATTGGTGAAAGGCGTCTGGGTGCCCCAGCGCGACGGCACGTTCAGATTGAAGATCAGCTCCTGCATGTACTGGCGCACCTGCGTGTAATCGAGTTCGTCATTGCGCACATATGGCGCCATATAGGTGTCGAAGGAACTGAAGGCTTGTGCGCCGGCCCATTCGTTCTGCAGCGTGCCGAGGAAGTTGACGATCTGGCCGATGGCGCTGTGCATGTGCTTGGGCGGACCCGATTCGATCTTGCCCGGTACGCCGTTCAGGCCTTCGTTGAGCAGAGTGCGCAGCGACCAGCCGGCGCAATAACCGGCCAGCATATCGAGATCATGGATGTGCACGTCGGCGTCGCGGTGGGCCTGGCCCACGGCAGGTGGGTAGACGTGGTTGAGCCAGTAGTTGGCGATCACCTTGCCCGATACATTGAGTATCAGGCCGCCCAGCGAATAGCCCTGATTGGCGTTGGCGTTGACGCGCCAGTCGGCGCGCGTGAGGTATTCGTTAATCGACGATTCGACATCGACGATGGAGCTGCGGTCCTGGCGCAGCTGGGCGTGCTGTTCGCGGTACACCACGTAGCAGCGCAACGTAGCGCGATAGCCCGCGTCGTACAGCGCGCTTTCGACGGCATCCTGTATCCGTTCCACGCTAAGCGGCATGTCGGCTGGCAGAGCGCGCAGCTGCTGCAGCGCGTAGCCGGCCAGCTGCTGGGCTACCGGCTGATCGAACTCACCGCTGGCGCGGCCTGCTTGCAGCAGCGCGGCGGTGATGCGGGAGAGGCTGAACGGCTGCATACTGCCGTCCCGTTTGATGATATTGGTGTGCCACAGATCGTTATCCATGCTATCTCCTTAAGCCCTAGATGTAGTTGGTTTATGTAGATTAAGCACTAGATATTGTGTGGTCAACCGCCTTGGAAGCTATTTCTGCTTTCCATGATCCAGATTAATTTTTTACCGTTTTCAGTAAGCTGTTGATTTGCTTGACGAACTCGGCATCCGGGGTGGTATCGAGCCGGGTGCTGACGGCCTTGGTCAGACCGCTGCCATCAAGCAGGGCAATGCGGGTAGTGTGGTTGATCACGCCATCACCGAGCTGGCGAAACTTGATCTGGAGCGCTCCGGCCAGCATACGGGTCTGGCTTTCGTCCTTGGCCACGGCCAGACGGAAGCGCTGCGGGTCGAGCTGCTTGTTCTTCACCAGCTGGGCCAGACCGGCCGGGCTGTCGTTGAAAGGATCGAGGCTGACCATCAGCACGCGCAGCTTGGCCGCATTCGGCCCCAGCGCTTCCACCGTACGCCTGAGCGTCTCGATGATGATGGGGCAGGCGGCGTTGCAGTCGCCGTAGAACATGGTGACCAGTACCGGCGTGCCAGCCATATCGCGCAGGCCGAAACGCTGGCCTGCCGCATCGGTTAGGCTGATATCGAGCTGGTACAGCGAATTGCCGGGCAGGGCGGCACTGGCAGCTGCAGTGGCTTGGCTAGTGCCGGCAGCATGGGCCGATCCACTGCCGATGCCGAACATGGCAGCCAGTGCGAGGGCAATGAGCTGCTTGGTGGGGAGTTTCATGGTGGTGTTCCTTAGCGGGCAGGGGCGATGTCACGGGCGCAGCGGAAGCCCAGATTGCCGCCGTCCTGATTGGCTTCCATGGCCGAGAGCAGGGCGAGGCGCATCAGGATGGCGTAGTTGCGCCGGTCCGCCAATGTGGCCGCAGCGCCACCGCAGTAGTCGAGCAGCTTCTGTTCCCCTTTGGCGCGGCTGTCGGCATTGACGAACAGACCGCTGTAATCTTCCACCCATTCCCACACGAGGCCGTGCAGGTCATGGATGCCGTAAAAATTGGCAGGCTTACCGGCCACGGCGCGCGGCGTGCTTTTGCCTGCATCGGCATACCAGTGCAGGATGTTGGCCAGCCATGCTTCGTCGTCGCGCGCATCGGCGCGGGTGGCATCGGCGGCGGCGGCAAATTCCCATTCGTACCAGCGTGGCAGGCGGGCGTTTTCGCTTTCGCAGTAAGCCTGTGCGGCAAACCAGCTGACGTGGATCACGGGCGCATCGGCGGCCATGGGGGAATAATCGGTGGGGCTGTTCCAGCCGGAGAGATAGGCCGGAGCGACAAACAGGGCAGGTGCCTGGCCGCGTTGCCATTCAGGGTGCTGGCGCACAAAGGCGGCAAAGTCGGCATTGGTGACAAGACGGCTGCGCAGCTGGAAGGGCGCAACCTTGGCATCGGCAGCTACGCCATCAGCCGGAAGTACCGTACGCAGGCTACCTCCCTGTATGGTGCGGTAGTTCGGTACGGCGGTATCGCTAGCATGAACGCTGGCCGCCGTGGCGGCCAGCAGTGCCAGCGCCGCCAGCCACGAGGGCCGGAGGGCGGGCGCTTGCATGATCAGCGTTTTTTGCGCATGTCGCGCACTTGATCAGGCGTCAGCACAGGCTGGCCTTCGTTCAGTTCAACGTTGATGTAGTTGATGACAGCGGAGATATCCCCGTCGTTGAGGTCCTGCGCTGGCATCACACCATTGTATTTCTGACCGTTGACCACCAGCGTGCCGCTGCGGCCGTTCAGCACGATGTGGGCCATTTCGTATGGACGCTGCTGGAAGAAGTCCGAGTGGGCCAGCGGCGGGAAGACACCGGCTACACCTTTAGCGTCGGCCTGGTGGCAGACTGCGCAATTCGAGTCGTACACAGCTTTGCCGCGTGCATGGGCCGATGGTGCTGCTGCAACGGCAGGCTTGGCGTCTTTGGCGGCAGCTTTGACTGGTGCCGGTGCAGCTTTGGCAGCCGCGGCAGCGGTCAGCGGTTTCTTGATGCCTTTGGCGTAGATCTCTGGTTTGTCTGGACCGCTGATAGACAGCAGACCGATAGCGCCCTTGTTGAAGGCACGGGTCAGCGAGTGGTCAACCAGGGTCAGGTTGCCCGGTACGCGCGGGGTGAATTCGACGATGGCCGAACCGCCGGCAGGCACCATGGTGGTCTGCACGTTTTCCTGATATTTGGTGCCGCCTTCGAAATACACCTTGTCGAAGATGGTGCCGATGATGTGGAAGCTGGAGGTGACGTTAGGGCCGCCCACGCCGAAGAACATACGGACTTTTTCGTCAGCCTTGGCGGTCAGCGAGTTGGCGCCGGTGAGTGCGCCGTCGGCACCGTTAAACACCACGTAGGTTGGCTTCTCGTCGATGGCTTTCTGCATATCGAAGTTCTGCAGGCCTGGGGCGCGGTAGTTGCCTTCGGTGTAGAAGTCACTCTGCATCACGTAGTATTCCTTGTCCACTTTGGACATGCCTTCTTTAGGCTCGACCATGATCAGGCCGTACATGCCGTTGGCGACGTGCATGCCGACCGGTGCGGTGGCGCAGTGGTACACATACAGGCCCGATTGCAGGGCTTTGAAAGTGAAGGTGGCTTCATTGCCGGGAGCGATCAGGGTCTGGGCTGCGCCGCCGCCAGGGCCGGTTACTGCGTGCAGGTCAATATTGTGCGGCAGTTTATTGTCTGGCAGGTTAAGCAGATGCAGTTCAACGGTGTCGCCTTCACGTACGCGGATGAATTTGCCGGGCACGGTGCCGCCGAAAGTCCAGAAGGTGTAGCGGGTGCCTGGTGCAATTTCGCGTTCGACTTCTTCCACCGTCAGGTTCACCACGACGTGGGCAGCGGTTTTACGGGTGATAGGAGGCGGCAGTTGTGGCGGTGCCACCAGCTCTTGCGTAATCACAGGCAGTTCAGGTTCGGCAGCAACCGCTGCGGTCGCACCGAGCAGAGCCAGCAGGGCCGAAGTGGCCAGAGTAACTGCGCTCAGTTTGAAATTCTTCTTCATCTTATTTCCCCTTGTACGTTGACTTGCCGCAGCCGTTTATCGGATGCATGGACACATGCTAAGTGTGCAAGCCTTTGTTTTCCATGATCTGGATTATGAAAATTGACTAAGTGAAAGATTCAGGCTGCGCTAAGGAGGAAGTCGATGACTACCTGCCCCGGTTCGCGTGCGACATAAGCGACTTTGACGCGACCCTGATAGCGCTGGGCTATCTGCGCCAGCAAAGGCAATGGGTCGTGGTCGTTACAGAATCGCATAATTTCGCCGGGAAATAAAGCATCGAGTGCGCCAAAGATGGCGGCGTGGCGGAAACGCTTGGCAACACCGCGCGCGTCGAATGGATAGATGCCGTCCGGCCCTTTGGGAGAGGAGCAATCGTGTGACATTGTGTGATCTTTCAGGATATTTGATTGAAAGCTGCTGCACGATGGGGGCGCATCGTGCAGCAGCCAAGGGGAGGGATTAAGCGCGCTTGGCTTGTTTGTCGCTGCTTGCTACAGCTTCACGTTTGGCCACCAGCAGGCGCCATGCGAACAGGGCGAGGAACAGGGTGCCGACGGCGAACACGACGTCACCCGGCACCCGCATCCATACCAGCGTCTCCATCACTTTGGAGTGGATGATTTCTGGCGAACGGGCGAACCACATGCCGGTGCTGATGCTGGCCCAGGCTTGATAGATACCGGCTGGTACCAGCGAGATGAACACCATCATGGCCAGACCGATATTCAGGCACCAGAACATGGGACGCAGCAGCGCATCGGACCAGGCCAGACGGCTGGCCAGACCACGCATGCAGAACAGCAGCAGGCCGATGCCGAGCATGCCGTACACACCGAACAGCGCGGCGTGGCCGTGGGCTGCAGTCATGTTCAGACCCTGCATGTAGTACAGCGCGATCGGGGTGTTGATCGAGAAGCCCAGCAGGCCGGCGCCCACGGTATTCCAGAAGCCCACAGCGATGAAGCAGAGGATGGACCATTTGTAGGTCTGTACCCATGCTGCAGCTTTCGAGCGCTGGTAGTTGCGCCATGCTTCGATGCCGATCAGCGACAGCGGTACCACTTCCAGTGCCGAGAACATGGCGCCGATAGCGATCACGAAAGTAGGCGTACCGGTGAAGTACAGGTGGTGCAGGGTGCCCAGAATGCCGCCGAACAGGAACACAATGGTTTCCAGCACGATGGCGCTGTTGGCGGTGGCAGCACGGATCAGGCCCAGGCGGGTGAACAGCAGGGCGATAACAGCGGTAGCGAATACTTCGAAGAAGCCTTCCACCCACAGGTGGACCAGCCACCAGCGCCAGTATTCGATCATCGAGTAGTGGCTATGCTGGCCCCAGGTCAGCGAGGTAGCGTAGAAGCCGCCGATGCACATGGCCGACAGGAACACCATGACGACCAGGCCACGGCTGTCCGATGGTTTTTTCAGCGCAGGCCACAGGGCGCGGCCCAGCAGGGTGACCCAGATCAGCAGGCCGACGAACAGCAGGATTTGCCAGATACGGCCCATGCTGGTGAATTCCAGACCCTGGTTGCCGAGCCAGAACGAGAAGTCGGTACCTTTGTGCTGGATCGAGCCGAGCCAGCCGGTAGCAGTAGAGCCTACCACGATGAACAGCAGTGCGTAGAACAGCAGATTGACGCCGAGCTTTTGCAGCGGTGGCTCGTAGCCGGAAATGGCAGGGGCGATATACAGGCCGGTAGCCAGCCATGCCGTAGCGATCCACAGCACCGCGAACTGGGTGTGGATGGTGCGGCTGACCACGAATGGCAGGATGTCCGCGAGTGGGAAGCCGAAGAAGCTGCGGCCTTCAACCGCATAGTGGGCGGTAATCACGCCCATGCCGACTTGCGCGAGGATCAGGCCGATCACCACGAAGAAGTATTTTTTGGTGGCCAGCATGGAAGGCGTGGCTTTCAGGTTCAGCAGAGGATCAGCCTTGGGCGGGGCTGGATCTTCTTCCTCTTTGGCAGCGCTGTGGATCATCACCATAGCGGCGATGGCGCCTATCATCAGGATCACGCTGGCGATCGACCAGATGCCGGCGCCGGTGCTAGGACGGTTGTCGATCAGCGGTTCGTGCGGCCAGTTGCTGGTGTAACTCAAGTCCTGTTGGCCGGGACGGTCGGTCGCAGCAGCCCAGGCCGACCAGAACACGAAGGCTGGCAGGGCTTTCAGATCATCGGGATTGGTGATCGAGTTAGGGTTCATGGCGTACTGGGTACGCAGTGCGTCCAGGCTGGCCTCGTCGCCGAACAGGCCGGTGTAATGCTTGGCCACGGTGCGGATGGCAGCAGCACGATCAGCCGACACGACGATCACGTCGCGGGCTTTATCGTAGGTGTTGCGGCGCATTTCTTCCTTCAGCTTGGCATTCAGATAGGCCTGATTGGATTTGCTCAGGTCTTCGAAATGCGCGGTGAAGTCGCGCTGGGCCCATAGTTCGCGCAGCGCTACGGCTTCGCGGTGCAGCCAGTCAGCCGACCAGTCCGGTGCCACATAGCTGCCGTGGCCCCAGACGGTGCCCAGTTGCTGGCCACCGGCGGACAGCCAGGCCTGCTGGCCACGGTCAACTTCGCCTTCGCCAAAGAGCTGGGTGCCGTCGGCACTAATTATTTGTTTTGGTATGGGTGGGGCGGCCAGATAGATTTCTGCTCCCACCCAGCCGAGGACGGCGAAGGAGAGCGCACAGATCAAGCCGAGCCAGGTCCAGAGTTTGCGCGTAGCGTGCATGACATGGTTCCTTAGTTCGTGAGTTGAGTATCAGCTTGGAAAACTCTCGCTCCGGCACTAGCCAGAACGATGGAGCAGATTCTAGGCCGCTGTTTTAAACATGTATATTCGATCCTTGTTTTTCTTGATCCAAGTTATGAACAAATGCACAAGAGGGCAGGAATAATGGCTGCCTCGCGACACATTGTTCTAGGGCATCATGAAACTGACAGTATTTACGGAGTACACGCTGCGCACTTTGCTCGACCTGGCCAGCCAGCAGGGGCGGCTGGTGACGGTGGCCGACATCGCGCAGCGCCACGACATGGCCAAGCATCATCTGAATAAGGTGGTGCATCAATTAGGGCTGAGCGGCGTAGTGCGTACCGTGCGCGGACGCAAAGGCGGCATCGTGCTGGCGCAGCGTCCGGCCGAGATTAATCTGGGTAAGGTGGTGCGCGCCAGCGAGCCGCATTTTCACATGACGGCCTGTTTCGACGGCGGCCATAACGACTGCCCGTATGCGCTGGCCTGCAGCCTGCAGGGCGTGTTGGGACGCGCCAGTCTGGCCTTTCTGGCGGTATTGGACGGCGTGACGCTGGCCGATTTGCTGCCGCAACTGTCAGCCTCCGGTCTGCCGCGCAATCGCTTCGACCAAGTGATCCAACTAGTCACTTCGGACTAGATAGCTAGCCTGATTGCCGGGCTCGCCTAGCCTTCCGGCCAATTGGCGAGGTGTACAGCGGCGCGTACCCTGAGCGCATTCTAAACTCGTTAGGAGTGTAACGTGGCAAGCAATAACAAAGCGGTAGGGGTACTCGCCGCCAGCACTTTCTCATTCACGATCTGCTTTGCGATCTGGATGATGTTCGCCGTGCTGGGCATCCCCATCAAAAAAATGCTCGGCCTGAATGAAACGCAGTTTGGTCTTCTCGCCGCCATGCCGGTGCTTAGTGGTTCGCTGGTGCGGGTGCCGCTCGGCATCTGGTGCGACAAATACGGCGGCCGCATCGTGTTCTTCCTGCTGATGCTGGCCACCGTACCGGCCATCTATCTGCTGCGCTATGCCACCGAGTTCTGGCAGTTCCTGGTGCTGGGCCTGTTCATCGGTCTGGCCGGCGGCTCGTTCTCGGTCGGTACGCCTTATGTCGCGCGCTGGTTCCCTAGCGAGCGCCGTGGTTTGGCCATGGGCATCTTTGGCGCCGGTAACTCCGGTTCGGCCCTGACCAAATTCGTTGCGCCAGCCATCATCGCGGCGTGGGGCTGGCAGGCGCTGCCTACCGTGTATGCGGCAGCGATGCTGGTGACGGCTGCCATCTTCTGGATCTTTACGGCCACCGATCCCAGCCACAAAACCAATTCGGCCATTTCCTTCAGCGCGCAGATGAAAGTGTTGGGCGACCGCCGTGTATGGCGCTACTGCCAGTACTACTCGGTGGTGTTCGGCGGCTATGTGGGTCTGGCGCTGTGGATGACCAAATACTACGTGGGCGAATATGGCTTCGACCTGAAACTGGCCGCCTTGCTGGCTGCCTGCTTCTCGCTGCCGGGCGGCGTGCTGCGCGCTGTTGGCGGCTGGATCGCGGATCGCTACGGCGCCTATAAAGTGACCTGGTGGGTGATGTGGGTGTGCTGGGTGTGCTTCTTCCTGCTGTCCTACCCACAGACCTCGATGATCATTACCACTACCCATGGTGATCTGAAGCTCGATCTGGCGCTGTCGCCAACCATGTTCACCGGTTTGCTGTTCATCGTCGGTACCGCCATGGCGGTGGGCAAAGCCTCGGTCTTTAAATTTATCGCTGACGACTTTAGCGACAACATCGGCGCTGTGTCCGGTGTGGTCGGTCTGGCCGGCGGTCTGGGCGGTTTCATTCTGCCGATTCTGTTCGGCGCGCTGCTCGATATGACGGGCGTGCGTTCCAGCGCCTTCATGCTGTTGTACGGCACCGTCTGCGTATCGCTGGTGTGGATGCATTACTCGTTCCGTCCCGAAGTGGCCGCCGCTGCGGCAGCCGCCGTCAAAGCGCAGGCCACGGCCTGAAGCCGGCAATCGTATTTTTAGGAGAATTTCATGAGCAAATATATGATCAACACGTGGGAGCCGGAAAGCGCCACGTTCTGGGCCAGCGGCGGCCGCGATACGGCCAACCGCAATCTGTGGATCTCGATTCCCGCACTGGCGCTGGCGTTTGCCGTGTGGATGGTGTGGAGCGTGGTGGTGGTGAATCTGCCTGCCATCGGCTTCCAGTACAGTACCAACCAGCTGTTCTGGCTGACGGCGCTGCCTGGCCTGTCCGGCGCAACGCTGCGTATCTTCTACTCTTTCATGGTGCCTATCTTCGGCGGCCGCAAGTGGACCACCATTTCCACCGCCTCGCTGCTGATTCCAGCACTGGGCATAGGCTTTGCCGTGCAGGACGTGACCACCGGCTACCCCACCATGCTGATGCTGGCACTGCTGTGCGGCTTTGGCGGCGGTAACTTCGCCTCGTCGATGGCCAACATCAGCTTCTTCTTCCCGAAAGCGCAGAAGGGCTATGCACTGGGCATGAACGCCGGCCTCGGTAATCTGGGCGTGTCGGTGGTGCAGTTCGTGGTACCGCTGGTGATTACTGCCGGCGTGTTCGGTACTCTGGGTGGCGACGCCCAGACGGCTGTTAAAGCCGGCAAGAGCAGCACCATGTGGCTGCAGAATGCTGGTTTCATCTGGGTGCCTTTCATCACTGTCAGCGCCTTGCTGGCATGGTTCGGCATGAATGACCTGGCTTCGGCCAAAGCCTCGTTTGCCGATCAGGCCGTGATCTTCAAACGCAAACACAACTGGCTGATGTGCTGGCTGTACACGGGTACGTTCGGCTCCTTCATCGGCTACTCGGCTGGCTTCCCGCTGCTGATCAAGACCCAGTTCCCGGATGTGAACCCGCTGCAGTATGCTTTCCTTGGTCCTTTGGTCGGTGCGCTGGCACGTGTGATCGGCGGCGTGATTGCCGATAAACTGGGCGGCGCCAAAGTCACGGTGTGGACTTTTGTCGGCATGATCGCTGCAGTGTATGGCGTCATCAGCTTCCTGCCGCATGGCGGCGCAGCCGGCAATTTCACCGGCTTCTTCTGGATGTTCATGGCCCTGTTTGCCGGTACCGGTGTGGGCAATGCTTCCACCTTCCGCATGATTCCTGTAATCTTCATGACCGAGCGTCAGCGTGCAGCAGCTGGCAAATCGCAAGCCGAACAGCAGCAGGCGATAGTTGACGCCAATAAGGAAGGTGCTGCAGTGCTGGGCTTCACTTCTGCCGTCGCCGCATACGGTGCGTTCTTCATTCCGAAGAGCTATGGCACCTCGATTGCGATGACGGGCGGTCCTGACGCGGCGCTGTGGTGCTTCATTGCTTTCTATATGAGCTGTATCGCGATTACGTGGTGGTGCTACGCCCGTAAAAATGCGGCCATGCCTTGCTAAACGGAGTTTGAAATGTCTGACCATGATGCCGCCCCGCGTACGGAACTGTTTGATGCAGCGCTGATCCGCAAGCTGACCCTGAACGGTCCGCGCTACACTTCCTATCCCACCGCAGACCGCTTCCACGGCGGTTACGGCATCGCCGCCTATCAGGCTGCCATCGGCAGCCTGAGCGCGGAGGGCGCTGCGGCGCCGCTGTCGCTGTATGTGCATATTCCGTTTTGTGCTTCGCTGTGCTACTACTGCGGCTGCAACAAGATCATCACGCAAGAAAAGGGCAAGGCGGCCGAGTATCTGTCCTATCTGTACCGCGAAATCGCCATGCAGGTAGCACTGCTGGGCCGTGGCCGCGCCGTCTCGCAGCTGCACTTCGGCGGCGGCACGCCTACCTATCTGACTGACGAGCAGATGGACGAGCTGCTGGCGCGCTTGCGCGCGGACTTCGAATTCGTCCGCGACGAAGAGGGCGAGTTCTCGATCGAAGTCGATCCCCGCACCGTGTCGCCCGAGCGTATCGGCGTGCTGCGCCGGCAGGGCTTCAATCGCCTGAGTCTGGGTGTGCAGGACTTCGATGCAGAAGTGCAGAAGGCCGTCAACCGCGTGCAGTCGCCCGAACAGACGCTGGCCGTGTTGCAAGCAGCGCGCGAATACGGCTTCCGCTCCGTTAGCGTCGACCTGATTTACGGCCTGCCGCTGCAAAGCGTGGCCAGCTTCGGTCCGACGCTGGACCGTATCATCGCGGCCCGTCCGGACCGCGTGGCGGTGTACAACTATGCTCACATGCCAAACCTGTTCAAGTCGCAGAAGCTGATCAATGAAGCCGATCTGCCCGACGGCGAAACTCGCCTGGCCATGCTGGGTCTGTGCATTGAGAAGCTGACCGGCGCCGGCTATGTGTATATCGGCATGGACCATTTCGCCCTGCCGGAAGATGATCTGGCGCGTAGCCGCGAAGTGGGTAAATTGCAGCGCAATTTCCAGGGCTATTCCACTCACGCTGATGCGCCCATGGTGGCGCTGGGCGTGTCGGCCATCAGCGCCGTCGGTAACAGCTACAGCCAGAACGAGAAAACCCTGACGGCCTATTACGAACGTATCGATGCGGGCGCCTTGCCGATTGCCCGAGGTATTACCCTGAACGCAGACGACCTGATCCGGCGCACGGCCATCAACCGGCTGATGTGCAACTTTATTCTTGATTACGACGATCTGCCACTACCGGATGGCGTGAGCGGTCCCGAATATTTCGCGACTGAACTGGAACGCCTGAAACCGCTGGAAGAACTAGGCCTGCTGTGTGTGGGCAGCCGCGGCGTGCGCGTGAAGATGCGCGGCCGTCTGCTGATCCGCAATATCTGCATGGCCTTCGACCAGTATCTGCACCTGCCTAAAGTGGAAGGCCCGCAGGTGCTGCGCTATTCGCGTACTATCTAAGCAAGACAATTATGGGTAAAAGTAAGATCAAGGTACAGACCTTCCTGTCGCGGGTGCCGCTGTTCGCCTCCATGCGGGCGGAAGAGCTGGACCGCATCGCCCTCGGTACCACCGAGGTGCGGCTGGAACGTGGCCAGATGGTGTTCGAGCGCGGCGATCCCTGCATCGGCTTCCATCAGGTAGTGTTCGGCCAGATCAAACTGTCCTTTACTTCGGCCGGCGGGGCGGAAAAAGTCATCGAACTGATAGGCCCCGGCCACAGCTTCGGCGAGGCGCTGATGTTCATGGGCAGCCCCTACATCGTCTCGGCCCAGGCCACAGAAGACACCTTGCTGCTGCACGTGGCCAAGCCTACCATCTTCCGCGAAATCGACAACGATTCCAGCTTCGCCCACAAGATGCTGGCGGGCCTGAGCCAGCGCATGCACAGCCTGATGTGCGATATGGAGTCGTACTCGCTGCGCTCCGGCACCCAGCGCGTGGCGGCCTATCTGCTGCGCGAGTTTCCTGACGGCGGCGACCAGTTCACGCTGGCCGCGTCCAAGGGCGTGCTGGCTTCGCGCCTCAATCTCACACCCGAGCATTTCTCGCGCATACTGGCCGACCTGTGTTCGCAGCATTTGATTACTTTCAAAGGTCGCCAGATCAGTTTGCTGGATCGGGCCGGTCTGCGCCGCTGTGCGGAATAAAAGCGGAGGCTGAAATGGAAGATATCGAAAAATTCATCAATGGCTTCAGCCGGTTCCAGCAGCAGTATTTTCAGGATAGCCAGGGACTGTTCGACAGTCTGCGCCAGGGGCAGAAGCCCAGCACCCTGCTGATCGGCTGCTGCGATTCGCGCGTCGATCCCATGCTGCTGACGGGCAGCGATCCCGGCGACTTGTTTGTGGTGCGGAATATCGCCAATCTGGTGCCGGCCTGCACGCCGACTGCTTCGGCCGGCGTCAGTTCGGCCATCGAGTTCGCCGTGTGCGAGCTGGAAGTCGAACGCATCATCATTCTAGGCCATGCCCGCTGCGGCGGCATCCGCGCCGTGATGTCACCGCGCAAAGTGGAGCGCGAAACAGATTTCGTCAACCAGTGGATGCGGGTGGCTGAGCCGGTGGCGGAGCGGGTGCGGCGCGATCTGGCCCACCGCAGCAGCGCCGAACAGCACCAGGCCTGCGAACTGGCCAGCATCCTGCTGTCGCTCGACAATCTGATGACCTACCCATGGCTCAAACGCCGCGTGGAGCAGGGCCTGCTCAAGCTGCACGGCTGGTATTTCGATCTGGAGAAGGGCGCACTGATGGCCTACTCCGCCCGCCAGCACGCCTTCCTGCCGCTGGTCGGCTCCCTGCCCGAACGGCAGGACGCAGCGGCCTGATGATGGCGGTGTGGCCGCCTAGGTCGCGCCATCCCCACCCCATACTCTTGACACAAGGCTAGGCTGTTGGCGGCTCGTCCGGTGTGCTCGAATCATCGTTGGACTGATCCTGCGCATTGAGGCCGAAAGTATGCCAGTCCGGGCCGAACAGCTCGACCGGATGCTGGGTGCGGTCGGAACCGTTACCGCAGGCCATGCTGTCGGCTGGACAATATTTGTCGCAGCCCCAGCAGATCAGCGCGGGTTTGGCGGGATGGATGGGGAAGCGTTTAGCCATGAGGAGAAGGGCGCGCGACGCCAGGCTGCGGTGTTCGGCAGCTGGCGCCGAGGCGGCACTTAGTGGTAGCGCAGCATGTCGCCGCCACGGTCAAACGCCAGCATGCGCTCCATCTGGCCCTGCTGGATATGGCCCAGCATCTGGTTGAAAGCGGCGTCGGTGCGCTGCGGATCGGGCAGCACGCCATTCTGGCCGGACAAGGTGGAAATCAGCATCACATCCCAATGCTGGCCCATGGTCTGGGCTTCGGCCACCAAATTGGCATAGGTGTCGAGCTCGCCTACCTGCTTGTCTACGCACATGACGGGCACCAGCGTGGTACGGCCGGCCGTGCCGGGTTCAGGATCTGGCTCGGCTTCGGCGATGGCGAAGGCGATCAGCAGGCGCTGCGGCTGGGCCTGCATGGCGGCTGCCAGTATCAGGTCTTCGAAACTAGTGATTTGCATGGGAGTCCTCAGAATGCTGAATAAAGCTAGGGTTGTACAGCGACACCATACGCCGAGGCCGGGCCGTTGAAAATTGCCGGAAGGGATGATCGGACCTAGTCACTATGGCCTATAAGCACTAGTCCTTCTCACCCTGCCAGATGACCTTCTTGCCGATTCACACCAATAGGGCCGCTGCTTAGACTTGCAACATAGTCGAGTCCGTGCATGTTGCATGGGACCGCATGCCCGGCACTGTGCCGGGTGTCAGTGAGGAGGCAGCATGAGTCATTTTCTGGATCGCCTGAAATTCTTCAGCAAAACTACGTCGACATTCTCGGGCGGTCACGGCGCCGTCGTGCAGGAAGATCGCACCTGGGAAAACGCCTATCGCCAGCGCTGGCAGCACGACAAGATCGTGCATTCCACGCACGGCGTCAACTGCACCGGTTCGTGCAGCTGGAAGGTGTATGTCAAGAACGGCCTGATTACCTGGGAAACCCAGCAGACCGATTATCCCCGCACCCGTCCCGATCTGCCTAACCACGAGCCACGCGGCTGCCCACGCGGCGCCAGTTACTCGTGGTATGTGTATTCGGCCCAGCGCGTCAAATACCCAATGATCCGTGGCCGTCTGATGGAAATGTGGCGTGAAGCCCGTAAGACCATGGACCCGATCGCGGCATGGGAATACGTGAGCCAGAACCCTGAACGTGCTGCGCGCTACAAATCGGTGCGCGGCCTGGGCGGTTTTGTACGCGCCAACTGGGACGAAGCCAACGAGATTATCGCTGCTGCCAATGCACTGACCATCAAGAAATACGGGCCTGACCGTATCGTCGGCTTCTCGCCGATTCCTGCCATGTCCATGGTCAGCTACGCAGCCGGTACCCGCTACCTGTCGCTGATCGGCGGCGTGGCCCTGAGCTTCTACGACTGGTATTGCGATCTGCCGCCATCGAGCCCGCAGATCTGGGGCGAGCAGACTGACGTGCCGGAGTCGGCCGACTGGTACAACTCCACCTACCTGATGGTGTGGGGCTCCAACGTGCCGATGACCCGTACCCCGGACGCCCACTTCTACACCGAAGTGCGCTACAAAGGTACCAAGACCGTCGCCGTTTCCTCCGACTTCGGCGAAATGGCCAAGTTCGGCGACATCTGGCTGGCACCGAAACAGGGTACTGATGCGGCACTGGCCATGGCCATGGGCCACGTGATCCTGAAGGAATATCACACGGCCGGTCAATCGGCCTACTTCAAGGAATACGCCAAACAGTACACCGACTTCCCTATGCTGGTGCTGCTGAAAGAGCAGAACGGCACGCTGGCGCCGGAATACTTCCTGCGCGCCTCGCACCTTGCCAACAACCTGGACGAGACCAATAATCCGGACTGGAAGACCCTGGTGATCGACCAAGCCAGCGGCCAGATCGTCGCGCCTGCCGGTTCCATCGGTTTCCGCTGGGGCGAAACGGGCAAGTGGAATCTGGAGATGAAGCAGGGCACCAGCGGTGCGCCGGTCGATCCGCAACTGTCGCTGATTAACTGCGCCGATGAAGTGGTGCCAGTGGGCTTCGCCTACTTCGGCGGCAAAGACGCCAGCGATCTGCTGATGCGCAATGTACCCGTCAAGCGCCTGACCCTGGCCGATGGCAGCACCGCGCTGGTGGCTACCGTATTCGATCTGACCATGGCCAACTACGGCATCGACCGTGGTCTGGGTGGCGGCAATGTGGCCACCAGCTACGACGAAGACGTGCCTTACACTCCGGCATGGCAGGTCAAGCACACCGGCGTGAAAGCCGAAGACGTGATCACCGTGGCACGCCAGTTTGCCGAGAACGCCGACCAGACCCGCGGCAAGAGCATGGTCATCGTCGGTGCGGCACTGAATCACTGGTACCACATGGACATGACCTATCGCGGCATCATCAACATGCTGATGATGTGCGGTTGCGTGGGCCAATCGGGCGGCGGCTGGGCGCACTACGTGGGCCAGGAAAAACTGCGTCCGCAAACCGGCTGGACCCCGCTGGCCTTCGCACAGGACTGGAACCGCCCTATGCGCCAGATGAACGGTACCTCGTTCTTCTACAACCACACCAGCCAGTGGCGCCACGAGAAGCTGCATACGGAAGAAATCTCCTCGCCTACCGCAGGTGACGACGTAGCACCGATGTCGCTGCTGGACTACAACGCCAAGGCCGAACGTTTGGGCTGGCTGCCATCGGCACCGCAGCTGCAGACCAACCCGCTGGAAGTCACCCGCGCTGCCGAAGCTGCCGGCGTGGCACCAGTGGCCTATGCGGTCAGCCAGATCAAGAACAAGCAGCTGGAATTCTCCTGCGACGATCCGGACAATCCGGCCAACTTCCCGCGCAATATGTTTGTCTGGCGCTCGAATATTCTGGGCAGCTCGGGCAAGGGCCACGAGTACTTCCTCAAGTACCTGCTGGGTACCCAGAATGCGCTGATGAGCGACGAAGAGCACTGCATCAAGCCGCGCGACGTGAAAGTGCGTCCAGCTGCCGAAGGCAAGCTCGATCTGCTGGTGGTGCTGGACTTCCGCATGTCCACCACCTGCCTGTATGGCGACATCGTGCTGCCTACCGCAACGTGGTACGAGAAGGATGACCTGAACACCTCGGACATGCACCCCTTCATCCACCCGCTGTCGGAAGCTGTGCAGCCGCTGTGGCAATCCAAGTCGGACTGGGAAATCTACAAAGGTCTGGCCAAGAAATTTGAAGAAATCGGCGGCCCATACCTCGGCACCCAGCAGGATCTGGTGCTGACCCCGCTGATGCACGATACCCCGGGCGAACTGGGTCAGCCTTTCGATCCGAAAGACTGGCGCGCCGGCGAATGCGAGCCGATTCCTGGCAAAACCATGCCTAATTTCACCGTGGTGGAACGCGATTACACCAAGATCCACCAGAAGTTCACTTCCATCGGCCCATTGCTGGAGAAACTCGGCAACGGCGGCAAGGGCATCAGCTGGAAAACCGGCCACGAAGTGGAAATCCTGCGCGGCATTAACCGCACGGTGCAGGCCGACACAGTGGGCAAAGGCCAGCCACGTCTGGAGACCGCCATCGACGCGGCCGAGATGATACTGTCGCTGGCACCGGAAACCAATGGCCACGTGGCCGTGAAAGCATGGGATGCGCTGTCCAAGATCACGGGCCGCGACCATACCCATCTGGCGCTGCCACGCGAGCATGACAGCATCCGCTTCCGCGATGTACAGGCCCAGCCGCGCAAGATTATTTCGTCGCCGACCTGGTCCGGTCTGGAATCGGAAGAAGTCAGCTACAACGCCTGCTATACCAACGTGCATGAACTGATCCCATGGCGCACCCTGACGGGCCGTCAGCAGTTCTACCAGGATCACCGCTGGATGCGTGATTTTGGCGAAGGTCTGTGTGTGTACAAGCCAGCGATCAACACCAAGACCACGGCTTCCATGCTGGGCGCCCAGCCGAACGGCAACAAGGAGATTGCGCTGAACTGGATTACGCCGCACCAGAAGTGGGGCATCCACTCGACCTATTCGGACAATCTGCGCATGCTGACGCTGTCCCGTGGCGGCCCGCACGTGTGGCTGTCGGAAGTGGACGCGCAAGCGGCCGGCATCGTCGACAACGACTGGATCGAGGTGTTCAACGTCAACGGCACGCTGACGGCACGGGCGATTGTCAGCCAGCGCGTACCGGAAGGCATGACGCTGATGTACCACGCACAGGAAAAGATCATCAATGTGCCGGGCGCAGAAATGTCGGGCAAACGTGGCGGTATCCACAACTCGGTAACCCGTGCTGTGACCAAGCCTACCCACATGATCGGTGGTTATGCGCAGCTGTCGTGGGGCTTCAACTACTACGGCACGGTGGGTTCCAACCGCGATGAATTCGTGCTGGTACGGAAGATGAACAAAGTCGACTGGCTGGAAGGCCCGTTGAATGAAAAGGCCCACGGCTGAGAAAGAGACGGAGCGATACATGAAAATCAGAGCACAAATCGGCATGGTGCTGAATCTGGACAAGTGCATTGGATGCCATACCTGTTCAGTAACCTGCAAAAACGTGTGGACCAGCCGTGACGGTGTGGAATATGCATGGTTTAACAACGTCGAAACCAAACCGGGCGTGGGTTATCCTAAGCAGTGGGAAAACCAGAACAAATGGAATGGCGGCTGGCGCCGTACCGACGCGGGCAAGATCGAACCGCGTCAGGGTAGCCGCCTGAAGATCCTGTCGCAGATCTTCGCCAATCCGAATCTGCCGCAGATCGACGAGTACTACGAGCCGTTCACCTACGACTACGAGCGCCTGCAGAATGCGCCGCTGGCGGAAACGCCACCGACTGCCCGTCCTATCTCCGTCATCACCGGCAAGAAGATGGACAAGATCGAATGGGGCCCGAACTGGGAAGACGATCTGGGCGGCGAATTCGCCCAGCGTAGCCAGGATGCGCTGTTCGAAGGCATGCAGAAGGAGATGTACGGTACTTTCGAAAACACCTTCATGATGTACTTGCCACGTCTGTGCGAGCACTGCCTGAACCCGACCTGCGTGGCTTCGTGCCCGTCCGGTTCCGTGTACAAGCGCGAAGACGACGGCATCGTGCTGATCGATCAAGACAAGTGCCGCGGCTGGCGCATGTGCATCTCCGGCTGTCCGTACAAGAAGATCTATTACAACTGGTCGTCCGGCAAGGCCGAGAAGTGCACCTTCTGCTACCCGCGTATCGAAGCGGGCCAGCCTACCGTGTGCTCGGAAACCTGCGTGGGCCGTATCCGTTACCTCGGCGTGCTGCTGTACGACGCCGACAAGATCGAAGCAGCCGCTTCGGTGGCCGATCCGCGCGACCTGTATCCGTCGCAACTGGGTCTGTTCCTCGACCCGCACGATCCTGCCGTGATCGAAGAAGCGCGCCGTCAGGGCATTCCTGATTCGTGGCTGGAATCGGCCAAGCGTTCGCCGGTGTACAAGATGGCGGTGGAGTGGAAGGTCGCCTTCCCGCTGCACCCTGAATACCGCACGCTGCCGATGGTGTGGTACATCCCGCCACTGTCGCCTATCCAGGCCGCTGCAGAATCTGGCCGCATGGGCAAGAACGGCATTCTGCCCGATACCGCCAGCCTGCGTATCCCTGTGCAGTATCTGGCCAACCTGCTGACCGCAGGCGACCAGCGCCCTGTGCTGACGGCACTGGACCGCATGCTGGCCATGCGCGCCTACATGCGCAGCAAGCATGTGGCAGCGACGCCGGATCTGGAAGTGCTCAAGCAGGTCGGTCTGGAGCCAGCCATGGTGGAAGACATGTACCACATCATGGCGATTGCCAACTACGAAGACCGCTTCGTGATTCCAAGCAGCCACAAGGAAATGGCCGAGGACAGCTTCAACGAGAAGGGCAGCTGCGGCTTCAGCTTCGGCAACGGCTGCTCGGATGGCGTGAGCGACGCCAGCCTGTTCGGCAAGCGCAAGCACGGCTCGGAAATCTTCATGATGATGCCGAAATCGCGCAAGAAAAAGGAGAACCTCGATGTCTGAAGCCCACGCAAGCCAGCAAACGGCGACCTCGGGCTTCCAGCTGCTCTCCATCCTGCTGCAGTATCCGGAAGCGGAACTGCTGCAGGAGCGCGAAGCACTGCAAGCGCTGATCCCGCGTAACTGGCAGGGCGCGCTGGCGCCGCTGTTTGCCCATCTGGGCAAGACGGCACTGATCGACCTGCAGCAGCAGTATGTGATGACGTTCGACCGCAACCCGTCGCATTCGCTGCACCTGTTCGAGCATATTCATGGCGAATCGCGCGATCGCGGTCAGGCCATGGTGGACCTGATGGCGGAATACAGCCGTCACGGTCTGCAGATGGTGGGCGACGATCTGCCCGACTACGTGCCGCTGTTCCTCGAATTCCTGTCGCTGCAGGATGAAGCGGAAGCAGAGCGCCTGCTGGGCGACGCCATCCACGTGCTGGCCTACATCGGCCGCAAGCTGCGCGCCAATGGCAGCCCGTATGCCTGTGTGTTCGAACTGCTGCAGACGCTGACCAATGTGGTGGCGGAAGAGCTGAGCGAACCACCGGTGCGCGATATGGACGAAGCGCTGGAGACTTTCGGCCCCGGCGCCGACGGTATCGAGCCGCTGCTGAAACCGCGCATGGACGGTAGCCATCCCGTCAATTTCTATCCCAAGGCGGCAGCGCCGCAGCGTCACTGAAGGAGAGCGCCATGAATTATCTGCATCAATTTTTGTTCGGTATCTATCCGTATATCGCGCTGGCGATCTTCCTGCTCGGTAGCCTGATCCGCTTCGACCGCGAGCAGTACAGCTGGAAGTCGGAATCGAGCCAGGTGTTCAACACCGGCATGCTGCGCCTCGGTAGCCCGCTGTTCCACATCGGCGTGCTGGGTCTGTTCTTCGGCCACGCAGCCGGTCTGCTGACCCCGGTGTGGGTGTGGGATGCGCTGGGCGTGGAACACGCTACCAAGCAGCTGGTGGCGATGGTGGCCGGTGGCACCATGGGCTTGCTGTGCCTGATCGGCCTGCTGATGCTGCTGGGCCGCCGCCTGAGCAACGAGCGGGTGGCTGCGCGCAGCACCTGGAAAGACAAGCTGGTTCTGCTGTGGTTGCTGGCAACCTTGCTGCTGGGCCTGTCCTCCATCTTCGTTTCGGCTGGTCACATGGACGGCCACATGATGGTGCTGCTGATGAGCTGGGCCCAGCACGTAGTGACCTTCCGTGGCGATGCTGCCGATCTGATCCTGACAGCGCCGCTGATCTTCAAGCTGCACCTGTTCATGGGTATGTCGCTGTTCGTGATCTTCCCGTTCACCCGTCTGGTGCACGTGTGGAGCGGTTTTGGTGCCGTGACCTATCTGGGCCGCGCCTATCAGCTGGTACGTCCACGCTAAGGAGTCATCATGGGTATTTCAGTCAATGGTGTAGATGTCGACGATCGCGAGATCGAAGCGGAGCTGGTGCACCACCAGCAGGCCGACAATCCGGTCCAGGCGGCCGTGCATGAAGTGATACTGCGCCGGGTATTGCTACAGGAAGCGGCAGCGCTGGGCATACAGGCCGACGATGAGGATGACCGCATCGAAGCCCTGTTTGCCCAGGAAGTCAAAGTACCGCAGGCGGACGATGAAGCCTGCTTGCGCTACTACATGGGCCAGCCGGAGCGTTTCCGTAGCGGTGATCTGGTGGAAGCCCGCCACATCCTGTTCCAGGTAACGCCATCGGCGCCGCTCGACATGCTGCGCCAGACGGCTGAGCTGATACTGGCCGAGCTGCAGGCCCGGCCCGAGCGCTTCGAGGAACTGGCCGGACAGTATTCCAACTGTCCGTCCGGCGCCATCGGCGGCAATCTGGGCCAGCTGGGGCGGGGCGCCTGCGTGCCCGAGTTCGAAGACCTGCTGTTCCGTCTACAGGAAGGCGAGCTGGCCGGGCGCCTGTTGGAAACCCGCTTTGGGCTGCACATCGTGCAGGTGAAACGGCGCGTAGCCGGTGCGGTGATTCCGTTCGCCACCGTGCGCGCCCAGATCGCTGACGAACTGCAGCGCCAGGCCTGGCAGCGCGCCTTGCACCAGTATCTGCACATACTGGTTGGCCGCGCCGGCATCGAAGGGATCACGCTGGAAGGTGCGCAATCGCCGCTGGTGCAGTAATAGCAAGTAACCAGCAAATAAGAATCTGTTGTCGTCCCACCGTAGCCGGCCTAGTCTGAAAGGACTAGGCCGGCTACGTCGTCATGGGCAGTTTCAGCGCGCGCTGGCGACGTTAAAATGAAGCATCCCAATCAGACAGGAGTGCGCCGATGTCAGGCGAACTGTTCCCCACCGCTGCAGGCACTGGCCTGAACCCGCAGACGCCACGCCTGAGCGACCGCTTTGGCCGCAGCATCGACTATCTGCGCGTGTCCATCACCGACCGCTGCGATCTGCGCTGCACCTACTGCATGCCGAGCGATTTCAAAGGCTACGAAGACCCGCCGGACTGGCTCAGCTTCGACGAGATCGAGCGGGTGGTGGCGGCGTTTGCCCGCCTCGGCACCTCGCGCGTGCGCCTGACGGGCGGCGAACCGCTGACGCGGCGTGGCGTGACGCAGCTGGCGGGCCGGCTGTCGGCCTTGCCCGGCCTGCGCGACCTGTCGCTCTCCACCAACGGCACCCGGCTAGCCCGCTATGCCGATGAACTGTATGCGGCCGGCGTGAGCCGCGTGAACGTCAGCCTCGATACGCTGGACCGCGACTGCATGAAGGGCATTACGGGGCGTGACTGCCTGCCGTCCGTGCTGGCCGGCCTGCAGGCGGCCAAGGCCGCGGGTCTGACACCCATCAAGATCAATATGGTCGCAATGCGCGGCGTGAACGATGCCGAAATCGACGCTGTGGCGGCGTTCTGCATCGAGCAGCATTTCGTGCTGCGCCTGATCGAAGTCATGCCCATGGGCGATACCGGGCGCAATACTGCCTACCTGAATCTGGGCCCCGTGCAGGAAAGGCTGGCACGCCGTTTCGACCTGCGTCCGCAGGCGCTGGAAATCGGCGGCGGTCCGGCGCGCTACTGGAGCACGGCCGATGGCGGTGCGGCCATAGGCTATATCACCCCGCTATCGCAGCATTTCTGCGCCACCTGCAACCGGGTGCGCCTGTCAGTCGATGGCACGCTGTATCTGTGTCTGGGACAGGAGCAGCAGTATCCGCTGCGGCCTTTGCTGCGCGGCGGTGCCAGCGACGCCGAACTGGAAGCGGCCATCCGCGCTGCCATCGAGCTGAAACCGGAGCAGCATGACTTTGGTCGCCAGCCGGAAAAAATTATCCGTTTTATGTCCCAGACGGGCGGCTAGCCGCCTTGCAGCACCGTGTATACTGAATGACGTAATGCATCACCGGAGCAGCCATGCGCTATTCACATTTTTCGTCCGGACAGGCCCGCTGATGGTGCTGCCGACTCTGTTCGCCAACTGGCACAAGCTGTCGACCCGTATCGTCGGCCTGCTGCTGAGTTTTCTCGCCGTCGCTCTGCTGGTGATAGGCTCGACCCTGCTGCTGTCCTGGCAGCTGGAAGGCAGTGCTGCCGCAATTAATGTAGCAGGCAGCTTGCGTATGGATAGTTACCGCATGGCCATGCTGGCCGGACAGGTTGACGACGTCGGGGCCGATCCGCGCACGCGCGAACACATACTGTACCAGCTGCAGACAATGGAAGAAAAACTGCAACTGCTGCAGCGTGGCGATCCCCAGCGTCCGCTGTTCCTGCCGCCCACCTCCAGTATCCGCGATATGTTTGGCGGCGTGTTGCAGCAGTGGCGCACGCAGCTTGCGCCACAGGCGCATGAATGGCTGGGCCAGTCCGTTGCCACGCCGGCCAGCGTGCGCGCGCTGCAGCAGCGTAGCGAACGTTTTGTTGCGCGTGTCGATGAACTGGTGCAGCGCATCGAGCGCGATAGCGAAAACCGCACTTTCTGGCTGCGCGCTTCCCAGCTTACCCTGCTGGGTCTGGCATTGGTGGGCACGGTCAGCATCATCTATCTGCTGTTCGACATGATCGTGGCGCCTGTCACCCGTCTGCAGGGCGGTCTGGAACGGATGCGCGAAAAAGACTTTGGCGTGCGCCTGCCGGTCGACCGCAACGATGAATTTGGCATGCTGGCCAGCGGCTTCAACCAGATGGCCGATCGTCTGCAGGCTGTCTACGGCAATCTGGAACAGATGGTCAGCGTCAAGACCCAGGCGCTGGAACAGCAGAACCGTGAACTGGCGCTGCTGTACGACAGCGCCGCCTTCCTGCAGCAGCCCCAGCCTGCCGAGGCCATGTGCCGCGGTTTTTTGCAGCGTATCAGCGACTATTTTGGTGCCGATGGCGGCACCGTGCGCATCCTCGATCCTATCCAGGGCAATATGCACATGCTGGTGTCGCAGGGCATCTCCGAGCGGCTGGTCGAAACCGAGCGCTGCCTGAAAGTGGGCGATTGCCTGTGCGGCGATGCCGTGGTCAAGAAAGTGGCGGTGATCCACGATCTGCGCAGGATGGATGGCGGGCACCAGCTGGAATGCCACAAGGAAGGCTTTGCCACCGTTTCCATCTTTCACCTGTATGCGCAGCAGCAGCATCTGGGTTTCTTCAATCTGCATTTCCGCAAGGCCACCCAGTTCAGCCCGGCCCAGACAGCGTTGCTGGAGACACTGGGTCAACTGCTGGGGACTGCCATCGAAAACCAGCGGCTGGAAGGGCGCTCGCGCCAGCTGGCCGTGTCGGAAGAGCGCAATCTGGTGGCGCAGGGCCTGCACGACAGCATCGCCCAGGGCCTGAATTTCCTCAACCTGCAAGTGCAGATGCTGGAACAGTCGATGCAGCAGCGTCACTGGGAGGAAGTGGAAAGCATAGTCCCGGCCTTGCGTGCCGGGGTGGACGAGAGCTATCAGGATGTGCGCGAGCTGCTGCATAACTTCCGCACCCGCCTGCAGGAAGGCAATCTGCTGAGTTCGCTGGAAGCCGTGGTGGAGAAATTCCGCCGCCAGAGCGGCATCACGGTCGATATCGTGGCCGAGACCATGGGGCCGCCATTCCCTAGCGAACAGCAGCTGCAACTGCTGTTCATCGTGCAGGAAGCGCTGTCGAATGTGCGCAAGCACGCTGGCGCCAGTCAGGTCTGGGTGCAATTGCATGACCATGATGACTTCGTGCTCAGCATACGTGACAATGGCCACGGTTTCGAACCGTCGGCGCTCGATACGCTGGGCGAATCGCATGTAGGCATACACATCATGCGCGAGCGGGCGGCGCGGATTGCTGCCGACCTGAGCGTGCGTTCACAGCCAGGGCAGGGTACGGAAGTGGTGTTGCATCTGGCCCGCGCCCAGCGGCGCGCCGCCTGAAGCGCACCCATAGACGAGATTTAACGAGAGAGGTTTTTTGCATGGATACACCGGACACCCCTATCAGCGTGCTGCTGGTCGATGACCACACCCTGTTCCGCAGCGGCATACGCTCGCTGCTGCAGCGGCACGCCGACTTCGCCGTGGTGGGCGAGGCAGCCGATGGCGTGGAAGGCATCAAACGGGCCCAGCAGCTCAAGCCGCAGGTGATATTGCTCGATCTGAACATGCCCGGCATGTCGGGGCTGGAAACGCTGCAGTTGCTGCTGCAGGACTGTCCCGATAGCGCCGTAGTGATGCTGACTGTGTCGGAAGACGCGGAAGACCTGAGCACGGCGCTGCGCGCCGGGGCCAGTGGCTATCTGCTGAAAAACATCGACACGGACTATCTGACCCGTGCGATTCGCCGTGCCGCGGCCGGCGAAACCGTGGTAGCGGAAGCCATGACGGCCAAGCTGGTGGCCCAGCTGCAGGGCGGTGCGGCACCAGCCACCGCCTCGGAGTTGGACAAGCTGACCCCGCGCGAGCGCGAGATACTCGATTGTCTGGCACGGGGCGGCAGTAACAAGAGCATTGCCCGCACGCTGGAACTGGCCGAATCCACCGTCAAGATCCATGTGCAGAATGTGCTGAAGAAGCTCAAGCTCAGCAGCCGCGTACAGGCTGCCGTGTATGCGGTAGAACACCGGCGCCAGAGCGGCACCTGAGGTTGCAGGCGGGGCGACGCAAATAACAACGGAGCGCAGGGGCGCTCCGTCGCTGTACTGGCAGGCTGGAATGCGCCTGCCTGGGTAGTGCAGGGTTAACCGCCGCAGCAGCCACCGCAGCAGCCGCCGGCCCGTGCATTTTGCGGAGCAGCAGCGACGTTGGCAGCAACCACTGCAGGGAAACCGGCAGCTTCGAGGCTGACGGTCATGCGCAGTGGCGAGGTGCGGTTTTCATCGAACTGGACGCTGGCGAGGCAGTCGCGCAGGGAAACGCGCACTTCTTCTACGCCGCTGAGTTTGAGCAGAATTTGCGTAATGGTATCGGCACTGCCTTCGTCTTCCATCTGTTCGATGTTAATTACCGTGGTTTGCATGATTCGTCCTTCAGTGTCATAAAGTTTTGTTTGCGATGTAAGCCTAAGCGAAACTGCCTGCGCTGGCTATGCGTGAGCCGGGTAAAACGGGGAAGAATCGGAATTTCTTGATCTGGATTATCGAACTTGGAGTGCTAGCTACCGTTTTTAGTGATTCCGTCCGACAATGCCAGCCGTATCTGAAACTGAAAACTTGATCATTATGAGCCTGCTCTCCATCGACGAACCTGCTGCTGTGAAACGTACCGGCCATCCTGTCTGGCGTCTGGGCTTCCGTCCGTTCTACCTGTGCGCTGCGTTTTTTGCTGCTCTCGCCATTCCCCTGTGGATGGCGCAATACTATGGCTGGATACCGCAGCTGGCCCGCGTTGCCCTGAACGTGGGCTTTGCCTGGCATATGCACGAAATGGTGTTCGGCATGGGGCTGGCCGTGGTGATCGGCTTCCTCTATACGGCGGCGTATAACTGGACCGGCTTCTGGACGCCAGTAAGAGGCCATCTGGCAGCACTGGTGGCGCTGTGGCTGGCGGGCCGGCTGGGCATGCTGCTGGCGCCGCCTGCGCTGGCTGCGCTGCTGGACTGGCCGTTCATCCCGGCGGCGGCATGGCCGCTGCTGCAAGTGATGCGCAAGGCTAACAACCGCCGCAACTACTTCCTGGTTGGCATACTGGGCCTGCTGGCCATCGCCAATGCCGTGTTCCATGCGCTTGCGCTGGGCTGGCATGGCCTGCAGCCTGCTGCACCTATTCATGCAGCCATCTTCCTGATCGTGGTCATCGAGGCTGCCATCGGCACCCGCATCATCCCCATGTTCACCCGTAACGGTGCGCCGGGCAGCGACCCGCAGGTGCAGCCACGGCTCGACAAGGTTTCGCTGGGCTTGCTGGTGTTGTCGGCATGCGGCTGGCTGCTGTCCTTCCCGGCCTGGCTGTTTGGCCCGCTGGCGCTGCTGGCCGCTGCGCTGATCCTGCTGCGCCTGTGGCGCTGGGATGCGCTGGCCACACTGACGCGTCCGCTGCTGTGGATTATGCACCTGTCGTATGCCTGGATTGCTGCCGGTCTGGTGCTGCTGGCACTGGCCCGCTGGCAGCTGGTGAGTTCCAGCACGGGCTTCCATGCACTGACGGTGGGTTCCATGGCCGGCCTGATACTGGGCATGATGACCCGTACCACGCTGGGCCACACGGGCCGGCCGCTGGTGGCGGGCCGTGCCGAAACCCTGATCTTTGTGCTGATACAGGCCAGTGCCTTCCTGCGCGTGGCCACAGCGCTGGGCTGGGAAACCGAACAGGGGCTGGTGATGCTGCTGGTCGCCTCCTGCTGGACGCTGGGCTTTGCCAGTTACGTGGTAGTGTATCTGCCATATCTGACGGCGCCGCGTCTTGATGGAAAACCAGGTTAATACGGGAGGTTTTTGATCTGCGTCATAGATTCTATCGACGACGACGGGCATAGTGCCATCCGAGGAGGAAAGTATCATGGAAGAACGTGGTTGGAAGCCGGACATGGCTTTGGGCATCCCTCTGTTCGATGAGGCGCATCAGGCGCTGGCCGAGCAGATCGATGCACTGATGGATGCGTCCGATGGCGATTTTCTGGAAGGTCTGCGGCAGCTGATCGAATGTCTGGAAGAAGATTTCCGGCACGAAGAAGAGCTGATGGAGACGATTAACTACCCGGCCATCCGCCAGCATCGTGAACAGCATGCGCGCGTTCTGGCCAGCTTGCACCAGCTCGACGAGACAGATATTGCAGCCGGCAAGGAAGCCGTCAAACTGGTGCTGCCATGGTTCCACGCCCATCTGGCCACGGCCGATACGGCGCTGGCACGGGCGCTGCAAGCCGGTGCGGTCTGAGGCGTACCATCACTTCGTTGTAAATAGTCACAATGCGGCTTGAATGAGCCGTTTTCATGATGCGGTCATAAATGCTGCATAGACTTCCGGGTTTTACATCACCCACCCGGAAAGTCTCATGAAGAACTCGCAGCAAACATTGATCCGCAGCGCCATGTCGGCCCAGGTACTGGCCGCAATGGCACTGATGTGCGGCTCTGCCCAGGCGCAGACCCAGTCGCCTTCCACGGATGAATTGCAGGTGTCGAATACGGCGCTGGACGCAGAAGCCATCAAGAGCCGCGTGGTGATTACCGGCTCCAACGTGGCCAACCGCGCGCCCGTGCAATCGGCCCTGAATGCGACCCAGCCGCAGTCCATCATTACCGCGACCTTCATCGAGCAGACCGTTACCCCGCTGGCCGATTTTAACGCCGTGGCGCGTATCGCCCCTAGCGTCAGCGCCGGCATATCCGCCAATGGCTCAGGGCTGGGCGAATCCAAGGTGGCACTGCGCGGCTTCCAGGACGGCGAGTACAACGTCACCTACGACGGCATTCCGTTTGGCGACACCAACAATCCTACCCACCATTCCACGTCCTACTTCCCGGCCCGTATCATCGGCGGCATGGTGATCGAGCGCGGCCCGGGCAATGCCAGCAATCTGGGTCAGGCCACCTTTGGCGGCTCGATCAATCTGTTCTCCAAGGAGCTGTCGAACGACTTCCGCTTCACCCCCTATCTGACCTACGGTACGTGGAATACCAAGATCCGCGGTGCGGAAATCGATAGCGGCGTGCTGGAGCGCTTTGGCGACACCCGTCTGATGTTCAATGCATCGCGGCTGGAATCGGATGGCTACCAGACCTTTAGCGCCGACAAGGAAGACAACTACCAGTTCAAGCTGCAGATGCCGCTGGGTAAAGAAACCACGCTGACCCTGTTCTCTACCTATAACACCATACACAGCAACGTACCGGACAAGGCTGGCGTGACGCTGGCGCAGGTGGCGCTGTACGGCAAAAACTATTCGCTCAACGACGACAAGACCAGCCAGAACTACTGGGGCTACAACTACAACGACAAGCGCACCGATTTCGAATACGTGCGCCTGCAGAGCAAACTGGGTGCCTGGGCGCTGGACAACACGCTGTACACCTACGCCTACAATAACAACACCATGTCGGGACAGGATGCCAGCGGCGCCACGGCCAACGGCACCAAGGCCGGTCCGGCCGGCAACAAGAACGTGCCCGGCTATAACAAGCTGAATGCCTACCGCGTCAACGGCGACATCATCAAACTCAGCAACCGTCTCGATGCCGGTTTGCTGCGTGCTGGCCTGTGGCTGGAAACCTCCGATACCAACCGCCACACCTACGATCTGGACTGGACGCTGAACCTGCCGAATCCGAAAGAAGCCACGGCGCCGAAGAACGTCAGCTATGAGCAGCAATCGAGCTGGAACCAGTATCAGCCCTTCGTGGAATTCGAGTGGGCTGTTGCGCCGCAGTGGACGGTGACGCCGGGCCTGAAATATGTGCACTTCCAGCGCAAGCTGGACGCCAGCGTGAACCAGGGCACCCGCCTGCCGACCACGGCCGAGCAGACCTATACCACCACCTTGCCTTTCCTGACCGCGAACTATGCCATCAGCAGTGACTGGTCTGGCTACGCCCAGATTGCGCGGGGCTTCCTGGTGCCCGACCTGTCCATGTTCTATGTGAACAATCCGACGCTGAATACGCCCAAGCCGCAGACTTCCACCAATTATCAGCTCGGTACGGTGCATCAGACGGGCAACCTGACGCTCGATGCGGATCTGTACTACATCGACTTCAACAACAAGATCGCCACCAGCGGTTCGGGTAACGACCAGATCTATTACAACCAGGGCGGCGTGGTTTACAAGGGCATCGAAGGCGCGATCACCTACTATCTGGGCAGCGGCTTCTCGCTGCATGCCAACGGTTCGCTGAACAAGGCCGAGGCCAAGGATACCGGACTGCAGGTGGCCAAAGTGCCCAAGTCGACTGCCGCGCTGGGCTTGCTGTACAAGCAGGGCGGCCTGTACGGCTCGCTGATCGCCAAGACCAACGGCAGCCAGTATGCCAAGGATGGCGAACCGGCGGCCTACCAGATCGGCGCCTATACCGTGACGGATTTCACGCTGGGCTACCGCTGGCGCGTGGGCGGGCCTTTCGTCAAGGCCGTCAAGCTGCAGGCCGGCGTCAACAACCTGTTCAACAAGCAGGATGTGACTTCGATTTCCGCCAACAGCAAGGGCGCTGCATTCGACCAGTACACCTTTGTACCGGAACGCAGCTGGACTGTTTCGCTTAACGCCGACTTTTAAGGAGTTGTAATGCTGGGACGAATTCTGAGTACGGCGCTGGCCGCCGCAACGCTGCTGCACGGCGCCGGCGCGCTGGCAGCGGTCAAGCCGGGCAAGCGGGCAGCAGCTGATCCCGTGGTGTTTTCCTTCGCCACGGTAGGCGATTCGCGTACCGACGCGGCAGTGGCGACGAATGCGCAGGATAAACTCTACCTGCAGAACTCGCGGGCACTGGCGCGCATCGTGCGCGAAATCGGTGCACAGCATCCGCAGGCGCTGTTCTTCAACGGCGACATGATCATGGGCTACACCAGTGATCCGGTCGAGATCGCGCGTCAGTACGCCTATTGGCGCGGCATGATGGCCGGTCTGATGGAAACCGGTACCTATGTGGTGCCGGTACCCGGCAATCACGAAATGCAGGCCAAGGGCAAGGATGCCAAGGGCCATACCACCAAGATAGCCATGGCCGATAACGAAACCCAGTGGCGCGCCAGCATGAGCGACTTGATACTCGATACGGCGCGCTGGCAGTCCGTTACGGGCAAGCCGGCGCAGGCTTTCGACGTGGAGAATGCGCCCCAGGCCGGCAGTGCCGACGGCAACCTCACCAGCCAGAAGCAGCTCAGCTATTCCTTCGATGCCGGCGACAACCACTTCGCCGTCATTAATACCGATCCGATCGGCAACGATGGCCACGCTCCCGTGCACTGGCTGGCGCAGGATTTCGAGCGTGCCCGCGCGCGCGGCATGCGCCACTTCTTTGTGTTCGGCCACAAGCCTGCTTACACCTACCGCTTCCGTGCCGGCGTGGAAAACGACGGCATGGATATCTTCCCCGGCCATGCCGAGGCGTTCTGGCAGGTGATGGAACAGTATGGCGCTGCCTATTTCTGCGGCCACCAGCACATCTACAATGCACAGCAGCCCACGCTGGCCAGCGGCGGCAAAGCCTGGCAGGTGATGGTGGGCTCGGGCGGCTCGCCGTTCAGCGCCAAGGAGGGTGATGGCCATGGTCCGACCGACCGCATGTATGCCTGGGCGCTGGTGCAAGTGCATGCCAGCGGCAAGGTCGAGGTGACGATACGCGGCTTCGATGCCGACTACGGGCCTAGCCGGACTTTGCGGACGCTGCAATACTAGACTGGGCAAATATATTTGCTCAATGGTATTCTTGAGCCTTCATTCATGAGGGCTTTATGTCATTAATAACAAAAAAACTGGTCCAGGCGCTCGCGCTGGGCTGCGCCGCCATGGCCACCGCGCAAGCGGAAGACATCATCAGGATCGGCCATGTGGCGGCGACTTCGGGCGGCATCGCCCATCTGGGCAAGGATAACGAAAACGGCGCGCGCATGACCGTGGACGAGCTCAATGCCAAGGGCGTGGTCATCGGCGGCAAGAAATACCGCATCGTGCTGCAGGCCGAGGACGATGCGGCCGATCCCAAGCAGGGCACCACGGTGGCGCAGAAACTGGTCGATGCCAAAGTGCAGGGCGTGATCGGCCATGAAACGTCGGGCACCACCATTCCTGCCTCGCGCATCTATCACGATGCCGGCATTCCGCAGATTTCGCCCTCGGCCAGCGCCATCCAATACACGCGCCAGCGCTACAACACCACCTTCCGCAACGTGGCCAATGACGAGCAGCTGGGCGCCGCGCTGGCGCGCTATGCCATGCAGACCATGAAGGCCCAGCGCATCGCCGTGATCGACGACCGCACGGCCTACGGCAAGGGGCTGGCCGATGAATTCATCAAGAACGTCAAGCGGCAGGGCGCAGCGACCGGCAGCAGCATTGTCAACACCCAGTTCACTACCGACAAGGCCACCGACTTCAACGCCATACTGACGGCGGTAAAAGCCAGCAAGCCCGACCTGATTTTCTTCGGCGGCATGGATGCCGTGTCCGGCCCCATGCTACGCCAGATGAAGCAGCTCGGCATGCCGCTGCGCTTCATGGGCGGCGACGGCATGTGTTCGGATGGCGTGCCCCGTCTGGCGGGCGAAGCACTGGCTGACGACCAGGTGATTTGCGCCGAGGCGGGCGGGGTCGAACCATCGCAGGAAAAAGGCATGGCCGATTTCCGCCTGGCCTACCGCAAGAAGTTCGGCATCGACGTGCAGACTTATGCGCCGTATGCCTACGATGCGCTGATGACGATGGTGGAAGCCATGCAGAAGGCCGGTTCGCCTGATCCGGCCAAGTATTTGCCAGTGCTGGCCAAGAGCACCCACAAGGGCGTGACGGGGAATATCACCTTCGATGCCCGCGGCGATGTGCAGGATGGCGTGCTGACCATCTTCACCTTCCGTGGCGGCAAGCGCGTCAAGCTGGCGGTGGTCAAGTAAGCTGCCTGCAGGCCCGGGCCTGCGCTGCATGAGAAAAGCCGCTTGCGATGAAGATCGCAAGCGGCTTTTTTGCTGGACGCCGGATTAACCCTGGGGTGGCGGACCACCGTAGCCGGGACCACCGGGGCCGCCGGGCCCCCCTTGCGGCGGACCCATACGGGGTTCGCGCGGCTCGCTACCTTCCTTGTTGGGACCGCCGAAGCGGTAGGACAGGCCCAGATAGAACACGCGGCCGTCGAAGCGGCGGGTATTGGTTTCGCGCAGGGTGTCGCTGTCCACTACGGTCTGCATCTTGTTGGTGTTGAACAGATCGGTCACCGTGGCCAGCATGCTCAGGCGCGGTGTCAGCATCTGCCGCACGCTCAGATTGAAAGTCTGGTTGGGTGAACGGTAGCCCTGGCCCGACAGCATCTTGCCCTGCATCTGCAGCGCCATCTGGATCTGGGTGGCGGCGCTGTAGGCATAGTTGAGGCGCACGCGGCCACTGAGCGAATTGGCTGTGCGGGTAGTCAGCAGGCCCTGATCGTTGAGTGAGGTCTGCTGCATGCGCATCAGGTTGCCGCTGGTGTTGAGCGTCAGTTCCGGTGTCAGCTTGCCGCTCATGGTGAATTCCAGCCCGCTGGAGTGGCTGCCTTCGCCATTGCGGCGCGTCGTCAGCAGCACATTGTTGGCCAGCAGCGTGCGGTAATCGACGATGGCGTCAGTGTCGCGCCGGTAGTAGCCACGCAGATTGGTTTCCAGCCCCATCAGCTTGGTTTCATAGCCCAGCTCGAAGGAGTCCGTCTTGGTCGGCTTCAGCTGCGGATTGCCGGAGCTGACGTTGAATTCATCGCGGTACACCACATACGGATTCAGGTCGCTGCCAGTGGGGCGGCGGATCCGGCGCGCATAGGCGAAACGCAGGGTGGAGGCTTCGCTCAGCTTGTAGGTAGCGAACAGGCTGGGCATGAAGTTCAGGTAGTTATTGCTGGCCTCGACATTGCTGGTGTATTGGTGGATGTCGAGCGCCGTGTGTTCGCTGCGCAGGCCGGCCAGCACGCCCCAGTCGTCGTTCAGGCGCAGCTGGTAGGAACCGTACAGCGCCACCACGGTTTCTTCCAGCTGGTAGTGATTGCTGCGCGCCGGATTGAGCGTCACCACCGAAGTGTAGGGGTTGATGTCGGTGTATGCGGTTTCGGCGTCGTTGGTGTTGGTGGCGAACTTGTAGCCGGCCTTGGCGCTGCCGCCCCACAGCGGACGTTCATAATCGCCGGTGAAATCGACAATGCGTATGCTGCTGTTGTTGTGCTGGGTTGCGCGCGTGTCCGGCAGGTTGCCGCTGGCATAGCTGTTGGCGTAGTGGTTGTCGCTTTCGTTTTCCGAGGCCGAGACGCGCAAGTCTATCTTCAGCGTTTCGTTGGGCAGCTCGCCCTTGTGATCGTAGCGCGTGCCCCAGCCGAAGTTGCGCGCATCGCCCTGGCGCTGGGTGGTGCGCACATAGTCGGTGAGCGGCTGCAGCGCCGTGGCGCCGTTGATATAGTGATCAGTAGCGTGCTGGTCGTTGGTGCGGGCGTTGTAATTGGCGCTGGCGGTGTAGGTGTCGGTGGCGCTGGCGTTGTAGTTGACGCTGGTGTTGGCGCCCGCCATGTCGTTCAGGCCTACACCGGTAGAACGCTGGCTGCTGTGCACCCAGTTGCCGCTGTTGTCGAGGCTGTCGCGCTCGTCGTCGCCGGTGGAGTTGCGGCCGTCGTGGCGCACATGCACGCCGCCTTGCACGCCCCAGGCACCCTCGTTGTAGCTGCCGGAGAAGGCGCTGTTGTAGCGCCCGTTCACGCCGGCGTTGGCGTTGAGGTTGGCGTAGCCGCCCGGCTTGCGGTTACGCCGCATCACCAGGTTCAGAATGGGGCCGCCGCCGGCTTCGTTGCCGAACTGGGCGCCCGGATTGTTGATTACTTCCACCGATTCGATATCGTCGGCCTGCATGGCGTTCAGGGTGGCGCCGCGGTTCTCGCCCTGCAGCATGGCGGACGGTTTGCCGTCGACCAGTATCTGCACATTGGTGCTGCCGCGCAGGGTGACCGTGCCATCGGGATCGACGTTGACGGAAGGGACGTTGTTGAGCGCATCGGCGGCGGTGCCGTTGGTGCTGCTGATATCGGACTTTACATCGTAGACCTGGCGGTCGATCCGGTTGGTGGGGCGCTCGCCGGCCACTTCGACGGTGGGGGTAACGGCGGTGCTGGCGGCAGGTTTGCCGGAACTGGGTTTGGCGGCAGGCGGATTGGCCGGCATGCTGCCGGTTTGCGCCAGTACAGCCAGTGGACTGGCCAGACAGGCGCTGAGTAGGATTTTTTGCATGAGGCGAGAGCAGAAGCTGGAGCTAGGTTGCAGCGGCGGTAAGGCGTGCTGAAAGTCTGGCAATTCTAACGCCATGCAAACAGGAATAATTGTTATTTACAATACTTTACTTGCGCAACACTGGCTTAATCTTCCTCGGGCGGCGAGGTCAGGTAGTCGGCAATCTTGAGGGCGCAATCGGCCGGCATGGAGAGGAAATAGGCGTCGTTGCGGTAGCGCCCCTGGCTGCCGATGTGGGCGCTGTGCAGCACGGTCAGCGCCACATGGTTGACAAGCGTGCAATCAGGGAAGCTGAAATGCAGCACATAGTTTTCCCCCACAGGCATGGCATGCTCGCTGAGAAACGAGACGCCATGGCGCGAGATGTCAATGATTTGCGTAACAGCATTGTGCTGCCCATCCATGTCGGATAGATGGGCATCCACTTGCAGCAGGCGCTTGACGTGTTCTCGTCGGGGGTCCATAGGCCGGGACTAGGGTTAAAAACCACAGTATGCCAGAAGCCGGACGTGCCGACGAGAAACTGCGCAATGCTCAGGCGAGTGCGGGCACTTCCGTCAGGGGCATGCCGGCGGCCAGCTGTTCCAGCGCCTCGCGTGACTGCACCACGAAACCGCGCTGGCCCAGCGAGATCCAGCCGTTACGCTTGAGCAGGCTCAGGGTGCGGCTGACGGTGGCCGGCGTCAGGCCCAGATAGTCGCTGATTTCCTGGCGCGACATCGGCAGCGCGGCGTGGTTCTCGTCGGCCGGATCGGCTGGCGCCTTGCCGGCCCGCTGTAGCAGGAATAGCACGATGCGCTGGCAGGCGCCGGCACTGCGCAGGGTGGCGGCCGCGATCTGCTGGCGTTCGATTTCACGGCTCAGCATGGCGCTGAACAGGTCGCAGCTGTATGGCTCGCGGTCCATCAGCTCGGCCAGCTGGCGGTAGGGCACCAGATCGAGTTCGCAATCAGTCAGGGCCAGTGCCGAAGCGTGGCGCTCCGGTTCGCCGATGGTATCGACCCCCAGCCAGTCGCCGGGCTGGACGAAATCGATGATGCGTTCCACCCCGTCGGGACATTGCTGATACAGCTTGATATGGCCGCTACGCACGTAGTACAGCTCGCCATTTGCCGCGTCATGCATCTGGAACAGATGCTCGCCGCGCGCAAGGGTCAGCGGACTACCCAGCTTGCATTGGGCGAGTTCGAGGTCCATCATGCTGCCGCCAGCATAGGTTGTTCCTGCTGCAGCTGCTGCAGCTGCGGCGGCGGCTCATGGCCAAACGCCATGGTGCGCAGGGCGCTCATGTCGAGCAGTTTGACATCGCGCCGGCACAGTTCGAACAGGGCACGCTGTTTGAATTGCAGCAACAGGCGGCTGACGCATTCGGCCGTCACCCCCAGATAGCTGGCGATATCGCAGCGCGACATCGGCAGGCGGAATTCTTCCGGCTGGTAGCCATAGGTGGCCTGGCGTTCGGACAAGGTCAGCAGCAGATCAGCCATGCGCTGTTCCGCTTGGGTATTGCGCAGCATCAGGGCAGCGCGCTGCTCACGGCGCATTTCGCGTGCCAGCAGGGCGTGCAGGTGGGCCCGCATGACGGGACGGCGGCGGCCTTCGAAGGCATGGCGGTTCCAGCTGATGCTGCACACCACGCTGTCCTCCAGTGCCACCACGCTGTTGGAATATTCGAGCTGGTCGAGCGCATCGAGACCAATGAAATCGGGCGCCAGTGCAAAGCCGATCACATGGGCGTCGGCATCGGCGTCGGGTGCCGACGGACCGCGCACGACTTTAAAGCTGCCCGAGCGGATGTGATAAATCTGATCACCCACTGCCGAGCCTGCCTCGTACAGGCTGGTGTGCCGTTCAATGCGGATACGGTGGCTGGTGGTCTGGCTGCCGGCTGCTGCGCCGACACACTGGGTACGCTGGCTGCAGACGCTGCAGTTGTTCTGTTCGATGGAGTTTGCCATGGCGTTTTCTTTTACTATTGGTACGATGAAGAGATGGTATTGAAGCAGGTCATTCATTTCCTTGATGCAGATCAAAAATGAAAAGATTTGCTGCGGTTGATCTACATCAATTATTTTTTTGTTGGAAATCGGTACTCTTCGTCCACTGTTATTGAGTACCAAAAAGGATTTCCATGATTAGCCTGGCGCACGCGCGGGCGACTGTTGCAAAAGCCGAGAACGAACTGTGTGAAGTTTTCTCCGGAGCGACGCTCGATGCACTCCCTGAACAGATAGCCCTGCTGGGCCGTGGCGGCGTGATGCTGGATGCGAATGCGGCCTGGCGCAATGCCGTGCATGCAGGACGCCATCCGGCCGAGCATGTCCACCGTGCCGGTGTGGAAGCTGTGCTGTCGGGCCAGGTCCCGGCCTACCACACTGAATATGGCAGCCCGGAAGGTGATCTCCATTACAGCGTGTCGGTGCTGCCGCTCGACGGCAAAGCCGTGCTGGCGATCCACCGCGATATCACCTCGCAGCGCAAGGCGGAAGCTGCGCTGCGGGTTGCCGCCACAGCGTTCGAAGCGGCGCAGGGCATGATGGTGAGCGATGCGCAGGGGCGCATCTTGCACGTCAATCAGGCCTTCACCCAGATTACCGGCTATAGCGCGGACGAAATCGTCGGCAAGACACCGAACATCCTCAGTTCCGGCCGCCATACGCGCGACTTCTACCAGCATATGTGGCAGCAGATTGCGCGCGAAGGCAACTGGGAAGGCGAGATCTGGAACCGCCGCAAGGATGGCGAGATCTATCCCGAACATTTAAGCATTACGGCCGTGCGCGACCAGCATGGCCAGATCAGCAACTACGTGGCGGCACTCACCGATATCACGCTGAGCAAGGCGGCCAATGATGAAATCCGCAGTCTGGCTTTCTATGATCCGCTGACCCATCTGCCGAATCGGCGCCTGCTGCTGGACCGCTTGCGCCATGTGGTGGCCAGCAGCACGCGGCATGACCGCTACGGTGCGCTGATGTTCATCGACCTGGATAACTTCAAGACGCTGAACGACACCATGGGCCCCAACGTCGGCGACCAGCTGCTGCAGCAGGTGGCCGAACGGCTGCAATGCTGTCTGCGCAAAGGCGATACGGTGGCACGGCTGGGCGGCGACGAATTCGTGGTGCTGGTGGAAGGTCTGAGCAGCAATGCGCGCGCTGCCGCCAGCGAGACGGAAGCGCTGGGCTCGAAAATTCTGTCCTCGCTGAATCGCCCCTACATGCTGGGCACGCACCGCTGCCGCAGCACGCCCAGCATAGGCGCGACCTTGTTTCACTGCGGCGAATCGCCGCTGCCTGACGATTTGCTGATGCAGGCGGACATCGCCATGTATCAGGCCAAGCAGGCCGGACGCAACGGCATGCGCTTCTTTGACCGGCAGATGCAGGAACGCATCAGTGCACGTGCGCGTCTGGAAGGCGATCTGCGGCAGGCCATAGAGCGCCAGCAGTTCGAGCTCCATTATCAGATACAGGTAGATGAAGCCGGCTTGCCGCGCGCGGCAGAAGGCCTGCTGCGCTGGCGTCGCGAAGATGGCAATCTGGTGTCGCCGGCGGAATTCATCGCACTGGCCGAAGAAACCGGCTTGATACTGCCGATCGGCCACTGGGTGCTGGAGACTGCTTGTGCCCAGCTGCAGGCCTGGCAGGCGGATGCTGAAATGGAACCGCTGATCCTGTCCGTCAATGTCAGCGCCAGCCAATTCCGCCAGCCCGACTTCTGCGACGAAGTGCTGCGGCTGGTGTCCCATTACGGTATTTTGCCTTGCCGTTTGAAGCTGGAGCTGACCGAGGGTCTGCTGCTGGAGACGGTAGAACAAACCATCGTCAGCATGCGCCGACTGCGCGATGTGGGCGTGCGTTTTTCGCTCGACGACTTCGGTACCGGCTATTCATCGCTGCAGTATCTGAAGCGCCTGCCACTCAACCAGCTCAAGATAGACCAGTCGTTTGTGCGCGATCTGGTCAGCGATGCCAGCGATCAGGCTATCGTGCAGACCATCATTGCCATGGCCGCCAGCCTGCAGCTGGACGTGATCGCCGAGGGGGTGGAATATGAAGCGCAGCGCGACAAGCTGGAAGAAATGGGCTGTCTGCGCTATCAGGGCTATTTGTTCGGCCGCGCTGTGCCGGAGCCGCAGCTGCGGGCCTGGGTACATGCTGCGCGCTCCATCTGTGCGCAGCATTGAGCGATACCGCCAAGCGGTGGCAGGCTGAAAAAAAAGCGGACACGTGATGAACGTGTCCGCTTTTTGCATTACAGGTCGTAGCGCAGTTCGGCGATGAAGGTGCGCTGAGGATACGGGTGGAAGTTCCAGTACTGGTAGTTGTTCAGATTGTCCACCCCCACGGCGGCGCTCCAGCGCTGGTCAATGCGGTAGCGTGCGCGCAGGGCGGTGGTGAAGTACTTGCTGGCACCCATATAGGCATAGCCGTTCGGATCGCTGTTGTCCAGTGTGGAGTACTGGCGGCCGCTGTAGCGCGCGGCGTAGCTGAGCGACAGCTTGTCGGTGAAGTCGTAGCTGACCACGCCGGTGGCGCGCCATTCCGGTATGCGCGGCTGCCATTTGCCTACGCTGGCGGGGAATTTGTCGTTGCTGACGATGCGCGAGTCGGTCCACGTCACGCTGCCGTTCAGGTTCAGGCCCTGGCGCCAGACGTTATCCTGGGTGTAGGACAGCTCCAGACCTTTGGTGTGGATGCGGTCCACATTCTGGATGGTACTGACGGCGGAACCGGCCAGCACATTGACCTGCGAGTACAGCGAGTCGCGCGTGCGTTCGCCGAACGCGGTCAGGCGCAGCCAGCCATCTTCCAGTTTGCGGTCGGCCGTCAGCTCGCCGGTGTATGATTTTTCCGCTTTCAGATCGGGATCGTTGTTGACCAGCTGGCCCGCGGCGTTGACGCCGCCCTGATACAGTTCCGACACGGTAGGCATGCGTACGGCACGGCCCAGCGAAGCCTTGATGACCCAGTCCTGCGTGGCCTGATAGGCCAGCGCGAATTTAGG
>Ga0187842_1000053_pt1 | contig 58303 bp, 54 predicted proteins | sample SpaLakP09_SKY_41_FD_134514 | JGI IMG/M metagenome (GOLD analysis project Ga0187842, IMG submission 134514) | Oligotrophic lake water microbial communities from Sparkling Lake, Wisconsin, USA - SP09_SKY_41 | ecosystem: Environmental > Aquatic > Freshwater > Lake | place: USA: Sparkling Lake... | reverse complement strand
GCTCGCCGCCCATCTGCAGCAGCGCCCCGACCCGGCCGGTCTGAGCGCGGACGCGGCACAGGCCGAGCGGCGGCTGCAGGCCATGCTGCGCGGTGAAACACTCGACGGCGCCATCGATGGCGCGATCAACGGCACGCAGCTGGCCCCCGTCTGGCTCTGGCTGGAGCCCTGGACCGATGCGCCCGCCGCCGCCGCCCGCAATCAGCCCGACGACGGCGCCGCCCACGACGCGGCCAAGCCCCGGCCCGGCAACAGCACCCGCCGCCGCACGCGCACCCAGGCCCAGCCGCAGGGCCGCGCGCCGCTGCTGCTGCCGTCCAAGGTCGAGTCCATCCTGACCTGGAGCGAGCATGTGCCGCTAGACCGCGGCACCGACGACGAGGACGACGGCCAGGCCCAGGCCGCCGCCGACGGACATGGACAGGCTGACCTTGAGCCGCGATGGCAAGGCCTCGGCCTCGCGCATCAAGTTCGACCTCGACCTGCCCAGCGCCAGCGCCGACGACCGGCCGTTGGGCCCCGGCGAGGCCCTGCCCGAGTGGGACTGGAAACAGCAACGCCTGTTGGCCGATCACTGCTCCGTGCAGACCCTGGTGGCCCGCCCGCCCCAGGGCTTTGTGCCGGCACCGACCCTGCGCGCCACCGCCCGCCGCGTGCGCCGCGGCCTGGAGCTGCTGCGTGCCGCGCCGCACTGGCAACGCGGCTGCAGCGATGGCGAGGCCATCGATCTGGACGCCTGGGTGCGCCATGCCACCTCGGCCGGCGCCGGCCCGCAGTGGGGCGACCCGGCCGTCTATGCCCGTCGCCAGCGCGGCGAGCGCAGCCTGGCCACCCTGCTGCTGGCCGATCTCTCGCTGTCCACCGACGCCCATATCAGCAACGAGGCCCGCGTCATCGACGTGATACGCGACAGCCTCTATGTCTTCGGCGAGGCGCTGCAAGGTCTGGGCGATGCCTATGCGATGCTGGGCTTCAGCTCGGTGCGCCGCAACCATGTGCGCATCCAGCACCTGAAGGGCTTCGACGAGGCCTGGAGCACCCGGGTCCAGGCCCGCGTGGGCGCCATCAAGCCCGGCTACTACACGCGCATGGGCGCGGCCATACGCCTGGCCACGCGCCGCCTGGCCGAGCGCCCCGAGCGCCAGCGCCTGCTGCTGATACTGACCGACGGCAAACCCAATGACCTGGACGTCTACGAGGGCCGCTGGGGCATCGAGGACACCCGCCATGCCGTGCAGCAGGCCCGCGAGGCCGGTCTACTGCCCTTCTGCCTGAGCATCGACGAAGAGGCCCACGACTACCTGCCCCATCTGTTCGGCCAACAGGGCTGGGCCCATGTGCGCCAGCCGTCCGAGCTGCCGCTGCGGCTGGCGGCGGCCTATGCCCGGTTGACGCGCAAGGCTTGACTTCCGGCAAGCCCGCCGTTTGACGTCGGTCAAGCCGGACCACCGGCCGCGGTGACCACAATGCGCTGCCTTGTGGAGACCTGCCATGGACATGCGTGCCTTCGATCTGCCGCGCTATCTTTCGAACCTGCCCCTCTTTTCCGATCTGAGCCCGCCCGAGCTGCTGCGCCTGGCCGGCGGCTGCCAGCTGCGTCGCCATCTGCGCGGCGAGTCGATCTTCCATGTCGGCCAGCCCTGCGAGGAGTTCCATGTCACGGTGACCGGCCAGGTCAAGCTGTTCGCCCTCTCGCCCGCGGGCCAGGAGAAGGTGATCGAGCTGGTCGGCCCCGGCCACAGCTTTGCCGAGGCGCTGATGTTCACCGGCAAGCCCTACATCATCAACGCCCAGGCACTGACCGACTCGCTGTTGCTCAGCGTGGCCAAGGCTGCGGTGATCAAGGAGATCGAACAGGACTCGCGCTTTGCCCTGCGCATGCTGGCCGGCATCTCGCGCCGCCTGCACGGACTGGTGCATGACGTCGAGGCGTATGCGCTGCACAGCGGCGTGCAGCGCGTGATCGGCTATCTGCTGCGCGATCACGAAGCGGAGGACTGTGTCAGCGGCGACGTCATCACCGTCTCGCTGCCGGTCAGCAAGGCCACGGTGGCCTCGCGGCTGAGCCTGACGCCGGAGTACTTCTCGCGCGTGCTGCACGAGCTGGAGTCGGCCCGGCTGATCGAGGTGGACAGGCGCGATATCCACATCCTCGACGCCCGCCGCCTGGCCTGCTATCCGGCCGCTCCGGCCTGAGGGCTGGAGCGACGGTCCGCAAACCGCTTCAGTCGGGGTGGACTGCGTCTACCGGCTGCCACCGCCGGATGTCGAACAGGACCAAGCCGTCATCGCGGTCCAGGCCCAGCAGCCAGTGCCCGTCGCGCTGCAGCAGCCTGGCACTGCCGATGTCCGCCGGCCCCAGGCTGGCGATGCGGCGCCGCACATCGAGATGCAGCACCACCAGTTGCCCGCCCTGCTCGGCCAGCAGCCAGGGCATGCGCGGATCGAAGAAAATGGCGCCGATGGGCGCATCCAGCGGCATGCGCCGTGGCGTCAGATAGCCCGGGCTGGCAATGCCCTCGCCCATGCGGTAGTCGTGCACCAGGCCCTCGTAGACCGGTGCGGCCGCGGGGTCGTAGGCAATCTCCCAGAGTTCGGCCAGACCACGCAGCACGACGATGAAGCTGCGCCGCGCGCTGGCGTCACGCAGGGCCTGCACGGTGCCGCGGCGGCCGCGCGCATCGGCCACCGGCCAGCGGCGCAGTTCGGCACCATCGGCTCCGTTCAAGACCAGCTGCTGACCCTGGGTGCAAAGGCGCAGACCCTCGGCATTGCTGACGCGGACCTGTGCGCGGGCCAGCGCCGGGGCCGCCAGGAACAGGGCCAGCGCCAGACGCCTATTCACCCACTCACTGCTTCAGTATCCAGCCCACCGAGGCCTGCAGATCGGCGTCGCTGATCTTGTCGCCACCGCTGGGCGGCATCGGGATCGGGCCGAACACGCCCTTGCCGCCGCTGCGCACCTTGGCCACCAGCGTCGCCGTGACCTCCTGGCCCTTGTACTTGGCCGCAATGTCCTTGAACGCAGGCCCTACCAGCTTCTTGTCCTTGGTGTGGCAGGCCATGCAGCCACCCTTGGTGAGCAGGGCCTCGTCGGCACGGGCGGCTGGGGCGGCGGCCAGCAGGGCAGCCGCAACGGCGCACAGGAGTTTGCTTGTCGTCATCGCGCAGTCCTTCTCAGTACACGTCGTGTTGGGTGTTGTAGACGTTGAACTTGCCGGTGGGGGTGATCAGGCGCGGATGCTTGATCACGGCCTTGAGCTTGAGCGTCTTGTCGTCCACCACGACGATGGCGCTTTCCTTGTTCTTGGCCGACCAGACCGAGAACCAGACCTCGTCACCCGCCTTGTTGTACTCGGGCTGCACGACGCGCTTGGCACCGTCGTCCTTCAGGCCGGCCCATTCGGCGATCGGCAGCACCTTGAAGCCCTTGTCCAGCGCATTGATGTCGAACACCGCCACCGACTGCGAGATCGCGGCATCCGGGTTCAGCGGCGTGTCCGAGTACAGGTGCCTGGACTTCGGATGGGTCTTGATGAACAGCGCGCCGCCGCCCTGGCCCTTGATCTGCGCCACTTCGGTGAACGCATACTGCTTGTGCTTGATCGGGTCGGTGGCGATCAGCGAGATCGCCTCATCGCCGAGGTGGCCGGTGCTCCAGACCGGGCCGAACTTCGGGTGAATGAAGTTGGCGCCGCGGCCCGGGTGCGGGATCTTGCTGACCTCGACCAGCTTGACCAGCCTGTCTTCCTTGGCATCGACCACGGCAATCTTGTTGCTCTGGTTGGCCGCCACCATGAAGTAGCGCTTGGTGCTGTCCCAGCCACCGTCATGCAGGAAGCGGGCGGTGCCAATGCTGGTGATCTTCAGCGCGTCGAGATTGGTGTAGTCCACCATCAGCGTCTGGCCCGTCTCCTTGACGTTGACCACGAACTCGGGCCTGAAGTGGCTGGCGACGATGCTGGCCACGCGCGGCTCGGGGTGATACTCCTGCTTGTCCACGGTGTTGCCGCGGGTGGAGACGATCTTCAGCGGCTCCAGCGTGTCGCCCTTCATGATCACGAACTGCGGCGGCCAGTAGGCGCCGGCGATGACCAGCTTGTCCTCGAAGCCCTTGTACTTGCTGGCATCCACAGAGCGCGCCTCCAGGCCCATGCGGATCTCGGCCACGTTGTCGGGCTTCTCCATCCACAGGTCGATCATATTGATCTTGGCGTCGCGGCCGATCACGAACAGGTAGCGCCCCGAGGCCGAGGTGCGCGAGATGTGCACCGCATAGCCAGTCTTGACGATGTTGATGATCTGCTTGGTGTCGCCGTCGATCAGGGCCACCTCGCCGGTGTCGCGCAAGGTGGTCGAGAAGATGTTCTCGATGTTGTACTGGTTCATCTTCTTCTTCGGCCGCTGATCCGGCGGCACGATCACCTTCCAGGTCGCCTTCATGTCGGCCATGCCGAACTCGGGCGGCACCGGCGCGTCATGCTGGATATAGCGCGCCATGATGTCCACCTCCTTCTCGGTCATCTCGCCCGAGGTCTGCCAGTTGGGCATGCCGGCCGGCGAGCCGTAGGCGATGAAGACCTTCAGATAGTCGGTGCCCTTGCCCAGCGTGATGTCGGGCGTCAGCGGCTTGCCGGTGGCGCCCTTGCGCAGCACGCCGTGGCAGCCGGCGCAGCGCTCGAAATAGATCTTGCGCGCCACATCGAACTCGGCCTGCGTCATCGCCGGTGCCTTGGGGTTGGTGCTCTGCACCATCGGCACCTCGCTCAAGGCGGACGGCGCGGCGTGGTACTTCACATCGCCGGGGCTGACGTCCTTCTTCTCCTGCGCCTGGGCCGGCAGTACGGCAAAGGCCGCGGCGAGCATCAGCAGCTTGGCGGTGGGCAGCTTCTTCATGGTGACTCCTGAGGGGGTTTGGTATCCAACTTGTGAGGGCATCGTCCCGCGCAGGTCGCGCTGCGTCCTTGAACTGGTTCAAGTCCTGCGTGCTTGCTGCTTGCTTGTTGCGCGCCCGCACAGGCAAACCCGAACTGGGTCAAGGCGGGGCAAGACCTTTGTCTGCATGCTGGCGCCAACACTGGTCAACGGACATCACCATGAGATACCCGAAGTACACCCACAGCCTGCTGGCCCTGGCCGCACTCGGCTGCCTCGGCACGGCAAGGGCCGAAACTGAGCAACTGCCCATCGTGCTGGTCTCGGCCACGCGCCATGCGATGGCGCTGGTCGACGCGCCGGCCGCGGTGAGCGTGATCACCGCCGAGCAGATTGCCCAGCGGGGTGCCGACAACGTGCTGGAGGCGGTGCGCGGCGAGACCGGCATCAGCGTCTTCGGCCGCACCATCAGCGGCCGCAAGACAGTGAGCCTGCGCGGCATGGATGCGCGCCACACCCTGTTCCTGGTCAATGGCAAGCGCATCGGCGCCAGCGACGGCGTGATCGGCCACTCCGACTTCCAGCTCGACTGGGTGGCAGTTGAGGAGATCGAACGCATCGAGATCGTGCGCGGCCCGTTGTCGGTGCTCTACGGCGCCGAGGCCATGGGCGGGGTGGTCAACATCATCACGCGCCAGCCCGGCGAACGGTGGCAGGGCAGCGCAAGGCTGGAAGGCTCATGGGCCGACGGCGGCCGCGGCGGCGACGGCCACCGCGCCTCGGCCCGCCTGACCGGTCCGCTGGCCACGGGCCTGGCGGCCTCGCTGACCCTGGCCGACAGCCGGCGCGATGCAGTGTCATCGAGCCTGGACCCACGCATCTCCGACATCGAGGGCCGGCACAAACAGGACGTCGGCGTGGCGCTGCAATGGACACTCAGCCCCGGCCAGCAGCTGGAGCTGGAAGGCCGCAGCGGCCGCGAGGAGCGCGATGCGTTGGCCGTCGAGCGCAGCGGCAAGAAGCGCGTCTATGCAAGCGACACCCTGCTGGAGCGCAGCCACGCCATGCTGGGCTGGACGGCCAATTGGGGCGCCGCCCGCGAATGGAACAGCGTGTTGCGAGCCTATGCCAGCCGCATCGCGATGAGCAATCTGCGCAGCAACGGTGTGGCCTCGCTGCGCCCCAACACGCTGAACGACCAGGTGCTGGAGGCTAACCTGAACGGCCGCCTCAACGCCGCCCATTGGCTCACCACCGGCCTGGAGCTGCGCGAGGAGAAGCTGCGCAACGAGGGCCTGGTCAGCGGCGAGGCCAGCGCCTCGCACCGCTCGGTGTTCGTGCAGGACGAGTGGACGCTGAACCCCGTGCTCACCGTCACCGCCGGCCTGCGCCGCGACCACCATGAACGCTTCGGCGGCGAATGGAGCCCGCGCCTGTACGCCGTCTGGCATTTGGCGCCGCACTGGACGCTCAAGGGCGGGGCCAGCCATGGCTACAAGCCGCCGACGCTCAAGCAGATCAGCCCCGGCTACCAGGAGGACGAAGGCCCCTACACCTACCGGTCAGACCCGACCCTGAGGCCCGAGACGAATCGCGCCGTCGAGCTGGGCCTGGGCTGGGACACGCAGGACGCCGGTGCCCAGCTGATGGTGTTCGACAACCGCGTGCGCGACCTGATCGTGCCGGTGCTGGTCAGCACTACCGGCCCGCGCAGCCTGTTCCGCTTCACCAATGTCGATCGCGCCCGCCTGCGCGGCCTCGAGGCCTCGGCCCGCTGGCGCCTCGCCGGCAGCTTCAGCCTGGCCGCCAACTACCAGTATCTGGACGCGCTGGACGGCCAAGGCGCCCGCCTCGAAAAGCGCCCCCGCCACACCCTCGGCGCCGGCCTCGACTGGGTCTCGGGCCCCTGGCGTGCCAGCCTGCGCGCCGAGCACAGCGCCGGCCAGCTACTGGCCTCCAACGTCGTTGGTCAGCCGCCCCAGCCGGTGCCCGCGTTGACGCTGCTCAATGCCAGCCTGGGCTGGAACTTCAGCCCGCGGCTGGCGCTGGATCTGGGTGTCACCAATCTCGGCAACACCGGGCTGGCGGAGCGCTCGCCGCTGTTCACCTGGGCCGAGGCACCGCGGACCTGGCGTGTGAGTTTGACGGGACGGTGGTGAGCCAGCACGGCCGTTGTAGTGCCGTATTTGCTATATCCTGAGCTGTATTCAGGCGCGAAATTGCCGTCAACACGGGCTCATCTCGCGGAGCCGCAGCCAAGATCACGCGCTCTCATTTGATAAATGCCGTATTTGCTATATATTTGAAGTGCGGAAACGCCTCAGAAACGTGGATTCTTCAATGTATTCAGGCAATATTTGGAAAAATATCTGCCTCAAAGAATAGCAAATACAGCACATGAACAGCCTCCAAGAACTTGGCCAGGAGCTTGCGCGCCTGCGCCGCGAGCGCCGGATGACCCAGCAAGAGCTGGCCACGCTGTGCGGCATGGGTCAGTCCACCCTGGCCCGATTCGAGACCGGCGGGGTGGCGGAATTCGGATCGCGCAAACTGCTGCGGCTGCTGGAAGTCCTTGGCCACGAACTGCGCTTCGTACCGGCCAATCGCAGCTTCACGCTCGACGACGCATTGGCTGAGCGCCAGGGCGGCGTCGGCACAGCAGCGGTCGCCACCAAGGCCCGGGCACCATGAGGCTGCAGGTCTTTGTGCATGACCAGCCGGTGGCCACTCTCGAGTCGCCGGACGGCTTCAAGCACGTCATGGCCTACCACCCCGAGGTGGCACCGGACGCCTTTGTGTCCTTGCTGATGCCCGTGCGCACCGAGTCGTACGGCTGGCCCGAACTCCACCCCAACTTCAGGATGAACCTCCCGGAGGGATTTCTGCTGTCCATCCTGCAAGAGCAGTTGGGGCCTCATGTGGGAGCCTCACCGTTGAACCTGCTATCGGTTGTTGGGCGCAACGCCATTGGCCGCGTGAAAGTTGCCGCCTATGGAGCGGACCCCAGGCAGCCTCCTGTTCCCTTCGAACTGGCCGGCATCTTGCGCGGCGACAACTCGGAGCAGGCCTTTGTGGAACTTGTGCGCCGGCATGCCGTGTCGGGTGTGTCCGGCGTCGTGCCCAAGTTTCTATCACCGGGCACGCTCGGCGCGCATGGCAAGGGCACGCTGGCGACCGAACGCCACATCATCAAGGGCACCACCTCGCGCCTGCCCGGCGTGGCCCTCAACGAGCACCTGTGCATGGAGGTCTCCCGGCAGGCCGGTATTCCCACTGCCCAAACCGAGGTCTCCGAAGATGGCCAGGCCCTGGTCGTGCACCGATTCGACTATGAAGCCGACGGCGTCACTCGCAAGGGCATGGAAGACCTCTGCAGCCTGCTCACGCTGCGGCCAGAGCAGAAGTACGAATCGACCTGGGAACGCGTGGTCGGGCGCATCAAGGACATCGTCACCAACCCAGCGCAACAAAACGCGGCACTGTCGCAGTTGACCGTCCTGCTGCTGCTGACCTACGCGCTGCGCAACGCCGACTGCCACACGAAGAACGTCGCCCTGCTGTACTCGTCTCGCGACCAGATCGAACTGGCGCCGGTCTACGACATGCTGACCATCACCGTCTACGACGACTACGCGAAGAACCCGCCAGGCCTGTCAGTCGACGGCCGCAGCACCTGGCTCCCGGGCAAGGCCCTGGAGCGCTTTCTGCAAACCCGCTGCAACGTGATGCCTGCCGAGACCAAGGCACGTGTCGAGCGCATCTGTGAAGCCATCGTCAAGGTCACGCCCCAAGTCATTGCCGCAACCAAGCAGCACCCAAGCTTCCATGAAACCGGCAAGCGCATGCTGCATGCCTGGAATGCCGGGATGAACTCGCTGCGGCTGCAGAAAATCTGGAGCCTGCCGTCGCTGGATGGCGTGATAGCGCAGGCGCGGTTTTCGGAGCTGCAGGCGATGCAGCCGGCCCCGCGGGAGAAGCTGGGGCGGTCACCGCTGCTGGGCAAGCGCTGAGGCTGCAGATGTGGCGGGTTGGTGTGAGCCCAGTCCACTCCTGGTGGATGATGTTGGTCAGGATGGCGAACTCCTGGCCCGCCTTGATGCCGTGCTCGCGCCAGTAGTCGGTCAGCTTGTTGCGCGTCTCCTGGCCCGTCATCCGCTGCTGTATCCATTTTTCGCTGCGGCCGTGCTGCTGCCAAGTCTGGCGGGCACGGTCCAAAGAAAGCGCCGGGTCGGCCATTTCCTGCATGCGCTCGTAGCCCACATTGGCCAGCCAGAGCTTGATCGGCTCAGCCTTGGGGCTGGGGATGCTTTGCACGATGCGCAGCAGCGTGGTGGCGTTGGCGCAATCCGTCAGACGCAGCTTGCCGTCCGGACTGGTCATTTTCAACTGTACGATTTTCTCGTACGCTTGCTCCGACCCCGCCCCTTGTGCCAGCTTGCGTTTCAGATCCGACCAGTAGCGGCGGGCATTGCTGCTGTCGGTCAGCACTTGCACCACATCAGTGACCGAGAACCACCAGGTGTCGCGACAGCAACACGACAATTTCTTGGCCTGGTAAATCGTCGCAAACTGCACCATCTGACTACGATTCTTCTCATCAAAACCCCGTTCGTAGAAGGGCAACTATTCCAACGAAAGTGCCGACAAAGTCTCCTGGCCAAACATGGTTCTCGTTGACGTCGCAGACATCTATGGAAATTCAAGGCCCAAACGGTGGGGGCCCGGTCTACGATGCCAAGGCAGCGCCCGGCGCTGCCTCGTAGGCGTAGCCTCTTCCCGTGCCAGGGTGAGCCACATGAATACCCGCTAGTTCCAAGTACTTCTTGGGAACGGTAGCAACCTGCTCCGGGGAAGGTATCGCGGCGCGGCGTCGAACGGCCAGCGTAGGTCGAGCGGCCAGTGCGGGGGAGTCAAAGAACTGCCTTCGGATTTCTCGTGCCAGAACTTCAGCGAGCAAACTTGGCACGGCATTGCCAATTTGCCGTTGGGCATCTGCCAATGATCCGACGACGGATATGTCACGAGGCAGGGTCTGAAGTCGAGCCAATTCATCAACGCTAAGACGGCGATTCGACCAGTGGAATGGCCCCGTTGCCGGGCCCGGCTGAGCCTGGATGGTCCAGGCTGGCCGATTCTTGGCGAGCTTGAGCAAGAAGTTCCAATAGCGCCGCCTCCAACCGAAAAGCGGCACTCCTCCCAACCTGTCCGTATGCCAGAGGTAGTTTTGCCCCTCGGGAACGCTGGGAAGTAGATCTGCCCACTTTCCGGTTAGTCGCAATTCGTCGCTCACGGGGGCTTTAAGGCCGCCAATGGCGTCCCAGGCAGTGATCCACGGATGAACCCCGGCTTCGTCAGGTACCTCGGCGTGAGTCGGCGTCGGAGGTACGAACTCGCGCCCATCTCGTGAGGCGATAACGAAGACCCGTGTGCGTGTCTGCGGAACTCCAAAGTCGGCAGCATTCAACGTCACAACAGCGGGACGGTACTTGGTTCGACACGAAGCGTTGATTGCCTCGACCTCTGCAAGCAGCAGTCGAAGACCTTCATCTTTCCCTTCGAACGCCAACCCTTCGACATTCTCCAGGAGAAATGCTTTGGGCTTGGCCTCCCGCAGCACACGCAGGTAACCCGCAAGCGTCGCTGCGCGCGGGTCGTCAAGTCGTCGGCTTTCACCTGACTTCCACCAACCGCTCTTCGAGAAGGGCTGGCAAGGCGGCCCGCCAATCAGCATATCCACCGCATTTGCGCGAAGGCCGCTGGCCTTAAGAATTTCCTTGGTAGAAGTCCCCATGAGATCTCGACATAGGACTGGCCACCGTCGGCTCGCCGCTAAGCTCTCGCAACACTGCTGGTTGAACTCCAGAGCGACTCGAGTCTCGAACCCGGCGGCCTCGAATCCATAGTCAAGGCCGCCCACCCCAGTGAAGAGGCTGATTGTCGAAAAAGATTGCGTCATGCGTTTGCTGTTGCGGCCGCGAGGGCCTGAATGGGGTCTGAGTACCAGTCTGCGCTGACCCGAAGGCTGCTCTGAATCCGGCCGCAGCATGTGTGATGCTGCGGCAGTGAACGAGTCAGTATGAAACGGTAGTCCCAATTCTCAGTCACAGCATGAAGGCATGCAGCGAGCACGTTGAAATCCCCGGGTTGGTAGTAGCGTGAGCATGGGTCCGACTTGGACGCGCGCGTGCGTTGGAAGTCAACGCGAGCGGTGCCATCAGCGGCAGGTTGGCGCAGCACGTTCTTACACTCGATCAGAATAGGGCGAGCACCATTGAAACGAAGTTCGATGTCCGGGCGTCCCTCTTCGTCCAGTCTTCTGCACTCCGTAACCCCTGGCAGTCCTTGAAGGAGCGATTCCAGGTGATGTTCGGCAACCCAGCCTCGGACTGCCATCTTCAGCCGTTTCGCATTCTGAATGAGGTCAAGAATTGCGCCCTCGGAGAGTCTCAACTCCGACGTCAGTGCGTGCCCCGTGCTGAGCGCAACTGAGGGCTGCTGCCTTCGGAGCAGCTGCTCTGCCAACAGTTGGCGATGACCGGCGTCAAGACCGACAGCGAGACGCTCGAACCGAATGAAGTCAAGCACCCGTTCTTGCTTCACGCCAACGAGCACCTCAACTGGCTCTTCAACTCTGCGAGAACTCTCGCGCTCCCAGGCATGCCAGCCGTTGAGCAGAACAGTGTCGACTTCTTTTCGCTTGATCTCCAGGCTGATGAACATCTTGGTGCCATCGTGCAGCACCGGGTCGGCTCCAACCATGATTCCGCGCTCTGTGTCGATGCCAACAAATACGGTCGTGACTAGTTGCGATGGGTCAAATTCGACAGGCAGCGAAGCCTTGGTGTCGCTGCCGTACTTGATCTGAAAGCGGTGTTCGTCCGCTGGTCTGTTAGCTGTCAACTTCGAGTTGGCGAAGAAGGCGTAGATGAGAACGCCGTGGCGCTCGCCGAATGCCGTTTCGAAGGACACAAGGAACGGCGCATGGGATGGTTCGCTTGCCCAAAGAATTGTGCAGCCGGAAGCCTTGAGCCCGTCGATGATGAAGTCCAAAAGCGGAGCCTTCTTGCTTCGCTGTACCGACCACTTCGAGTACTCAAAGGCTGCCATATTCCCTCTCGCTGCAAGTGGTTTTTTGCCAGCAGCACCTGGCGAGCAGTCGCACGCTTGACTTTGTGCGCCAAGCAAGGCTGCACAGTGGAGCAACTCACCCCAACGCAACAATCTGATTAATTGGTAGGCCGTGTAGGACTTGAACCTACGACCAAAGGATTATGAGTCCTCTGCTCTAACCAACTGAGCTAACGGCCCCCCGGGAACTGCGGTCCGGCTGTGCGCCGAAGGCGTGGATTGTAGGGGCAAGTGGCGGCAGCTTCGGGCCGCTACTTCTGTGACAGCGCATTCGTCACCAGACGCGAGGTGATATCGACGATCTGGATCATCCGGTCGTAGGCCATGCGGGTGGGGCCGATCACGCCGAGCGTGCCGACGATCACCCCATCCACCTCGTAGGGGGCGGAGACGATGGACAGCTCTTCGTAGGGCACGACCTGGCTCTCGCCGCCGATATAGATGCGCACACCCTCGGCGCGGCTGGAGACGTCGAGCAGGCGCATCAGCTGGGTCTTCTGCTCGAACAGGTCGAACAGGCGGCGCAGGCTGCCCATATCGTGGCTGAAGTCCTGCACGGTGAGCAGATTGCGCTCGCCGGAGATGACCATCTGCTCCTGGTTGCCCTCCATCACCTCGGTGCCGGCCTGCACGGCCGCCTGCATCAGCATCGCAATCTCGCCGCGCAGTGCATCGACCTCGTGCTTGAGCCGCTCGCGCACCGCCTCTATGGTCAGGCCGGCATAGTGAGCGTTGATGTAGTTGCTGGCCTCCAGCAGCTGGCCCTGGTTGATGTCTTGCGCGGTGAAGATGACGCGGTTCTGCACATCGCCGTCGGGTGCGACCAGTATCACCAGCACGCGGCGCTCGCCCAGGCGCAGGAACTCGATGTGATGGAACACCGAGGCCTTGCGCGGTGTCGTGACCACGCCGACGAAGCTGGACAGGTTGGACAGGATTTGCGCCGCGTTAGCGATCACGCGCTGCGGTTGGTCGGGTTGCAGATGCGGCTCCAGCGCGCCCCCGCCCATGCCGGAGCCGGCGGGCTTGGCGGTGAGCATGGTGTCGACAAACAGGCGGTAGCCACGCGCGGTCGGGATGCGCCCGGCGCTGGTATGCGGGCTGGCGATCAGGCCCAGCTCTTCCAGGTCGGCCATCACATTGCGGATGGTCGCCGGCGACAGCTCCAGGCCCGAGGCCTTGGACAATGTGCGTGAGCCCACCGGCTGGCCGTCCGCGATATAGCGTTCAACCAGGGTTTTCAGCAGTGATTTGGAGCGCTCGTCGAGCATGGTCTTCATTGTACGGAGTGTGAGGCTTTTACAGCCCGGTTTGGCCCCGGCGCTGTGGTGTAATCCCGCCCATGGCGAAGCGCTTCCGTCATGCGGCGATTGTGGGCAAGTTTCAGGCCCGGGGCATTCGCCCCGTGCTGGAGGACATCGCCCATTTTCTTGCGCATCAAGGTCTTGATGTTTCCCTGGAGCGTGAGACGGCGCTCAACACGGGCATCACCGAATTCCCAAGCCTCTCGACCGACGAGCTGGGCGCGCAATGCGATCTGGCCGTGGTGGTGGGTGGCGACGGCACGATGCTGGGCTTTGCCCGCGAGATGGCCCGCCACGGCACGCCATTGGTGGGCATCAACCAGGGGCGCCTCGGCTTCGTGACCGACATCCCCATCGATCAGTACCGCGAAACCCTGATGCCCATGTTGGCGGGAGACTTCGAGCGCGAGCACCGCTCGATGCTGGAAGGCTGCGTCTGGCGCGACGGGCACTGCATCTTCGAGGCGCTGGCGATGAATGATGTGGTGGTCAGCCGCGGCGGCACCTCGGGCATGGTCGAGCTAAAGGTCGATGTGGGCGAGGAGTTCGTCGCCAACTTCCGCGCCGACGGCCTGATCATCGGCTCGCCGACAGGCTCCACCGCCTACTCGCTGTCGGCCGGCGGGCCCATCATGCACCCCAGCATCGCCGGCTGGGTGGTGGTGCCGATTGCCTCCCACACGCTGAGCAACCGGCCCATCGTGCTGCCCGACACCGGCACGGTCAGCGTCGAGATCGTGGCCGGGCGCGATGTGAGCGTCAATTTCGACATGCAAAGCCTGGCCAGCCTGCTGCACGGCGACCGCATCACCGTGCGCCGCTCGGAGCACGAGGTGTGCTTTCTGCACCCGCGCGGCTGGAGCTATTACGCCACCCTGCGCCGCAAGCTGCGCTGGAACGAAGGGGTCAGTTGATGCCCCTGGTGCCTGAGAATATGAAGATCATTCCGGAGACTTGGATGATGCCCCCACGCTCGCTTCGCTCACTGCCCCCCGAGGGGGCGCTCATTGCCCTTCGGGCGGCCGGGCGGGCAATGCCATGCTGAGGCGCTTGTCGCTGCGCGATTTTGTGATCGTCACCGCGCTGGAGGTGGACTTCGACGGTGGCTTCTCGGTGCTCACCGGCGAGACCGGTGCCGGCAAGTCCATCCTGATCGATGCGCTGCAACTGGCCCTTGGCAGCCGCGGCGATTCAGGTGTGGTGCGTGAGGGTGCAGCCAGGGCCGAGATCAGCGCCGAATTCGATGCGCCGGCGGCCATCGCGCCGTGGCTGGAGGAAGCCGGCTTCGACGTGCAGGAGAGCCTGCTGCTCAAGCGCGTGATCGACGCACAGGGCAAGAGCCGAGCCTGGGTCAATGGTAGCGCCGCCACCGTGGCCCAGCTGCGCGAGCTGGCCGATCACCTGGTCGACATCCACGGCCAGCATGCCTGGCAAGGCCTGACCCTTGCGCCGTCGGTGCGCGCCCTGCTCGATGCCTATGCCCAGCTCGACGCCGGCGCCGTGGCCAGCGCCTGGCAGCGCTGGAAGGCCGCCAGCGAGCAGCTGGCCGAGGCCAGCAAGAGCCAGGACAAACTCGCCACCGAACGCGAACGCCTGGCCTGGCAGATTGCCGAGATCGACCGCCTGGCGCCCGGCGCCGACGAGTGGGAGGCGCTCAGTGCCGAACACCAGCGCCTGGCCCATGCGCAAAGCCTGATGGACGCCGCCCGCGTGGCGCTCAGCGCCGCCAGCGAGGCCGACACCAGCGCCGAGAGCCTGACGGGCCAGGCCATCGACGCCTTGAACTCGGTGTCGGACTACGACCCCCGCCTCGCCCCGGTGATCGAGGCGCTGGCCGGCGCCCAGTCGCAGCTGCAGGACGCCGCCCACACACTGGCCAGCTATCTGTCGGATGCCGATCTGGAGCCCGAGCGGCTGCAGGAGCTGGACGAACGGATGTCGGCCTGGATGGGCCTGGCCCGCCGCTACCGCCGCTCGCCGGCCGACCTGCCGGCGCTGCTTGCGCAGTGGCGCACCGAGCTGGCCGCGCTGGATGCCGCCAGCGATCTGGAGGGCCTGGAGCGTGCACTGAAGGCCACACTGAGCGCCTACACGGCCGAGGCCAAAAAGATCAGCCAAGCCCGCGCAAAGGCCGCGCCCAAGCTCTCGGATGCCGTATCGAGCGCGATGCAACAGCTGGGCATGGCCGGCGGCCGCTTCGAGGTGGCCCTGCTGCCTCAAGCCGAGCCGCAGAGCTTCGGCCTGGAGTCGGCCGAGTTTCTGGTCGCCGGCCATGCCGGCAGCACACCGCGGCCGCTGGGCAAGGTGGCCTCGGGCGGCGAGCTGTCGCGCATCGCGCTGGCGATTGCAGTCACCACCTGCCAGCTCCAGGGCAGGGATGGGGGTGAGGCCGGTGCAGGCACCCTGATCTTCGACGAGATCGACTCCGGCGTCGGTGGCGCCGTGGCCGAGACCGTGGGCCGTTTGATGAAGCAGCTGGGCCACGACCGCCAGGTGCTGGCTGTCACCCATCTGCCCCAGGTGGCGGCCTGCGCCGACCACCACTTCGTCGTCGCCAAGAAAGCCTCGGGTGGCAGCACCACCAGCGATGTGCAGGCCGTGGCCGGCGAGGCTCGAGTGGCCGAGGTCGCCCGCATGCTTGGCGGCGAGCGCCTGTCTTCCACCAGCCTGGCCCATGCGCAGGAGATGCTGGACCTGTCCAGGCAACCTGCCGTGAGTACCGCAAAACCCGCCCCCGCAAAGAAGGCCAAGTCATGACCAGCGCCGTTGAATCCGACACCGCCTTCGGCGGCCTGGCCGAGGCACTGGCGCCGCGCGACGTGGTGCTGGTCACCGGGATCTCGGGCTCTGGCAAGTCGGTGGCCATGCATGCGCTTGAGGACGCCGGCTACTTCTGTGTGGACAATCTGCCGCCCGAGTTGCTGACATCCTTTCTGAAGCTGGAGTCGCAGCGCGAACAGCGCCATGTGGCGATTGCGATGGACGCGCGCAGCGCCGGCTCCCTGCCCCACCTGCTGCCCACCCTGAAGAAGCTGCGTGCGCGCGGCGTGCGGGTGCGCTCGATCTTTCTGGACGCCAGCACCGATGCGCTGGTGCGGCGCTTTTCGGAGACGCGCCGCGCCCACCCGCTGAGCAAGAGCGAACTGGAATCGGGCGATGCGCGGCGCATCCTGATCGATGCGATCGAGCTGGAGCGCGAGCTGCTGGCCAGCATGCGCGTCGAGTCGACGGTGCTGGATACCAGCGCGCTGCGTCCGGCGCAGCTGCGCTCGTGGGTGCGGGACCTGGTGCAGGTCAGCGGCACTTCGCTGACGCTGGTGTTCGAGTCCTTCGCCTTCAAGCATGGCGTGCCGCTGGATGCCGACTTCGTATTCGACGTGCGCGTGCTGCCCAATCCCTATTACATCCGCGAGCTGCGCCCGCAGAACGGCCGCGATGCACCGGTGGCGGCCTATTTGGAGGCCCAGCCCGAGGTGGCAATCATGATGTCGCAGATCAGCGCCTTCTTCACCCAGTGGCTGCCCGCCTTCGAGGCCGACCACCGCAGCTATCTGACGGTGGCCATCGGCTGCACCGGCGGCCAGCACCGCTCGGTCTATATGGTCGAGACCCTGGCCCGCCAGTTCGCCCACCATGGCGCCACCCTGATACGCCACCGCGAGCTCGATGCACGGGATTGATCAAGGCACCAAGGTGTCAACGCAAGCGTTGCCTCTGTTCCCGCTGCAGTCGGTGCTGTTCCCCGGCGGCCAGCTGAGGCTGAAGATCTTCGAGGCCCGCTATCTGGACCTGATGGCCGACTGCCTGCGCCAGCCATCGGCCTTTGGCGTGATTGCGCTGCGCCAGGGAAGCGAGGTCGGACGCGGCGAAGCCGGTGTGCGGTTCGAGCCCGTGGGCGTGGCGGCGGTGTTGCTGGAGGTCGATGGCGAGCAGGCCGGCATCCTGCATGTGCGCTGCAGCGGCGGGCGACGCTTTGAGCTGCAGTCCTGCACGCAGGCGGCCGATGGGCTGTGGACGGGCCAGGTGCAGTGGCTGGACGACGAGGCGCCGCACGCCATTCCTCCGGAACTCAAGCCCGCGGCAGAGGGCCTGGCCAAGGCCATACACAGCCTGGCTCTGCAGGGCAGCAAACCGTTTCTGGAGCCCTATGGCTTTGACGACGCGGCCTGGGTGGCGAATCGCTGGTGCGAGATCCTGCCGATACCGCTGGCGGCCAAGCAAAAGCTGATGGAGCTCGACAGTCCGTTGCTGCGGCTGCAGATCGTCGACGAATTCCTGCGCGGCAAGGGCGTGCTGGAGTAGCTGCGCCCTCAGGCGCTGGGCTGCGCCCGCTCGCGCTCGGCCGACAGCCAGGCGATCAGCACCATCGTGATGATGGAACCCACCGGGAACAGCAGGATGGACAGGGCCATCCAGCCGGCCAGCGGTCGACCATCGCGCTGCACCGCCAGGCCGACGAAGATCAGGTTCAGCATCAGCGAGGCAGCCAAGGTGATGGCCACCAGCGTGATCTTGGCCGCCGTGTGCTCGACCTCGGACTCGTTCATCGCGATCAGCAACCAAAGGCTGCAGGCGGCCACCAGCAGAGCCAGGGCGGCGGATTCGATGGCGCTTTTGACGGCTGGCTTCATTGCGGCTGTTCTTTGCTCAAGATCAAGGTGCGGGGGCGCGCAAGCCTAGCAGGCCGGGGGCCTACCTGTCCAATCAAGTGAGCAGCTTTTTCAGCGGCGCGGGCACGGCATAGCTGGCCAGTGCCTCCCGGGCCACCCAGACGCCATGGCCTGAAAGCGCCTCGCCGGGCGCCTGGCTCAGGCTGGCCTGGCGTGGGTGAAGCACCCAGTCGAAGTGCGTCAGGCTGTGCTCTATTGTTGGCAGGCGCGAGAGCTTGACACCGAGCGCACCCGCCTGGGCCTGCAGCGCGGCCTCGTCGTCGAACAGCGGCAGGGTCCAGAGACCCGCCCAGACGCCGGTGTCGGGCCGCCGGGTCAGCCAGATGCGGCCCTCGTGTTCCAGCCACAGCCACCAGTTCTCGCGCCGGCTGCGCTTAAGCTTGCGTATGCGCACCGGGTAGTCCTCCGGCTGGCCGGTCTTGCGGCCCAGGCACAGCTCTGCCACCGGGCAGAGCAGGCATTGCGGCGATGTGCGGCTGCACAGGGTGGCACCGAGGTCCATCAATCCCTGCGTGTAGGCCGGCATGTCCTGGTGCGGCAACAGCTCGATGGCCAGCGCCCAAAGCTCACGCTCGTTGGCCTGCTTGGCCAGATCGGCATCGAACGCCAGCACGCGGCCCAGCACGCGTTTGACATTGCCGTCCAGTATCGCGACCCGCTCACCAAAGCAGAACGATGCGATCGCGGCGGCCGTCGAGCGGCCGATGCCTGGCAGTGTCATCAGCAGTTCGGCCGTCGGCGGAAAGCTGCCGCCGAACTGAGCCACCACCGCCTGGGCGCAGCGGTGCAGATTGCGTGCGCGGCTGTAATAGCCCAGGCCCGCCCACAGCGCCAGCACCTCGTCCAGATGGGCGGCGGCCAGCGCCGCAACATCCGGGAGGCGCTCCAGAAATCGCTCGTAGTAGCCCAGCACCGTGGTGACCTGGGTCTGCTGCAGCATGATCTCAGACAGCCAGACGCGGTAGGGATCGCGTGTGTTCTGCCAGGGCAGCTGGTGGCGGCCATGGACCTTCTGCCAGGCGATCAGCGCCGGGGCAAAGGTCTGGGCCAATACGGGATCAAGCGGCAGCGGCCGCGAAGCATCGGTCACGGCGGAAATCGAGCGCCTATTCGGCCGCGACCTGGGCCCAGCTGGCGTCGAACTCGCCGGCGGCGACCACAGGCAACTCGAACTCGCCATCATCACCGCGCGTGGGCATGGACTGCGCCGCGGCCAGCACCATGTTCACCACCGGTTGTATGCGCACCTGGGCCAGGCTCAGGCGCTGCTCCAGCGCCACCAGCTGGGCCAGGCGGGCTTCGAGCTCGCCGGCCTCGGCCTCGATGCGGGTCAGGGCTTCGCGGCGCCGCACAAAGGTGTCGCGGCGCTCGCGCAGTTGTGCATCAATCTGCACCGTGGCCGTCTTGCTCCAGCGCTCGACCTCGACGCGGGCGGCATCGAACACCGCGCGCAGCTTGGCCAGCAGCATGCGGCGGAACTGTTCCATGAAGTCGGGCTGCAGCAGGCGCAGCGCCGAGCGAATGCCCAGGTACTGGCTGTAGCTGCGCTCCAGCATCTCCAGTTCGCGCGAGCAGCGCGCGAAGTCCGGCGCCTGCTGCACCGCCAGCGCGAAGCCGTAGTCGGTGTTGAGCATCTGGATGCTGGAGACCAGCATGCCCTGCATTTCATCGACCCGCACCTGGGCCTGGTTCAGCAGCTGGTGCAGCTCGCGGCACATGGCCACAAAGACCTTGCGCGCGCCAACATGGAAGAACGAGGCGTCCATGCCCAGCTGCATCTGGCGCACCTGCTCGCGCACCCGCTCGCCGGCCAGGCCGTCGAGCAGTTCCTTCAGCGAACGGCTGTGAATCGCCTTCAGCGCCTGCATGCGCTGCGAGCACAGCTCGAAGCGCTGGCCCTCGAGATCGACCCGGTCGCGCATCGCGCGCAGGCTGGTCGCGTTCTTGCCGCGGGCGCCGCGCAACTCCAGCGCCTGCTCGGTGTTGTGACGGCGGCGCAGGGTCAGCTGGCGCTGCACATGATTCTGCACGCCCTGCACCGTGTCCTGCACGGCCTTGGCCAGCAACTCGCCGCGCTGGGGCAGCAGGGCCTTGGCCAGCATCGTCTCCAGCGCCGGCAGGCGACTGGCCTCCAGGCCCTTGGTGTCGCCACGCAGACGCGCGGTCAAGGCCTGGCGGGCCGACAGCGGGAACACGCGGTCCAACTCCACGCCCAGTGTGCGAGCGGTGTTGGCGCATTGCTTGCGGATCTGCGCCTGCACCACATCGACCGGCAGCAGCGGATCATTCAGGGTGTCGATCTTGTTCAGCACGACGAAACGCGCCATCGCGCCCTCGTTCAGGTGCTCGCGCCAGACATTCATGTCCGAACGGGTCACGCCGGTGTCGGCACCGAGGATATAGACCACCGCATGGGCGGCCGGAATCACGCTCAGGGTCAGCTCGGGCTCGGCGCCAACTGCGTTGAGGCCCGGCGTATCCAGCACGACCAGCCCCTGGGCCAGCAGCGGATGCGGGTATTTGATCAGCGCATGGCGCCAGGCCGGCACATCGACCAGACCATCCTCGCGCAGCGGCGGGTTGTCGGGCGACGGCGAAGTCTTGTCGTTGGCGTCGGGCTCGTCGCTCCACAGGCCCAGCTTGCGCGCCTCGTCGACGCTGACCGCCCGGGTGCGCGTCACCTCCATCAGGGTCAGCGCCAGCTCTTCATGGCTCAGCTCGTCCAGCGACACATGGGTCCAGATGCTGCGGCGCAGCCGCAGGTCGGACAGTGAACGCCCCTCGATGCGGGTTTCAATGGGCAACAGCGACAACATCGCCGGCTCGCCCTGGTCGTAAGACATCTCCACCGGGCACATCGTCGTGCGGCCCGGCGTGGCCGGCAGCACGCGCCGGCCGGTGTCGCTGAAAAACATGGCATTGATCAACTCGGGCTTGCCACGCGAAAACTCGGCGACAAAGGCCACCACCAGCTTGTCGCCCCCAACGCGCAGGCGCAGGCGGTCGAGCTGCTCGCTGACGGTTTCGTCCAGCAAGCCCTGGCCTGCCAGATGCTGGACAAGCTCTGCCAGCGCCGCATCCAGGGATGCGCGCCAGGCATTCAAACCATCCAAGCGTTGCGCCAGTGAGCGTGGGCTGCCATTCATGTGCGCGGATGCTAGCGCAATCCCATGACGATTCTGTGCGGGGTTCACCTTAGGGATAGACCAATCAGCGGGTTTGTGCGGGGCCACGGCGGCGTGTTTGAGGTTCGTCAGGGGTGCCAAATCAGCGAATCTGGCATTTTGGGCAAAAGTACGTAGATCGCTGGGCCTGCACAATACGCCGTATGGCGGTGCCGCAACGACGGCAGGCCTCGCCCTCCCGGCCATAGACCTGGGCCTGCATCTGGAAGCTGCCGGCCACGCCGTGCGAGTCCTTGAAGTCGCGCAGGGTCGTGCCGCCGGCCGCCAGGGCATTGCCCAGCACCTGCCGAACCGCCTGGGCCAGGCGCTCGCTGCGCGGCTTGCTCAGCTTGTGCGCCGCCAGTCGTGGATCTACGCCAGCCATGAAAAGGGACTCGCACGCGTAGATATTGCCGGCGCCGACGACGATATCCCCCGCCAGCAGCGCCTGTTTGATGGCCACGCGGCGGCCGCGCAGCGCCGAATACAGGTAGGCGCCGCCGAAAAGCGGGTCAAAAGGCTCGAAACCAAGCTTAGATAATAGCTTGACGGCCGGCTCCTGATCCAAACCTCCCGACCAGACCACGGCGCCAAATCGCCTCGGGTCGGTCAACCTCAGGGTGCCCTGGGTCGTCTCCAGGTCGAAATGGTCATGCGCAGCGGGTGGCCCCAGGCCATCGCCGAAGGCCAGCGAGCCTGACATGCCCAGGTGCAGCAGCAGGCCGCCGGATGCCACGGGCAGCCACAGGTATTTGCCGCGGCGCGTCACCTCGCCCACCGTCAGCCCGACCAGATCGCCAGGCGCGCGGCCCATCGGCCAGCGCAGGGGCTTGCCCAGGCGCACCGCAGTGACACGCGCGCCAGCGATGCGCTGGGCAAAGCTGCGGCGGGTGACTTCGACTTCGGGGAGTTCGGGCATGACGGAATTATCCGGCACCGGGTAACTCCTAGAATGAGCCATTCGCCCAGGAGCATGCATGCCCGACTTTCTTCGCCGTACAACCCTGTCCCGTTTGCTGTCACTGGGGTTGACCGTCGCCGTGATGTGTTCGGCCTTCGCAACCCATGCCCAAGACCAGCCTGCCGCCGAGGCACCCCCAGCGCCACCAGCCCCGATCTACAACTCGGAGTTGGACGCGCCGCTGTTCTACCAGTTGCTGATCGGCGAGATGGAGCTGCAGTCCGGCGAGCCGGGCAATGCCTTCCAGGTGCTGCTGGATGCCGCCCGGCGCACTGGCGACGAGACCCTATTCCGCCGCGTTATCGGCATTGCGCTGCAGGCCCGCGCCGGCGACCAGGCGCTGGTCGCCGCCCGTGCCTGGCGCCAGCTCGCGCCCGAGTCCACCGAAGCCTTGCAGACGACCGTGCAACTGCTGCTGGGCCTGAACCGCATCTCCGATCTGGGCGAGCCATTGGGCGCGCTGATCAAGCTGACCCCACCCGACCAACGCGCTGGCGCGATCGCCGCCCTGCCTCGTCTGCTGCAGCGCCTGCCGGAGGCAAAGCGTGTACTGTCGGCCATCGAGCCGGTGCTGCAACCCTATTTGCAGCAGCCCGACACCGCGATCGCCGCCCATGTCAGCCTGGCCCGCCTGACCCTGGCGGCCGGCGACACGCCTTCGGCGCTGGCACTGCTGAAGACCGCCTCGGCCAAGGAGCCAGGCGCCGAAGGGCCGGCCTTGGTGGCCCTGGAAATGCTGGGCAGCGAGCCCGATGCCGAGGCGATGGTGCAAGCCCATCTGAAAGCCAAACCGGGAAGCGACTTCGTGCGCCTGGCCTATGGCCGCGGCCTGGCACGGGCGCAGCGCCATGGTGATGCGATCCGCGAGCTGATCGCCGTGACCCGCTCCAACCCCGAACTGCTGAGCGCCTGGATGAGCCTGGGCGCGCTACAGCTCGATCTGCGCCACCCGGCCGAGGCCGAGGCCGCGCTGAATGCTTACCTGACCCATGCCGACGCCGCCACCAAGGACGACAAGCAGGGCAAGAGCAATCCCGAGGCTGGTCCGGAGGCGCGTCAGCAGGCTTATCTGCTGCTGGCTCAAGCGGCCGAGCAGAAGGGTGACCTGAAGGGCGCCGAGGCCTGGTTGGCCAAGGTCGGCGATACCAAGGAGCTGATGCAGGTGCAGTACCGCCGCGCCTCGGTGCTGGCCCGGCAGGGCAAGCTGGAGCAGGGCCGCAAACTGCTGCAAGGCCTGCCCGAGCAGAATGACGACGACATCAAGGCCAAACTCACCGCCGAGGCCCAGCTGCTGCGCGATGCCAAACAGTGGCAGGCGGCCTACGACGTGCTGGGTGCGGCCAACAAGCGCTTCGAGAACGACTCCAACCTGCTCTACGAGCAATCGATGTTGGCCGAGAAGCTCAATCGGATGGACGAGATGGAGCGCCTGCTGCGCAAGGTCATCGCACTCAAACCCGACTACCACCACGCCTACAACGCGCTGGGCTACTCGCTGGCCGAGCGCAACACCCGCCTGGACGAGGCCAAGCGCCTGATCCAGAAGGCGCTGGAGCTGGCGCCCAACGAGCCCTTCCTGCTCGACAGCCTGGGCTGGGTCGAGTACCGGATGGGCCAGAAGGATGAAGCGCTGCGCCTGCTGCAACAGGCCTACAAGTCGAGGCCTGACACCGAGATAGCCGCCCATCTGGGTGAGGTGCTGTGGGTGACGGGCAAGCAGGAAGAGGCCAGGCGCGTATGGCGCGAGGGCGCAGGCCGAGACCGCACGAACGAAGTGCTGAAAGAGACGCTGGCCCGCCTGCGCGTGTCGCTGTGAACCGACCCGCGATTGCCAGGCCGCTGGGCTTGCTGCTGCTCTGCGCCTCGCTATGGGGCTGCGCGACAGCGCCCAAGCCGGCCGCCTTTGCCGGCGACCGGCTGAGCGGCAGGCTGTCGGTGCTGGTGGCGCACAACAGCAATGGCACGGCGCAGGGCGGTGCCGCGGCCTTCGAGCTGCAGGGCACGGCCGAGGCTGGCCGGCTGGAGCTGAGCACACCGCTGGGCACGCTGGCCGCACGCGCCACATGGCAGCCCGGCCAGGCGCTGCTGCTACGCTCGGATACCGAAACGCGCTATGCCGATCTCGACGCGCTGACCCGCGATCTGCTGGGCGAGGCCGTGCCGGTGGCCGCCCTGTTCGACTGGCTCAAGGGCCGCCCCTGGACGGGTGCCCACAGCCTGCCGCTGATCGACGGCAAGCCCGGCTTCAGGCAGCTGGGCTGGACGGTGGATTTGTCGAGCTATGCCGAGGGCCTGATCAACGCTCAGCGCAAGGAACCCACCGAAGTCACGTTGCGTGCACGCTTGGACCCGCCGGAAGCGCGTTGATGCTGGCCCTGTACGACGTGGCCGCGCCGGCCAAGCTGAATCTGTTTCTGCACATCATCGGCCGCCGTGCCGACGGCTATCACCTGCTGCAATCGGCGTTCGTGCTGATCGACTGGTGCGACACCCTGCACTTCGAGCGGCGCGGCGACGGCCTATTGGCCCGCCACGACCTGACCGAGCCACTGCCGGCAGATGACCTGTGCCTGCGCGCCGCGCAGGCACTGCAGACGGCCAGTGGCTGCACGTTCGGCGCCGACATCCACATTGCCAAACAGGTGCCCTCGGGTGCCGGCATGGGCGGGGGCTCGTCAGATGCGGCCAGCACGCTGCTGGCACTGAACCGTTTGTGGGGCTTGAACTGGCCCTTGTCGCGCCTGTTGCCCCTAGGCCTGAGCCTGGGTGCGGACGTGCCATTCTTCCTTGGCGGCCGGCCCGCCTTCGTCGAAGGCATTGGCGAAATCCTCACGCCTTTGCAACTGCCCGAGCAGCGCTTTGCGGTGATCAAACCGCAGGCCTCGCTGCCCACTTCTCAAATTTTTTCGAGCCCCCTCTTGGCACGTGACACACCTGCTGTTATAGTAGCGGGCTTTCCTGCAGACACTTCTTCAAACCAGTTGAAGGAAATCACCGCAGAGATGATCGCCCAAGGCTTTGGTCACAACGACCTTCAGCCGCCGGCAGAGAGTCAATGTGCTGAGGTGGCTCAAGCGCTGGAACTGCTGAAGGCTCGGTTTGGCAATAGCCGAATGACGGGCTCGGGCAGTGCGGTGTTTGCAAGGATGAACGAGATAAACGAGATTCAGGGCATATCTGAATCGCCTGAAATTCCGCAGGAGCTTGCTCCCGGATGGTCGGGCCGGATGTGCCGGAGTTTGCAGCTGCACCCGCTGGTCGGTTGGGCTGCAAACTGAAAGTTACGGGGTTTCGCAACAGCGGAATTCCAGTGTAGGGGCGTCGCCAAGCTGGTTAAGGCATCGGATTTTGATTCCGACATGCGCAGGTTCGAATCCTTCCGCCCCTGCCAAATTTTTTCTCTGATCCCGGCCCAGTCGGTTTCACGCCATGTGGAGCCAGCGGCCCTTAGCCTAAAGCCGGAGGGCGCGTGCTGTTCAACACCGTTCTGTTCACCGGGAACGCCAATCCAGTTCTCTCCCAGGAAATTGCCACCCACCTCGGTGTGGAGCTCGGCAAGGCCGTGGTCGGTCGTTTCTCCGATGGTGAAGTCACCGTCGAGATCCAGCAAAACGTGCGGGCTCGCGACGTCTTCGTGATCCAGCCGACCTGCGCGCCGACCAACGAAAACCTGATGGAACTGCTGATCATGGTTGATGCCCTGAAGCGCGCCAGCGCTCGCCGCATCACCGCTGTGATCCCCTACTACGGCTATGCCCGCCAGGACCGCCGCCCGCGCTCGACGCGCGTGCCGATTTCGGCCAAGGTGGTCGCCAACCTGCTGGAAACCGTCGGCGTCGAACGCGTGCTGACGATGGACTTGCATGCCGACCAGATCCAGGGTTTCTTCGACATTCCCGTCGATAACATCTACGCCTCGCCGGTGCTGCTGTCCGACCTGAAGAGCCGCAACTACCAGGATCTGGTGGTCGTAAGCCCCGACGTCGGCGGCGTGGTCCGCGCCCGCGCGCTGGCCAAACAGCTGGGCTGCGACCTGGCCATCATCGACAAGCGCCGTCCGGCCGCCAATGTCTCCGAAGTGATGCATGTGATCGGCGAGATCGACGGCCGCAACTGCGTGATCATGGACGACATGATCGATACCGCCGGCACCCTGGTGAAGGCCGCCGAGGTGCTGAAGGACCGTGGCGCCAAGAGCGTGTTCGCCTACTGCACCCACCCCATCCTGTCGGGCCCGGCGATCGAACGCATCCAGGGCTCGCAGCTGGACGAAGTGGTGATCAGCAACACCATTCCGTTGAACGATGCGGCCAAGGCCTGCGGCAAGATCCGCCAGCTGTCGGTGGCCTTCCTGTTCGCCGAGACGATACGCCGCATTTCCGATGGCGAGTCGGTGACCTCGCTGTTCTCTGACCAGAACAATAATTTTTGAATCTTGACCGCCCTGCGCAAGTGGGGCGGTTGATACAGCCGCGGCCGCAAGGCCGTTTTTTCTGGGCGACCTGGTCGCGGGCGCCCTTCCATACTTGGAGTCAATCATGAAATTTGCCGCTTTTGAGCGCACATTGCAGGGGACCGGAGCGAGCCGCCGCCTGCGCATCGCTGGCAAGGTGCCTGGTATCGTTTTTGGTGCCGGTGAGCCCGCAATGATCGAACTCGATCACAACGCGCTGTACCACGCCATCAAGAAGGAAGCCTTCCACAGCACCATCCTGGAAATGGAACTGGCCGGCAAGACGGAACAAGTGCTGTTGCGCGACTTCCAGATGCACCCGTACCGCCAGCTGATCCTGCACGTGGACTTCCAGCGCGTCGACGCCACGACCAAGATCACCAAGAAGATCCCGCTGCACTTCATCAACGAAGAGTCGTCGCCGGCCGTCAAGACCGAGGGCTGCCTGGTCAACCACGTGGTCACCGAGCTGCTGATCACCTGCCTGGCCAAGGAACTGCCTGAGTTCCTGACCGTGGACCTGGGCCAGCTGACCAAGAGCACGACGCTGCACGTGAACGACATCCAGCTGCCCGCCGGCACCAAGGTCGTGACCCACGGCAAGCCCAACCCCGTGATCGTTTCCGTGACCGCCAAGGTCGAAGAGGAAGTGGTCGTCGTTGCCGCTCCGGCACCGGCTCCCGCCAAGGGCAAGGGTAAGAAATAATGTCCTTGGGGACAGACCTTGTCGGTACCCCGGCAAGCTCTGTCCTCAACTGACTAGATGTATTTCGTGATGCGACGGCACCGCGATTTCCAGCAAAGCCCCACCTCGGTGGGGCTTTTTCAATTCTGCAGCCTTACCATCACCACCATGAACTCAAAGCGCCCGAGCAAGCTGGCTGCGCTGGCCCTGCTGTTGGGCCTTTTGCCGCTCTCACCGCGCCCGGCCCTGGCCGCCGATTTCACGGTGGACATGATCCAGTTTGACTTCTGGGCCATGGCCAACCCCGATCGAGCCAGCCCCGAACCCCATGTCGGTATCGTGGTGGATCTGCTGAACGAGTTCGAGCGCCGTAGCGGCCACACCACCAAGCGGACCCTGGCACCCTATGCCCGCGTCGAGCTGGACCTGGAGCGCGGCGCCATCGACTTCTCGCTGATGGCCTGGGGTGAGGCGCGCGGCGCTTACGCCAACCGCGGCGCGGTGCTGGCGCCGCTGCACTTCGGCGTGCGCGCACTCAAGGGCATTCCGCTGAAGGACTACGGCTCGCTGAAGGGCATCACGATCAGCGCCTCACGGGGCCTGAGGGTAGACCCGCGCTTCGATGCCGACCTCGGCCTGAAAAAGGACTTTGTGCGCGACTACACCACCGGCGTGCGCAAGACCGCCCTGCATCGCGACTCGCAGGCCGTGGCCGGCTCCCTGCTGACCATCAACAACATCATCCGCAAGATGGGCGTGCAGGACGAGTTTGGCGAAACCCTGGTGCTCAACACCACAGTCCTGTCGGTGTCATTCTCGAAAAAGGCGCCGCAGGCGGCGTTGGAGAGCCAGGTCCAAGCGGTATTCAAGTCAATCGCCGACGACGGCACGGCCAAGCGCATCGTCGACAAGTGGCTGCCCGAGTGAACTGGACTCAGGCGCTGCGAGCCGGCCTCACACCCTCCGGCCAGCCCTCGCCCAGGTCGGCCAGCAGACCCACCATGATGGCGAGGCCCTGCTCGCCAGAATAGGCCGGCAGGTGCTCATCGGGCGCGTGCTGCGAGCAGGTCGGCGCCGAATGGGGCACCCAGATCGTCGGCAGTCCCAGGGTTCCGGCAAAGCAGTCGTTGGGCAAAGACCCCCCCAGATTGGGCAGCACCACCGGCGCCTGACCCGTAGTCTCGGTCAGCGAGCGCACGGCAAAGCGTACCCAGGCACTGTCGGGATCGGTCCGCGTGGCGAGCATGATCTCGGAGCCCTCCTGCGACAGCTGCACCTGGCCGAAGCCCTTGGCGTCCAGATGCTCGCGCAGCGCCGGAATAAAGCCCTCCGGATCCTTGCCGACGACGAAGCGTATCTGCATGAAGGCCACCGCACGGGGCGGAATGGCATTGACCGGCCGGTCCGGATTGCCGGTGCGGAAGGCCAGCACCTCGACCGAATTCCAGCCGAACACCCGCTCGGCCGGGCTCAGACCCGGCTCGCCCCATTCGGTGTCGATCACCGGCCCGCCAGGTTCGCCCGGCTGCACCTTGCTCAGCGCCTCGCGCACCGAGTCAGGGATAGGCGGTGGACGCAGACCCGGCACCTGTATCACGCCATGGGCATCGACGATGCTGGCAATCGCGCTGGCGAGAATCACGCCCGGGTTGGCCAGCAGCCCACCCCAATTGCCCGAGTGATGGGCGCCGTCGCGGGCGATCAACTCCAGCTTGAAATTCATCACGCCGCGCGAACCCAGGAACAGCGTCGGCGCCTCGGTGCGCAGGCGCGGGCCATCGGAGGCGATGAAGACATCGGCGGCCAGCGCCGGCTTGCGCTGATCGCAGATCTGCTGCAGGCCCGGCGAGCCGACCTCCTCGCCCATCTCCAGCAGCCATTTGACATTGAAGCCGAGCCGGCCCTGGTGCTTGAGCAGATGGCCAATGGCCGCCAGATTGATGCTGTGCTGGCCCTTGTTGTCGGCGCTGCCGCGGCCAAACCAGCGGCCGTCCTTGACCTCCAGCGCCCAGGGCGAGGCGGCCTTGCGCCAGCGCGCCTCGTCGCCGGGCACGACGTCGCCGTGGCCATACATCAGCACCGTCGGCAGCGCCGCAGCCTCGAAGCGATGCGCGAACATGAAGGGTGGGCCGCCAGCTACCGGGTTCTCCCAGATCTCGGTCTGGAAACCCAGCGCGGCGAAGCTGGGCGGCATCTCCTCGCTCAGATAGCGGCGCAGCTCGGGCGCAGCCTCGGGCAGCTGGCTCTCGGTGCGGTAGGCAATGCGCCGGGCCAGTGCCGCCTGCAGGCCGGCGATGTCCAGGCTTTCGATCAGGGCGGCGTGTTTGCTCATCAGTCCATACTAGCGCCGCCATGCCGCAGGCCCATGCGGGGAACCCGCAGCAGCGCCGATAATCGCCCCCATGATTCGACTCTTTGTTGGCCTGGGCAACCCCGGCCCTGAATACGAGGACACCCGCCACAATGCCGGCTTCTGGTGGGTGGACGAGGTGGCGCGCAAGCTCGGTGGCCACCTGGTGCCCGAGCGCAGCTACTTCGGCCGCGTCGCGCGCATCAATCTGCCCGCCGGCCCGATCTGGCTGCTGCAGCCGATGACCTATATGAACCTGTCGGGCAAGGCCGTGGCACCGCTGGCGCGCTTCTTCAAGATCGCGCCCGAGGAGATTCTGGCCGTGCACGATGAGCTGGACATAGAGCCGGGCCAGATGAAGTTCAAGCAGGGCGGCGGCAACGGCGGCCACAACGGCCTGAAGGACATGCAAGCCCAGCTAGGCTCGGCAAGTTTCTGGCGCCTGCGACTGGGCATAGGCCATCCCGGCGACAAGGCCGAGGTCGCCAGCTATGTGCTGCGCAAGCCGCCGGCGGCCGAGCGGGACGCCATTCGCGACTGCATCAACAAATCGATTGCCGATGCGCTCGACTTGCTGATCGCCGGTGACATGGATCGCGCCTTGATGAGAATCCACGCCAAGCCGCCGCGCCCCAAGCCGCCCCGCCCCGAACCACCGCCAACACCCGCCGCGCCATGAAGACCCTGCCAGCCCTGCTTGTTGCCTGCACGCTGATCGTGTTGTCCAAACCTGGGCTGGCCCAGAACACCAAGGTCTATCGCTGCGGGCCCGAGGGCCGCGAGCTGAGTCAGAAGCCCTGCGACGATGGGGGCCAGGTCATGACTCCCAAGGCCGACCAACCGGATGTCGAGCAGCGCCGCCAGGCCGCTGAGACGGCCAAGCGCGATGCGCAGCTGGCCAGGCAGCTGGAGAGGGACCGGCGCCAGCGCGAGGCCGAGGACGCGCGCAATGCGCAGGGCGCCGTGGGCATACAGGGTCGGGGCAAGGCCGCCGAGGAGCCCGAAAAGAAGCCCGCCAAGAAGGCCAAGGCCCCGGCCAAGCCCGAAGGTTTCACGGTCACCACACCCAAGCCGAGCAAGGAACGCAAGGCCGCGCCCGCACCCAAACCTTGAGGCCGGTCAGTTCGAAGCCACAAACACCTGGTCAGTTGGGGTCGGAGCTTGTCGGGTACGACAAGGTCCAACCCACAAACGAATAGAATGGGCTGTTGGTGCTCGCACAGGCATTGCGCCCGGGCAGTTAAACGGGAATCAGAATGGACCGCGGCGACTTTGCCGCAGCCTAACCTGAGCTGTCCCCGCAACGGTAAGCGGACGAAGGCCTGATAAATGCCTTCCGCTCGTGTGCACAGTCCACTGGTGGCCCCAAGGCCGCTGGGAAGGATGCACGGGTAGTTCCGCCAGCCCGGATACCGGCCAACAAGCGAAGGCGCCTCACCGCGCCCTCACACCACGGAAGCCTGCGGGAGAGCTGGCGACCGTACTCACTTGTTGCGGTACCTCATGAATTCGAAGCCCCACTCCACTGGCCTGCGCTGCTGCATGGCCCTGTCCACGGTCGCCCTGGCCACTTCCGCGTTGGCGGCTCCCCAAGACAACTCGCTGCCCGCCGTGATGGTCACGGCCACGCGCAGCCCCATGAGCCTGAGCCAGGTGCTGGCCGATGTGACGGTGCTGACCCGCGCCGATATCGAACGCCAGGCACTTGGCGGCCTGGCCGACCTGCTGCGCACGCAGGCCTGCTTCGAGATGGTGCGTAACGGCGGCCCAGGCTCCAACACCTCGCTGTTTGTGCGTGGCGCCGATACCCGCCACACCGTGTTGCTGGTGGACGGCGTGCGCGTCGATTCGCAAGCCACCGGCGGCGTCAATTGGCAGACCATTCCGCTGGCCCAGATCGAGCGCGTCGAGATCGTGCGCGGCGCGGCCAGCGCCATCTACGGCTCCGACGCCATCGGCGGCGTGGTGCAAATCTTCACCCGCAAAGGCGACGGCGCACCGCAGTTCGAGTTCGGCGCCGGCATCGGCAATATGGGCCTGGCCAAGCCGGACGCCTCGGTCAGCGGCAAGAGCGGCCTGCTCGACTACGCCCTCTCGCTGGCCAGCGAACGCGGCACCGGCTTCAATGCCCGCCCGGTGTTGAACGACCCGGCCTACACCCCCGACATCGACGGCCACCGCAGCCACAGCGCCACGGCCCGCCTTGGGGCCCAGGTGAGCGCCGAGCACCGCTTCGAAGTGGTGGCGATGAAGAGCGTCATCTGGTCGCAGTACGACGGTGCCGCCAAGCCCAAGGTGGACGACCAGAACTTCAACCAGATGCAGGCCTTGCGCGGCAGCTGGTCGGCCCAGTTCACGCCCAATTGGCGCAGCGAAGTGAGCATCGGCGAGTCCAAGGACCGATATGAAACCGCCCCCTCGGTCTATCTGACCGAGACCCGCATACGCAGCTATGGCTGGAACAACTCGTTCAAGATCGGCCCCGGCCAGCTCAACACCCTGCTGGAGCGCCGCGAAGACCTGCTGCTGAACACCGGCCTGACGCAGTCCCCGAAGGCTGGCGAGGCCGATCGGCATCAGGACGCGTTGGCGGCCGGCTATATCTGGGAGGCAGGCCCCCTGGGTTTGCAAGCCCATCTGCGCCATGACCGCGATAGCCAGTTCGGCAGCGCCAACACCGGCACCCTGGCGGCGGGCTACAGCCTGTCGCCGGCCTGGCGTGTGGTCGGTTCGGTCGGCACCGCCTTCCGCGCGCCCACGCTGTACCAGAGCTTCAGCCCCTACGGCCCCGACGCCACCAAGGCCGGCACGCCGCTGCTGCCCGAGCGCGGCCGCAACACCGAGCTGGGCCTGCAGTACAAGGCAGGCGGCAACGAGATCGGCCTCACGGCCTACCGCAACCTGATCAACAACCTGATCATCTTCGGCGCCGCCGGCACCTGCAACAGTCAGTTCGGCTGCTACCAGAACGTTGGCCAGGCGCGGCTGCAAGGCCTGACCTTGCGCGCCGGCACCCGCGTGGCCGCGGTGCGCCTGTCGGGCACCCTGGACCTGCAAGCGCCCAAGGACGTGACCGACCGGCCCAACTACGCGAACTACGGCAAGCTGCTGGCGCGGCGCAGCAACAAGCATGCCTCGCTGCGTGCCGACACCGAGCTGTGGGGCTGGAGCCTGGGCGCGCAGACCCTGATCAGCGGCCGGCGTTTCGACAACGCGGCCAATACGGTCAAGCTGGGCGGCTATGCGCTGCTGAACCTGGACGCGCAGTACAACCTGACGCCGACGCTGCGCCTTCAGCTGCAACTGGACAATGCCTTTGACCGTGCCTACCAGACGGCCAATGGCTACGCCAGCCAGCCGCGCGCGGTGTTCGCAGGCCTGCGCTACACGCCCAAGTTCTGAACGCCCGTCGAAGGAGTCGGCATGAGCCAGCACCATCACCTGATCGTCGGCGGCCAACGCAGCGGCAAGTCAGGCCATGCCGAAAGGCTGGCGCTGGCCTGGCTGCGACAAGCGCCAGCGCATCGCGTGACGGTGCTGGCCACGGCCTTGGCGCTGGACGAGGAGATGCGCCAGCGCATCGCGCGCCATCAGGCCGACCGGCCAGCGGGCTTCGACACCGTCGAGGCGCCGCTGGCGCTGGCGCAAAGCCTGCACAGCATCGCCGCGCCCGGCCGACTGGTACTGGTCGACTGCCTGACCCTGTGGCTGACGAACTGGTTGATGCCTATGGATGGCCAGCCCGATCTGCCCGCCTGGCAGGCCGAGTTGCAGGCCTTGCTCGACACCTTGCCGGGCCTGGCCTCGCCGGTGCTGTTCGTCTCCAACGAGGTTGGTTGGGGCGTATCGCCGATGTCGCGCGAGGCACGTTTCTATGTCGATGAGCTGGGCCGGCTGAACCAGGCCGTGGCCCGGCAATGCCAAGACCTGACGCTGATGGTGGCCGGACAGGCCTGGACCCGACCGGTGGGAAGCATCGAATGACGAAGAAGCTACGTTCTCTCGCCCTGGGCTCCGCCCTGCTGCTGGCGCTCGGCTGCCAGGCGGCGTCCATCAGCCTGAAGGATGACCGTGGCACGACCGTCACCCTGCCCGAAAGCCCTAAGCGCATCGTCAGCCTGCTGCCCTCGCTGACCGAGACCGTCTGCGAGCTCGGCGACTGCGCCCGCCTGGTCGGTACCGATCGCTTCTCCAACTATCCCGCCACAGCCCGCGCCCTGCCCAAGCTCGGCGGCCTGGACGACACCAGCATCGAGGCCCTGGTGGCGCTGAAGCCCGATGTGGTGCTGGTGGGCCTGTCGTCGCGCCTGATGGACAGGCTGGAGGGCTTGGGCATCAAGGTCGTGGCGCTGGAGCCCAAGAACCTGGCCGATGTGCAGCGCGTGCTGGGCAAACTGGCGCTGCTGCTGGGCAAGCCGGACGAGGCCGTCCGCATCTGGAACCGCATCGACGGCGCGATCACCCAGACGGCCGCTCAACTACCGGCTGCGGCACGCGGCCTGCGCGTCTACTACGAGGTGGACTCCGCGCCCTATGCGGCCGGCAGCAGCTCCTTCATCGGCGAGATACTGACGCGGCTGCACGGTCGCAATATCGTGCCGCCCGAGCTGGGGCCCTTCCCCAAGCTGAACCCCGAGTTCGTCGTGCGCGCCGACCCGCAGATCATCATGGTCGGTCAGCGCAGCGCACCTAGCCTGCCGCAACGGCCGGGCTGGAGCGGCATCAGCGCGGTCAAGGCGCAAAAAGTCTGCGTCTGGGTGCCGGCCGAGTCCGACATCCTGGTGCGCCCGGGCCCGCGCATGCCCGAGGCCGCCGCGCTGATGGCCCGCTGCCTCACACAGGCTGCCGCCGGCCCGGTGGCACTGCCCACCGCCGTCTTCAATGCCCCGCCTGGAGGCATGCGATGACGGGTCGCCTGCTGTTGCTGCTGATAGGCAGCGCCGCGCTGCTGGCCCTGGGCCTGGCCATCGGCAGCACCGGCTGGAGCCCGCTGCAGGACAGCGATCCGGTGATGCGGCAGATCCTCTGGGACATCCGGGCGCCGCGCTCGATCGGTGCCTGGCTGGCCGGCGCCCTGCTGGCCCTGGCCGGTGCGGTGGCGCAGGGCCTGTTCCGCAATCCGCTGGCCGACCCCTATCTGCTGGGCTGCTCGGCCGGCGCCTCGCTGGGCGTGGCCGCCCTCTTGTTCATGATGGGTTTCTCGCCGACGGCCACCGCCCTGGCCCTGCGCGTGGGCATGACCGGCGCGGCCTTTGTGGGTGCGATCGGTGCTGTGCTCCTGACCCTGCTGCTGGCCCGCGGTGTCGAACAGAGCCTGCGTCTGTTGCTGGCCGGCGTGGTGGTCGGCGTCGTGCTGGGCTCGGGCTCGGCGCTTCTGACACTGATGAACCCCGATATCCTGCGCGCCATGCAGGCCTTCATGCTGGGCAGTACCGGCTTTGTCGGCTGGAGCGCCGTCAGCATCATGGTCACCGCCCTGCTGGCCTGTCTGCTGGTGGCCCTGGGCTGCAGCCGCAGCCTCGATGCGCTGAGCCTGGGCGAGTCGACCGCCCAGTCGCTGGGCGTGCGCCTGGCCATGGTGCGGGTGCTGCTGATCGCCTGCCTGGCCCTGGCCACGGCTGCTGCCGTGGCGCAGTGCGGGCTGATCGCCTTCGTCGGCCTGGTGGCACCGCATCTGGTGCGCAGCTGGGGGCCGGTGACGCACCGCGGCCTGCTGCTGCTGTCCCCATTGACCGGCGGCATGCTGCTGCTGGCCGCCGACATCGGCGCGCGCTGGTTGATCGCGCCGCAGGAGCTGCCGGTGGGCATCATCACGGCGCTGCTGGGTGGCAGCTATCTGCTGTGGCTGATGCACCGCCGCCCGTTGGGACTGGGGAGCCGGCGATGAGCGGCGCCTCGCTGAGCCTCGAACTGCGCTCGCTGCAGTTGGGCGGCACCACCATCCTGCATGCGCTGAAGCTCGCGCCAGCCGCACGGGCCTGGACCGCCGTCGTCGGACCCAACGGCGCCGGCAAGTCCACGATGCTGCGCGCACTGGCCGGCCTGCTGCAATTCGAAGGCAGCTTGAACCTGCAGGGCAGGGCCTGGGCGCTTGTGCCGGCCCGCGAGCGCGCACGTGCCGTGGCCTGGCTGGGCCAGAACGAGACCAGCGCCGACGATCTCAGCGCGCTCGATGTCGTGATGCTGGGCCGCCTGCCCCACCAGCCGTGGCTGGCACCGGCCAGCGCCGAGGACTGCTCCGCGGTCGAGCAGGCGATGCGCGAGACGCAGAGCTGGGACTGGCGCGGGCGCGCCTTGGGTAGCCTCTCCGGCGGCGAGCGCCAGCGCGTGCTGCTGGCCCGTGCGCTGGCCGTGCAGTCGGGCGTGCTGCTGATGGACGAGCCGCTGGCCCATCCGGACCCCCCGCACCAGAGCGACTGGGTGCAGATCGTGCGCCGGCGCGTCGCCGTCGGCGCAGCTGTGATCAGCGTGTTGCATGAACTGAATATCGCCCTGCAGGCCGACACCGTCGTCGTGATGGACGGCGGCCGCATCGTCCACCAAGGCCCACCCGATGACCCCGCCACCCATGCGGCCCTGCAACAGGTCTTTCAGCAGCGCCTGCTGATACTGCAGGTGCAGGGGCGCTGGCTGGCCTTGAACTCATAACCTAGCAACCACATGCCAAGCTGCCCAGCCCTGCTGATCAGTGCCCCCTCCTCGGGCTCCGGCAAGACCAGCGTCACCGCCGCCATTGCGCGCTTCCATGCGCGCCAGGGCCGCAGGGTGCGTGTGTTCAAGACCGGGCCCGACTATCTCGACCCGATGGTGCTGGAACGCGCCAGCGGCCATCCGGTCTACCAGCTCGACCTGTTCATGGGCGGGCTTGCGCATTGCCAGCGCCTGCTGGCCGAAGCAGCGGCCGAGGCAGACCTGATACTGGTCGAAGGCGTGATGGGCCTGTTCGATGGCGCACCCAGCAGCGCCGATCTGGCCGCCGCCTTCGGCCTGCCGGTGCTGGCGGTCATCGACGCCTCGGCCATGGCCCAGACCTTTGGCGCGCTGGCCCTGGGCCTGCAGACCTTCCGGCGCGACATCAGGCTCTGCGGCGTGGTCGCCAACCGTGTCGGCAGCACCGGCCATGGCGCCATGGTCGGCGAGGGGCTGCCGGCCGATCTGCCCCTGGTCGCCGCGCTGCAGCGCAACCCGGCGCTGAGCCTGCCCGAGCGCCATCTGGGCCTGGTGCAGGCAATCGAGCTGCCGGAGCTGAATGCGCAGCTTGATGGCTGGGCTGATGCTTGGGGCGAGGCCTCGGCGGGTTTCGAGTTCCAGTCAGTCGATTTCGCCTTCGAGCCCGCTGCCGCATTGCCGCCCCTGCTGCAAGGCCGGCGCATCGCGGTTGCCCAGGACTCCGCCTTCAGCTTCATCTATCCGGCTAATCTCGACTGCCTGCGCGCGCTCGGCGCCGAGGTGCGGCCGTTTGCGCCCATCCACGGCCAAGCCTTGCCAGACTGCGACGCACTGTGGCTGCCCGGCGGATATCCCGAGCTGCATGCCCAGGCGCTGCGCGAGCACCCGACCTTGTTCAAGGATGTGGCCGCGCACCTGGCCGCCGGCAAACCGCTGCTGGCCGAATGCGGCGGCATGCTGAGCCTGGGCGAAAGCCTGACCGATGCCGACGGCCTGGTCCATCCCATGGCCGGCCTGCTGCCCGGCAAGGCGCAGATGCAAAAGCGCCTGGCGGCGCTGGGCCTGCAAAGCATAGCCTGGCCCGAAGGCCTCCTGCGCGGGCACACCTTCCACTACTCGACCTGGGATACGGCGCTGGAGCCAATCGCCCAGGCGAGCAATCCCAATGCGGGCCGGGGCCGCAAAGGCACGGCCGAGCCGCTCTACAGCCAGGGCGCGCTGCGTGCCAGCTACATACACCATTACTTCCCCTCCAACCCCGAGGCGATTGCCGCCTTCTTCGGACAGCCCTCCCATGTTTTCTCTTGAAACAGGTTTTGCCCAGATCGCCCAGGCCCTGCTGTGGCCGGTGCTGACACTCGTGGGTCTCGGCTTCATCTACGCGTTGTGGGCCGCCGGTGCCGTGCTGATGGAGGCCGTGCAGCGCTGGCGCAGCCCCGCCTTCCAGGGCCTTCGCTTCGAGGCACACACGCCGATCGAACAGGTCGAGCTGCAGGTGGTGCGCCAGCTGGAGCCGCTGCGCCTCCTGGGCCGCGTCAGCCCGCTGCTGGGCCTGATCGCGACGATGGTGCCGCTTGGCCCGGCCCTGCAGAGCGTGGCCGCCGGCCAGGGCCAGCAGGCGCTGGCGGTGTTCAGCGGCGCCTTTGCCGGGGTGGTGCTGGCACTTGCCGCCGCGGCCATAGGCCTGGTCGTCTATTCGGTGCGCCGCCGTTGGTTGATGACCGAGCTGGTGGCGCTGCGCTCAGAACGAGGTCTGGCATGAAACATCTGTCCATCCTCGCCGAGGAAGACGATGACCCGATGCTGTCGGCGGTCAATCTGGTCGATGTGTTCCTGGTGCTAGTCGTCGCGCTGCTGACGGCCGTGGCCCTGCAGCAGCAGAAGGACGCGAACGTCACCATCATCAGGAAGCCCGGCGAGCCCGATATGGAGATCGTCGTGCGCCAGGACGGCCGCGAGATCAAATACAAAGGCAATGGCGGCAGCAGCGAGGGCCAGGGCGTGCGGGCCGGCGTGGCCTACAAGCTCAAGGACGGCAACATCATCTATGTGCCCGAGGGCGGCCAGCCGTGAGGGTGGGGGTTTGCTTGGCCCTGCTGCTATGCCTGCTGTTGCCACCCTCCTGGGCCGCCAACGCCAAGCCCGGCCTGTTGTGGATCACCCTGGACGTGACCCCCGCCGCACGAACCGGCCTGATCGAGCGTGAAGCCACCGCGGCCGGCCTCGCCGTCAAGGCGCTGGACTATCCGCTGCGCATCGCCGCCTTCGATGCGGCGCAGGCCCGCGAGCTGGAGCAGGCACTCAAGCAGGCCCAAGCGATCTGGATCGACGCGCCGCATGCCAGCGTCGAGGCCAAGCTGCAGGCACTGCTGGCCGAGCCGTTGAGGAAGACCGGCACAGGCGGCAAGGCAGTCTGGATCGGCGCCGGTGCGCCCGCGGCCGGCGACAGGTCGCTGCGCGCCTATCTGCAGGCCGGCGGCGCCGTCAACACGCGCGCGGCCGTGGCGCTGGCCCAGGCCCAGCTGGCCGGCAAAGCCGCGCCGGAGCTGGCCCTACCTGGCCTGCTGCCGCAGCGCGGCCTCTATCTGCCCGGTGCGCCTACGCTGTTCACGAACGCCGCCGAGCTGGCCCGCTGGACCGAGGCCCGCGGTGACCGTCGCCCCGCCGTCGCCCTGCTGCTGCACCGCTACCACTTCGTCCACGGCGCCACCGCCTGGATCGATGACTGGCTTCGCCGCTTCGAGCAGCAAGGCCTGCTGGCCTATGCCGTCTTCAGTTCTCATCTGGCCGGCGACTCGCTGGCGCCGCTGATGGAAGACCGCCCCGGCCATCTGCAGGCCCGCATCATCGTCAACCACGCGCTGCTGCCGCAGGCCGGCGCGCTGCAACCGCTGTTCGAGCGCTGGGGCGCGCCGGTGCTGCAGACGCTGCCCTACCGTGCCGGTGACACCGCCACCTGGGAGGCCAGCGAAACCGGCCTCACGCAAAGCGATCTGCCCTTCTACTTCGCCCAACCCGAGGGCGCCGGAGCCATAGACCCGCTGCTGGTCGTGGCCCATGCCCGGAATGGCCGCGAGCCGCAGCTGATCGCCCGTCAGGCGGATGCCGTCGTGGCCAAGGCCCGTCGATTGATCACCTTGCAGACCCAGGCGCCGGCCGACAAACAGCTGGTTGCCTTCGTCTACAACTACCCGCCTGGCGGCGACCATTTCGGCGCCAGCTTCTTGAACGTGCCGCGCAGCCTGGCCAGTGTCAGCCAGGGCCTGGCAAGCGCCGGCTACCAGGTCGAGCCGCTGGCCGAGGAGCGCTGGATCGCCGAGCTGAAGCCGCTGATCGCAGCCTTCTACCTGAAAGGCGATCCCGACGCCGATCTGAAGGCGCTGCTGAACCGCAACAAGGCCGCCGCCCTGCCGCTGGCCGACTACCAGGCCTGGTTCAAGACCTTGCCCAGCGCCCTGCAGCAGCGCATCACGGCGCGCTGGGGCGAGCCCTCCAGCAGCCGCTATGTGGTGGACACCGGCCGTGACCGCGTCTTCGTCATTCCCCGGCTGCAGCGCGGCAGCCTGAGCGTGCTGCCCCAGCCGCCGCGCGAGGAGACGCTGCGCCAAGGCCAGGACCCCTTCATGCACAAGAGCAAGACGCCCCTGTCGCACCACTATCTGGCCACCTACCTCTGGGCACGCAGGGCAGACGCGCTGATCCACTTCGGCACCCACGGCACGCAAGAGTGGGCGCCCGGCAAGCTGCGCGCACTCGATGTGTTTGACGAAGCACTGCTGCCGCTGGGTGATGTGCCGGTCATCTACCCCTATATCGTGGACAACCTCGGCGAGGGCCTGACCGCCAAGCGCCGCGGCCGCGCGGTGATGGTCAGCCACCGCACGCCCAGCTTTGCGCCGGCCGGCTTCAATGCCCGCATGGCCCATATGCATGAGCTGATGCACGAATGGGAAACCGTCGATGCCGGCCCGACGCGGCAGGCGCTGGAGCGCCAAATGGTGAGCGCCTTCGTCGAGCACCAGCTGCACCGCGACCTGGGCTGGACCGCCGAGCGCATCGCGGCCGATTTCAGCGGCTTCCTCGAACTGCTGCACCCTTACCTCGACCGCCTGGCGCAAAGCTCCCAGCCCAAGGGCCTGGCCGTGTTCGGCCGGGTGCCCGACGAGGACGCCCGCCACACGACCATCGTGCAGATGCTGCGCCAGCCGCTGATAGACGCCTTGGGCGAAGACATCGACGAGGCCTTCCTGATCAACCACGATGGCGTGGCCACCTCGAGGCCGGCGCGCTGGCTGAATGTGGCTTTGAAGGACGCGCAGGCGGCCAGCGTGCTGGACCTCAGACCGCCGGAGCCCGAGGGTCATGTGCCCAACCGCGCCGCCCGCAAGCCCATCGACAGCCCGGCCCTCTTGAAGCTGGCCGAACGCGCGCAGGAGCTGGAGCGGCGCCTGGCCACCGAGGGCGAGATGCCCGGCCTGCTGACCGCATTGAAGGGCCAGTTCCTGCCCGCGGCCTATGGCGGCGACCCGCTGCGCAACCCCGACAGCCTGCCGACCGGCCGCAATCTGACCGGCCTGGACCCAAGCCGCCTGCCCACCAAACAGGCCTACGAGGTGGCTAGAGCGTTGTTCGAGAGCTGGTATGCCGAGCAGCTCCGAAATGTGAAATCGGGCGGCAAGCCGCCGCAGCGCCTGGCCCTGTCGCTGTGGGCCGGCGAGACGCTGCGCCATCAGGGCCTGATGGAGTCACAGGCTCTGGCGGCCCTGGGCGTACAGCCGGTCTGGGACGACAGCGGCCGGCCGCTGGGCGTCAAGTTGCTGACGCTGGCCGAGCTGAAGCGCCCACGGGTCGATGTGCTCCTGAGCATCACCGGCTCCTACCGTGACCAGTTCCCGGCACTGATGAGCCTGCTCGACAGGGCCGTGGCCGCCGCGGCCGATGCCGAGGCCGGCGACAACGCGGTGGCCCGCAACACCGCCACCGTGGCCACTGCGCTGCGCCGCCAGGGCCTGGGCAAGGCCGAGGCACAAACGCTGGCGCAGGCCCGCGTGTTCGGCAACGCGACCGGCGACTACGGCACCGGCGTCTCTGACGCGGTGCAGGCCAATGGCCTGAAGGCCGAGGACCAGCGCCTGGGCCAGCTCTTCCTGCAACGGATGAGCCAGCCCTACGTCGATGGCGAGCCGCTCAAACTCAGCAGGCCCGCGGTGGCCGCGCAGGCCCTCGGCGCGCACCTGAGGCAAACCGATGCGGCCCTGATGTCGCGCAGCTCGCACCTCTACGCCATGCTCAGCTCGGACGATCCCTTCCAGTACCTTGGCGGCCTGTCCGCCGCGGCCAAGGCGGCCGGCAAGGCCGAGGGCCTGAGCCTGCACGTCAGCCAGGTGCAGGACGCCAGTGATATGCGGACCGAGAGCGCGGCCAGAAGCATCGCGCTGGAGATGCAGGGCCGCTATCTGCACCCGGGTTGGCTGAAGGCACAGCAGGCCGAGGGCTGGGCCGGCACGCTGCAGGTGCTGAAGGCCGTGCAATACACCTGGGGCTGGCAGGCCGTGGCACCCGACACCGTGCGGCCCGACCACTGGCAGAGCCTGTACGACAACCTGGTGCGCGACAAGCAGAACCTCGGCCTGCCCGCGTGGCTGAAGCAGAACAAGCAGGCCTACGCCCAGGCGCTGGAGCGCATGGTCCAGGCCCAGCGCCTGGGCTACTGGAAGCCCGATGCCGGCACGCGCGAGGAGCTGGCCACACTCTATCAAGACCTGACCCGCGACGCGCCGCTGCACCAGGAGCTGGCCGCCGTCAGGCAATGGTCGGCCGAGCAGCTGCAGCAGCCTGTGCCGGCCGCTGCAGCACCGCGCCCGCAAGCCCAGACCACGCCTGCGACAGCAGCGCCGCCACCGGCCCAGCGTGGCCTGCTGCTGCAGCAGCAGCCCCGAGACCCGGCCCCAACCCAGCCGATGGCGCAGCAACTCTCGCAGGCCCTGGTCTGGGTACTGATGGGCCTGCTGATGAGTCTTGGCGCCGTCTGGCAGGTCTCGCAAGCCCGCCACCGCAGGATTCCCGTGGCAGCAATCAGGGCTTGATGACGATGATGAAAGGAACTGCGACAGCGATCGCCGTGGCCCTGATGGCCAGCCAGGCCCGGGCCGAGGAAACCCGGCAGCTCGAATCGGTGCAGGTGCAGGGCCGTGCCGCCCTGGGCACCGCCGACAGCGCCTCCGAGGGCCGGATCTTGGCCGAGCGCCTGGTCAACAGGCCGCTGCTGCGCCCGGCCGAGCTGCTGGAGGCCATGCCCGGCATGATAGTCACACAGCACAGCGGCGACGGCAAGGCCAACCAGTACTTCCTGCGCGGCTTCAACCTCGACCATGGCAGCGACTTTGCAACGATGGTGCTGGGCATGCCCGTCAATATGGCCAGCCATGCCCACGGCCAGGGTTATATGGACCTGAACTTCCTGATGCCCGAGCTGGTGTCCAGCCTGCAGTACCGCAAGGGCACCTTCGCCGCCGAGGACGGCGACTTCGTCACCACCGGCTCGGCCCGCATCGACTATCTGCGCAGCCTCCCGGCCCCCTTCGTCGAGGCCGGCGTGGGCCCGTACGGCCACGGCCGCGCGCTGGCCGCCGGCAGCAGCAAACTCGGTGGATGGGAGCTGCTCGGCGCCTTCGAAGCCAGCCGCTACGACGGCCCCTGGGAGCAGCCCGAGGGCCTGCGGCGCAACAACGCCGTGCTGCGCCTTTCGCACGGCGATGCCGACAACGGCCTGGCACTGACAGCCATGGCCTACCGCGCCCACTGGCGGGCCAGCGAGCATGTGCCCGAGCGGGCGATCCAGAATGGCGAGATCGGTCGCTTCGGTAGCCTCCTGGCCAATGACGGCGGTGTCACGCATCGCAACAGCCTGGCTATCGAATGGGCTCGCAGCGCGGACAAGCAGGACTGGCGGGCCAGCGCGTATGTGATCGACTACGGCCTGAATCTGTTCTCCGGTCCCTCGGGCTTCATCAACGGTCCCGACGGCGACCAGCACGAGCAGGCCGACCACCGCCTGCTGTGGGGCGGACTGTTGAAACACAGCTTCTCGCCGCGGGCCGATACCGAAGTGTCCTGGGGCCTGCAGTGGCGCCACGACCGCATCAAGCAGCTGGGCCTGTATGACACTGTTGATCGGGCGCACCCACACCGTGCGCGAGGACCAGGTCGACCAGGATGCTGTCGGCCTGTTCGCCGAGGCGCGCACGCAGTGGAGCCCGTGGCTGCGCAGCAGCGTCGGCCTGCGCTGGGACAGCCTGCGCACCAGCAATACGGCCATCGCCGGCGAGTTCAACCTCGACAACGGCGGCCGCGCCAGCAAGTCGCAAGTCAGCCCCAAGCCGGGCCTGATCGCTCGCGTCAACCGCGACACCGAGCTCTACGCCCACTGGGGCCGGGGCTTTCGCTCCAACGATGTGCGCGGCGCCACCAGCGTGCTCAATCCGGCAGACGGCAGCGCCGCCGATCGGCTGCCCCTGCTGGCGCGCACGCAATCGAGCGAGCTGGGCCTGCGCGTGCGGCCCGCCGCCGGCTGGAACAGCAGCGTGACGCTGTGGCAAGCCAAGCTGGCCTCGGAGCTGGTCTTCGTCGGCGATGCCGGCGTGACCGAGGCGCGCGGCGCCTCGCGGCGGATGGGCATCGAATGGTCCAACGACTTTGCGCCGATGAACTGGCTGCTGATCGATGCGGACCTGGCGCTGTCGCGGGCCCGCTTCGTCGAGGCCGAGAATGGTGGCCGTCATGTGCCCAACGCGATTCCGATGAGCGCCTCCTTGTCGGCCAGTGTCACGCCCAGCGGCCCCTGGTCCGGCGGGCTCAAGCTGCGCTATCTGGGCGCCTACGTGCTGGAGGAAGCCGGCCACGAGAAATCGCATGCGAACTGGACGGCCAATCTGAAGGTCGGCTATGCGATCAGCCCCAAGCTGCAGCTGAGCCTGGACGTGCTGAACCTGTTCGACCGCCGCGCCAATGACATCGAATACTGGGGCACCTCCTGCACCCGCGCCGAGGGCCCGGGCTGCAACAGCGGCGATGGCAAGGCCGGGATAGAGGGCCGCCTGATACACCCGATGGAGCCGCGCATGCTGCGCGTCTCGCTACGCGCCAGTTTCTGAGCAAGTAAAAAGGCATCACGATGGAAATCGAAAAACCCCCGGTTGATCGCGAACGCGTCATCCCCACCGCCGAGCGCCGCGGCCTGATACTGGTCAACACCGGTGACGGCAAGGGCAAGTCCACCTCAGCCTTCGGTCTGGCCCTGCGGGCCCATGGCCGCGGCAAGGCGGTCAAGATCTACCAGTTCATGAAGGTGCCCAGCGCCCGCTTCGGCGAGCACCGCATGTTCGAACAGCTGGGCGTGCCTATCGAGGGCCTGGGCGATGGCTTCAGCTGGAAGAGCAAGGACCTTGAGCATTCGGGCCAACTGGCCCGCGATGGCTGGGTGCGGGCCGAGGCCGCCATCCGCAGCGGCGAGTTCTTCCTGGTCGTGCTGGACGAGATCATGTACCCGCTGCGCTACGGCTGGCTGCCCCTAGCCCCGGTGCTGCAGGCGCTGCGCGAGCGCCCCGCCCATGTGCATGTGATGCTGACCGGACGCAACTGCCCGCAGGAGCTGATCGATCTGGCCGACACCGTCACCGAGATGGCCCTGGTCAAGCACCACTACCGCGCGGGCGTGCCGGCGCAGCGGGGCATTGAAGATTGATGAACTCCGTGATGCCCTGGTTGCTGCCCGCTGCGATGGGGGTGGCTCTGATTGTGGACCGCCTGCTGGGCGAGCCGCCGACCTGGGCGCATCCGGTCGTCGCGATGGGCCGCTGGCTGGGGCTGTTCGGTGAGCGACTGAGCGCCTTGCGGCCGCGGCAGGCCTTCATCGGCGGTACGCTGGCCTGGAGTGTCGGCGCACTGCTCAGTGCGGGTCTGGCCTTGGGCCTGGAAACGCTGCTGTTCCAGTGGCTGCAGCCCTGGCTGTCCGGCGGCCAGGCCCTGCTGATGGCGCTCGCGCTGGGCGTGCTGCTAAAGCCGCTGCTGGCCTGGCGCATGCTCAGCGACGAGGTGAACGCGGTCGAGGCGGCGCAGCTGCGGGGCATGGCCGCCGCACGCCAGCAGTTGGCCCGCCTGGTCAGCCGCGACACCTCATCGCTCGATGAAACCGCCGTGCGCGAGGCCGCGATCGAGACGCTGGCCGAGAACCTCAACGACTCGGTCGTCGCGCCGCTGTTCTGGTTCGCCATCGCCGGCCTGCCCGGCGCGGCGCTGTACCGCTTCGCCAACACCGCCGACGCGATGTGGGGCTATCGCGATCACCGCGAATGGTCGGGCAAGTTCGCGGCGCGGGCCGACGACTTGCTGTCCTGGATTCCGGCACGTATCACCGCCCTGGCGTTGCTCGGTCTTCATCCTGCCCTGCTGATGCGACTGCTCGCCGAGGCGCCGCGCACGCCCTCGCCCAATAGCGGCTGGCCGATGGCGGCAATGGCACTGCGGCTCGAGGTGCGTCTGGCCAAACCGGGGGTCTACAGCCTCAACGACAGCGGCCGCTCGCCCAGCAGTGCTGATCTCGTGCAGGCCTTGCGCCTGGCCCGGTGCGCCATGCTCGGCTGTGCGCTGCTGTTGGCCTTCGCGGCGCTGTGCCTGAGGTTGCCCGCATGAACGTCCATGGCGGCAGCGACAGCGGCCCGACCCCGCTGCATGACTTTTCGACCAATGCGAATCCACTGCCGCCGCCCGCCTCGCTGAGCCTGGCGCTGCAGCAGGCCGACCGGCGCCGCTATCCCGATCCGAAGTACCTGAGCCTGCGCCAGCACCTGGCCGCGGCGCACGGTGTGAGCGAGGAACAGGTCTTGCCAACGTCCGGCGGCGCCGAGGCCATCCGCCGCCTCAGCCTCGCCGCCCTGCTGCAGGGCCTGCGCGAGGTCTGGGTGCCTGCGCCCGGCTTTGGCGACTACGCGGCCGCCGCCTCGGCCCTGGGGCTGCGCGTGCGCGCCTATGCCGACTGCGCCCAGCTGCTGCGCGAACTGGGCGCCGAGGCCCTGGTGTGGATCTGCGAGCCCTGCAATCCGACCGGAACGAGTCTGTCCAGCGCGGAGATCGCCGCCATTGCGGCGCGTGCCGGCCTGTGCGTGATCGACCGCGCTTACGAACCGCTGCGCCTGCAGGGCGAGGCGCCCGGCATCCCCGGCAACTGCTGGCAGCTGCACTGTCCCAACAAGGCGCTGGGCCACACCGGCGTGCGCGCCGCCTATCTGCTCGCCCCCAACGTCGGCGCGCTGACCCAGCGGATGCAGCAATTGGCCGCCAGCTGGGTGCTGTCGGCCGAGGGCCAGACCTTGCTGATGCAGCTGCACCGGCCCGAGATCCAGGCCTGGCTGGCGGATTCGCGCGCGCAGCTGCGCCTGTGGACGGCCGAGCAACGTGCGCTGCTGGCGTCCTTAAGCTGGCAGCAGCGCGACAGCTGCACGCCGTTCTGGCTGGCTCGCCCCGATCGCCCCCTGCCCGACCTGCGCCGCAGTGGCATCAAGCTGCGAGATGCCTCATCCTTCGGTCTGCCGGGCTGGGTGCGCATCGCCACCCTGCACCCAAATTCCCAACAAGCCTTGCTGAAGGAGCTTCAATCATGAGCGCGAAGGCCGTGATGGTGCTGGGCACCACAAGCAATGCCGGCAAGAGCTGGCTGGCCACCGCACTGTGCCGCTGGTATGCACGCCAAGGCCTCAAGGTCGCGCCGTTCAAGGCGCAGAACATGAGCAATAACGCGCGCGTGGTACCTGGCTTGAATGGGAGCATGGGCGAGATCGGCAGCGCCCAGTACTTCCAGGCCCTGGCCGCGCGCTGCACGCCCGAGGTGCGCCAGAACCCGGTGCTGCTGAAGCCCGAGCGCGATACGGCCAGCCAGGTCGTCGTGCTGGGCGAGGTCAACGCGGCCTACACGCAGATGCCGTGGCGCGCGCGCAGCGAGCTGCTCTGGCCCCACGCGAAGGCCGCGCTGCAGGAGCTGATGGCCGAGAACGATGTGGTCGTGATCGAGGGCGCGGGCTCGCCGGCCGAGATCAACCTGCACAGCAGCGACTACGTGAACATGCGCACGGCGCTGGCCGCCAATGCCGCCTGCCTGCTGGTCACCGACATCGACCGCGGCGGCGCCTTCGCCCATCTCTACGGCACGCACCAGCTTCTGCCCGCCAACGAGCGCGCGCTGCTGCGCGGCTTCGTGCTGAACCGTTTTCGCGGCGACGCGTCGCTGCTGGCCCCCGGCCCCGAGCAGTTGCAGGCCCTGACCGGCGTGCCGACCCTGGCCGTGCTGCCGATGTGGCGCGGCCACGGCCTGCCCGAGGAAGACGGTGTCTATGACGACGCGCCCACCGGCGCCAGCACCGGTCTGAAGATTGCCGTCGTCGCCTATCCGCGCATCAGCAATCTGGACGAGTTCCAGCCCTTGCGAAGCCTGCCGCAGGTGCGGCTCACCTGGGCACGCGATGTGGCCGCGCTGGAGGCCGCCGACTGGATCATCCTGCCCGGCTCCAAGCACACCAGCAGCGACCTGGCCTGGCTACGCGAGCACCGGCTCGATGCCGCGATTGCCCGCCATGCGGCTGCTGGCAGGCCGGTGCTGGGCCTGTGCGGCGGCCTGCAGATGCTGGGCGAGGCGCTGACCGACCCCGACGGCGTCGAGGCCACGCACATGAGCCTGGGCGCCAACGCGCCGGGCCTGGGCCTGCTGCCCCTGGTCACCCAGTTCGATCGCCACAAGCTGCTGCGTCCCAGCCGCAGCCGCTTTGCCGCGCTGCCAGGGCCATGGAGCGCCCTCAGCGGCGCGGCCTGGAGCGGCTACGAGATCCACCATGGCCGCACCGTCCAGCACCCGGCGCTGCCGGCTGCGGCGGAGGCCCTGCTAAGCGACAGCGGCGAGGTCATCGGCTGGGCCCAGGGCTCGGTGCTGGGCGTCTATGCCCACGGCCTGTTCGAGTCGCCCGAGGTGATGCGCACGCTGTTCGGCGCCGGCGTGCCCACCCTGGACAGCGTGTTCGACGGCCTGGCGGACTTCGCCGACCGCCATTTCGCGCCCGGCGCATTGCTGGGCCTGCTGCAATCCCACTCCCTCTGAAACCCGACCATGCACGAGCTCATTCCGACGATCCCCCCCCTTGACCAGCCCGGCCTCAGCGAAGCGCTGCAGCGGCGCATAGACAACAAGACCAAGCCTTTGGGCTCGCTGGGTCGGCTGGAGGCGCTGATGCTGCGCCTGGGCCTGATTCTGGGCAGCGAAACGCCCGAGCTGCAGGCGCCGCAGATGATGGTCTTTGCCGGCGACCATGGCCTGGCGGCGCGCGGCGTGTCGGCCTATCCCAGTGACGTGACCTGGCAGATGGTCGAGAACTTTCTGGCCGGCGGCGCGGCCGTCAGCGTGCTGGCCCGCCAGCATGGCCTGACCCTGACGGTGGTCGATGCCGGCGTGCGCCATGACTTCGCCCCGCGCGAGGGCCTGGCGCTGTGCAAGATCGCCCCCGGCACGGCCGACAGCCTGGAGCAGCCGGCGATGAGCGAAGCCCAATGCGCGCAGGCGATTTCCGTCGGCCGCCAGTTGCTGGCCAAGGCCCCGGGCAATGCCCTGCTGCTGGGCGAGATGGGCATTGGCAACACGTCGAGTGCAGCCCTGCTGCTGGCCCGGCTGACTCGCTCGCCTATCGAGCAATGCACCGGCCGCGGCACCGGGCTGGATGATGCTGGCGTGCAGCGCAAGACCGCCCTGCTGCGCCAGGTGCTGGCCGCACATCCGCAGGCTAAAGAGCCGCTGCAGGCGCTGGCCGCCTTCGGTGGCTTCGAGATCGCGATGATGCTGGGGGCGGTGCTGCAGGCGGCGCTGGAGCGCCGCGTCATCGTCGTCGACGGCTTCATTGCCAGCAGCGCCGTGCTGCTGGCCTCGCAGCTGCAGCCGGCCGTGCTTGAGCGCTGCGTGTTTGCCCACCAGTCCGACGAATCGGGCCATGCCTTGATGCTGCAGTCGATGAAGGCCGAACCGCTGCTGCACCTCGGCCTGCGCCTCGGTGAAGGCTCGGGCGCGGCGCTGGCCTGGCCGCTGCTGGAGTCGGCCTGCCGCATCCTGGGCGAGATGGCCAGCTTCGAGTCAGCCGGCGTCAGCTCTTCTTCGTGATGTTGCACGAGCTGCGCCTGTTCTTCACTGCCCTGCAGTTCTTTACCCGGGTGCCCATCCCGGCCTGGGTGGGTTACGAGCCGGCATGGCTGCAGGACTGCGCACGCCACTATCCGCTGGTCGGTGCCTGCGTCGGCGGATTTGGCGCGCTGGTGCTGTGGCTGGCGCTGCTGGTGTTCCCGCCCTCGGTGGCGGTGGGCTTGAGCATGGCGGCCACCGTCTGGATGACCGGCGGCTTTCATGAGGACGGTTGGGCCGACACCTGCGATGCTTTAGGCGGTGCGGTCAGCCGCGAGCGTGCGCTGCAGATCATGAAGGACTCGCGCATCGGTGCCTATGGCGCGATCGGCCTGGTGCTGATGCTGGGTCTGAAGGCCGCCACCTTGACGGCCCTGGTGCAGGCGCAGCCGATGGCCGCGCTGCTGTGCCTGGTCTGGGCTCATGCCGCCTCGCGCGCCGCACCGGTGTGGCTGCTGCACGCCCTGCCCTACGCCGGCGACGCGGAGCATGCCAAGGCCAAGCCAATGGCAATGCAGATCGGCGGCGCGGGGCTGGGCGTGGCGCTGCTGTGGGCGTTGCTGATAGGCGCGCTGTGTGCCTGGCTGAAAGCGGCCGTGCTGCTGCCGCTGGCCGCGGCATCGGCAGCGACCCTGCTGACCACCGTGCAGATGCGCCGCTGGCTGCACCAGCGCCTGGGCGGCTTCACCGGCGATACGCTGGGCGCGACGCAGCAGCTGGCGGAGCTGGTCGCACTGCTGGCCGCCCTGGCGGTGATTCATGTCTGAAGCCGTGCTCTTGGCCTGGCGTCATCCACGCCCTGAGGGAGCAGCGGGCCGCTGCATCGGGGCCGGCACCGATCTGCCGGTGCACTGGCGCCGCGCCAAGCGGCTGGCACGGCGCATCCAGCAGCAGGCCCGCCGCGAGCACCTGCCGCACTGCGTCCACACCTCGCCGCTGCGGCGCTGCGCCGATGTGGGCCGCTGGCTGCGCCGCTGGGGCTGGTGCCACTTACAGGATGCGGCGCTGTTGGAGCTGGACTTCGGTGCCTGGGAGGGCCAGCCCTGGAGCAGCGTTGACAAGGCCGAGCTCGATGCCTGGGTGGACGACTTTGCCGCCCACCGGCCCGGCGGTGGTGAAAGCCTCCTGCAGCTGCTGCAGCGCGCCGCCGGTTGGGCGTCTGGATCATCGCCCTTCGCGATCGTCGTCACACACGGCGGCTGGATGCTCGCGCGGCGCTGGGGCAGCGATCAAGCCCTGCCGGCAGCGGCGGAATGGCCCAGGCCACCGGCCTACGGTGCACTGTGGCGGATGCCAGCGTAGGAAATCTACTACGCCGGTTCGCGGCGGCGTCCGCTTCGCGGCAGGCCCCGGTTTTTCCATAGTGGAGTCACGACCCGAAGACCCTTGCGCCCGACCGGCGCCGCGGCTTCCGACGCACACACAAAGGAAAAGTCATGCACGCGAATCTCAAGACAATGCTGGCCGCCGCCGGTCTGGCACTGGCCACCCAGGCCATGGCGCAAGTCACCTTCTACGAGCACGAGCGCTTCGAGGGCAAGTCCTACACCGCCGAGCGACAGACCGGCAACTTCGAGCGTCCCGGCTTCAATGACACCGCCTCATCGGCAATCGTGAGCAGCGGCCGCTGGGAAGTCTGCCAGCACCAGAATTTCGAGGGTCGCTGCGTCGTGCTGCGCCCGGGACGCTACCCCTCGCTGGCCGCGATGGGCATGGATGACGTCGTGTCCTCGGCGCGCATGGTCGCGACCAGCACCAATGTCAGCGACGACCGCTACGCCCCTGCACCACCGCCCCATGTCGACTACAGCCGCCGCAAGAACGAGCGCCTGTACAAGGCACAGGTCACGTCGGTGCGCGCCGTGGTCGGTTCGCCCGAGCAGCGCTGCTGGACCGAACGTGAGCAGGTCACCCAGGAGCGCAGCAAGCCCAATGTCGGCGGTGCACTGGCCGGCGCCCTGATCGGCGGCATCCTGGGACACCAGGTCGGCGGCGGCACTGGCAAGGACATTGCCACCGCCGGCGGCGTCGTCGCTGGCGCGGCCATTGGCTCCAATGTCGGCCGCGACCGCGAACAGCAGGTCAGCCAGAACGTGCAGCGCTGCACCACGGTGCCCAGCCAGGCCAAGCCGGAATTCTGGGACGTGACCTACAACTACCGAGGCCAGGAACATCAGGTTCAGATGCGCTCGGCCCCCGGCGCCACCATCACCGTCAACAAGGACGGCGAGCCGCGCGGCTGACTCTCTATCCAGCCACACAGGGCAGTCTGCGCTAGTTGCGCTGGCTGCCCTGTCGCCTGAATGAACTCAGCATCTGGTCCATCACCCAGGAGGCCTGCAGCGCATCGCGGCCCAGCGACGGGTGCACGATCTCGCCGTTCAGATGGCGCACCATATTCTGGATGTGGAAGAACTGGATGTTTTCCGGGTGCGCGATCTCCAGGCTTTGTGGTCCCGCGGCGGTGCGCAGCACCAGCGGATGGGCATCGAACACCGAGCATTCGATACGGCCCAGGCTGCCGTGAATCACCAGCTGATCTTCCCGGACCAGGCAGCCAAAGTTCCAGAAGCCCGACCCGGTCACGCCGCTGGCGAACTGCCAGCTGCCGGTGACGGCATCTTCGGCCGCATACAAGTCTTGCTGATTCACCGCCATGCCTGCCACGCGGCTGATGTTGCCCAGCAGATGGATCATCAAATCCAGGCCGTGGCAGGCCAGATCGACAAAATGCCCGCCACCTGAAACCGCCGGGTCGGTGTGCCAGTTGTAGTCGCGGGCCAGATCCTGCGCCAGCGGCGCCCGGCTGAAGGTCCAGTGCACATGGCGCACCTGGCCAATCGCGCCCTCATCCAGCCATTGCCTGATCTGCTGGAAGCGCGGCAGCGAGCGGCGGTAGTAGGCGACGAAGAGTTCGCGGCCGGCCACTTCGAAGGCCTGGATCATTTCAATGCACTGCGGTGCATTCAGCGCCATCGGCTTCTCGACGCAGCAATGCTTGCCCGCCTTTGCCACACGCAGCGCGTAGTCGAGATGGCTGCCCGGCGGCGTGGCCACATAGACCGCGTCGACCTCGGGATCGTTGATCAAGGCATCGGCATCCGCATACCAGCGCGGCACGCCATGGCGCAGCGCATAGTCCTCGGCCTTGACGGCGTCACGGCGCATCACCGCCACCAGGCGCGAGCCCTCGGCCTTGTTGAAGGCCGGACCGCTCTTCAGCTCGGTGACATTGCCGCAGCCGACGATGCCCCAGCGCAGCGGTCGGTCGGCCGTGTAGGCTTGGCTCACCTCAGGCTTTCAGGGCCTGCAAGTGATTGAATTTGGCCATCAACATCTCCCGGCTTTCCACATACTGCGGATGGATGGGAATGCAGGCCACCGGGCACAGTTGCACGCATTGCGGCTCGTCGAAATGGCCCACGCACTCCGTGCACTTGCTCGGCTCGATCTGGTAGAACTCCTCGCCCATCGAGATCGCATCGTTCGGGCACTCGGGCTCGCAAACGTCGCAATTGATGCACTCATCGGTAATCATCAGAGCCATGGCTTGTTCCTTGAGGGCTTCAAGCCTGCTTAATGCGTTCTTGAAGCCGTTCGCGCACCGAGGGTGACACGAATTTGGAAACATCACCGCCCAAGGTGGCAATCTCACGCACAAAGGTGCCGGAGATGAACTGGTACTGGTCCGAGGGCGTCAGGAACACGGTCTCGACGTCGGGCATCAGCTGGCGGTTCATGCCGGCCATCTGGAACTCGTACTCGAAGTCGCTGACGGCGCGCAGGCCGCGCACCACGACCTTGGCGCCGTTGGCGACGACGAAATCACGCAGCAGGCCGCGAAACGGTATCACCTCGACATTCGGGTACTTCTGCGACAACTCGGAGGCAATCTCCAGCCGCTCCTCGATCGTGAACATGGTGCGCTTGTGGTGGCCGGCGGCCACCGCCACGATCAGCCGCTCGAACAGCCGGCTGGCACGACGCATCAGATCCTCATGGCCCAAGGTCATCGGGTCGAAGGTGCCGGGATAGACGGCGGTGAGTACGGTCACGGAGGTCAAGCGGCGCTCCTTGCGTTGGTGAGGCTGTGCCGGATCATTCCGGGCGACGGAACAGATGGTAGTGCACCGCCCCTGCTCTATCCTGACGCCACAGCTCCAGGCTGCCGTCCTCGGGCGCGGCCACCGCCTCGGGGCCCTCGACATACAGATAGCCGCCGGGCACCAGCAGCCGCGTCGCCGCCTTGATCGCCGGATGGCCCAGGCCGGCGTCGAACGGCGGATCGATGAAGATCAGCTCGTAGCGTGCCGCGGCAGCACGGCCCATGTAGGACAGGCCGTCACCGAACTCGACGCGCACGCCCTCGGCCTTGAGCCGCTCCTTGGAGGCCTGCAGCGCCCGCGCCTGGTGACTGTCGCGTTCGACCAGCTGCACCTCGGTGGCACCGCGCGAGGCGGCCTCAAAGCCCAGGGCGCCGCTGCCGGCAAAGGCGTCGAGCACGCGCCATCCGCTCAGATCCTGGCCCAGCCAGTTGAACAGCGTCTCGCGCACGCGGTCCGGCGTCGGGCGCAGGCCCGGGCGGTCGGCCACCGGCAGCTTGCTGCGCTTCCAGATGCCGCCGATGATTCTTACTTCATTGGGTTTCGGTTGTTTCATGTTCTGACCGTGATACCACGCGACGCCATCAACGCCTTGGCCTCGCCGACCGTGTGCTGGCCGTAGTGGAAGATGCTGGCTGCGAGCACCGCGTCGGCGCCGCCGATCTGAATGCCATCAACCAGATGCTCCAGCGTGCCGACGCCGCCCGAGGCGATCACCGGCACCGGAATGGCATCGCTGACGGCGCGGGTCAGTTCCAGATCGAAGCCTATCTTGGTGCCGTCGCGGTCCATGCTGGTGAGCAGGATCTCGCCGGCGCCCTGAGCCGCCATCTGTGTGGCCCAGGCGACGGCGTCCATGCCGGTGTTCTTGCGGCCGCCATGGGTGTAGACATCCCAGCCGGGGCCGCGCGCGGCCAGATCGTCGCCCTGGCGCCGCTTGGCGTCGATGGCGACAACGATGCACTGGGCACCGTATTTGTCGGACGCATCACGAATGACTTGCGGGTTGGCCACCGCGGCCGAGTTGAAGCTGACCTTGTCGGCACCAGCGTTGAGCAGGCGGCGCACATCCTCGACGACGCGCACGCCACCACCGACGGTCAAGGGGATGAAGACCTGCGAGGCCACCGCCTCGATGATGTGCAGTATCAGGTCTCGCCCATCGCTGGTAGCGGTGATATCCAGAAAGGTCAGTTCGTCGGCACCCTGCTCGTTGTGGCGGGCGGCAATCTCGACCGGGTCGCCGGCATCACGCAGCTCCAGGAAGTTGACGCCCTTGACGACGCGGCCACCGGTCACGTCCAGGCAGGGAATGATGCGTTTGGCGAGCATGCGGATGAGGCTTTCAGCGCGGGGCGTGCAGGAGTGCGCGGCGAGTATAGCCCCGGGTAAACACGGACCAACCGCAACTCCCAGTCAGTTGGGGCCGGAGCTTGCCGAGTACAGCAAGGTCCAGCCCGCAAAATTCAGTCCTTGCGTTCGGCCAACCAGCTCAGCAGCTGCGCCGGCTCCATCGGCCTGGCGAACAGGTAGCCCTGCCCCTCATGACAACCCAGCTCGCGTAGCACCGCGGCCTGCTGCTCGGTCTCTATGCCCTCGGCCAGCACCTCCAGGTGCAGGCTGCGCGCCAGCTCGACCACCATGCGGGCAATGTCGCAGCCCTTGTCGATGGCGACGATCTCGTTGACGAAGGCGCGGTCTATCTTCAGTCGGTCGACCCGCAGATGACGCAGCTGACTCAGCGAGGAGAAACCAGTGCCGAAGTCGTCGATGGCAATCGTCACCCCGGTCTGCTTGATCTGATCGACGATCTGGACGATGAAGTTGACGTCCTCCATGGCCATCGACTCGGTGATCTCCAGCTCCACCTGGGCCGGATTGACGCCGGTGTCGGCCAGCGCGCCCTGCAGCATGGCCATGAAGTCGGGATGGCGCAGCTGGGCCACCGACACGTTCACCGCCATGCGGAAGGCGGGATAACCCAAGCCGATCAGCCGGTTCAGCTCATGGCAGGCTGTGCGCAGCACCCATTCGCCGATAGCGACGATGAGGCCGGAATACTCGGCCACCGGAATGAAGCGGTCGGGCGGCACGAACTTGCCGTCCTCGGTCTTCCAGCGTATCAAGGCCTCGGCGCCCAACACCCGGTTGCCCATCAGCTCCAGCTGCGGCTGGTACATCACAAACAGGCGCTCGCTCTCGAAGGCCGAGCGCAGGCCGCGCAGCAGCTTGACGCGCTCACGGATGTCGGCGCCCATCTCCTGGGTGTAATAGCCATGCCCCCCGCGCTGGCGGGTCTTGGAGCGCTTCAGCGCAATGTTCGCGTCTTTCAGCACCTCGGTGCCCTTGCCAGACGACTCGGCCAGGCGCACAAAGCCTATGGTCGCGGTGATCTGCAGCGACTCCTGCTGGCTCTGGTTGCCCTGCTGGCAGTCGAAAGGCGCGACAAACTGCGCCGCCAGCAGCGCCGGCGTGACATGGCCATCGGGCCCCAGCACGCCGAATACATCCCCCGACACCCGGGCCACCACCACCGGCGCCTTCAGCGCGCGGGTCAGGCGCTCGGCCACGGCTTGCAGCAGGCTGTCGCCCAGCTCATGGCCCAGGGCGTCGTTGATGTCGGCAAAGTCGTCGACGTCCACCAGGGCCAGGGTAGTGCTGGCCGGGGCGTTGAGGCAGCGCTCATCGAGCAGTGCGATCAGCCGGTTGCGGTTGGGCAGCCGGGTCAGCGAGTCAACGAAAACCGATTCGTTGAGCCGGGCGAACAGCTGCACATTGTCCAACCCGACGGCCACATTGGCGCAGAACACCTCCAGCAGCTGGTGGTCGATGTCGCTGAGCACATGCTCGGTGTCGATATAGGCCGCCAGCGCCTTGCCGCTGGATCCCTTGATATAGAGGGCGGTGCCCTGGTCGAAGAAGCTGCGTTGGGTGGACAGGCAGCGCCTCAGCGCACTGCGCACCACGTCCTGGTCGATATTGTCCAGGGTCGAGTTGATCAGCCCGCGGTAGCGTCCGGCGGCGGCGACGATGCGCGGCGCCTGGGTTTCGTTGCTGGACTGCACGCAGACCAGACCGTCGGGGGGCAGTTCCAGCAAGGCACAGATCTGCGTCACCACGCCGGCCGAGAAGCGATGCAGGCCCTGCACGGCCATCAACTCGGTGCTGGCGCGGACAATCATCTCCAGGCCACGCCGGCTGCTGGCCAGCGCGCGGATCTGCTTGTAGGAGCGAATCGCCGAGGTCAGCGCCGTGTAGAGCTTGGTCTGGGTCAGCTCGGACTTGGTCTTGTAGTCATTGATGTCATAGAGCCGTATCACGTCCAGCTCGGGCGCATAGCCGGGCTGGCCGGTGCGCAGGATGATGCGGGGCTCGCTCAATCCCAGATCGTCGCGAATCACCTTGACCAGGGACAGGCCGGCGTCCTCGCGCTCCATCACCACATCGAGCAGCACCACGGCAACATCGTGCTCGCGGGTCAACAGCTCACGGGCCTCCTTGGCCGAATGCGCGTGCAGCAGTTCGAGCGGACGCCCCAGGATCTGCACACCGCGCAGCGAGAACTCGGTCGTGCTGTGTACACCGGGATCGTCGTCGACCACGAGCACACGCCAGACCTTGCTGCTGGGTGCGGGCAGCTCCAGGTCTGTTTCGTCCAGCAGGCTGACCAGATCGTCAGCGGGGTCGCCCGAGGCGTATTCCATTTTCCGTGTGTGATGGCGGTGGTTGCGAATGGATTACACCATGTCACTTACACGACCATGGCCGGAGATGGCCGCCCAGTCGTGTGTAAATCACAGGCGACGGGCGGAAAAGCGCTAAAAAGGGACCCTCTGCAAAACCCCCGTAGGTCGCGGCGGGATCTTTGCGGGATGCGGGCCAAGGCGCGAACCGCCGCCCAGACTGATGTCTGGGCCAGGTTCGCAACGCCGGCCGGCGCCCGCAAAGGCCCGCCCCGAAGGATTTGCGAGATAACGGGCCGCCTCGGGCGTTGCAGCGCTCGGCAGTCGGGCAACGAGCCCGACCTTCGCGCTGCGCCTACGAATCGGCCCGTTCTCTCGCAAACGCGGCCCATGGGGGTTTTGCAGAGGCTCCCTAGCCATTCAATTCATCCGCACGGGCCTGGGCCGCGCTGAAGTCCAGATCGCCGGTGTAGATCGCCCGGCCGCAGATCACGCCCTCGATGCCTTCGCTCTCGACCTCGCACAGGCGCTCGATATCGGCCAGGTTGGACAGGCCGCCCGATGCGATGACCGGAATCTTCAAGGCCTGGGCCAGCTTGACGGTGGCCTCGATATTGATGCCCGTCAGCATGCCGTCGCGGCCGATGTCGGTGTAGATCACTCCCTCTACGCCATAGCCCTCGAACTTCTTGGCCAGGTCGATGACCTCATGGCCGGTCAGCTTGCTCCAGCCATCGGTGGCGACCTTGCCATCCTTGGCGTCCAGACCGACGATGATGTGGCCGCCGAAGGCGCTGCAGGCGTCGAGCAGGAAGCCGGGGTTCTTCACCGCGGCCGTGCCTACGATGATGAAGCTCAGGCCGCCGTCCAGATAGCGCTCGATGGTGTCCAGGTCGCGGATGCCGCCACCCAGTTGCACCGGCACCTAGTTGCCGACCTCTCGAAGAATCGCCCGTATCGCCGCCTCGTTGACCGGCTTGCCGGCAAAGGCGCCGTTCAGGTCCACCAGGTGCAGGCGCCGTGCGCCGGCATCAACCCAGCGTCTGGCCAT
>Ga0187842_1000052_pt1 | contig 58453 bp, 57 predicted proteins | sample SpaLakP09_SKY_41_FD_134514 | JGI IMG/M metagenome (GOLD analysis project Ga0187842, IMG submission 134514) | Oligotrophic lake water microbial communities from Sparkling Lake, Wisconsin, USA - SP09_SKY_41 | ecosystem: Environmental > Aquatic > Freshwater > Lake | place: USA: Sparkling Lake... | reverse complement strand
CCAGCAAGGCCACCGCCGCCAGCGGCAGTGCTGCCCTCATGCCTGACGCCGGCGCCTGAACGCCAGCGCACCGAGGCCAGCCAGCGCCATGGCCCAGGTGGCGGGCTCCGGCACCGGTGCCGGGAAGCCCAGCTGGGCGCTGGCGATGTGCTGCAAGGTCAACGCGTCGGCCTTGGCGATGCCCAGGTCGAAGGCGGCGATCTCGTTGGCGCCCAGCGAGTTCGGATCCAGGCCGGTGATGCTGCCGAACTGCACCAGCGCGCTCAGGTAGGAGCCGTATTTGCTGGCATGCAGATAATCGTTCCACCACAGATTCATCAGGTCGCCGGCCTGCGCCTGGGTGAAGACGCCATTGGCATCGTAGAAGCCGGCGGACTTGGCAAGGCCCAGATCGATCGCCATCTGGAAGGCCTCGCCGGCCGGAATCACGCCGGCAAAACCCGGGTTGCTGGCCGCCTTGGCCAGGAAGGCGGTCTTCAGGTCGGCCGTCATGGCCGCCAGGCTGGCGTAGTACAGGGTGGCCGCACCACCGGCTGCCGAGGTGTCAACAATGGGGCTGCCATCGGGGTGAGTCGGGTCGGCTTTGGTGATCTTGTGGGCAAAAACCATGTCGGGCCGCGCCCAGGTTTCCAGCAGATAGACCTTGGTCGCGGCGCTGGCGTTCGGGTTGGCGCCGATCACCCGAGAGGTATTGCAGCTGCCCGCCGACAGGCCGGTGGCCACGCACTTGGCCTGGGTGCCGAACAGCGCGGTCTCGGTATAGGTCTGGGCGGCGCCGTTGTGGATGAAGCGCTCGAACTGGTCGGCATAGGCATTGAAGGTGGCCTGGTTGGCGTTCTTGCCCTTGCCCGCCGGCAGCGCGGCGTCGCTCTGCTCCTGCAGCACCACCGTGTCCCACTTCTTCGACGCCACATTGCCACGCAGGTCCCACAGCGGGCTGGCGGTATTCAGGAACTGGCCGCGCAGCGAGGCGGCATTGCGGGCCGAGATCGACACGTCGTAGTCCAACCCGGCCTGGACGGTGAACTGCTTGAAGATGCCGGGCACGCCGCCCCAGGGATGGGGCTCCCAGGCGTTGGAGCCTCCGGAGTACAGGACCTGGAACGGCGCCGTCAGGTCGTGCACATTGGCCCAGTTGTAGCTCATCACCGGGTCCAACCGGCCGAAGGTGTAGCTATTGCCAACGAACAGAATCGACGTGCTTGCGGCCATCGCGCCGCTGCCGGCCAACAGGCCGCTGAGGCACAGGCTTGCGAGGGTGAAACGTTTCATGCTCTTGTCTCCGGTGTAGGTATGGCAGCGAAGTTAAGGGCACGACCACCTCGTGTCAAATATACTGATTCGATCATTTCAATACTAATTTGATATGGACCTGCGACATCTGCGCTACTTCCAGGCCGTGGCCGAGGCCGGCCACATGACCCGTGCGGCCGCGGCCTTGGGCATTCAGCAGCCGCCGCTGAGCCAGCAGATCAAGGCGTTGGAGGCCGAGCTGGGGCTGCAGCTGTTCCTGCGCCATCCCAAGGGCGTAAGCTTGTCCGAGGGCGGCCGGGTGTTCCTGAACGAGACCCGCCGCCTGCTGCTGGATGTGGATGCCATGCGCGTGCGCATGGCACGCGTGGCCAGCGGCCGGCTGGGCACCGTCAACGTCGGCTTCACCAGCTCAGCCGCCGCCCACCGCTTCACCCCCGAGGCGCTGCGTGCCTGCCGCAGCCGCTACCCGGACATCGAGCTGGTGCTGAGCGAGAACAATGCCGCCGAGATCACGGAGGCCCTGGTGGCCGGGCGCCTGCACTGCGGTTTTCTGCGCGTGCCGGTGGCCCGGCCCGAGGGCCTGGTGTTCGAGACGCTGCTGAGCGAGCCGGTGGTGGTGGCGCTGGCACTGGACCATCCGCTGGCCGCCGGCGATCAGCCCATCGCCCTGGCCCAGTTGCGCGACCAGAACCTGATACTGGCCCGCCGCCCGGGCGCGCCGGGCCTGTACGCCAATCTGCTGGCCCTGTGCGAGGCCCAGGGCTTTCGCCCCCGCGTGGTGGCCGAGGTGGACCGGATGATGACGAACCTGAACCTGGTGGCCGCCGGCGCCGGCATCACCGTCGTGCCAGCCTCGATGCGCGGGGCGCACCCGGAGGTCATCGTCTACCGGCCGCTGCTGGAGGGCGCGCAGCTGGAGGCACCGCTGACCCTGGTCTATCGCGACGACCAGGGAGCAGGAGCCACCGCGACGCTGATTGCCTTGGTGCGGCAGATCGCGGCCGAGCAGGCTGCAGCGCGATGAGAGCCCTGCTCGCTCTTCTCGCAATGTGGTTGAGCCTGGTTGCCAGCACGGCCCTCGCCCAGCCCTGGCCAAGCCGGCCCATCCATCTGGTGGTGGCCTATCCGCCCGGAGGCGTCAGCGACGAGATCAGCCGTGCGCTGGCCGAGAAGCTGGCCGCCCAGCTGGGCACGCCCGTGCTGGTAGAGCACCGCGCCGGTGCCGGTGGAGCCCTGGCCATGGAGATGCTGGCCAAGGCCGCGCCCGACGGCTACACCCTGGTGTTCTCGGCCATCAGCCCGCTGGTGCTGACGCCGCATCTGGGCCGGGTCGGCTACGAGCCGCTGAAGGACATCGCTCCGGTCGTCGGCGTGATGTTCACGCCGGTGCTGGTGGTGGGCACGCCGGCGCTGAAGGCGGGCAGCTTTGCCGAGATGCTGGAGCTTGCCCGCGCGCGCCCGGGTGGCGTGCGCTGGGCGACCTCAGGCCTGGCGACCACCGGGCATATGGTGCTGGAGCAGGTCAAGCTGATCAGTGGCGCCAACATCACCCACATCCCCTACAAAGGCGGCGGCCAGCAACTCAATGACGCCCTGGGTGGCCAGTTCGAGCTGCTGTCGTCCAACGTCGGCGCGCAGCAGCTACAGCACATCAGGAGCGGCAAGTTCAAGGCCCTGGCCGTCGGCGCACCAAACCGGCTGGACGTGCTGCCGGAGGTGCCCACCCTGGCCGAGCTGGGCTTTGCACCGGCCAATCTGGTCTCGCTGTTCGGCGTCTTCGCGCCGGGCAGGACGCCCGAGCCGGTGCTGGCGCGGCTCAACCACGAGCTGAACAGGGCCTTGCAGCTGCCCGACATCCGCCAGCGCCTGCTGGCCGTGAACAACCTGCCGGCGGGCGGTTCGGCGGCCGAGTTCCAGCGCCACATCGCCCGCGAATGGGAGCTGAACCGGCGCCTGGTCGAGGCGGCCGGGGGCCAGCTCAAGTGAGTCAGCGCCGCGTCACCGCATCGCCCGGTTCGTAGTCCGCCGCCTTCAGCGGGCTGCGCGCCGCGATGTAGGCACGCAGCACATCGGCATCGACGAAGCCGGTGTTGACGAAGCCGGGATGCTTGTCCAGCTTCGGATAGCCGTCGCCGCCGGCGGCGGTGAACACGCTGATCGCCAGCCGGTAGGTGCGCTGCGGGTCTATCGCCTGACCACCGATCAGGGCCGACTCCAGCTGGCCGCCCGCGATGCGCATCTGCACGCCCGCCGTCTGCGGAAAGGCGCCGGCGCCTGGGCTCATCTTCGCGGCGGCCTGCAGATAGGCCAGCAGTTCGTCGCCCTTGAGCTGCACCAGGGCCAGCATGCCGCCGAACGGATGCACCTTGAGCACATCGCGATAGCTGATCGCGCCCGGCTGCAGCGACTCGCGCACGCCGCCCGAGTTGATCAGGGCCAGGTCGGCGCCGGTCTTGTCCATCATCGCCCTGGCCACCAGCACGCCCAGGTTGGTCGGCTGGCGACGCACACGGGCACGGTCGCCGTCAAGCAGGCCGTCGGCCGAACCCACCGGGACGCTCAGCTGGGCATCGCCGGCGGTCTGGAAGGGTGCAAGGAAGGCACGCAGGGCCGGGTCTTGCGGAATCGACTCGGTGTAGGTCGTCTTCGTGCCGTCGGGCAGCTTCTTCATCAGATTGACCGGCAGCAGCTGGTAACGCACCAGTTCTATCTTGCCGGCATCGATGACGAAATCGGCGCGGCCCACATACTTGCCCCACTCATGGGCCTGGACGATCCAGGCGCCGTTCTGGCGGTCGGGGGCGCAGGGCTGGCCGGGCAAATAGGCCTCGTTGCGCTGGTTCTCGGCCAGCATGCAGACGGGGTCCTGGCTGTGGCCACCGACGACCAGGTCCAGCCCGCGCACGGCGCGTGCCATCTCCACATCGCCGGGCGCATTGACGCCGCGGTTGCCGTCCGGGTAGTGGCCCATATGCGTGGTGGCTATCACCATGTCGGCCTTGGCGCGCAGCTCGGGCACCAGCTGGGCCGCTTCCTCGGCCGGCTTGCGGAACACGACGCCGCGGATATTGTCCGGCGACACCATCTTCTGCGTGTCGTCGGTCGTCAGCCCCATCACAGCAATCTTGTAGCCGCCGCGCTCGAACACGCGGTAGGGCTCGAACATGCGCTGGCCGTCCTTGTAGATATTGGCCGCCAGCAGCGGGTATTTGACCCACTGGCGCTGCTTGGCCAGCACCGCGGGCGGCTTGTCGAACTCGTGGTTGCCGACGGCGGTGGCGTCATAGCCGATCAGGTCCATGCCCTTGAAGTCGGGCTCGGCGTCGAGCAGATCGCTCTCGGGTACGCCGGTGTTGACGTCGCCGCCATCGAGCAGCAGCGTGTGGCCGCCGTCGGCGCGCACCTCGGCGCGGATGCGGTCGATCAGCGTCTTGCGCGCGGCCAGGCCGTACTCGCCATCGGCATTGGTCCAGAAGCGGCCATGATGATCGTTGGTGTGAATCACGGTCAGCTTCAGCGGTGCGCGAGGCGCCTGGACGGCACAGCCACCGACGGCGATCAGGGCGGCACATGCCACGGGAAAGGCCGCGGCTTTCAAAAAAGCATTCACAAACGCTCCTACAACGGGGTACGGGATGCTAGCGCGACTCCGGCTCCTCCAGCAGCAGCATTGCCGTAGGTTCGTCCAGCACCAGCTCGTTGATGAAGCCACCGCGCAGGGCCGCACGCAGGCCGGCCAGCTTGCCGCGGCCGGAAACCACGCACAGCGCATGCTCGGCGCGCTGGAAACGGTCCAGCTCCAGGCCGCTGCTGCGGGCGTTCAGCGCGATGTCGCGCCAGCTGCCGTCGGCGCGGAAGAACACGGTGGCGATGTCGCCCACCACGCCATCGGCCTGCAGGCTCTGGAATTCGGCCTCGTCGAGATAGTCGCCGCTGTGCACATGGCTGCCGGTGCGCGCCGCACCAATGCTGAACACCAGCACCCGGGCCCGCTCCTGCAGCGCTCGCAGCGCCTGGATGCTGCGCTCGCGCCACAGCGCCTCGCGGGTGGCCGCGTAGTCGAAGAAGGCCGGCACCGGAAAGCTGTGGCTGCGCGCGCCAAAATTCTGCGCCAGCCGCGAGACGATGGACTCGCCAAAGGCATTCGCGAAATTGGCACCGGTGGCCGAGCCATTGAGCTGCACGACATCCAGCTCGCGCACCGGTTTCTGTATCAGCGCGTCGGCCACGGCGGCCAGCGTCGTGCCCCAGGCCACGCCCAGCACGCTCTGCGGCTCGACGATGGTGTTCAGATAGGCGGCGGCCTGCTGGGCCACACGCTGCAAGCATTGCTGCTCGCTGGCGCCCGGCGGCACCGGCACCACCTGGATGGCCTTCAGGCCGAATTCCTGCTGAATGCGCGACTCCAGCTGCTGCGGCTGGGCGGCCGGATCATGGATGCGCACCTCGACCAGGCCGGTTTCGCTGGCAAAGCTCAGCAGCCGTGACACGGTGGCGCGCGAGGTGCCCAACTCCTGGGCAATGGCGGCCGTGGTCAGCTGCTGCTGGTAGTACAGACGTGCCACCCTGAGGGCGGCGTATGACATGTCCTGGCGGTCGTTGGCGGCCATGCGTGAACCTTGTTGCATCGGGAGTGAACACTTGTCGCCAAGTGGTTCGGCCCCGCAGTATGCAAGACTCAGATGACAGCGCCCGCCGGCGCAGGGCTCAGCTCAGATCGTCGTCGGCCTGCTGGTCCACCAGGCGATCGAATTCGGCGTCGGCGGTGGAGGTGGCCGCGACGGCCTTGTCCAGCGGCCGGCAGATGCGGCTGTGCAGATGGTTCAGCCGTTCGGAGGCTTCGACGGCGCGCAGGATGCGCTCCGGGTCCAGCATCATCGCGAACGGGTTGGCGCGGGATTGTTGGGCTTGATGCATGGTGAAGCTCCTGAGGGTTTAGGTGGCTACTGGTTTGTAACCATGCCCCGACTCTAGGCGGCTGTGCAGATCCGCCCAGTGGGCGGCGCCCCATTCGCGGCGTCAGTGAACTTCCTACGGCGCTGTCAGCCTTGCATACAGATACTCGCGGCCGGCGGCACGGGCAAAGTCCAGGGCGTTGAGGTCCTTTTCATTGCGCAAGTGCCTGTCGGCGCCGGCTTTCAACAAGGCGTCAACCGCGCTCTCCATGCCGTAGCGCGCGGCCAACATCAGCGGCGTGCTGCCATTGGGCGAGCGGGCATTCAGCTCGGCTCCCTCCTTGATCAGCAGCTCGACGCAGCTTTGCCCGTCAGCGGCGCTGGCCGCATAGTGCAAGGGGGTCCAACCCTCGCGATTGATCTGGGCGCCTCGCACCAGCAGCTTCTTGGCCCAGTCCAGCTGACCACGCAGCGCGGCCATCATCAGCGGCGTCTCGCCGGCCGCATTGGCGGCATTGACGTCCAGGGCTGGATACTGCATCAGGCTGTCCACCACCTTCAGCGACTCATCGCGCAGGGCCAGCACCAGGGCCACATTACCCTGCCCATCGCGGACATTGGGGTTCACACCGCGGACCATCAGCCGCATCACCGTACGACCATCGTCGCGGGCGACGGCCACGAAGAAATCTTCCGCGTCGCCAGACCAGGCAGGTGAAAAACCTACGCCAACAACAAGATAGATAAGATATCTAAGGTAACGCATGATATTCACTGCAGCGGCCCGATGCCGAACAGATGCTCGCAATTGGCACTGGTGACCGCCGCCAGGTGCTCGATCGAGCAACCCCGGAGCTCGGCCAGCTGCTTGGCGACCAGCGGCACATAGGACGGGTTGTTGAGCTTGCCGCGGTGCGGCATCGGCGCCAGATAGGGGCTGTCGGTCTCGATCAGCAGGCGATCCAGCGGCAGCCGCGAGGCCACCTCACGCAGATCACCGGCGTTCTTGAAGGTCAGGATGCCGGAGAAGGAGACGTAGAAGCCCATGTCCACCGCCGCCTGGGCCACGTCCATGGTTTCGGTGAAGCAATGGAATACGCCGGTCGCCCCACCCTCCTCGCGCAGCACGCGCAACGTGTCCTCGGCCGCGCTGCGGGTGTGTATCACCAGCGGCTTGCCGGTGGCCCGAGAAGCGCGGATATGGGTGCGAAAGCGCTCGCGCTGCCACTCCATGTCGGCGATGCTGCGGCCATTGAGGCGGTAGTAGTCCAGGCCCGTTTCGCCGATGGCGACGATCTTGGGGTCGGCTGCCGCCTGCACCAGCTCATCCAGGGTCGGCTCGTGCACATCTTCGTTGTCGGGGTGCACGCCCACCGTGGCCCACAGATGGGGATGGGGATCGACGACGGCACGGACGGCCGGGTATTCCTCCATCGTCGTGCAGATGCAGATGGCGCGGTCCACCTGCGCCTCGGCCATCTGGGCCAGGATGTCGTCAAGCTGACTGACGAGCTCGGGGAAGCTCAGGTGGCAATGGGAGTCAATGAACATGGGCTTGCCGTGAAGCGCCGCTGGCGCGGCACGCCTAGATGGTTTGAGTGGGTTTGGCCGAGGAGATCGACGTGCCCAGCAGTTCTTCGATCTTGATCTTGATCAGCCGCGTCTTCTCGTCCGATGGGAAGCGCACGCCGACGCCCTGGGTACGGCCGCCGGAGGCATTGGCCGGGGTGATCCAGCCTATCTTGCCGGCCACCGGGTAGCGCTGCGGGTCTTCGGGCAGGGACAGCAGCAGGTAGATGTCGTCACCGAGCTTGTACTCGCGCGTGGTCGGCACGAACAGGCCGCCTTCGGAGAACAGCGGGATATAGGCCGCGTAGAGCGCCGTCTTTTCCTTGAACACCAGCTGGATCACGCTGGGGCGCGCGCCTGCGGCGGTGCTCACCGGCGCGGCAATGCCGGGGGCTGCGGCCGGGGGGCGGGAATTGGGCGCTTCGCTCATGATCCGCAGTGTACAGAAGGCGATTCGAGGTCAGGTCTTGGAACTGGCCTGGGCGATGGCCGCTTTTCCCTGCAGGAACAGCGACTCCATCAGCAGGCCGGCGTTCAGCGGATGGTCCGCATGGCGGGCCGCCCGCTTCAGCAACTGGCCCCAGGCATGCAGCGGGGCCGCATGTTTGAGCCTGGGCACGGCACTGTCGGGGAAATAGCTCGCCGCCGCACCGCACTGCCTGCGCAACAGGTCGTGGCACAGGCGCTGCAAGGCGTCGATCGCGCGGGGCACCGGCCAGTCGGTCAGTGCGGTGGCGTCGCCACGGGCCAGGCGCTCGGGCAGCGCTGCCCAGGTCTTGGCCTGCACGCCGTCGCGCGCCCAGCTCAGAGCCTCCTGCGGCCGACCGCCGGCACCGCGCAGCAGGATCTCCGGCTGATCGACGCCTTGAGCCTGCAGCCAGTCCAGGCATTCGGCCTCGACCGGCAAAGGCAAGGGCACCGGCTGGCAGCGGCTACGAATGGTGGGCAGCAGCGCATCGGGCGCGGCGCTGGCGAGCACGAAGCGCAGTTGGCCGGCCGGTTCCTCCAGCGTCTTCAGCAGGGCATTCGAGGCGATCAGGTTCACCGCCTCGGCCGGATAGACCAACACCACCTTGGCCCGGCCGCGCGACGAGGTCTGCTGGGCAAAGCTGATGGCCGAGCGCACCGCGTCGACCTTGATCTCGCGGCTGGGCTTGGCCTTGCTGGCCTTGGTTTCGCTGGCAGCGCCCTCGGCTTCATCTGGCGCCCAGCCCAGCGGCTCGCGCAGCGCGTCGGGGATCAGCAGCCGGAAATCCGGGTGGCCGTGCGAGTTGAACAGCCGGCAGCTGACGCAGCGGCCACAGGCCCAGGCATCGGGCGCGCGGCTCGTGTCTTCGCACAACCAGGTCTGCGCCAGCACGACAGCCAGCTCGAATTGCCCCACCCCGCCCGGCCCCTGGACCAGCAAGGCGTGGGACCGCGCCGAGGCCAGGGCCGCGCGCAGCGGCGTGGCCAGCCAGGGCAAGGGCAGGAGGCCGTCTTCTCTTACCACCCGCGCTGCTCCAGCACCGCCTCGACACGCGACCAGACCTGGGCGATATCGCCCTGGGCATCGATGCGCGCAAAGCGCTCGGGGAACTGGGCACAACGAGCGGCGTAGCCGGCGCGCACCCGTTCGAAAAAGGCCAGATCCAGCTGTTCCAGCCGGTCTGGCGTTCGGGCCGAGGCGCGGCGCTGGGCGGCGGTCTCCGCCGGCAGATCGAACCACAGGGTCAGATCGGGTTGGCGGCCGGCCAGCACCCAGTGTTCCAGCTGTGCCAGCACCGGCACGTCCATGCCACGGCCGTAGCCCTGGTAGGCGAAGGTGGCATCGGCGAAGCGGTCGCACAGGACGGTGCGGCCGGCGGCCAGCGCAGGTGTTATCACGTTGACCAGATGGTCGCGGCGGCCGGCAAACACCAGGAGTGCCTCGGTCAGGCCGTCCATGGGCTTGTGCAGGAACAACTCGCGCAGTTGCTCGGCCAGGGGCGTGCCGCCGGGCTCACGGGTGTTCAGCACATCGGCGCCGCGGGCGCGCAGGCGCCCGGTCAGCGCCGCGATATGCGTGGATTTGCCCGCCCCGTCTATCCCCTCAAAGGTGATGAATTTCCCGCTCAAGCTCACTACTGAATGCCACGCTGATGTTTGTTGACCGCGCGATTATGCTCGGTGAGGGTTTCGCTGAAGGCGCTGCTGCCGTCGCCCTTGGCGACGAAGTACAGCGCCTTGCTGGGCTCGGGATGCAGCGTGGCCTGCAATGAAGCCAGGCCGGGCATCGCAATCGGCGTCGGCGGCAGGCCGCCGCGGGTGTAGGTGTTGAAGGCGGTGTCGGTCTGCAGATCGCGGCGGCGCAGATTGCCATCGAAGGCCTCGCCCAGGCCGTAGATCACCGTCGGGTCGGTTTGCAGCGGCATGCCGATGCGCAGGCGGTTGACGAAGACTGCGGCCACCAGGCCACGGTCAGACGCCCTGCCCGTCTCTTTCTCGACGATGGAGGCCAGTATCAAGGCCTCGTCAGCGCTTTTCAGCGGCAGATTGGGCGCGCGGGCAGCCCAGGCCGCGTCCAGCTTGCGCTGCATCGCCTGCAAGGCGCGGCGCATCACCGTCAGGTCGCTGACGCCACGGCTGTAGGCATAGGTGTCGGGAAAGAAGCGCCCCTCGGCCGGCAGCTGCGGCGCACCCAGCGCGGCCATGATCTCGGCCTCGCTCATCGCCGCGCTGGCCGGCTTCAGCGCCGGCGCCTTGGCCAGGGCGGCGCGGAACTGGCGGAAGGTCCAGCCCTCGATCAGCTTGACGGTCTCCAGCGCCTCGTCGCCGCGCACCATCTTGTCCAGCAGCTGGCGCGGGCTGGTGCCGGTGTGGATCTCGTAGCTGCCGGCCCGTATCAGCTTGGCCTGCCCGGACCAGCGAAACCACTCATACAGCCAGCGCGGCGAGGTCTGCACGCCGGCCGTGACCCAGGCCTGGGCGACGTCGCGCGGCAAGGTGTTGGGCTCGATCGACAGCTCGACCGAGGGCTGGCTCAGGGCCAGTGGCTGCTGCACCCAATACCAGGCGGCGCCAGCCGCGCCGGCAGCGAGGACCAGCAACAACAAAAACAGTTTCAGCACAAACCTCATGCGGGTTCTTTCCTGACGCGGGGCGTGATCGGGCGGCGCTGATGATAATCGGCCCATGACTACGCAAATAATTCAACAAGGTGCGGCTCGCCTGAGCGAATGGGGCGTGCTGCGCGCCAGCGGCGACGAGGCGGCCAAATTCCTGCACGGCCAGCTGACCCAGGACATCATGCTGATGAACAGCAGCCAGGCCCGCCTGGCCGGTTTCTGCTCGGCCAAGGGCCGCCTGCTGGCCAGCTTCGTCGCCTGGAAACCGGCGCCCGACGAAGTGCTGATGGCCATGCCGGCCGAGGTGCTGCCGGCGGTGCTCAAGCGCCTTTCGATGTTCGTGATGAGGGCCAAGTGCAAGCTCAGCGATGCCAGTTCCCAGTTCGCGCTGTGGGGCGTTGTCGGTGACGGTGCGCCCGCCGAGGTCTGGCAATGCAGCGGCGACGCGATCCGCCTGCCGGATGCCGCCGGCCAGCGCCGCTATCTCTCAGTTCAAGCGGCCGATGCGCCTGCCCCGGCACTGCCCGAAATCAGCGAAACGCTGTGGCAGTGGCTGGACGTGCAGAGCGGCCTGGCCTGGGTGCGTGGCGCCACCGTCGAGCAATTCGTGCCGCAGATGATCAACCTCGAACTGCTGGGCGGCGTGAACTTCCAGAAAGGCTGCTACCCGGGCCAGGAGATCGTTGCCCGCAGCCAGTATCGCGGCACGATCAAGCGCCGCACTTTCCTGTTCGACAGCGAGGCACCGGCCACGATAGGCCAGGAGATCTTCCACAGCGGAGATGCCGACCAGCCGGCCGGGCTGGTGGCCGGAGTGGCGCCCCATCCGGCCGGCGGCTACAGCCTGCTGGCAGAAGTGAAGATGGCCGCGCTGGCGGCGGGCAGCCTGCATCTGGGCAGTGTGTCGGGCGCCCAGCTGAAGGCCCGGCCCCTGCCCTATGACATTGATGTGGACGTGACCGAGTAGCCGTGCCCGAGCTCTACGTCTATTACAAGTTGGAGCCGGCGCAAGCCGAGGCGGCGCTGGCGGCATTTCGGCAATTGCAGTCCGCCTTGCGGCTGCAATTGCCTGGCCTGCAAAGCCGCCTGCTCCAGCGCCCCGTGGCGGCCGGCGCTCAGCAGACCTGGATGGAGGTTCACAGCTGGCGCCAAGGCGCCACGCCGCCGGACGGTTGGCAGGCATTGGTAGAGGCAGAGGCTCGGGCTCTGCCAGGCAGCCTGCGCCATGTAGAAGTCTTCGAGCCCCTCGAGTAGCCCGGATGGAATCCGGGGGGCCGTGTGCCTACGCTGTTGGCCCCGGATTGCATCCGGGCTACGTTTAGAAATCCGCGTCCAGCACCACCCGGTAACGCGCCTTGCCCGAGCGCAGGTGCTCCACCGCCTCGTTGACCCGGCTCATTGGGAAGCGCTCGACCTGCGGCGCGATGCCGTGCCGCGCCGAGAACTCCAGCATCTTGGCCAGCACCGTCGGTGACGGCGTCGGCGAAGCCGACAGCCCGCGCTGCCAGGACAGCAGCGAACCGCTGCGCAGGCTCATCTTGTCGGTGACGACGCCGACCAGGTGCATACGGCCCTTGGGTGCCAAGGTGTTGACCAGGGCATCCCATTCGAGGCTGGCTCCCACGGTGATCAGCAGAAAGTCCAGGCTGCCCGCAGCTGCCTTCAATTCCTTCAGATCGACGCTGGACACGGTCTTGTGCGCGCCCAGCGCCAAGGCCTCCTCGCGCTTGGATGGTGACGAGGTGAAAGCCGTGACCTCGCAGCCCCAGGCCCGGGCAAACTTCACCGCCAAATGGCCCAGCCCGCCGATGCCGACCACGCCGACCCGATCGGTCGGCTTGACCGAATGGATGACAAAAGGCAGGAACACCGTGCCGCCGCCGCACATCAGCGGGCCGGCAGCGGCCGGGTCCAGCCCATCGGGAATCGGCACCGCCCAGCTCCAGTGCGCCCGCAGGCTCTCGGCAAAGCCGCCGTGGCGGCCCATGATCGTCGGCTGGCGCTTGGCGCAGAGGTTTTGCTCGCCGCCCAGGCAGAACTGGCAGTGCGTGCAGCTGGCCGTGTGCCAGCCGATGCCGACCCGCTGGCCGATCTGCCGGCCCTTGGCGTGCGTGCCCAGCGCCGTGATCACGCCGACGACCTCATGGCCCGGCACGATCGGATAGCTGGCCGGGAACCACTCGCTGTCTATCATCGCCAGGTCGGAGTGGCAGATGCCGCAATGCTCGATGCGGATCTCGACCTCCTCCTCGCCCAGCGGGCCGGGGTCGTAGCTGAAGGTCTGCAAGGGGCCGCCGGCTTCGAGGGCGGCAAATGCACGAACAGCGCGAATGGGTGTCATGGCTTCTCCTGTATCGCTCATCCTAAGCTGGCCCCATCGCCAGCGCTGTCACCTACAGCACCCGTGTCATCTCAAGATGGCCGATGCCGGCCTCCTCGAACACCTCGCCACGCTGCACGAAGCCGGCGCGGGTATAGAACGGCACGGCACTCAGCTGGGCATGCAGCACCGCCTCGCGGTAGCCCTGCTCGCGGGCGCTGCGCATCAGCGCGTCCAGCACGCTGCGGCCGACGCCGCCACTGCGCATGCTGCGGGCAACCGCCATGCGGCCGATCTTGACCACGCCCGGCACATGCTCCAGCGCGCGGCCGGTGGCCAGCGGCACGCCGAAGCGGTTGTAGGCCACGGCATGGGTGCAGGTGGCGTCGGCCTCGTCCCATTCCATCTGCGCCGGGATCTTCTGCTCCTCGACGAAGACCTGCTGGCGTATCGCATGGGCATGGGTGCCCAAGGTCGCCCAGTCGCCGACCTTGACCTCGACCATGGCCTCTGCGGCTTCGAAGCGCTGCAGCACCTCGCGCAGCGCCTGCGGCACTGCCTTCGAGGTCTGCGTCGCCGGGTCGGCGAAGACATAGACCAGCTCGCCGTGCACCAGCAGCTCCTCGCCGCGGAACACGGCGCCATGGAAGGTCAAGGAGCTGTTGCCGATGCGGGCGCAGCGCACGCCGATGTCCAGCTGGTCGTCGTAGCGGGCCGAGGCCAGATATTCCAAGGTGGACTTGCGCACATAGAGATCGCCGCCGAGGCTGGCCATGGTGTCGGCATAGGGCAGCGCCAGCGCGCGCCAATAGCCGCCGACGGCGGTGTCCAGATACATCAGGTAGTGGCCGTTGAAGACGATTTGCTGGGCGTCGATCTCGGCCCAGCGCACGCGCAGGCGGTCCAGAAAGCGAAAATCTTTGCGGTTCATGGTTGTTGGAACGCTTGTTGGAGAGCCAGCGCCGATGCCGCCTGCGCCTGCAGCGCCTCGGGAATCGAGCGGCCCATCTTGATGAAATCATGGGTCACGCCGCGGTACAGCTCCAACTGCACCGGCACACCGGCGGCGCGCAGGGCATCGGCATAGGCCAGGCCCTCGTCCACCAGCGGATCGCACTCCGCCAGTATCACGCAGGCCGGGGCCAGGCCTTCGAAATCCTCGGCCAGCAGCGGCGCAAAACGCCAGTCGGTGCGCAGACCTTTGGCAATGTACTGGTCGAAGAACCAGGCAATGCTGGGTGCATCGAGCAAAAAGCCGTTGGCGAACAGACGGTGCGAGCCGGTGTCGGCGTGAGCCGTGGTGCCCGGGGTGATCAGCAGCTGCAGGGCCAGCTTCAGGCCGAGATCGCGGGCATGCAGGGCGCTCACCGCGGCCAGGGTGCCGCCGGCGCTGTCACCGCCGATAGCGATGCGGCGGTTGTCCAGATCCAAGGTGTGGCCGTACTCGGCCAGCCAGGCCAGTACCGCCCAGCAGTCATCGACCGCGGCCGGGAAGCGGTGCTCGGGCGCCAGCCGATAGTCCAGCGCCAGCACGGCCGCACCGCTGCGCAGGGCCAGTTGGCGGCACAGGCTGTCATGGGTCTCCAGATTGCCTATCGTGAAGCCGCCGCCGTGGAAATACAGCAGCACCGGCAGCCGTTCCTGGCTGTTGGCATAGAGCCGCGCCGACAGGCCGCCGGCCGCGCCGGGCAGAACCAGGTCTTCGACGCGGTGTAGCTTGGCACGCGGCAGGTCAAGGATTTCTGCGCCCAGGGCATAGGCCTGGCGGGCCGCTTCGGGACTTTGCGAATAGAACGGTGGACGATTGGCGCGCACGATACGCTCCAGCACGCCGGCCATTCGGGCGGTCAACAAACTGCTGCTCAATTCCATATCCTCTTGCCGGAATGGGCCGGAGCATACTTGTTCGACTCACCCAACACAGGAGCAAGCGGGACATGGCCTTGATCAACTACCTGACCCAGATCCAGTTCGAGCATGGCGCGGTGGCCCTGCTGGCTTCGGAATGCCAGCGCGTGGGCATCCAACGGCCGCTGGTGATCAGCGATGCCGGCGTGCGCGAAGCAGGTGTGCTGGACCAGGCATTGGCCGGACTCAAGGACCTGCCCCATGCCGTCTTCGACGGCACGCCGTCCAACCCGACCGAGGCCGCCGTGCGCGCCGCGGTCAAGGTCTATGCCGAGAATGGCTGCGATGGCCTGATCGCGGTCGGCGGCGGCTCCAGCATCGATCTGGCCAAGGGCGTGGCGATCGCCGCCACCCATCCGGGGACTATGACGACCTACGCGACGATAGAAGGCGGCAGCCCGCGCATCACCGCCGCCGTTGCGCCGCTGATCGCCGTGCCGACGACAGCCGGCACCGGCAGCGAGGTGGCGCGCGGCGCCATCCTGATCGTCGACGATGGCCGCAAGCTCGGTTTCCACAGCTGGTTCCTGATGCCCAAAGCCGCCATCTGCGATCCCGACCTGACCCTGGGCCTGCCGCCCGGTTTGACGGCAGCCACCGGCATGGACGCGATCGCGCACTGCATGGAGACCTTCATGTCGGCCGCCATCAATCCACCGGCCGACGGCATTGCGCTGGATGGCCTGACCCGCGGCTGGGCACATATCGAGCGGGCCACCAAGGACGGCAGCGACCGCGCCGCCCGCTGGGCGATGATGAGCGCCAGCATGCAGGGCGCGCTGGCCTTTCAGAAGGGGCTGGGTTGCGTGCATTCGCTGAGCCACTCTCTGGGCGGCATCAACCCGCGCCTGCATCACGGCACCTTGAATGCCGTGTTCCTGCCCGCCGTGGTGCGCTTCAATGCCGGGTCCAGCAGCGTGCAGGAGCAGCATCGCCTGCAGCGCATGGCCCATGCGATGGGACTGGGCACCTGCGACAGCAAGGGCACCGAGGTGGCCGAGGCCCTGACCGAGATGAATCGGCGCCTGGGTCTGCCGACCGGCCTGGCGGCGATGGGCGTCACCGCCGACCTGTTCGACCGCATCATCGGCTATGCGATGGCCGACCACTGCCACAAGACCAATCCGCGGCTGGCCAGCGCCGAGGAATACCGCGAGATGCTGATGGCCAGCATGTAGGACCCACCCAAATAGGAAGGCCCACCGCTTGTGGCGGTGGGCCTTTTGTCTACCGGACCTCTAGGTAACTACGTCCTGGTCACGCTCAAGCGTGCTTGTTGCCGAAGAACTGTTCGTCTTCGGTGGAGCCCTTCAGCGCGGCGGTCGAGGCATCGCGCTCGATCGTCGTGGTCACGGCATCAAAGTAACCGGTGCCCACCTCGCGCTGATGCTTCACCGCGGTGAAGCCCTTGTCGGCGGCAGCGAATTCCTTCTCCTGCAGCTCGACGAAGGCACTCATATTGTTGCGGGCGTAGCCATGGGCCAGCTCGAACATCGAGTAGTTCAGGCTATGGAAGCCGGCCAGCGTAATGAACTGGAACTTGTAGCCCATCGCACCCAGCTCGCGCTGAAACTTGGCGATCGTTGCGTCGTCCAGATTCTTCTTCCAGTTGAACGAGGGCGAGCAGTTGTAGGCCAGCAGCTTGCCGGGGAACTTGGCATGGATGGCGTCGGCGAACTGCTTGGCGAAGGCCAGGTCGGGCTTGCCGGTCTCGCACCAGATCATGTCGGCGTAGGGGGCGTAGGCCAGACCGCGGCTGATCGCCTGCTCGATGCCGTTGTTGGTGCGGTAGAAGCCTTCGACGGTGCGCTCGCCTGTGCAGAAGGGCTTGTCGTTGTCGTCGATGTCGCTGGTCACCAGATCGCCGGCCTCGGCATCGGTGCGGGCCAGCAGCACGGTGGGCGTGCCCATCACGTCGGCGGCCAGTCGGGCGGCAACCAACTTGGACACCGCTTCACGGGTGGGCACCAGCACCTTGCCACCCATATGGCCGCACTTCTTGGCCGCGGCCAGCTGGTCTTCGAAGTGCACGCCGGCGGCGCCCGCCTCGATCATCGCCTTCATCAGCTCGAAGGCATTCAGCACGCCGCCGAAACCGGCTTCGGCATCGGCGACGATAGGCGCGAAGTAGTCGATGTCGTTCTTGCCTTCGGACCACTGGATCTGGTCGGCACGGGCGAAGGTGGCGTTGATCTTCTTCACGACCTTGGGCACCGAGTCCACCGAATACAGCGATTGGTCGGGGTACATCTCGCCATTGCTGTTGGCGTCACCGGCGACCTGCCAGCCCGACAGATAGATCGCCTTCAGGCCAGCCTTGACCTGCTGCATGGCCTGGTTGCCCGTCAGCGCGCCCAGCGAATTGACGAAGGGTTCGGTGTTGATCAGGCTCCACAGCTTGTCGGCGCCGCGCTTGGCCAGGGTGTGCTCGATGGCGATCGAGCCGCGCAGACGCACCACGTCGGCGGCGGTGTAGCCACGGGTGATGCCCTTCCAACGGGGGTTTTCGGCCCAGTCTTTTTCGAGGGCGGCGATTTGCTGGTCACGGGTCAGGTTGGTCATAACAGCTCCTTCAGCGGGGTTCAGAGAGACAAGGAAACGAGGCAGTTCATGGGTCCTAGATTACGCCTGCCATTCCTGCCTGAGAAGACTTATGTCTTATATAAGACTAAATATTTAGTTCTTTAAATTCAATGACTTACATTTTCAATACTGCATTGTGAAATAGCAATCTTCATGATGAGAAATTTTGCGGCACTGCAACATCGCTCGTTTTCATAATGCAAAACGGCGATATCGCATGGTGCAATGAAGCGGTTCGCAGGCGCTCAAAGCGGGAAGGCCGTGCTCTTCTTGATCGTGCGCAGCACCATCATCGAGTTCGAACGCGCCACCTCGGGCAGATGCATCAGCACATGGGTATGGAAGCGCTCCAGGTCTTCTGCATCGCGGTAGGCGAAGCGGATCAGGTAGTCGTTGCTGCCGGCCAGATAAAAGCAGTCCAGCACATCGGGGCTGGCGCGCACGGCCTGCTCAAAGGACTCCAGCGCCTGCGTCGTCATCCGCTCAAGATTGATGATGGTGTAGCAGGTGCCCTGCTTGCCGACGACCTTGGGATCCACCAGGGCCACATAGTTGGCAATGACGCCCTGCTCCTCCAGTTGTTTGACACGTCGCAAACAGGCCGAGGGCGACAGATGCACCCGCTGGGCCAACTCCACATTGGAGATCCGGCCATTCGCCTGAAGTTCATTCAAAATGTGACGGTCTATCGCATCCAATTGCACCGCATTTGCCATGATTCGAATTTTGTTGCTTGAATCAGTCAAATTATCGCATTGGATTGCGAAACCCCGGGTCAACCCGCACGCATTGCGCCAGCACATTGCGCGCTGCCCTGACTAGACTGTAGAACGTGGGGCCAGCGGGAAATGACCATGAATGACCGCGCCCAAATCAATCTCTGGAGTGACGCAATGAGCAACCCGACCGACGCCAAGCTTGATGCCTACTGGATGCCGTTCACGGCCAATCGCCAGTTCAAGAAGGCGCCGCGCCTGCTGACCCGCGCCGACGGCATGTACTTCACCGACGACAAGGGCCGCCAGGTGCTGGACGGCATTGCGGGCCTGTGGTGCGTCAATGCCGGCCACAACCGCCCGCGCATCGTGCAAGCGATTCAAGCGCAGGCCGCCGAGCTGGATTTTGCCCCGCCCTTCCAGATGGCCCATCCCAAGGCCTTTGAGTTGGCCGAGCGCCTGGTCGAGCTGACGCCGGCGGGCATGAACAAGGTTTTCTACACCAACTCGGGTTCCGAGTCGGTGGACACGGCGCTGAAGATGGCCCTGGCCTACCACCGCGTGCGCGGCGAAGGATCTCGTACCCGGCTGATCGGCCGCGAACGCGGCTACCACGGTGTCAATTTCGGCGGCATTTCGGTCGGCGGCATGGTCGGCAACCGCAAGATGTTCGGCATGATGCTCAGCGGCGTGGACCATATCGGCCACACGCACGACGCCGCCCGCAATGCCTTCACCGTCGGGCAGCCCGAGCATGGTGCAAATCTGGCGGACGATCTTGAACGGCTGGTCGCGCTGCATGACGCGAGCACCATCGCCGCGGTGATCGTCGAACCGGTGGCCGGCTCGACCGGCGTGCTGATTCCGCCCAAGGGCTATCTGCAACGGCTGCGCGAGATCTGCGACAAGCACGGCATCCTGTTGATTTTTGACGAAGTCATCACCGGTTTCGGCCGCACCGGCAACCCCTTCGGCGCCCAGACCTTCGGCGTCACGCCGGACCTGATGACGGTGGCCAAGGGCCTGACCAATGGCTGCGTGCCGATGGGCGCGGTGATTGCCAAGCAGCACATCCACGATGCCTTCATGAACGGGCCCGAGCACCTGATCGAGTTCTTCCACGGCTACACCTACTCGGCCCACCCACTCGCCTGCGCCGCAGCCCTGGGCACCCTGGACACCTATGCAGAGGATGGCCTCCTGACCCGCGCCGGCGAGCTGGGCGGCTACTTCGCCGAATGCCTGCACTCGCTGAAAGGCCTGCCGAATGTGATCGACATCCGCAATATCGGCCTGGTCGGCGGTGTCGAATTGAGCCCGCTGCCGGGGGAGCCAGCCAAGCGCGCGTTCAACATCTTCCTCGACTGCTGGGAGAAAGGCGTGCTGATTCGCACCACCGGCGACACCATCGCGCTGAGCCCGCCGCTGATCAGCGAGCGCAAACACATCGATCACATCATCGACACGCTCAAGGGCGCGATCCAGCGCGCCGCTTGATCCACTGACAGACCACGACCCAATCGAGGACCTTGCCTAGCGCATACCCTTTATGAACCTCCTGAGCACAGACCGCGAGCTGACGCGGAACTCCTTTTACGCGGCCAGCGTGCGCCGCGAGCAGGCGTTCCCCCCATTGCAGGACGAGGTCGCATGCGATGTGGCCGTCATTGGTGGCGGTTTGGCGGGCTTGTCGGCGGCGATCGAGTTGGCCGAGCGGGGTTTCAAGGTCGTGCTGCTCGAGGCCCGTGAAGTCGGCTGGGGCGCCTCGGGGCGCAATGGCGGCCAGGCGATTCACGGCCTGGCCTGTGAACAGTCCACCATCGAAGCGCAGCTGGGCCTTGAGGCATCCCGCGCCATCTGGGGCATGACCCTGGAGGCGCTGGACATCATCAAGCAGCGCTGCCAGCAGCACCAGATTGATTGCGACTGGCAGGACGGCTACCTGGGCCTGGCCATCAATGCCCGCAAGGCCGCCGCGCTGCAGGACTGGGCCGAGCAGATGGCCAGCCGCTATGACTATCCCTTGCGCTGGCTGGGCCCGGTCGACTTGCCCGCCTACATCAACAGCCCGCGCTTTCACAGCGGTGTCTATGACCCGCGCTCGGGGCACCTGCATCCACTGAAGTACAGCCTGGGCCTGGCCCGGGCAGCAGCCGGCCTTGGCGTGCAGATGCACGAGCACGCGGCCGTGACGCGTATCGACCGGGGTGCAACCAACACCGTTCACACGGCACATGGCAGGGTCAAGGCCCAGAAGGTGCTGCTGGCCGGCAATGTCTATCTGCAGGATCTGGCACCTGCGCTTGCCGAGCGCATCATGCCGGTGGGCACCTATATCGTCTGCACCGAGCCGCTGGCGCCGGGGGTGATGCAGCAGCTGATGCCCTCGCGGGCGGCGGTCTGCGACACCAATTTCGTGCTCGACTACTTCCGCCCCACCTCCGATGACCGCCTGCTCTACGGCGGCCGTGTCAGCTACAGCACCGTCACGCCGCCAAACCTGGCGCAAAGCATGCGGGCGCGCATGAGCAAGAGCTTTCCGCAGCTGGCAGACGTAAAGCTGGAATACAGCTGGGGCGGCTTCGTCGACATCACGATGAACCGCGCCCCCGATTTCGGCCGACTCGACCAGCGCAGCGGCAACCTAGAAGACGCGGGCATCTATTACCTGCAGGGCTTCTCCGGCCACGGTCTGGCGCTGACCGGCATGGCAGGCAGATTGGTGGCCGAGGCCATTGCCGGCGATGCCGGCCGCTTCGACACCTTCGCGCGCCTGACGCATCACCGCTTTCCGGGTGGGCGCTGGCTGCGCACCCCGGCCCTGGTGCTGGGCATGGCGTATTACCGTTTGAGAGACATGTTATGAGCCGTACAAAACCCATTGTTCTGGTGCCCGCGTGCAGCAGGCCGATCGGCGACCACCCCTTCTACGCCACCGGCAAGAAGTACATCGAGGCCGTGCGTCTGGCCGGCTGCACGCCGCTGATCGTGCCCTCGGTGCAGCCGCACGAGCTGGATGCGCTGCTCGCCATGGCCGACGGTGTGCTGCTGACCGGCTCGCCGTCCAATGTGCACCCCAGCCATTTCGACGAGGCCGTGCATGACCCTTCGCTGCCGCTGGACACCGAGCGCGACGACTGGACCCTGCCGCTGATCCCCAAGGCGCTGGAACTGGGCATGCCGCTGTTCGCCATTTGCCGCGGCTTCCAGGAGGCGAACGTGGCCCTGGGCGGCACCTTGCACCAGGCGGTGCAGGAACAGCCCGGCCTGCAGGACCACCGCGCGCCCAAGCACCTCAGCGCCGAGGAGCAGTACGCGCCGGTACATTCGATTGACGTGATCGCGGGCGGCGTGCTGCATGCAATAGTCGGCAGCGACACCATCCAGGTCAATTCGCTGCACGGCCAGGGGGTCAAGCAGCTGGCGCCGGGCCTGCGCGTCGAGGCCGTTGCGTCCGATGGCCTGGTCGAGGCCTTCTCGGTCAGCCAAGCCGGCGGCTTCAATCTCTGTGTGCAATGGCACCCCGAATGGCAGGCTGCCAGCAACCCGGCCTCGATGGCGGTGCTCACGGCCTTCGGCCAGGCCTGCATGCAGTTCCACCAAGACCGCCAGCAACTTCAGCAGCGCGACCCGGAAACCTAGCTGCCTCCTGTTTCACCCCCAACGCCCTCCCGCGCCGGCCATGGAGCCGGGGCTCAGCAAAACAGGTGACACATGACAACCAGCAAATTCACATTCGCAGACCTGGAACAATGGTTCAAGGAGCGCCGCGTCACGGAGATCGAATGTCTCGTGCCCGACCTGACCGGCGTGGCCCGGGGCAAGATCCTGCCGCGCGAGCGCTTCACCGAAGACCGCGGCATGCGCCTGCCCGAGGCCGTGGTGGCCATGGGCGTGACCGGCGAATTCCCCGAGGTCGGCCCCTACTACGACGTGATCTCGCCCACCGACCAGGACATGCATCTGCGCCCCGACCCGACCACGGTGCGCATCGTGCCCTGGGCCACTGACCCGACCGCGCAGATCATCCATGACTGCTTCGACCAGCACGGCAAGCTGATCCCGTTCGCGCCGCGCTCAGTGCTGCGCCGCGTCTGCGAGCTCTATGCAGCCGAGGGCTGGCAGCCCGTGGTCGCTCCCGAGCTGGAGTTCTATCTGGTGGCACGCAACCCCGATCCGGACATCCCCTTGAAGCCGCCGGTGGGCCGCAGCGGCCGCGCCGAGACCTCGCGCCAGGCCTATTCGATCGACGCGGTGAATGAGTTCGATCCGCTGTTCGAGGACGTGTATGCCTATTGCGAGCAGATGGGCCTGAACGTCGACACCCTGATCCATGAGATCGGCGCCGGCCAGATGGAGATCAACTTCTTCCATGACGACCCGCTGAAGCTGGCCGACGAGGTGTTCTTTTTCAAGCGCACGCTGCGCGAGGCGGCGATGCGCCACGATATGTTCGCGACCTTCATGGCCAAGCCCATCGCCAACGAGCCCGGCAGCGCCATGCACGTGCACCAGAGCGTGGTCAGCGCCATCACCGGCAAGAACATCTTCAGCAATGAGGATGGCTCGCCGAGCCAGGAGTTCTTCTGGTACATCGGCGGGCTGCAGAAGTACATCCCGGCCGCAATGGCCCTTTTCGCGCCGTATGTGAACAGCTACCGCCGCCTGTCGCGCAACACCGCCGCGCCGATCAATATCCAATGGGGCACTGACAACCGCACCGTCGGCATCCGCTCGCCGGTGGCCAGCCCTTCGGCGCGCCGGGTGGAGAACCGAGTCATCGGTGCCGATGCCAATCCCTATGTGGCGCTGGCCGCGACACTGGCCTGCGGCTATCTGGGCATCAAGAACAGGATCGCGCCCAGTCCGGAATGCAAGGGCGACGCGTACCTGGGTGACTATCAGCTGCCACGCAGCCTCGGCGAGGCGCTGGACCTGCTGCGCAACGAGAAAGATCTGGCCGAGGTCCTGGGCGAGTCCTTCATCACCGTCTATACCGAGGTCAAGGAGATCGAGTATGCGGAGTTCATGAAGGTGATTTCGCCTTGGGAGCGGGAGCATTTGCTCCTGCACGTCTAGCCCTTTGCGGGACAGACCTTGCGAACGGGCCGCAGGCCCCTCGCAAGCTCTGTCCCCAACTGACTCCGACTCGCGACGCAGGCAAAGCCTGCCCGCGACAAGCTTCCAGACACTCAAACGGAGAGATCCAGCCATGAGCACGATTCAACAACCGTCCCGGGCTGCCACCCGCAGCACCAAGGAGTGGCAGCAAGCCGATGCCGCCCACTTCCTGCACCCGTTCACCGACTTCGCCGCCCTGGCCAAGAAGGGTTCACGCATCATCACCGACGCCGACAACATCTATCTGCACGACAGCGAGGGCAACAGAATCCTCGACGCGATGAGCGGCCTGTGGTGCGTCAATGTCGGCTATGGGCAGAAGGCGCTCGTCGATGCGGCGGCCCGGCAAATGCAGGAGCTGCCCTTCTACAACGCCTTTTTCCAGACTGCCACGCCGCCCAGCATCGAGCTGGCCGAGCTGCTGGCCGAGGTCACGCCGCCGCCGTTCCAGCACGTGTTCTTCACCAGCTCGGGCTCCGAGGGCAATGACACCGTGGTGCGCATGGTGCGCCGTTACTGGGATGTGCTGGGCCAGCCGGAGCGCCAGGTCATCATCGGCCGCCATAACGGCTATCACGGCTCGACGATGGCCGGGGCCTCGCTGGGCGGCATGAGCGGCATGCATGCCCAGGGCGGCCTGCCGATACCGAACATCACGCACATCGAGCAGCCGCACTGGTTCGAGCTGGGCGGCGACCAGAGCCGCGAAGACTTCGGCCTCACCGCCGCACGCTGGCTGGAGGAGAAGATCCTCGCCGTTGGCCCTGAACGGGTGGCCGCCTTCATCGGCGAGCCCATCCAGGGCGCCGGCGGCGTGATCGTGCCGCCAACGACCTACTGGCCCGAGATCCAGCGCATCTGCGACAAGTACGGCATCCTGCTGGTCAGCGACGAGGTGATCTGCGGCTTCGGCCGCACCGGCGAATGGTTCGGCTGCGAGACCGTGGGCAGCAGGCCGGACCTGATGACCTTCGCCAAGGGCGTGACCTCGGGCTATATCCCGCTGGGCGGGGTGATGGTCGGCGAACGCATCGCCAGGGTGCTGATCGAGCAGGGCGGCGAGTTCAACCACGGCTTCACCTACTCGGGCCATCCTGTGGCCTGCGCAGTGGCCCTGGCCAATATCGGCCTGATACGCCAGCTCAATCTGGTGAGCCATGTCAAGCACAACGTCGGCCCGTATCTGGCCGAGCACTTCGCCCAGTTGGCCGAGCACCCGCTGGTGGGGGAGACCCAGACCTGTGGCCTGATGGGCGCCGTGCAGTTGGTCAAGGACAAGGCCAGGCGCCAGGCCTTCGACAGCGCACTGGAAGTGGGCATGGTCTGCCGCGGCCATTGCTTCGGCAACGGCCTGATCATGCGCGCCGTCGGCGACCGCATGATCATCGCCCCGCCGCTGGTCATCACCCGGCCGCAGGTGGACGAAATGATGGCCCTGATTCGCCGCTGCCTGGACCTGACCCTGGCCGATGTGCAGGCGCGGGGCTGGCTCTGATCTTGCTAGCGATTGTGTGAGCCGTCCGCGCAAGGACTGGCCCTTCCCCACCCGATCAGCCTCGGGTTTTGCGGGATAGGGGCCTGGCCTGCCCGGGCATAGACTGAATCATCCCTTGTTGATCATCTGGAGAGCGTTCCCATGAAGCTGACCACCGTCCCCAAGCTGCCCCTGAGCCTGCTGCTGAGCACCCTGACGCTTTGCATGATGGGCTTGCCGGCCCAGGCCCAGGAAGAAGAGAAAGTCATCAACGTCTACAACTGGTCGGATTACATCGCCGAAGACACGCTGAAGAATTTCGAGAAGGAGACCGGCATCAAGGTGCGCTACGACAATTTCGACAACAACGAAATCGTCCATGCCAAGCTGGTCGCCGGCAAGACCGGCTATGACGTGGTCGTGCCCTCCTCCTACTGGGCCAAGCTGCAGGCCGACGGCGGCCTGCTGCGCAAGATCGACAAGGCGCAGATCCCCAACCTGAAGCACCTGGACCCCGACATCCAGGCCCAGCTCGCCAAGCTCGACCCCGACAACCAGTACATGGTCAACTGGCTGTGGGGCTACACCACCGTGGGCATCAATGTGGACAAGGTCAAGGCCGCGCTGGGCAGCATGCCTATGCCCGACAACGCCTGGGACCTGGTGTTCAAGCCCGAGTACATCTCCAAGCTGAAGAGCTGCGGCGTGAGTTTTCTGGAAAGCGCCACCGAAGTGGTGCCCGCCGCCCTGCACTATCTGGGCAAGCCGCCCTACAGCAAGAACCTCGGTGACTACCAGGCCGTGCCGCCGCTGCTGAAGGCGTTCCGTCCGCACGTCACGCTGTTCAGCTCCTCGGGCTATATCAATGACATGGCCAATGGCTCAATCTGCGTGGCCCTTGGTTGGTCGGGCGACATCAACATCGCCCGCCAGCGTGCCATCGACGGCAAGACCGGCCAAAAGATCGAGGCCCTGCTGCCCAAGACCGGCGGCGTGCTGTTCTTCGACACCATGGTGATACCGGCCGACGCGCCGCACCCGAGCAATGCGCACAAGTTCATCAACTACATCCTGCGCCCCGAGGTGCATGCGGCGATCACCAACAAGGTGTTCTACGCCAACCCGAACAAGGAATCGCGCAAGTTCATCAAGCCTGAAGTGGCGAACAACCCGACCGTGTTCCCGCCCGAGGCCGAGATGAAGAAAATGGGCGTGCCGGATGCCATCAACAACGATCTGCGGCGCAGCATGACGCGCATCTACACCTCGTTCAAGACCGGTCTTTGAATTCATTTCCCAGGGAGGATGGCCGATGAGCACAGCGGTGGATGGCGGCGCCTATTTGCGCATCGAGGATGTGGTGAAGGACTTCGGCGGCGGCGCCGTGGCCGTCAACCATGTGTCGATCGACATTCAGAAGGGCGAGATCTTTGCGCTGCTGGGCTCGTCCGGTTGCGGCAAGACGACCCTGCTGCGCATGCTGGCCGGTTTCGAGACGCCCAGCTCGGGCCGCATCGTGCTCAACGGGCAAGACCTGTCGGGCCTGCCGCCTTACCTGCGGCCCATCAATATGATGTTCCAGAGCTATGCGCTCTTTCCTCATCTGACGGTGTGGGACAACATCGCCTTCGGTTTGAAGCGCGACGGCTGCCCCAAGGATGAGGTCGCCGCCCGCGTCGAGGCGATGCTCAAGCTGGTGCAGCTGGCGAAGTTCGCCAAGCGCAAGCCGCACCAGCTGTCGGGCGGCCAGCAGCAGCGCGTGGCGCTGGCGCGCAGTCTGGCCAAGAAGCCGCAGCTGCTGCTGCTTGATGAGCCGCTCGGTGCGCTGGACAAGAAGTTGCGCGAGGAGACCCAGATCGAACTCGTGAACATCATCGAAGACGTCGGCGTGACCTGCGTGATGGTGACGCATGACCAGGAAGAGGCGATGACGATGGCCACGCGCATCGCGGTGATGAGCGAGGGCAGGATCCTGCAGGTCGGCGCGCCCAGCGACATCTACGAGACGCCGGCCACCCGCTTCGTGGCGGACTTCATCGGCAACGTCAATATGATGGAAGGCACCCTGGCCGTCGATGAACCCGACCATGTGGTCATAGCTTGCGCCGACTGCAAGCACTACGTCGGCCACGGCATCACCGGCAGTGCCGGCATGGCCGTCAGCGTGGCGCTGCGGCCAGAGAAGATACGGCTGACCTGCGACAAGCCCGAGGGCGAGTTCAACCAGGTGCTGGCCAAGGTGCGCGACCTGGCCTACTTTGGCGCCTACACGATCTACCACCTGTTGCTGCCCAGCGGCCAGGTGATCAAGGTCAGCGAGAGCAATCTGGAGCGCCACCGGGCTGACCCCTTGACCTGGGACGACCCGGTCTGGGCCTCCTGGTCGCCGACCTCGCAAGTGGTGCTGACCCAATGAGTGCCGCGCCACTCCAGCGTGTGGCACGGTGGCTGCCTCGCCTCAGCGGCCGCACGGCGGTGATCGGCGTGCCCTATCTTTGGCTGGCGCTGTTTTTCATGCTGCCCTTCCTGATCGTGCTGAAGATCAGCATCTCCGAGATGGAGACGGTGCGCTTCAAGGACCTGATCGTCTATGCCGACGGCGTGCTGCGCCTGTCGATCAAGCTCAGCAACTATGTCTTCATCACCGAAGACGATCTCTACTTCAAGTCCTACCTGATCAGCATCAAGTATGCGGCGGCCACCACCTTCTGGTGCCTGTTCATCGGCTACCCCTTCGCCTACTTCATGGCCCGCGCCAAGCTGACGCTGCAGCCGGCGCTGCTGATGCTGGTGATGCTGCCGTTCTGGACCAGCTTCCTGCTGCGCGTCTACGCCTGGAAGGGCCTGCTCAGCGAGCATGGCTGGGTGGCCGAGGCTCTGATGGCGCTGCAGCTCGACGGGCCGCTGCTGCGTGCCGGGCTGATCGAGTCGCCCGGCCTGTTCATGAACACACCCTTCTCCCTGCTGATCGGCATGGTCTACACCTACCTGCCCTTCATGATCCTCCCGCTGTACGCCAATCTGGCGAAGATGGACCTGCGGCTGCTGGAGGCTGCGGCCGACCTGGGCGCCACACCCTGGATCGCATTCTGGAAGATCACCGTGCCCTTGTCCAAGGCCGGCATCATCGCGGGCTCGATGCTGGTGTTCATTCCCTGCGTCGGCGAGTTCGTCATCCCCGAGCTGCTGGGCGGGCCGCAGACCTTGATGATTGGCCGCGTGCTGTGGGACGAGTTCTTCAGCAACAACGACTGGCCCATGGCCTCCAGCGTGGCCGTGGTGATGGTGCTCCTGATCATCGTGCCCCTGGCCCTGTTCAACAAATACCAGGCCGAAGCGCAGGAGGCACGCCGATGAACCTCATCGCCAAGTACTTCGGCCGCGGCTGGCTGGGCCTGGGCTATGTCTTTCTGTACCTGCCCATCCTGGCGCTGGTGATCTACTCGTTCAACGACTCGCCGATACCGAGCAAATGGGGTGGCGTGACCCTGAAGTGGTATGCCGCCCTGGCCGAGGACCGCGAGATGCTGGCCGGCCTTTGGCTGTCGCTGAAGATCGCCTTCTACACGGCCTGCGGCTCCGTCGGCTTAGGCACGCTGGCAGCCTTTTCGCTGGTCAAGTACCGGCGTTTCAAGGGTCGCACGCTGTTCTCCGGCATGGTCAGCGCGCCGCTGGTGATGCCCGAGGTGATCGTTGGTCTGTCCCTGCTGCTGATGCTGGTATCCATGCAGCGCTGGCTGGGCTTTCCCGAGCGCGGCACCCTGACCATCTGGCTGGGCCATCTGCTGCTGGGCCTGGCCTATGCCACCGTGGTGGTGCAGGCGCGCCTGCAGGACCTGAACCCGCAGCTCGAAGAGGCGGCGATGGATCTCGGCGCCCGGCCGCTGCAGGTCTTCGTGCTGGTCACCCTGCCGATGATCGCCCAGTCGCTGCTGTCGGCCTGGCTGCTGACCTTCACCCTGTCACTGGACGATGTGGTGCTGTCGGCCTTTCTGTCAGGGCCTGGCGCCACGACGATGCCGCTGGTGATCTTCTCGCGTGCCCGCCTGGGCCTGAGCCCCAGCATCAACGCGGTGGCCACCGTGATCATCGTGCTGGTGTCGATCGGCGTGATCGCCGCCAGCTACTGGATTGCCCACAAGGAGCGCCAGCGCTCCAAAGACCTGGCCGCTGCCCAGCGCGCCCTGCCCTGAACCCCAACGAATCCCGAAAACTCAAGAGGAGATAGAACCATGCGCATTGCAAAGCTCGCCTGTCTGACCCTGGCCCTGGCCAGTGCCTATCCGATGGCCGCCTCCGCCCAGTCCAATGAAGAACTGCTGAAGGAGTTGCGCGCCCTGCGCGCCCGCGTCGAAAGCCTGGAGCAGAAGCTCCAGGCCGCGTCTTCTGCCAAACCCGCCGGCGAGGCCCAGTGGGGCATGACCCAGCAGCAGGTGGCCGACTTCAACCGCATTGCCGTCAAGACCGAGGCGCTGGAAGACGCCCAGGAGGCGATGGGCCTGAAGAACCTGAAGATCAGCGGCTTTGCCGACCCGACCTATATCTACAACCAGCGCCAGAACCGCGGCGGCTTCCAGTTCCTGAACCCGGTCGCCAACGACGGCTACAACTACGACAACTCGTACTTTGGAGGCGCCACCCTGGACTTCCAGAAGGAGATGGAGGGTGGCACCAAGTTCCGCCTGACCCTGACGCCCAACCGCGGCACCGGTTCGGTGATCGGCGAGGGCTCGATCATTCAGGAGGCCTCGGTGTCGATACCGCTGGGTGACCTGCAGACCCGCTTCATCGCCGGTCAGGTGCCGGACTGGTCGGGCTATGAGTACCAGCAGCCGACGCTGAACAAGCTGATCACCCACAACCTGCTGTATGACTTCACCCTGCCCACCTTGTACACCGGTGCCGGCATGGAGCTGACCCGAGGCAAGTGGCTGAGCAAGGTGATGCTGGCCAACGTCAACACCAGCAAGCGCCAGGCGGGTGAGAAGGCTCCGGCCGTCGTCTATCGCGTGGATTACTCCAAGGGTGAGTACCAGGGCTTCGGCTTTGCCGGCATGCATGGCAAGGCGGCCAACTTCCGCGCCGACGGTGCCAACCCGGTCACCGGCGAGGACTACAGCACCCGCGACACCGCCGTGAACCTGTTCGAGGTCGACGCCTACTTCATCCGCGGCGACTGGACGGTGCAGGGCCAGCTGAGCTATGGCACGCAAAAGGCCGCGGCCATCACCGCCGACCCGGTCACCGGCGAGTTGCGCAACTCGCGCTGGTACGGCTTCTCGGGCCTGGTGGCCAACAAGTTCATGCCGCGCTGGGAGGCCATCGCCCGCTTCGACTATCTGCAGAACCGCAAGAACGGCGGCGGCCTGCTGGGCTTCACGGTGGCGGACGACCGCAACGGCATCGGCCCCGATCAGGCCGGCGACGCCGAGCGCGGCAGCAACCGCATGGCCGTCTCGCTGGGTCTGACCTGGCTGTACAACCTGAACACGACCTTCAAGGCCGAGTACCGGATGGACCGCGCCAGCCTGCCCGTCTTTATGGACATACGCTCCGGCGAATACCGCAAGAGCAACAATGTGCTGGGCACCTCTGTGGTGGTCAGCTTCTAAGCCCCTCCGCTTCCGTAGCCTGGATGGAATCCGGGGGCATGCGGCGCCGCGCCGATGCCCCTGCATTGCGCTTCGCTTCATGCGGGCTACGCCACCCCTTTTCCAGGAGAACAGTCCATGAGCATTGACTGGCACGAGCGCGCCCGCGCGCTTCAAATCGACGGCCGCATGCTGATCGCCGGCAAACGCCTGGCCAGCACCAACGGCGAGACCTTCGCCTGCATCTCGCCCATCGACGGCCGCGTCATCGGCGAAGTCGCCCGCGGCCAGGCGGCCGACATCGACACCGCCGTGCTCAGCGCCCGCGCAGCGTTCGAGGATGGCCGCTGGGCCCGCCGTCCCCCGGCCGCGCGCAAGAAGGTGCTCCTGAAGTTCGCCGACAAGATCCTTGCCGCCAAGGAAGAGCTGGCCCTGCTGGAGACGCTGGACATGGGCAAGCCCATCCAGTACAGCCTGGCCGTCGATGTGCCGGCCGCGGCCCGGGCAATCGCCTGGTATGCCGAGGCGGTGGACAAGATCTATGACGAGATCGCTCCCACCGGACCGAACGCGCTGGCGCTGATACAGCGCGAGGCCATGGGCGTGATTGGCGCCATCGTGCCGTGGAACTATCCGATGATCATGGCTGCATGGAAGCTGGGCCCGGCACTCGCCGCCGGTAACTCGGTGGTGCTCAAGCCCAGCGAAAAGTCGCCCTTGACCGCGCTGCGCCTGGCCGAACTGGCCCTGGAAGCCGGCCTGCCCGAGGGGGTGTTCAATGTCGTGCCCGGCTTCGGCCACGAAGCCGGCGAGGCGCTGGCCCTGCACGAACAGGTCGATGCGGTGGGCTTCACCGGCTCCACCCGGGTGGGCCGCAAGATGCTGGAGTACGCGGGCCGCTCGAACCTGAAGCGGGTCTACAACGAGCTGGGCGGCAAGTCGGCCTTCCTTGTGTTCCCCGACTTCGACGACATCAAGCGCGCCGCTCAGACGGTGGCCGGGGCGATGTTCTTCAACCAGGGCGAGAGCTGCAACGCGCCGTCACGGGTGCTGGTCCACGAGAGCATTGCCGACGAGTTCGTCAGCCTGGTGGCCGCCGAGGCGCCGAAGTACCAGCCCGGTGATCCGCTCGATGGGCGCACGGTGATGGGTGCCCTGGTCGATGACGGCCAGCTGCGCACGGTGATGGGCTATATCGAAGCCGGCCAGGCCGAGGGCGCTCGCGCCGTGGCCGGCGGCAAGCAGGCGCGTACCGAGAGCGGCGGCTACTACGTCGAACCGACCGTGTTCGATGGCGTGGCCAACACGATGAAAATCGCCCGCGAGGAGATCTTCGGCCCGGTGCTGGGCGTGATCCGCTTCAAGGACGAGGCCGAGGCGATTGCCCTGGCCAACGACAGCCCCTACGGCCTGCAGGCCAGCGTCTGAAGCAGCCATATCGACCGCGCTCACCGCGTGGCCCGCGCCCTGCGAGCCGGCACCGTGCACGTGAACCAGTACGATGAGGATGACATCACCGTGCCATTCGGCGGCTTCAAGCAAAGCGGCAACGGGCGCGACAAGTCGCTGCACGCCTTCGACAAGTACACCGAGCTGAAGACCACCTGGCTGCGCATCAACAGCTGAGGCTGAGTTTCGACCGGATCTAGGAGTACACGATGAAAGACCTGCTGGACCAACTGACCCGTGCCGGCGTGCACACCATGATCGCCCAGTTCACCGACATCTTTGGCGTGGCCAAGGGCAAGTTCGTGCCCCTGCGCCACATCAATGAGCTGTTGACCGATGGTGTGGGCTTCTCCGGCCCATCGATCTGGGGCACGGGCCTGGCGCGCCACGGCACACGCTCGGAGTACTACGCCCGAGGCAACGCCAGCACGGCCCAGGTCCTGCCCTGGCTGCCGGGCTATGCCCGCATCGTCTGTGACGGTTTCGTCAACGGCGAACCGTTCGAGGCTTGCCCGCGCCAGGTGCTCAAGCGCGCCGAGGCACGCCTGGCCGAGCGCGGCTGGCATTGCCGCACCGGTATCGAGCCCGAGTTCTTCCTGCTGCGCCCGGCTGAGGGCAGCGGCTGGTTGCCGTTTGACGAGATGGATAGGCTGGACAAACCCTCCTACGACCTGAAGAGCCTGCCGCGCCAGGCCGAGTTGCTGCGCGCGCTGCAAGACACCCTGGAAGCCTGCGGCCTGGATGTGCTCCAGTTGGATCACGAGGACGCGCACGGCCAGTACGAGGTCAACTTCGGTCATGACCTGGCCCTGCGCAGCGCCGACCACCTGATGCTGTTCAAGATGGCCGCACACGCCATTGCCGAGCAGTACGGCGCCACCTTCTCGATGATGCCCAAGCCCTTTGCCAATCAGCCGGGCAGCGGCATGCACTTCCACGTCTCGCTCTGGACCGACCAGGGCGAAAACGCCAAGTGCCTGTTCTCCGACCGAGAGCATGGCCTGTCCAAACTGGCTCATCACTTCATCGCCGGCGTGCTGCTGCATGCGCCGGCGCTGTGCGCGCTCGCCGCGCCCACCGTCAATTCCTACAAGCGGCTGGTGGTGGGCGAATCGCTGTCCGGCACCACCTGGGCGCCGGCGCACATTGCCCACGGGCCGAACAACCGCACCTGTCTGGTCCGCACCCTGCCCGGCCGCTTCGAGTGGCGCCTGCCCGATGCCTCGGCCAATCCCTATCTGGCGACGGCCGCGCTGATTGCCGCCGGGCTCGACGGGATTGACCGCGAGCTGCCGCTGGGCCGGGCCTGCGACGAAGATCTGTTCGCGCTGAGCCTGCCCCAGATCCGCGAACGCGGCATCGCCCAGCTGCCGCAAAGCCTTGAGCAGGCGCTGCACGCGCTTGAGCTTGACACCGTCATCACCGAGGCGCTGGGTACCGAGCTGACCCAAGAGTTCCTGCGCCTGAAGCACGAAGAATGGCTGGGCTATGCCCGCCATGTCAGCGATTGGGAGCTGCAGCGCTACGTGGCGCAGTTTTGAGTCAGATGGGGCGTCCCGCGGGCACTGTGCCCTGGCTGGCCTATGGCGCGCTGGCGCTGAGCACCTCGCTGGTGGGCACCTATGTGGGCCTGTCCAAGCTGCTGGTGCTGGTGTTTCCGGTGTTTCTGCTGGCCTGGCTGCGCTTCGGCATGGCGGCGGTGGCCATGCTGCCCTGGCTCAAACGGGGTGCAAACGAGCCACCCTTGAGCGCCCGCGATCGCAAGCTGCTGTTCGTCGAGTCCTTCATCGGCAACTTCCTGTTCTCGATCTGCATGCTCTACGGCATCAAGGCCAGCTCGGCGCTGGCGGCCGGGGTGATCATGGCCGGCATTCCGGCAGCGGTGGCCCTGCTGTCGTGGCTCGTGCTGGGCGAACGCATCGCTGGCCGCGTGCTTGGCGGAATTGCCTGCGCGGTATTGGGAATCGCGCTGGTGGCCAGCAGCCGCAGCGGCGGGGCCACGGAGGGCAGCTTCTGGGGGCCGCCGCTGCTGATCGCCGCCGTATTCTGCGAGGCCGTCTATGTCGTGGTCGGCAAGCAGCTGACCGGTCAGGTGTCGGCCAAGCGCATCAGCGCGCTGATCAATCTGTGGGGCTTCACCCTGGTCACGCCGCTGGGGCTGTGGCAGGCGCGGAGTTTTGATTTCGCGGCGGTGCCTGCGCTGAGCTGGGGCTTGCTGCTGTTCTATGCACTGGCCGCCAGCATGATCACCGTCTGGCTGTGGATGACCGGCCTGGCGCGTGTGCCCGCCGCCCGCGCCGGCGTGTTCATGGTCTTCCTGCCTATCGCCACCGGCCTCGTCGGCCTGCTGTTCCTCGGAGAGACCATGACACTGCTGCAGGCCTGCGCCTACGGCCTGGCGCTGCTGGGCGTGGTGCTGGCCACCTGGCCCGAGGCGCCACGGCCGGCGCTATCCTCGGCGGTCTGAACCAAGCTCATCAACATGCAACCCACCCATCTTCGCGTCCACCAGTTTGCCGGCCTGCTGCCCGGCCCCCGGCTGATCGTCACCGGTGCCGTCCATGGCAACGAGACCTGCGGCACGCGCGCCATCGAGCGCCTGCTCCAAGCGCTGGACAGCGGCGCCCTGCGCCTGCAACGAGGCACCTTGACCGCCATTCCCATCGTCAACCCTCTGGCCTGCCAGCGCGGCCAGCGCGAGGGCGAGCGCAATCTGAACCGCAATCTGCGCCCTGCTGTGATCGCGCAGGACTTCGAGGACCGCATCGGCCAGGTCCTGTGCCCGTGGTTGGCCGCCCACGATGTGCTGCTGGACCTGCACTCGTTCAATGCCGTTGGCCAGCCCTTTGTGATGCTGGGCCCGCGCGACAACACCGGCCCGCTGGAGCCGTTCCGCCACGAACTCGCGGAAGCCGCCATGGCCGCCGCGCTGGGCCCGGCCCGCATCGTCGAGGGCTGGCTCAGCACCTACGCGCTGGGCCTGCAACGCCGCGCCCAGCAACCCAAAGACGGCTCACGCCGCCAGAGCCTGGACCAGGACCCGCACTACGGTGTCGGCACGACCGAGTACATGCGCTCGCAGGGTGGCTACGGCGTGACCTTGGAGTGCGGCCAGCATGATGACCCGAACGCCCCCGAGGTGGCCTGGCAGGCCATCACCCGCACGCTGGCCCTGCTGGGCATGATCGATGCGGCAGAGGTGACTCTGCATCAGCCCACGCAAACGCCCGAGCTGCTGCAGTTGTATGAAGTGGTGGACCGCGAGCACGAAGGCGACCAGTTCGCCAAAGCCTGGGTCAGCTTCGATGCGATAGCAAAAGGCCAGCTGATCGGCACCCGGCACGATGGCACACCGGTGCTGGCACCCGACGCCGGCCGCATCGTCTTCCCCAACACCAGGGCCCAGCCGGGGCAGGAATGGTTTTATCTGGCAAGAGCCAGCCAGCGCCGCCTGTGACGATCAGACGGTAGCGCTCTCGGCGAGCAATCGGCGCGTTTCCTGCCGCGCCGCCGTGGCCAAGGCCGCCACCTGGGCCGGTGGCTCCAGCTTGAGCTTGTGGTCGGACCACACCTGGCGCCACCGCCGCGCGCCGGCCGAGCCGTTCCACAGCCCCAGCGCATGGCGCATCGCCTGCGGCCAGGTGTTCGGGTGGCCGCCGGTCTGGGTCGCCACATGGCGTTCCAGATAGCTCAGCCACTGCGCCTCAGCCTCTTCGCGCGAGGCCAGGGGATCGACCGTATCGAAGAAGCGCGAATCCCAGCTGCTCATCGCCCAGGGCTCGTGGTACGCGTGACGGCCGACCATCACGCCGTCCACATGCTGCAGATGCAAAGCAATGTCTTCCTCGGTCTGTATGCCGCCATTGATGACGATGGTCAGGTCCGGGAACTCGCGCTTGAGCTGATAGACCAGCTCGTAGCGCAGCGGCGGAATCTCACGGTTCTCCTTCGGGCTCAAGCCTTGCAGCCAGGCATTGCGTGCATGGACGATGAAGACCTCGCAGCCGGCCTCGGCCACCGTGCCGACGAAGTCGCGCACGAACTCATAGCTCTCGACCCTGTCGATGCCGATGCGGTTCTTCACCGTCACCGGAATGTCCACCACGTCCAGCATGGCCTTCACGCCATCGGCCACCAGGCCGGCCTCGTTCATCAGGCAGGCGCCAAAGGCTCCGCGCTGCACCCGCTCACTCGGGCAGCCGCAATTCAGATTGACCTCGTCATAGCCCCAGTCCTGGGCCAGCTTGGCGCAAGCGGCCAGATCGGCCGCCTCGCTGCCGCCCAGCTGCAGCGCCACCGGATGCTCCTCGGCATTGAAGTCCAGATGCCGCGGCCGGTCACCATGGATCAGCGCGCCGGTGGTCACCATCTCGGTGTACAGCCGCGTATGGCGGGTCAGCAAGCGATGGAAGTAGCGGCAATGCCTGTCGGTCCAATCCATCATCGGCGCGACGGACAGGCGCCAGGGGTTGTGCGGGGGCGATGCTGAGACGGAATCGGTCACGGGCGGGGCGAAGAACAGCTACGGGAGCGCCGGATTATCCCAGGACAGGCGCGGGTGGCCTCCGCCCCGCCACTATTCGCCCCAGTCAAGCAAAGTGATTGCCGGCCAGACCGACCAGCCACAACAGCAGCCCGGCTCCCGCCGCAAACACGGTGACAGGGGTTTCGCGCCCACTGTGCTCGATGAAACTCAGCGGCAAACTGAGGCAGTCGAACAGGTATTTCTTCGGGTGAGCACAGCCACCGAGTAGCATCAGTGACAGCCCCGCCGCCTCGGTGGCCGTGAAGGCTTCTTCGTCGTAGAACGACGCACCTGCCCAGATCAGGCTGGAGATGGCGCCGGCGATGAAGAAGCCGCAGAGCAGGAGTTCGGTGATGTCGTAGTCGGGGGTGTCATGCATGGACTCGGAGCAGCTAGCGGCCTGAGTGAGTGGCGAAACTGCGCGCATCATACTGAGTCAAACCAGGCCGGCGCTCAACACCAGTTCAACTGCGGCCTAGCTCGCGGGCTGCCCAGCGGCTGCTCGTCCGGATAGCCCAGCACGATGGCAACGACCGGCTCGAGACCCTCGGGCAGGCCAAGCTCCTGCGCCACGCCCGGGCTGTGCAGCCAGGGCAGCGGCGCGCCGACCCAGCACGTGCCCAGCGACCGAGCGTGCGCGGCCAGCATCAGATTCTGCGCGGCGCGGCAGCAGTCGAACGGCGTTCCCGGATTGCCCTCGCGGGCGCAGAACAGCACTAGCACCGGCGCATCCCAGAAGACCTTGAAGTCAGGCCTCTCGGTCCAGGTCTGCGGCCGGTCTTCGCTTTGGTGCTCGCGGACGTACTGGCTTGCCCGCAGCCCATAGGCGGCCAGGCGCCGCACCCCTTCGATCACGCACAGCGCCCAGGGCAAGGCACCGCTGACCGGTGGCGTGGGCGCCTGCACGGCGGCGAACAGCAGTTCCTCGATCAGTGCACGTTCCACCTCGTCGGGGCGGTATTTGCGGATCGAGCGCCGTGCGTGAATCGCTTCGAACACATCCATGTGTGCCCTCCTCGGTCAGTCGCGCACGGTCAGTGCCCGTCGAATCGTCGTGGCGTCGTTCAAGGCGGCCAGCATGAAGGCAGCCACATCGGCACGCGACGCCGTCGAGGCCAAACTCCAGGCCAGACCCTCGTCCGATTGCAGGCGGCCCTTGGCCGGGCCATTGTTGAGCTTGGGCGGGCGTACCAGGGTCCAATCAAGGGCGCTGCCCTGCAGCACCTCATCCTGGCGATCCTTGTCGGCCATCACGTCACCGAGGAGCAGCCGCAGCACGAAGCCGGCGCCGAAGCGCCCGGTGCTGCGGCTCTCGCCGACGCTGGCCGAACTCTCCACGATCAGGTGGCGCAGGCCGTGCCGGGCCATTGCTGCGGCGATATGGCCGGTGCCGACCGAGCAGACCGGCACCTTGCGCTGGCGCCGATCGGCATCGGCCTTGCCCTCGGGGAAGTTGCCGAGCGCGCAAAGCACTGCCTGATGCCCCGGCATCGCAGCATCTACCGAAGGCCCATCCATCACGTCGCCGACGACATGGCGCAGCGACGGGTGGGTTATCGTCAGCCGCGCCGGATCGCGCAGGAAGGCGGTGACGCCATGCCCCTGCATCAAGGCCTGGCGCACCAGCTCCTGCCCGGTGGCGCCGGTGGAACCAAAGATCAACAGATGCATGGCAATACCCCCCCTACTGGCAGCCGGTGCTCGGTGCAGGATCCGCTACGCCGTAGTGCAGCTTCACCAAGGCCTTGCTGGCCGGCACGACAATAAAGACATGGCCGAAGCTGGTTTCACAGAGCTGCGGCTGCACGATACCGCTCAGCGCGGTGGCGATTTCGTTGGCCGTGTTGCTGTGGCCCACCACCAGCACATTGCCACTCTTCCGGCCCAGCGCCGCCACCACTTTCGGCACATGGGCGGCGAACTCGCCTTGGCGAAAGCCCACCACCTGCGGCGCGATGCCCAGCGCCTTGGCCAGGGGCTCCGCAGTTTCCCGGGTGCGGCGCAGCGGGGTGGTGATGATGGCGGTGATCTTGCCATCCGTCAGCAGTTCGGCCAGCTGCGCGGCACGCTGCCGCCCGGCCGGGCTCAAGGCCGGATCGTTGGCGGGCTCGGTGGCACGCTCGGCATGGCGCACGACGATCACCAGGTCCGGCGCGGCCATCGCGGCAGCTGTAGTCAGCAGCGCTGCGCAGGCGGCCATCAGCGCCTTGATCACTCCATCAATCCGGCTTGACTTCGACGACGGCCTTGATCGTCAGCGGCACGCCCTTGCGCAGCGAGGCCACGCCGATGACCGAGCGCGCATGCATGCCGGCCGGGCCGAACACGGCCGCCAACAGGTCGGAGGCGCCATCGAGCACCTTGGCATGGTCTTCGAAGTCCGGGGTGGTGTTCAGCGAGCCTTGAAGGTCGACCACCTGGGCCACCCGGTCCAGCGAGCCGAGTGCCTTGCGCATCGCCGCGATCAGATCGGTGCAGGCCGAGCGTGCCAGCGCATAGCCCTCGTCGGCCGTGTACTCCTGGCCCAGCCGGCCCTTGGGCATGACGCCGTCAACGGGCAGCGGCGCCTTGCCGGACAGAAACAGCAGATTGCCGCTGCGCACCGCGGTTGCGTAGTTGCCCGCTGGGGCAGTGCCGACCGGCAGCTCGAGGCCCAGGTCTTTGAGGCGTTCTTCCGCTGTCATTTTGTAGTCCCACTCAATGCTCATGGCTTGCCTGGCTCCACCACCTTGGGGAGTCGGCTCAGATGTTCATGGATGATTTGCAATCCGCCCTCCGGTCCGCGCACCAACACGCGGCTGCCCCTGCCCTGGATGCGGAACTGCCGCCCCTCGTGCAGACCTTCCCAGTTGTAGCTGTAGGTCACGCTGGCGCTGGCCTGGTCGACTGACAGCACAACGACATCGCTCAGGTAGAAGCGCTCGTTCTCGACCTTGTAGCCACTCTGCCAAGTCTTTTCAATGGCAAGTTTGACCGCGGGGCGACCGACAAAGTCGCCGTCATTGAAGCGGAAGAAGGCGCGCTCGTGGACCAGGGCCTCGATCCTGCTGAAATCCTTCTGCCCGGCCAGTGCCTCGAAATGATGCAGAAACTGCACGACCGACTGCTCGGAAATGGGCGCTGAAGACATTGTAGAAACCTCCTTGGCCCCGACGAAGCCGCTGTACAGGGCAAGCCAAAGGATCCAGGGCGCCCCGGGCATCCCTGCGGCCAGGCGGCGCCGCAGTGCGTCACGCATCGCCGCGGGCCTGATCGAAGAATTGCTCCAGCTCCTCGTCACCATGCGCATCGACCTGGCCCGTCGAGTGCCAACCGAGGTGGCGGTAGAAGCCGTGGGAGCGGCTCTCTGGGTCGCTTGAACAGCCGAGGAACAGGCGCTGGTGGCCGTGCGCCCTGAGGTCCTGCATGACTCGGTCCAGCAGCATCTTGCCAAGCCCTTGGCCTTCGGCAACGGGCAGCAGTGCGAGCACCACAACTTCTCCCGTGCCGATGTCACCAAAGCAGTAGCCCATGAGTGCGCCGTCATCAAAACAGACATGGCCCGGCAACTGGCCGGACTCGATCTGAGCCGCCCATGACATCGGGGTGATGCCCAGCTCAGCCAGACGTTCGGGCGAGATGGCGTTCTGGCGGGTCTTGCCGCGCATGACGACGCAGGCCGGGGCATCACTGGGCAAGGCACGGCGAAAGGTGGCGGTCATATCGTCAGCTCAAAGCTCACCCCGGAATGTCCGCCTCGACCAACTGCGCCAGCAAGAGCAGCGACTCCTGCCAGCCCAGGTAGCAGGCTTCAGCGGGGATGATCTCGGGGATGCCTTCCTGCACGACGTTCAGCTCGGTGCCGCAGAAGACCTGCTTCAGCGAAATCGTCACCTGCATCTCACCCGGCAGGTTCGGGTCGTCGCAGCGATCGGTGTGCCGGATGCGTTCGTTGGGCACCAGCTCCACATACTGCCCGCCGAAGGAGTGGCTGTGACCGTTGCTGAAATTGGTGAACGACATCCTGTAGCTGCCGCCGACCGTGGCGTCCAGATGGTGGACCTTGGCGCTGAAGCCGTGCGGGGGCAACCACTTGCACAGGGCATCGGCATCGAGAAAGGCCCGGTACACCCGCTCAGGCGGTGCGCGCAGGACGCGGTGAATTCGAATGGTGCTTGTGGACATGATGGAGGCTGCTTTCGTCGATGGACACCCAGTGACGCATTCTGCACGCCAGCCACAGATCGTCCAAGGCAGAAGGCTCAGACTGCAATCTCCACCTCCGCCTCGATCTCTACCGCGATATTGAACGGCAGCTCGGCCATGCCCACTGCGCTGCGCGCATGGGCACCGCGCTCGGGGCCGTAGAGCGCCAGTATCAGGTCCGAGAAACCGTTGATCACCGCCGGCTGGCTGTGAAAGCCAGGAGCCGAATTGACCATGCCAAAGACCCGGCCCCAGGCCTGCACACGATCCAGGTCACCGAGCGCACGCTGCAGGCTGCCCAGGATGGACAGCGCCGTCAGCCGGGCCGTGAAATAGCCCTGCTCCACGGTCAACTCCCGCCCCAGCTTGCCCAGCGGCCCGGCCACCGTGCCGTCGGCGTTCTGCGCGCTGTGCCCGGACACATGGGCACGCGAACCGATGATGCGCACGAAACTAAAGGGCAGGACCACGCCGGGCGGCGGCTTGATCGGTGGCGGCAGCTGCAGGCCCAGAGCCTGCAGCCTGCGGGCAATTTCACTCATCGTATGCGACTCTCGGCTGACGACAGCTGAGCATCTTAGACCGTGTGTCCGCTGCTGCGCCGCTGCCTGACATGGCCCGCCGCAGTGGCAACCAGCCCGACCACCAGACAGGCGACTATCGACGCGGCGTTGGCAGCGCCGTTGATGCCCACCACGTCGAGCCAGGCCACGGCCCGCACCTGGCTGGACACGTAGGCGCCGAACAGGAACAGGGCCAGGAAGCAGCGCCCCGTACGGGTGATCGTGCCCAGCGCATTGGCCACGGCGCTGAGGGCTACAAGCCCGGCCAGCAGGGCCATCGCGGCCCGCGGCTCCAGCACTGCCCAGCGCAGCAGCACCGGCGCGGCGAACAGCAGGCCCAGCAGCAGCCCCGCAAGCCATTGGCGCAGGTAGCGCCGCCCGGCGCCGCCCGGCACGGCCGCAGCAATGGCGGCCATGCCCGATTGATGGTCACGCACGCTCAGATCGCTGATCAGTACGCCCCAGACCAGGACGATGGCGCCAAGCAAGCCAGGCAGTTGAGCGGCATCGCCAAAGCTGCCGAGCACGATGGCCAGTGCCCCCAGCGGCACTGTCACGGGATGGGCCATCAGCGTCAGCAGCGCATCGGCCAGCACCTGCCCGCTCAGACCCGGCAAATGGGCAGCCGGCAGCAGCAGGCGCCCGAGGGCAGAACCCAGCGGTCGTGTCAGCCAACGCAAGCCTGCCAGCGGGGCAAGCAAGCGCCGGCCTGGCGGCCGCGGCCTGACCTTGTCGGGCGAGAAGCGGTGAAACAGCAGCAGGGCCAGCAGCAGGGGCGGCAAGGACAGCAGGGCCGAGCCCAGGCGCATGACGACCATCTGCCCAGTCCAGAATTCGGCGGGCAGCTGTACGGCCGGCAGCGCCGCGTTGAACTCGCTGGCGCCGATTTCGATGTTCGACTGACCGGTGATCTGCTCGAGCCGGCTGGGCAGCAGGGCCAGGCCGGAGGTGTCCACCAGCGTCCAGCCCGGGACGGTGTGCTGGCCCAGGCTGGCAGGCAAGGTGGCGAGCTGGGCGATCCAGATCACAAAGTACAGCAGGTCGCCGCGCTTGCCCATCAACGGCGCCCAAGCGTCGCACAGGGTCGCCATGGCGGCGCCAAACATCAGGCCGGGCAGCAGTTGCAGCGCGTACATCTGCAGATAGACGCCCGGCTCGAAGGCGGCCTCACCCCGCACCGCGTGCAAGACGCACATGGTCAGCAGCAACGCCAGCATCAGCCCGCACAGATAGGCCACGCCGCCCGCCCAGCGCGCGATCAAGAGTTGCGCACTTGACACAGGCGTGGCCGCCAACACCGCCGCACTGCCCGCCCGCAACTCCTCCTGGCTGCGCCCGCGCAACAGGAAGAAGCCGGCCAGGCCCATCAACAGCGAGCCCAACGCTGCGGTGCCGGCCGCAAGCGCCGTGCTGTCATAGACGACCCGTGCGTCGCCCACCGTGATCATCGCCGTGCCACTGGCCGGGTCGATCACCATCAGCCACGACAGCAGCACCACCGCCAGCAGGACCACCAAGGTGCTCAGGCGCCGCACACGCAGGCGCAGCTCGTTGAGCATCAGCGCCCCGAAAGCCAAGCCATTCATGCGACGAGGCCCAGCTGGCGGTGTTGCTGCAGCGCATAGCGTTGCGACATCAACGCTTCTTCAAGGCTGGGCTCGGCCACCTGAGCGCCGTCGCAGGGGGGGTGCTCATGGGCCATGCGCACGCTGATCAAGCGCCCCTGTCGCTGCGCATGCAGCACCTGGACCTGGCCGCGCAGCGCCTCGTAGGCCCCGAGCTCCAGCTCGGCCGTCCAGACCTGCCCCTGGGCCTGCTGCAGGATGGCCTCCGGCGTCTCGAATGCCACCAGCCTGCCCTGGCGCATGATGGCAAGAAACTGGGCCATGTTCTCGATATCGGACACGATGTGGGTAGAAACGATCACCAGCTTCGAGAAACCGATCTCGCTGAGCAGATGGCGAAAACGCAGCCGCTCCTCGGGGTCGAGCCCGGCGGTGGGCTCGTCGACGATCAGCACATCGGGGTCGTTCAGCAGGGCCTGGGCAATGCCCAGGCGCTGGCGCATGCCACCCGAGAAGCTGGCGGCCAGGCGACTGCCATGCTCGTGCAAATTCACCAGCTCCAGCAGGCGCCGGATGCGCACCGGGTCGCGTACCCCCTTCAGCGCGGCGAAGTACTGCAGGAACTCCAGCGCCGTGAGGTGCGGATAGACGCCGAAGTCCTGCGGCAGATAGCCCAGGCGGCGGCGCATCAGTTCGGGCTTCTTCGCGATGTCCTGCCCGTCCAGCAGGATCTGGCCACTGCTGGGCTTGTTGAGCGTGGCAATCATCTGCATCAAGGTTGTCTTGCCGGCGCCGTTGTGGCCGATCAGGCCCACCACACCGGGCTTGAGTTCCAGTGATACACCGTCCACGGCCCGGAGTTTGGGGCCATAGGTCTTCACCACGTTTTGAATGCTGAGCATGCGGGCTTTCCTTCGAGAAGCCCGCAGGATAGGCAAACGGCTCAGCCGGCACCGCGCCGAATCGACAGACTGCAGGCCTGCGCCTACAGGCCGCAACAGCCGGCGACAGGCGTCAAGCAACAGCCAACAGCTACAGACGGTTGGGGTCGGAGCTGCCGTGCGTACCCGTCAGGTCCAACGCGCAATGACTAGAAAAGTCCCGAGATCCGCCCCTGCCCGTCCACATCGATGCGCTGCGCCGATGGCGCCTTGGGCAGGCCCGGCATGGTCATGATGTCGCCGCAGACGGCGACGATGAACTCGGCACCCGCTGCCAGCCTGACTTCGCGCACATTCAGCGTGTGGCCGCTCGGCGCGGCCCGCAGCTTGGGGTTGGTACTGAACGAATACTGGGTCTTGGCAATGCACACCGGCAGATGGCCATAGCCCAGCGCCTCCCACTCGCTGAGCTGGCTCAGCACCTTGGGGTCGGCCGTGACCTCGGCCGCGCGGTAAATCTTGGTCGCCACGGTGCGGATCTTGTCGAGCAGCCCCAGGTCGTCGTCGTACAGAAAGCCAGGTTGGGCCGCGCCGCTCTCGCAGGCCGCCACCACCGCATGGGCCAGATCCTGCGCACCGGCGCCGCCATCCGACCAATGCGTGGCCAGCACGCAACGCACGCCCAGGGCCGCGCAGTGGGCCTCGATGAGCGCGATCTCCTCGGGCGTGTCGCTGCTGAAACGGTTGATCGAGACGATGCAGGGCAGACCGTAGTGCGTTCGCACGTTCTCGACATGGCGGTCCAGATTGGCCAGGCCCTTGCGCAGCGTGTCCAGCGTGGCGCTCGACGCCAGCTTGGGATCGGCGCCACCGTGGTACTGCAGCGCCCGCACCGTCGCCACCAGCACCGCCGCCGACGGCCGCAGTCCGGCCTTGCGGCACTTGATGTCGATGAACTTCTCGGCCCCCAGATCGGCACCGAAGCCGGCCTCGGTGACCACATAGTCGGCCAGCTTCAGGGCCGCCTGCGTGGCCATCACCGAGTTGCAACCGTGGGCGATATTGGCAAATGGCCCGCCGTGGATGAAGGCCAGATTGCCGCCGAGGGTCTGCACCAGGTTCGGGGCCAGCGCGTCCTTCAGGAGCGCAGCCATCGCGCCATCGGCCTGCAGCTGGCGGGCGGTCACAGGCTGCTTGTCGCCGGTGTAGCCAATCACGATGCTGCCCAGCCGCCGCTTCAGATCGGTCAGCGAGGTGGCCAGGCACAGGATGGCCATGACCTCGCTGGCGACGACGATGTCAAAGCCATCCTGCCGCGGATAGCCATTGCCGGGGCCGCCCAGGGCCACGATGATGTCGCGCAGCGCGCGGTCGTTCATGTCAACCACCCGCTTCCAGCTGATGCGGCGCAGGTCGATGTCCAGCGCATTGCCGTGGTGGATGTGGTTGTCGATCAGCGCCGCGAGCAGATTGTTGGCCAGCGCGATGGCGTGGAAGTCGCCCGTAAAGTGCAGATTGATGTCCTCCATCGGCAGCACCTGCGCATGGCCGCCGCCAGCCGCCCCGCCCTTCATGCCGAAGCAGGGCCCCAGAGACGGCTCGCGCAAACAGATGAGGGTGTTCTTGCCGATCAGGTTCAGGCCGTCGCCCAGGCCCACCGTGGTCGTGGTCTTGCCCTCACCGGGCGGCGTCGGTGTGATCGCCGTCACCAGCACCAGGTGCCCATCGGGCCTGGCCTTGAGGCTGGCAATGTGCTGCAGGCTCAGCTTGGCTTTGTAGTGGCCGTAGGGCGAAAGCTCATCCTCGGGGATGCCCAGGCGCTTGGCGGCCAGCGGAATCAGCTTCTGAAGCGTTGCGGCTTGCGCGATCTCGATGTCGGAGGGCTGTGAGCTGAGCATGGGCGGTCTCTCGCTGTGGGTGGGCGACAAGCCGGCGAGCCGCAGTGCCCCTGAAGGCGCCCCACTCCCGGCAATGCGCTCGGATCAAGCGCCCGCTCATTGTGCCCTGTGCGGCAGGCCCTGCGAGACCTGGCCCTCGCGCCGGCTACTTCAACTCGCGCAGCGGATGGGTGCCCGGTGTCCAGGGGTTCTCGAAAAATGCAGCCACCATCGCCGCGCTGACGTCTTCGACGCGGGCCGGGTTCCAGCGCGGCGCATGGTCCTTGTCGACGGCCAGCGCACGTATGCCCTCCACCGTCTCGCTGGCAGCCCCGGGGCGCAAATGGAAGCAGCGGTGCACCAGATCGCGCTCCATGCGCAGGTCATCGGCCAGGCTCAGCTTGCGGGCGCGCTTGAGCTGTTCCAGGGTCACGGCCATCATCAGCGGAGAGCGCTTGTTCAAGATGGCCAGCGTGTGTGCGCTCCATTCATCGCCGGCAGCCGCCAGCGAAGCCATGATCTCGGTCAGCGACGGCGCGGCAAAGTGTTTGTCGATCGCCGTGCGATGGCTGGGCTGCTCGGCGGCCGGGGCCAGCTCGGCATGCTCCATCACCGTGGCCACCACATGCTCGGCACTGGGCTGGTCACCCTTGAGCAAATCGTCCAGCATCGCCGTCCAGGCGCTGGCGGGCACGAACACATCGCCCAGGTCCAGCGCGATGGCGTCGCCGGCACCGATGGCGGCGCCCGTCAGCGCCAGCCATTCGCCAGTGCGTCCCGGGCACTGGCCCAGGAACCAGCCACCGCCGACATCGGGGAACAGACCGATATTCGTCTCCGGCATCGCCAGCTTGCTGCGCTCGTTGAGCACACGCAGCTTGGCGCCCTGGCTGATGCCCATGCCGCCGCCCATCACCACGCCGTCCATCAGGGCGATATAGGGCTTGGCGAAGTTGTGAATCAGGTGGTTGAGCGCGTATTCCTCGGTGAAGAAGTCTTCCAGCGCGGTGTCACCGGCCAGGGCGGCCTGGTGAAAGAAGCGGATGTCGCCCCCGGCGCAGAAGGCCGGCGGCTTGCCCTCGCGCCCGGCCCCCAGCACCACCACGGCCTGGACCTGCGGCGCCTGCGCCCAGTGCTTCAGCAGCGCCGTGATGTCGCGGATCATCGCCAGGGACAGCGCATTCAGCGCGTTCGCCCGGTTCAGGGTGATCACACCCAGGCAGCCATTGACCGAGGCGAGCACCTGACCGTCGGAAATCAAGGCGGGAATCAGCGAAGCCGTCATGGGCGAAGTCTCCAGCGAAAAAAATCGAAAAGAATATCAGTGGCTGCGCCGGCGCAGGGCCAGCGCTTCGTTGGCGGCCAGCGCACCGAGCACCATCAGCCCACCCACCAGGGTGGCCTGGCTCAGCTGCTCGCCGCCCCAGGCCCAGGCCCAGAGCACGCCGAACAGCACTTCGAGCTGGCCCAGCAGCGAAATCTCGGGGCCGGGCAAGGTGCGGGTCAGCCTGACCACAAGCAGGCAAGGCAGGGCCAGCTGGAACACGCCCAGCAGGGCCAGCAGCGACAGATCATGCACCGAAGCCTGGAAGGGCCAGGCCAGCGGCAGCACGCTCAAGGCAGAGATCAGCGCGCCCAGCAGCACCGCGGGCAGCATGTCGATCGGCGCCACATCGCAGGCCTCGGGGTCACCCTTGCCGTGGGAAATGTGCTGCAGCAGCGTCCAGTTGACGGCCGCGGACAGCGGCACCGCCAACGCCACCAACACGCCCAGCAGCGATTGCGCATCGCCGCCACCAGCCTCATGGCCGAACATCCAGCCTATGCCCGCCGTGGCCACCAGAATGGCGACCCAGGTGCGCAGCGGCAGATGGTGCTTGAGGAAGACGCGCGAGAACAGCGCGGTGATCAAGGGACCCAGCGCCATCGTCACCAGCACATTGGCGACCTTGGTCAGGGTGATGGCCACCATGAAGGCGGTGAACATCACCGACCAGCACAGGCCAGAGATCCAGACCTGCCTGGGCGCCCGCAAGAGCTGGCCCCACAAGGCCGTGCCACGCATGACCGACAGAGCCACGATCAGCGCCAGCGCATTGAAGGCGCTGCGCCAGAAGGTGACCTCGAAGCTGCGCGCGCTGTCCAGCTGGCGCGAGACGACGCCCGCCGTGCTCCAGAGCAGGGTCACCACAATCATCAGCAGCACGGCCTTGCGATGGCTCATGAATTTGGAGCGGCCCCGAGGGGCCGCGATTGTCAAACCGATTTAGGAGCGCGAAGCACGCTTGCGTTCGTTCTCGGTCAGGTGGCGCTTGCGCAGGCGCACGCTCTTGGGCGTGATCTCGACCAGCTCGTCGTCCTCGATGAACTCGACGCCGTACTCCAGCGTCAGGTCGATAGGCGGCGTCACCTTGATCGCGTCTTCCTTGCCGCTGACGCGGAAGTTGGTCAGCTGCTTGGTACGCGTGGCGTTGACCACCAGATCGTTGTCACGGTTGTGGATGCCGACGATCATGCCTTCATAGACCGGATCGTTGGGCTTGACAAACATGCGACCGCGGTCGTCCAGTTTGCCCAGCGCGTAGGTGAAGATTTCACCGGAGTCCATCGAGATCAGCACGCCGTTCTTGCGGCTGGCGATATCACCCTTGTGGGCCTCGTAGCCGTCGAAGATATTGCTGATCAGGCCCGAACCGCGGGTCAGGTTCAGGAATTCGTTCGTGAAGCCGATCAGGCCACGCGCCGGGATGCGGTACTCGAGACGCACGCGGCCGCGGCCGTCCGGCTCCATATTCACCAGCTCGCCCTTGCGCTCGCCCAGAGCCTGCATCACGCCGCCCTGGTGGATTTCCTCGACGTCGGCCGTCACCAGCTCGATAGGCTCATGCTTCTCGCCATTGACATCGTGGAACACCACGCGCGGCTTGCTGACGGCCAGCTCGTAGCCCTCACGGCGCATGTTCTCCAGCAGGATGGTCAGGTGCAGTTCGCCGCGGCCCATGACCTCGAAGATGCCGTCTTCACCGGTCTCCGAAACACGCAGCGCGACGTTGCTTTGCAGTTCCTTCTGCAGGCGGTCCCAGATCTGGCGGCTGGTGACGTACTTGCCTTCGCGGCCGGCCAGCGGGCTGGTGTTGACGCAGAAGTTCATCGTCAGTGTCGGCTCATCGACCTTCAGCATGGGCAGAGGCGCCGGGTCGGTGACACTGGTCACGGTCACGCCGATGCCGATGTTTTCCAGACCGTTGATCAACACAATGTCGCCGGGGCCTGCTTCGGTGGCCTGGACGCGGTCAAGGCCCTGGAAGGTCAGCACATTGTTGACGCGGCCCTTGAAGGATTTGCCGTCCGGACCCTCCATCACCAGCACGTCCATCGCCGGCCGGATCGTGCCTTGGCTGATGCGGCCCACGCCGATGCGGCCGACGAAGGTCGAGTAGTCCAGCGCCGAGATCTGCAGCTGCAGGGGGGCGTCCGGGTCGCCCTTCTGGGCCGGCACATGCTGGAGCACGGTGTTGAACAGGGCCGACATGTCGGGGCCCCACTGCTCGCCTGGCGCGCCTTCGGTCAGCGAAGTCCAGCCGTTGATGCCGGAGGCATAGACGACCGGGAAGTCGAGCTGCTCGTCATTGGCGCCGAGCTTGTCGAACAGGTCGAAAGCGGCGTTGATGACGGCATCTGGCTTGGCGCCAGGCTTGTCCACCTTGTTGACGACGACGATGGGCTTCAGGCCCAGGGCCAGCGCCTTCTTGGTCACGAAGCGGGTCTGCGGCATCGGGCCTTCCTGGGCGTCGATCAGCAGCACCACGCCGTCGACCATCGACAGTGCGCGTTCCACCTCACCGCCGAAGTCCGCGTGGCCCGGGGTGTCCACGATATTGATGTGCGTGCCTTCCCAGCTGACCGCGCAGTTCTTTGCCAGGATCGTGATGCCGCGCTCGCGCTCGATCGCGTTGCTGTCCATCACCGTGTCGACGACCTTCTCGTGCTCGGCGAAGGTGCCGCTTTGGCGCAGCAGTTGGTCGACCATGGTCGTCTTGCCATGGTCAACGTGCGCGATGATCGCGATGTTGCGGATTTGCTTGGCTGTCATAAACTACTTTCGGGGTGTTGGAGGCCCTGCACCTCCAGGGGACTCAACAATCGGTCGGCGATCAACTCGCCAGCGGAGATATGCGCGCTGCCCAGGAAGGCGTGCGTTTGGGGACCATAGACGCGCACCCGGGGTGCATCGTCGGCAGCGACGCGGCGACGCAGGCCGGTCAGAAAGCGACCGGCTTCGACGTCGTCAAGGCTGATGCGCGGCCAGTCGCTGAGCAGGCTGTCCGCCGGCTGCAACAGGGCTTCGCGCTGTGTTTCATTCATCTCGGTCAACGCCTCAATCGTGACTGCGGAAGCAATCGTCAAGGGGCCACTGGCCGTGCGCCGCAGGGCGCTCAGATGGGCGCCGCAGCCCAGCCGCTCGCCGACGTCTTCGGCCAAGGTGCGGATATAGGTGCCCTTGCTGCAGACCACGGCAATTTCCAGCCGGTCATGCTGCCAGGCCAGGATGTCAATGCGATGAATCGTCACCCGGCGGGCCGGGCGTTCAATCTCAATGCCTTGGCGGGCGTACTCGTACAGGGCCCTGCCCTCGTGCTTCAGCGCCGAATACATCGGCGGCACCTGTTCGATCTCGCCCACGAAAGCTGCACATGCGGCCTCGACCTGTTCACGCGACACGCTGACCTGGCGCGTCTGCAGCACATCGCCCTCGCCATCGGCCGTACTGGTGGTCTGGCCCAGCTTCAGCACGGCGGTGTAGGCCTTGTCGGCGTCCAGGCTGACCTGGCTGAACTTGGTCGCAGCGCCAAAGCACAGCGGCAGCAGGCCAGTGGCCAGGGGATCCAGGGTGCCGGTGTGGCCGGCCTTCTCGGCACGCAGCAGCCATTTCGCCTTCTGCAACGCGTCGTTGCTCGACAGGCCCAGCGGCTTGTCGAGCAGCAGCACGCCGTGCAAGGCACGGCGGATCTGCTTGGGGCGACGTTCAGACACTACGGCATTCATGACGGTGGGAGGCTCAGTCCTTGGCTTGCGTGGCGTTGGCCTGCGCAATCAGTGCGCTCAACTCGGCGGCACGCTCGGTGGTGCGGTCGAAATGGAAGTGCAAGGTGGGAACGGTGTGGATTTGCAGGCGTTTGAACAGGCCGTTGCGCAGATAGCCGGCGGCCTCGTTCAGCGCTTCCTGCGTCTGCTGCGGGTCACCGACCAGCACCGAGAAGAACACCTTGGCATGGGCATAGTCGGGCGTGACCTCGACCGCATGCACGGTGGCCATGCCGATGCGGGGATCCTTCAGCTCGCGAATCAGCTCGGCCAGATCGCGCTGGATCTGGTCGGCAATGCGGAAGCCGCGGTTGGGTATAGCTCGTTTATGTCGCATGGGGTACTCCTCTGCATGGGCCGCCGCCAAACGCAAACCCCGCCTACTTTTCAGAAGGCGGGGTTTGCAGGGTGAGGGCAAATCCGCCTTATAGCGTTCGGGCCACTTCCTTCACCTCGAAGAATTCCAGCTGGTCGCCTTCGGCGATGTCGTTGTAGTTCTTCAGCTTGATACCGCACTCGAAACCGGACGCCACTTCCTTGACGTCGTCCTTCAGGCGGCGCACCGAGTCAACTTCACCGGTATAGATGACGATGTTCTCGCGCAGCAGGCGGAACTTGGCGCCGCGTCGCACCAGGCCCGAGGTGACCATCGAGCCGGCCACGGTGCCGATCTTCGACGCCACGAACACGGTCCGGATCTCGGCCGTGCCGATCGCCTCTTCGCGCTGCTCGGGAGCCAGCATGCCAGTCATCGCCGCCTTCATCTCGTCCACAGCGTCATAAATGATGTTGTAGTAGCGGATGTCGACGCCGTTGTGCTCGGCCAGCTTGCGCGCGCCGGCATCGGCCCGCGTGTTGAAGCCGATGATGACGGCCTTGGAGGCGATCGCCAGGTTGACGTCCGACTCACTGATGCCACCGACCGCCGCGTGGACGATCTGCACCTTGACCTCGTCGGTCGAGAGCTTGACCAGCGACTGGGCCAGCGCTTCCTGCGAGCCCTGCACGTCGGCCTTCAGGATCAACGGCAGGGTCTGCACTTCGCCGGCGCCCATGTTCTCGAACATGTTCTCCAGCTTGGCGGCCTGCTGGCGAGCCAGCTTGACGTCACGGTACTTGCCCTGGCGGAAGGTGGCGATTTCACGCGCACGGCGTTCGTCGCCCAGCACCATGAATTCATCACCGGCCTGGGGCACTTCGGTCAGGCCCTGGATTTCCACCGGGATCGAAGGACCGGCCGACTGGATCGCCTTGCCGTTCTCGTCCAGCATGGCGCGCACGCGGCCGTAGCTCGAACCGGCCAGCACGATGTCGCCGCGCTTCAAGGTGCCGGACTGAACCAGCACCGTGGCCACCGGGCCGCGGCCCTTGTCCAGCTTGGCTTCGATCACCAGGCCCTTGGCCATGGAGTCCTTGGCGGCCGTCAGTTCCAGCACCTCGGCCTGCAAGAGCACCTGCTCCAGCAACTGGTCGATGCCGGCACCGGTCTTGGCAGACACGGGCACGAAAGGCACGTCCCCGCCGAATTCTTCCGGCACGACCTGCTCGGCCACCAGTTCGCTCTTCACGCGCTCCAGGTTGATGCCGGGCTTGTCCATCTTGTTCATGGCCACGACCAGGGGCACACCCGCGGCCTTGGCATGGTGGATGGCTTCCTTGGTCTGCGGCATTACGCCATCGTCGGCAGCCACCACCAGAATCACGATGTCGGTCGCCTTGGCGCCGCGGGCTCGCATGGCGGTAAACGCCGCGTGGCCAGGGGTGTCCAGGAAGGTGATCATGCCGCGCGGCGTGTCGACGTGATATGCGCCGATGTGCTGCGTGATGCCGCCGGCTTCACCCGCGGCCACACGGGCCGTGCGGATGTAGTCCAGCAGCGAGGTCTTGCCGTGGTCAACGTGACCCATGACCGTGACCACCGGTGCGCGGGGCAGTTCTTCGTGCGCCTGCTCGGCTTCACCCAATTCCAGAAAGGCTTCCGGATCATCGAGCTTGGCGGCCAGCGCCTTGTGGCCCATTTCCTCCACCAAGATCATGGCGGTTTCCTGGTCCAGCTGCTGGTTGATTGTGCACATCTGGCCCAGCTTCATCAATTGCTTGATGACCTCGGAGGCCTTGACCGACATCTTGTGCGCCAGATCGGCCACCGAGATGGTTTCGGGCACATGGACCTCTTGCACCACCGGCTCGTTCGGCGCCACATAGCCCGAGGAATTGCCGTTATCGCGGTCATTGCCGCGGCCGCCGCGACCCTTGGGCGCGCGCCAGCCCGGGCGGCCGGCCGTGGTCGGCGCACCGCGGGTCTTGAGCGCACGCTTCTTGGCGGCTTCGTCGGCCCAGCTGGATGACAGCTTCTCGGACTTGACGGCCTTGTCGCCAGGCTTGGCGGCGGTGGTCGTGGTCGTGCCAGGAGCGCCGGGCTTGGGCTTGTGAATCGTGCCCTTGATGCCTTCCTTGCCGGCCACAGCGGCAGGCGCCACGGCAGGCTTGGGTTCTTCCGGCTTCTTGGCCAGCATCACCTTCTTGGGCGCAGCCATCATCGCGCGAATCGCGGCGGCTTCGTCCTCGGCGGCCTTGCGGCGGCGGGCCAGATCGTTCTGCTTCTGCTGCTCTTCGGCCACAACCTCAACGGCCTTGACCACTCGCAGTGTCGGCTTGGGCGCCTCAACCGGGGCAGGAGCTGCCACCGGGGCCGGCGCAGCCGCGACGGGTGCAGCGGACACCGGGGCCGGCGTGCCAGCCGACTTGGCGGAAGCCCTGCTGCCGGCCTTGGTGCCGGTCTTCGGTGCGACGGCAGCAGCAGCAGCGGCTTCGGCCGCGGCCTTGACGGCAGCTTCAGCTGCAGCGGCAAGCGCTGCGGCTTCGGCTGCAGCCTTGGCTTCGGCCTCGATGCGGCGGGCTTCGGCTGCCTCGCGTTCGCGGGCCTCGGCCTCTTCACGTTCGCGGCGGCGCTGGGCCAGCTCCTCTTCCTGAATGCGCAGCTGCTCGGCCTGGGCATTGGCCTCGTCTTCGCGACGCTGCAGTTCAGCATCGTCCTGCTCGGGCGCTTCGCTGCTCTCTTCGGTCACACCGCTCACATCATCGCGCTTGACGAAGGTGCGCTTCTTGCGCACTTCGACCTGGATGGTGCGGGCCTTGCCGCTCGCGTCCGCCTGCTTGATTTCGCTGGTGGACTTGCGTGTCAGCGTGATCTTCTTGCGCTCGCTGCCCGCGGCTGTGCCGTGGGAAGTGCGCAGGAAGTCGAGCAGACGTTCCTTGTCGGATTCGGTCAGAGCATCCGCTTCTGACGCCTTTTTGACGCCTGCGGAGTGCAGTTGCTCCAGCAGCGTGCTCGCAGGGCGGTTGAGCTCTGCGGCGAGCTGGGCGACGGTGGTCACTGCCATTGTGTAAAGTCCTTGCTTCGTGCGTTCGGTGCTGTGCGACAGGTTGCGGTGCGGCGGGTCCGGGCGGGGTCAGGCAGTGAACCAATGTTCACGGGCCTTCATGATCATGGTGCGGGCCGCAGCCTCTTCCATGCCGGACAATTCGACCAACTCGTCCACGGCCAAATCGGCCAGGTCGTCGCGAGTGTGGATGCCGCCGTCGGCCAGCTTGGAGATCAGTTCATTGGTCACGCCCTCAAGATCACGCAGATCTTGCGACACTTCCTCGACCGCCTCTTCCTTGGCGATTTCCATCGTCAGCAGCGCATCCTTGGCACGGGTGCGAAGCTCGTTGACGGTATCCTCATCGAAGGCCTCGATCTCGAGCATTTCCTGCATCGGGACGTAGGCCACTTCTTCCAGGCTCGTAAAGCCCTCGGCAATCAAAATCTCTGCCACTTCCACGTCCACGTCGAGTTTCTCGACGAAGAGCTTGCGGGTGGCGTCGCTTTCGACGGCCTGTTTGGCGGCCGATTCCTCGGCCGTCATGATATTGATGCGCCAGCCGGTCAGTTCCGACGCGAGACGCACGTTCTGACCGCCACGGCCAATGGCGATGGCAAGGTTTTCCTCGTCCACCACCACGTCCATCGCGTGGCGCTCTTCGTCGACCACGATGGACTGCACATTGGCCGGCGCCAGTGCGCCGATGACGAACTGTGCGGGGTCTTCGGACCACAGCACAATGTCCACGCGCTCGCCGGCCAGCTCGTTGGTCACGCCATTGACGCGCGAACCGCGAACGCCAACGCAGGTGCCGATCGGGTCGACGCGCTTGTCATGCGACAGCACGGCGATCTTGGCGCGGCTGCCCGCATCACGGGCGCAGCTCTTGATTTCCAGCAGGCCCTGCTCGATCTCGGGCACTTCCTGGTGGAACAGCTCCATCATGAAGCCAGGCGCGCTGCGCGACAGCATGATCTGCGGGCCGCGTTGCGTCGGGTCGATGCCCGCCATGAAGGCGCGAACACGGTCACCGGTACGCAGATTCTCCTTGGGGATCATCTCGCTGCGCTTCAGGCGGCCTTCGATGCGGCCCGACTCGACGATGATGTCGCCCTTGTCCAGGCGCTTGACTGTGCCGACGAAGATCCTCTCGCCACGCGAGAGGAAGTCATTCAGCAGCTGCTCGCGCTCGGCGTCACGGATCTTCTGCAGGATCACCTGCTTGGCGGCCTGCGCGCCAATACGGCCGATGGGCACGGACTCGACCGACTCTTCGATGTGGTCTTCGACCTCGATGTCGGAAATCTGCTCCTGGGCCTCGAACAGGAGAATTTCAGCATCGGCATTCTGCAGGCCGGCTTCGTTCGGGACGACATGCCAGCGGCGGAAGGTTTCATAGACGCCGGTGTCGCGGTCAACCGCCACGCGGATGTCCACCTCGCCGCCATACAACTTCTTGGTCGCGGAGGCCAGTGCCGCTTCCACGGCACCGAACACCACATCACGCTCGACATTCTTTTCGCGCGAGATGGCATCCACCAGCATCAACAGTTCGCGATTCATTGATCCAGACCTCCGTCAACCTTGTTGTCCGCCACTTCGGCGTCGTTTGCCGCGCCCCTGGGCGTTGCCGCCGGCTTGGCCCGGCGCCCCTTGAAGTCGATCACCGGCACGAGCCGAGCGTCACGCACTTCATCGAGGGAAAAATCCAATGCTTGATCGACCTTGCCATCGCTGAACACGAGGCGCCAACCTTCACCCTCGGCCGACAACAGGCCGCGGTATTTCTTCTTGCCCTGAAACGCAAGCTTCAGGTTCAATTCAATCTCGGAACCCGCGAAACGCAGGTAGTCGGCGGCCTTCTTCAGCGGCCGATCCAGCCCCGGCGAGGAGACTTCGAGGCGCTCGTAAGCGCAGCCCTCGACCTCAAGCACATACTGCAGCTGGCGGGTCACGCGCTCGCAGTCTTCGACGGTGATGTACAAGGCCTCACCGTCGGCGCCCAATGCGGGAGGCATGAGGTCGATATAGACACGCAGCAAGCCCCCTGGAGTGCGTTCGCAATCCACCATGTCGTAACCCAGACCGGTCACGGTAGTTTCAACAGCGGCTTGCCAATTCATGCGCCCGGCGGTTCCAGTCTCTATCAAGATGTTTTCAGCAAAAAATGCTCGTTTTCACTCAGCCAAAAAAAATGGGCTGGATGAATCCGCCCAATTTCAGCTTCTCAGCGAAAGCGGAATTGTACCCTGCAAACACCGTGCCCGCAAGATCGCGCCATGAATATCACCCTGGGCGTGCGAGAATCCGCCGCTGATTTTTACAAGTTCTAGGAGATGACATGGGATTCCTCGCAGGCAAGCGGCTATTGATCACCGGCGTGCTGAACAATCGCTCGATTGCCTATGGCATTGCCAAGGCCTGCCACCGCGAAGGCGCCGAGCTGGCGTTCAGCTACCAGGGTGAACGGTTCAAGGACCGCATCACCGAATACGCGGCCGAATTTGGCTCCAAGCTGGTGTTCGATTGCGATGTCGGCAGCGACGAACAGATTGCCGCGCTGTTCGAGGGCCTGGCCCAGAGCTGGCCAGAATTCGACGGCTTTGTGCACGCCATCGGCTTCGCACCGCGCGAAGCCATTGCCGGCAACTTCCTGGACGGCCTGAGCCGCGAGGGTTTCCGCATCGCCCATGACATCTCCTCCTACAGCTTCCCGGCCATGGCCAAGGCGGCCGCACCGCGCCTGCGCGCCGGCGCCTCGCTGCTGACCCTGTCCTACCTGGGCGCCGAGCGCTATGTGCCCAACTACAACACCATGGGCCTGGCCAAGGCCTCGCTGGAAGCCAGCGTGCGCTACCTGGCCCACGCCATGGGCAGCAAGGGTGTGCGGGTGAACGGCATCTCGGCCGGTCCGATCAAGACCCTAGCCGCCTCGGGCATCAAGGACTTCGGCAAGCTGCTGAGCCAGTTCGCCGCCAATGCGCCGATACGCCGCAATGTCACGATCGACGATGTGGGCAATGTCGCGGCCTTCCTGCTATCCGATCTGGCGGGCGGCGTGAGCGCCGAGATCACCTACGTGGACGGCGGCTTCAGCAAGGTGGCGATGGTGGGCGACGACGCCTGATCCTTGCTTCACAGCAAGCAAAAGGGGCTCGATTGAGCCCCTTTCCTTTTGGCACTTCGAAAACTTAGCCGTCGCTCACGCAGTCCACGTAGTAGCGCGAGGCAGCGCCCGGCACGGCCTCCTCAACCAGCCCATGCACGTCGGTGTGGAAGCCCGGGAAGGCATCATTGAACTCGCGGGTGAAGCGCAGGTACTCAACAATCTTCTTGTTGAATCGCTCGCCCGGGATCAACAGCGGAATGCCGGGTGGGTATGGCGTCAGCAAGGCCGTCGTGACCCGACCCTCAAGCTTGTCGATCTCCACCCGCTCGGTCTTGCGGTGCGCGATATGGGCGTACGCGTCGCTGGGTTTCATCGCCGGCTGCAGGTCGGAAAGGTAGACGTCCGTGGTGAGCCGGGCGATATCGCCCTTGGCATAGGCCTCGTGAATGCTCTGGCACAGGTCCTTCAGGCCCATGCGCTCGTAGCGCGGCTGGGCGGCAACGAACTCCGGCAGGATGCGCCACAGCGGGGCATTCTTGTCGTAATCGTCCTTGAACTGCTGCAGCGCCGTCAGCAGCGTATTCCAGCGGCCCTTGGTGATGCCGATGGTGAACAGGATGAAGAAGGAGTACAGCCCCGTCTTTTCGACGACCACCCCATGCTCGGCCAGGAACTTGGTGACGATGGAAGCCGGAATGCCGGTGTCGGCGAACTTGCCGCTCATGTCCAGGCCCGGCGTGATGATGGTGGACTTGATCGGGTCCAGCATATTGAAGCCGGCCTCGATGGAGCCGAAGCCGTGCCACTTCTCATTGGTCTTGAGCATCCAGTCGGCCGGCTTGCCGACGCCCTCGGCCGCGATCTTGTCCGGACCCCAGACCTTGAACCACCAGTCCTTCTTGCCGTAGTCTTTCTCGACCTTGCGCATCGCGCGGCGGAAGTCCATGGCCTCGGAGATGCTCTCCTCCACCAGGGCCGTGCCACCGGGGGGCTCCATCATGGCCGCGGCGACATCGCAGCTGGCAATGATCGAGTACTGCGGACTGGTCGAGGTGTGCATCAGATACGCCTCGTTGAACAAATGCTTGTCCAGCTTGACGTCCTGCGAGTCCTGCACCAGCACCTGGGAGGCCTGGCTCAGGCCCGCCAACAGCTTGTGGGTCGACTGGGTGGCATAGACCATGGCCGTCTTCGGGCGCGGGCGGTTCTTGCCCATCGAATGGAAGCTGCCGTAGAAGTTGTGGAAGGCGGCGTGAGGCAGCCAGGCTTCGTCGAAATGCAGGGTATCGATCCAGCCGTCGAGCTTGGCCTTGATGGTCTCGGTGTTGT
>Ga0187842_1000051_pt1 | contig 59429 bp, 57 predicted proteins | sample SpaLakP09_SKY_41_FD_134514 | JGI IMG/M metagenome (GOLD analysis project Ga0187842, IMG submission 134514) | Oligotrophic lake water microbial communities from Sparkling Lake, Wisconsin, USA - SP09_SKY_41 | ecosystem: Environmental > Aquatic > Freshwater > Lake | place: USA: Sparkling Lake... | reverse complement strand
GTTCAGGCCCAGGGCCAGCAGCACATAGAGCAGGGCCAGGTCGATGATGCGCACCGGCCCGTTGCCGAGCTGCTGGGCCAGCAGCGGCAGGATGAGCAGGCCGACGACCGCCAGCACATAGAGAAAAAGCTTGTTCTTTTGCATGAGGGGCTCCTTCAGCGTCAGGCGCGGTCGGCCACACGCTCACCCAGCAGGCCCGAGGGCCGCAGCGTGAGCACCAGGATCAGGGCGATGAAGGCAAAGATGTCGGCGTAATGGCTGCCCAGAATGCCGCCGGTCAGGTCGCCGAGATAGCCGGCGCCGATCGCTTCAATCAGACCCAGGAGCACGCCGCCAAGCATCGCGCCACCGAGGTTGCCGATACCGCCCAGCACCGCTGCCGTGAAAGCCTTCAGGCCAGGCATGAAGCCCATCGAGTGCTGGACCGTGCCGTAGTTGGCCGCCCACATGATGCCGGCCACGGCCGCCAAGGCGGCGCCGATGATGAAGGTGGCCGAGATCACCGAGTCGGGCTTGACGCCCATCAGGCCGGCGACACGGGGGTTCTCGGCCGTGGCGCGCATCGCGCGGCCCAGCTTGGTGTGATTCACGAGCCACAGCAGGCCGACCAGGATGATGCCGGTGGTGACCAGAATCATGATCTGCACCACGGTGATGACCGGGCCGCCCAGATCAAACGGAATGGAAGGCAGCAGGATCGGAAACGGCTTGGGATTGGGCTTCCAGACGATCATCGCCAGCGTCTGCAGCAGCAGCGACATACCCATGGCGGTGATCAGCGGCGCCAGGCGCGGCGCATTGCGCAGCGGCCGGTAGGCGATCTTCTCGATCGCGAAATTCAGCGCCGTGCAGACGATCACCGCCGCCACCAGCGAGATCAGCAGCAGCAACCAGCCCGGCAGGCCCGAGTCGGCCAGGAAGGTGACCACCGTCCAGCTGGTCAGCGCCCCCACCATCAAGACCTCGCCGTGGGCGAAATTGATCAGATTGATGATGCCGTACACCATGGTGTAGCCCAGCGCCACCAGCGCATACATGCTGCCCAGCACCAGACCATTGATGATCTGCTGGATGAAAGTTTCCATTGAGGAGGCTCCTGTTCGTTGCAATGCCAACCAGCGGTAGGCATGCACCACGCGTTACTGCCCTGCGACCGTGGCCGGGAAAAGAACCCAACCATCGCATTCAGGGACGACCGGTTGCTGCGCACAAGTCGTGCAGACCGGCGCATTGTAGGAGCGGACTCAGGCGCTTTCGGCCCGGAGTTTCCCGCGAGGCGGGATTGGCACGGGAGGCCTTTTTCCCCTTGACCGGCGTGCGTTCCGGTGCCTACCCAGTCAGTTGGTGCCCGAGCTTGACGGGTACATCAAGGTCCGGCACGCAAAGAATCAGATTTGGCCCTCGCCTCCTCATTGAGCCGGCGCAACTCGGCCAGCTTCTCGCCAATGCGCTGCTCCAGCCCTCTCGGCACCGGCTCGTAGAAGCGCTGGTCCTCCAATCCCTCGGGCAGATACTGCTCGCCGGCAACAAAGCCGCCCGGCGCGTCATGGGCGTACTGATACTGGCTGCCATAGCCCAGCTGCTTCATCAGGCCGGTCGGTGCATTGCGCAAATGCATGGGCACCGGGCGGGTGCCGTCCTGTTTGACGAAGGCGCGTACCGCGTTGTAAGCCTTGTAGACCGCGTTCGACTTCGGTGCCACGGCAAGGAACACGACCGCCTGGGCCAGGGTCAGTTCGCCCTCGGGTGAACCCAGCCGCTCGTAGGTCTCGGAGGCATCGAGGCAGATGCGCAGCGCGCGCGGATCGGCCAGGCCGATGTCCTCGCTGGCCATGCGCACCAGGCGCCGGGCGATATAGCGCACATCGACGCCGCCGTCCAGCATGCGTGCAAACCAGTACAGCGCCGCATCGGGGTCGGAGCCCCGCACCGATTTGTGCAGGGCCGAAATCACGTCGTAGAACTGGTCGCCGCCCTTGTCGTAGCGGCGCAGCTGCTCGCCCAAAGCGCGCTCCAGGGTCGCCTCGTCGATCTCGGCCAAACCCGGAGCGGCCACAGACGCGGCTGCGTCCACCGCATTGAGCAGCCGGCGGGCATCGCCATCGGCATAGGCGGCCAGACGCCTGGCCGCTGCGGCGCTGAATGGCGAGCAGCCGAGCAGTGTCTGAGCCCTGGCGATCAGCGCCAGCAACTCGGCCTCGTCCAGCGCCTTCAGCACGTGGACGGTGGCACGCGACAGCAAGGCCGAATTGACCTCGAACGACGGGTTCTCGGTGGTTGCGCCAATGAAGCTGAACAGGCCAGACTCGACGTGCGGCAGAAAGGCATCCTGCTGCGCCTTGTTGAAGCGGTGCACCTCATCGACGAAGACCACCGTGCGCCGGCCCTGGGCCTTGGCCACCTGGGCGCGCTCCACCGCCTCGCGAATGTCTTTCACCCCGCCCAGCACGGCCGAGATGGCAATGAACTGGGCGTCGAAACTCTGTGCCACCAGCAGGGCCAGGGTGGTCTTGCCCACGCCCGGCGGCCCCCACAGAATCATCGAATGCAGTCGCCCGGTCTCGAAGGCCACGCGCAGCGGCTTGCCCGGACCCAGTAGCTGCTGCTGGCCTATCACCTCGTCCAGGGATCGCGGACGCAGTTGCTCGGCCAGCGGGGCATCGGTCTGGGCCGTTGCCGGAACCTCGGAGGGGTCGGATTCAAAGAGGGTATCTTGCGCCGTCATCTGGTCATTGTCTCAGGCGTGCATTGTTCACGGCCGCCGATTCATTCCCGCAGTGCTCGCTCAAATGTCGGCCCGCGGAGCCGATACGACGAGAGACCGCAAGCGTTCTTGAGCGCGGCAACAAACTCCCGAGGAAACCACATGAGCACAGACATCGTCGCCCTGAACACCGCCAGCTACCCGGTGGCCCAACGCGGCAGCGCCCGCATCGCGGCCAACAGCGCACCCGGCGAGTATCTGAGCATGCGTCTGGGCAATGAGGAATACGCGATTGAGATCCTTCGCGTGCAGGAAATCCGCTCCTTCGAGGAGCCTACCCGCATCGCCAACTCGGCCGCCTGCGTCAAGGGCGTGCTCAATCTGCGCGGCAATATCGTGCCGGTGATGGACCTGCGCCAGCTGTTCGGCCTGCCCGCCATCGAAGCCACCGCTTCGACCGTGACCATAGTCCTGAACCTCGGCGGGCAGACCGTCGGCGTTGTGGCCGATGCCGTCAACGACGTGGTCGAGTTGCGCGAGCAGGACATCAAGCCGGCCCCCGGCTTCTCGGGTGCGATCAAGTCCGATCACATCACCGGCATCGCCACGCTGCGCAATGCCGACGATCAGCAGCGCATGCTGATACTGACCGATATGCAGCAACTGCTGGCCAGTGCCGGGGCGCTGCCGGAGACGCAGTTGGCGGCCTGATTTGTGTTCGTGGCCCCGGATTGGATCCGGGCTACGGGGATGTTGTCGTTGCCCCGGGTGTTCGTAGCCCGGATGCAATCCGGGTCACTGTTCAATAAGGTCGGCCCCCGCCGGCATCACAAACCTGAAGCGGTCCGCCGCGAACGCCGGATTGCTGCTCACCGCGCTGAACTTCAGCTCCGAGCGCTGGCCGAAACCATCGACCAGCTCCAGCGCGGCCAACTCACGCCCCTTGAACGCGATGCGCATCTGCTGGATGCTGCCGTCGCGCTGGCGCGGTGTGGCCTGCACCCAGTCCAGCCCCTGTGCGCTGGGCAACGCCTTCAACTCGAAATCCTTGGCCAGATTGCCACCCGCCAGCAGCGCCGCCGGCGTCGACCCCAAGGCCTCGCCCATGCGCCGCGAGCTGACCTGATTCAGGTCGGCGTCATAGAGCCAGACCTTCTGCCCATCGCCGACGATCAGCTGCTCGAAGGGCCTGGTGTAGGCAAAGCGGAACTGGTTGGGCCGGGCAAACTCGAAGCTGCCGCTGGAGGTCTTCTTGCGGGCGCCGTCGGGCGAGCTGACGGTCTGGGTGAAGTTGGCCTTGCCGGTCTTCACCTCACGCACGAACTCCTGCAAGGCCTCCAGGCCATCGGCCCGGGCACTGCCCCAGGCCGTCAACAGGGTCAGGGCGATGACTTTCAGGTGGGCAGTCTTCATTCGTCTCGCTTAGGTAGCAGCAAATCACGGTTGCCATTGGTGGCCATATTCGATACGAGCCCCGACTTCTCCATTTGTTCCAGCAGCCGGGCCGCGCGGTTGTAACCAATGCGCAGATGGCGCTGAACCAGCGAGATCGAGGCCCGCTTATGCTGCAGCACGATGGCCACCGCCTGGTCGTACATGGGGTCGGCCTCGCCATTGGCCTCGCCCGTCGCACCCGGTTCGGTGCTTTCGCCATCAAGCACACCGCCTTCCAGAATGCCCTCGATGTAGTTCGGTTCGCCTTGCGTCTTTAGATAGGCGACGACGCGGTGCACCACTTCGTCACTGACAAACGCGCCGTGCACCCGTATCGGCAGGCCGGTGCCCGAGGGCATGTAAAGCATGTCGCCCATGCCCAGCAGGGCCTCGGCGCCCATCTGGTCGAGGATGGTGCGGCTGTCGATCTTGCTGCTGACCTGGAAGCTCAGACGCGTCGGAATATTGGCCTTGATCAGGCCGGTGATCACGTCCACCGAAGGTCGCTGGGTGGCCAATATCAGGTGGATGCCGGCCGCGCGGGCCTTCTGCGCCAGCCGGGCGATCAGCTCCTCGATCTTCTTGCCGATGACCATCATCAGGTCGGCCAGCTCGTCGATGACGACGACGATGTAGGGCAGGCGCTCCAGCGGCTCCGGCTGCTCGGGCGTCAGGCTGAACGGGTTGGGCAGCAGCTCGCCGCGCTCGTCTGCCTCGGCGATCTTTTTGTTGTAGCCCGCCAGGTTGCGCACGCCCAGCTTGCTCATCAGCTTGTAGCGGCGTTCCATCTCGCCGACACACCAGTTCAGCGCATTGGCCGCCTGCTTCATGTCCGTCACGACCGGCGCCAGCAGGTGCGGGATGCCCTCGTAAACGCTCATCTCGAGCATCTTCGGGTCGATCAGTATCAGCCGCACATCATTGGCCTCGGCCTTGTACAGCAGCGACAGTATCATCGCGTTGATGCCCACCGACTTGCCCGAACCGGTCGTGCCGGCCACCAGGCAGTGCGGCATCTTGGCCAGGTCGGCGACGATGGGCAGGCCGATGATGTCCTTGCCCAGGCCCATGGTCAGCTGAGACGAGGCATCGTTGTAGACCTGGGAGCCGAGGATCTCGCTCAGCTTGATGGTCTGGCGCCGCGCATTCGGCAGTTCCAGCGCCATGAAATTCTTGCCCGGAATCGTCTCGACGACACGGATGCTGACCAGGCTCAGCGAGCGCGCCAGATCCTTGGCCAGGTTGACGATCTGCGAGCCCTTGACGCCGGTGGCCGGCTCGATCTCGTAGCGCGTGATCACCGGGCCCGGCGAGGCCGCGACCACCCTCACCTCAACACCGAAGTCGCGCAGCTTCTTCTCTATCATGCGCGAGGTCATTTCCAGCGACTCGGGCGTGACGCTCTCGACCCGGCCCGGCGCCGCATCAAGCAGGTCGACTTGCGGCAGCTTGGTGTCGGACAGTTCGGTGAACAGCGGCTTCTGCCGCTCCTTGGCGACCCGTTCGGACGGCGGCGCCACCACCACCGGCGTCTCGATCACGATGGGCATATGCTCCTCGACGACATGGCGCTCGACCTCGACCACCAGTTCGCGCTCACGCTGCGCCTTCTTTCCGACCCGCTTGTCCTCGGCCTGCTCGACACGCTGTAAATGACGGTAACGCAGACTGTCTATCCAGGTGCCCAGCGCCTCGGCCACCCGCAGCCAGGAGAAGCGCAGGGCCAGCGGCAGGCCGACGATCAGCGCCGCGATCCAGACCACACCAGACCCAGCAAAGCCCAGGGCCTTCATGCTCAAGGGGCCCAGCGCATGGCCCAACACGCCGCCGGCATGGCCAGGCAGGCGGGACTCCCACAGGTAGAGTCGCGTCCATTCGAGCGAGCAGCTGGCACCCATCAGCACCGCCAGGCCCAGCCAGAACAACCACGCCGCGGGCTTGGGCGCCTCGGCGGGAGCAGGGCTACCGTCCTGCACGCGCAGCACCCGCGCCAAACTGCCCAACCAGTGGCGCAGACCCACCAGCACCAGCCACCAGCCCGAGAATCCGAACAGGAACAGCAGCATGTCGGCGGACCAGGCGCCCAGGCTGCCGACCTTGTTGCGCGTCAGCTCACCGGTACCGGACGTGGAGAAGGCGGCATCGGCCGGGTGGCGCGTCAGCAGCGCCAGCAGGGCCAGCACCAGCGCAATTGCACCCAGCAGCAGCCACAGCTGCGTCAGCCCGCGCGATGGCGCCGCTTCGACGCGCACCGGTGCGGACTTCTTGGACGAACGTGTGTAGGTGGCGGACGCTGCGCCAGCGGCATCGTCCCCTCGCAATGATCCCAACGGAAAGCTCATGCCGCCATTGTGGCTGATCACGGAAGAGTCGAAGCTATCAGCCTGTGCGCTTGCAGGCGCACAGTCCTTCGCCAGCCACAAGACAGTCCGCAGGGACTGTCTTGTGCGCGGGCTCAGTCACCGTTGTGCAGCCGCTCTTTGATCACCACAGAGCCGTTTTCCAGGGTCTCGATGACGCCACGGTCCTCCAGATCCTTCATCACCCGGCTGACCATCTCGCGCGAGGCGCCGACGATCTTGGCCATGTCCTGGCGCGAGACCTTGCCGCGGATGATCTTGATGCCCTTGTCGTCCTCGGCCATGTCCAGCAGGGTGCGGGCCACACGGCCGTAGACGTCCAGCAGGGCCAGTGATTCGATCTGGCGGTCGGCGTTGCGCAGCCGTGCGACCAGGCCGCGCAGCACGGCGTAGGACAGGCTGGAGCTGTCGGGCAGGCAGCGCGAGAACTCGTTGCGGCCCAGCACCAGCATGTCGGTCTGCACCTCGGCGCGCACGGTGGCCGAGTGCGGCTCATCGTCGATCAGACTCATCTCGCCGACGTAGTCGCCGGGCTGCAGCACGGCCAGGATGACCTCGCGCCCGCGATGGTCAGCAGTCAGCACGCGGGCGCGGCCATTGAGCAGAATGAACAGCGCGTTGGACTTGCGGCCCTGCTCGACGATCACCTCGCCCCGGCGGAAACGCCGCTTGACCACGCTGTCGGCAATCGACTGTGCCTGTTCCGTCGTGAGCAACGAGAACAGCGGCACGCGTCGAATCAGGTCCAAGTTGGACAACATCGCCATGAACAAGCTCCTAGCTTCGGTTTGTTTGAGATCAAGGGCTTGCAGGCCATGTGCCTACCCCACCCTCCTTAGAATACGGGATATTGTGCCAACTCCTTCACGTATCGCCATAGGGTCTAGGCCGTATGTGCGCTGGCGGTGCTGAAACTGCCGCTCTTGTGCCTTCCACTCCCCACCCCACATATCCTTCATGAGCCAAACCAACAAACACGCCCAGGTCTTGATCCTGGGCTCCGGCCCGGCCGGCTATACGGCCGCCATCTATGCCGCACGCGCCAACCTGAAGCCGATGCTCGTGACCGGCATGGCCCAGGGGGGTCAGCTGATGACCACTACCGATGTGGACAACTGGCCGGCCGATGTTTCCGGCGTGATGGGGCCGGACCTGATGCAGCGCTTCCAGCAGCATGCCGAGCGCTTCAACACGGAGATAGTTTTTGATCACATCAACGAAGTGGACCTGTCCTCGCGGCCGTTCAAACTCAAGGGCGACAGCGGCAGTTACACCTGCGATGCACTGATCATCGCCACCGGTGCCTCGGCCAAATACCTGGGCCTGCCCAGCGAAGAAGCCTTCATGGGCCGCGGCGTCAGCGGCTGCGCCACCTGCGACGGCTTCTTCTATCGTGAACAGGAAGTCTGCGTCGTCGGTGGCGGCAACACCGCCGTCGAAGAGGCGCTGTACCTGTCCAATATCGCCAGCAAGGTGCACCTGATACACCGCCGCGACAAGTTCCGCGCCGAGCCCATACTGATCGACAAGCTGCACGAGAAGGCCGCCGCCGGCAAGATCGAGCTGCATCTGTGGCAGACCCTGGACGAGGTGCTGGGCGACCAGAGCGGCGTGACCGGTGTGCGCATCAAGAGCACCAGGGATGGCGCAACGACCGACATGAAGCTGCAAGGCTGCTTCATCGCCATCGGTCATCAGCCCAACACCGACATCTTCAAGGGCCAGGTCGAGATGAAGGACGGCTACATCATCACCAGGAGCGGCCTCGGCGGCTTCGCAACGATGACCAGCGTGCCCGGAGTGTTTGCCGCCGGCGATGTGCAGGACCACATCTACCGCCAGGCCATCACCAGTGCCGGCACAGGCTGCATGGCGGCCCTGGACGCGCAGCGCTTCCTGGAGCAGTAACAGGCCTGAGAAATCGGATATACTCGTCGGCTTGCCTGCTGGATGGACCGCCCCAGGCGGCTCGGTGACTTCGCAGCAATGAGCTTGAGAAGTCGTACCGGGCGCCGGATTAGCAGGCATAGAGCGGTCATGTGGTCGCCAGACACCAGAGGTGTCGGCGGCTGGATAGAGAAGCAACAAACCGGAGAAGCGTCATGGCACGCGTCTGTCAAGTCACGGGCAAGAAGCCCATGGTGGGCAACAATGTTTCCCACGCCAACAATCGTACCAAGCGTCGTTTCCTGCCTAATCTGCAGTACCGCCGCTTCTGGATGGAGAGCGAAAACCGCTGGATCCGTCTGCGTATCAGCAATGCTGCTCTGCGTTTGATCGACAAGGTCGGCATCGACCAAGTCGTTGCTGATCTGCGCGCCAAGGGCGAGCTGTAATCCGCCCCGACCACTCTAAGTAAAGGAACACCACCATGGCATCCAAAGGCGGTCGCGAAAAGATCAAGCTGGAATCCACTGCAGGAACCGGCCACTTCTACACCACGAACAAGAACAAGAAGACCACGCCCCAAAAGCTGGAATTCATGAAGTTCGACCCCAAGGCGCGCAAGCATGTCGCCTATAAGGAAACCAAGCTGAAGTAATTCAGCCTGGCAGCCCACCCCCTCGGGACTGGGCTTAACAAAAAACCCGCTCGGCGCAAGCTCGGCGGGTTTTTGTTTGTTTGCCGGGCTGAATCAGCGCGAGGTCTTGGCGACATCGAGCACACCAGAAAACTCAGTCTTGAACCAGCCATCGACCATCGCTTTCTCGTAGCGCAGCGCGTCGCTGCCTTGATAGCGGTTGATGCCATCCTGATACCCGAGATCGCTCAATCGGCTCTCGGCACTGCGCAGCACGACCCCTGCTTCGCTCAAGGTGTAGCGAAGCTGCATCGATGGCGGCGTGGCCGCTCTGAGCACCCTCAACATCGCACCCCGCGATGGAATCGGATGCTCTTCCCCGGCAAGATTGACATCCAGCACCTCGATCAGGAGGGTCTGCGAAGCCGTAAACTGCTTGCTTCCCAGCGCCTTCAGATGGGCCTCAAGGCCTTGCATCACCTGCTGCTGCTGACTCTCGTCACGGCCAATGTCGATGAACTTGTCGGGGCTGACAAAGCGGACATCCACGCCTGCCATTGCCCCGCCTGCTGCGCAAAACAGACCCACCATCACTGCGGTCTTCTTCATGCTGCACTCCCACGCTGAATAGGTCAGATCAGTATAGGCAGCGCCCATGAAAAAGGCACCGCCTGGGCGGTGCCTTTTGGTGAAGCAGGAGTAAAGGACCGTATCTTCAGGCGCGTGCAGCGCGCAGGTTCTGCGAGAAGGCACGCAACTCGGCGATGCCGCTTTCCTCGGCCTTGCGGCACCATGCTTGTAGGTCATGGACCAGCTGTTCGGCCGACACATTGGTGCGCGTCCACAGCAGACGAAGCTCTTCGCGCATCAACACCAGCTTGTCCAGCGCCGGGCTGGCGGCTCGGGCGCCGGCCAGTTCCGCATGGACAGCCTGGGGAATGCGGTCTTCGTCACGATGCAACCAGGTCTTGGCGGCCTTGAACTGCTTCCATTGGACGCTGTGTTGATGCCCCTGCGCCTGCAGCTTGGCCAGTTCGGCCGCGCAGGCCGCCTTCAGTTCACGACCGTACTTGGCCATCACTTCATAGCGATTGGCAATGATGGCTTCCAGGGTGTCCTTGTCGGCCACCGGCTTGATCACGCCATGGCGCAGCATCGGCGGGGTCTTGCGGACCTTGGCCAGACCAACCATCTCCATCGCACGGATATAGGCCCAGCCGATGTCGAACTCATAGGGCTTGACCGACAGCTTGGCCGAGGTCGGGTACGTGTGGTGGTTGTTGTGCAACTCCTCACCGCCGATGATGATGCCCCAGGGCGAAATGTTGGTCGACGCGTCCGGCGCCTCGAAGTTGCGATAACCGCGGTGATGTGCCAGACCATTGATGATGCCGGCAGCGGTGATCGGGATCCAGGCCATCTGCAACGCCCAGACCGACAGGCCGGCAGCGCCAAACAGCAGCAGGTCAACAATCATCATCAGGCCCACGCCTTGCCAGGTGAAGCGGCTGTACAAATTGCGCTCGACCCAGTCGTCCGGCGTCTGATGGCCGTATTTCTTCAGCGTTTCCTGATTCTTGGCCTCGGCGCGATAAAGCTCGGCTCCACGGGTCAGCACGGTCTTGATGCCATGGGTGACTGGGCTGTGCGGGTCTTCCACGGTTTCGCACTTGGCGTGGTGCTTGCGGTGGATCGAGACCCACTCCTTGGTCACCTGACCGGTCGTGGCCCAGAGCCAGAAGCGGAAGAAGTGCGCGGGAATCGGGTGCAGATCCAGCGAGCGGTGGGCCTGGCACCGATGCAGGTAGATGGTGACAGCCGCGATCGTGATGTGCGTCATCACCAGTGCAGACACCAGAATCTGCCAGCCGCTGGCATGGGTGATGCCGTTGGCCAGCCAATCCACCAGTGCGTCATGCACCATCATCAATTCATTCATTCAGTCCAAACCTTCCCCGGCGAGCAGGAGATTAAAGAGACATGCGTGGCTTGCACGCAACTCCAATTGTAGGCGAGCCACCCTAGGCGCATATGGCAGTAGTTCACCCTAGCCCCTCAAATCGATGGCCGGGAGACCCTTTCAAGGGAGTTAGATCAAGGAAACTACTTGCGTTCCCAGGCAGCCGCAAAGAAACCGTCGGTGTGATGGCGGTGCGGCCACAGACGCAAAAAGCCGTTCTGATCCAGGCTTGCAGCTTGGGACACATGGGCTTTATCCAAGACCTCGGCCGCCGGCAAGACAACAAAGTCCTTGTGCTCGGCACTGAAGGCGTTGGCAATGTCCTCGTTTTCGCTCTGCAACAGGCTGCAGGTGGCATAGACGAGGCGCCCACCGGACTTCAGCAGCCGCGCCGCGCTGGCCAGAATCGCCGCCTGCTTGACACGCAACTCCTCGACCGCCTTCGGCGACTGTCGCCATTTGAGGTCCGGATTGCGGCGCAGTGTGCCCAGGCCCGAGCAGGGGGCATCAACCAGCACCCGGTCGATCTTGCCGGTCAGGCGCTTGATGCGCTCGTCACGCTCGTGGGCAATCTGCGCCGGATAGACGTTGGACAGCCCGCTGCGTGCCATGCGAGGCTTCAGCGCATCCAGCCGGTGGCCGGACACATCAAAGGCATACAAACGACCGGTGTTGCGCATTGCCGCGCCCAGCGCCAGGGTCTTGCCGCCGGCACTGGCGCAGAAGTCGACCACCATTTCGCTGCGCTTGGCATCGAGCAGCAGTGCCAGCAGCTGGCTGCCCTCGTCCTGCACCTCGACCAGGCCCTTGGTGAACAGCTCCAGCTTGTTCAGCGCCGGCTTGCCCGGCACGCGCAGGCCCCAGGGCGAATAGGGTGTGGGCTCGGATTCGATGCCGGCGGCCTTCAGCGCCGCCTGCACCTCCTCGCGCTTGGCCTTCAGCAGATTGACGCGCAGGTCGAGCTCGGCGCCCTCATTGAGGCTGGCGGCCAGCGGCCAGAAATCGGCCTCGCCCAGCTGGGCCATCAGCGGATTGGCCAGCCAGTCGGGCAGGTTATGGCGCAGCTTGGGCGCCAGGGTGCTGCGGTCAATGGCCTGCACGCCAGCGAGCCATTTCTGCTCGTGCGACTCCATGCAGGCCTGCAGGAACTTGTCACTGCCCTGCCAGCCCAGCAGGGTCAGTCGGCGCTCCATGGGGCCGAAGCCGGTCAGGGCGAAATGCTGAAACAGCAGACGCTGGCGCAGCACGGTGTAAACCGTCTCGGCCAGGGTGTGGCGTTCGCGCTGGCCCAGGTTCTTGTGCTTGCGAAAAAAGTTGGACACCACGGAATCCGCGGGCATGTCGAACTGCAGCACCTGGTGCAGCAATTCGGTGGTCATTTCCAGAAGGGCATTAGGATGCATCCGCCGATTATCCCAGCCCAGCCTTACCAGCGCGAATTCAGCCATGAGCGATGCCGATTTACCCGACCTGCCCAAGACCCCTCTGGGCCGGTATAGACATTACAAGGGGGGCGAATACGAGGTCGTCGGCGTGGCCCGCCACAGCGAAACCCTGGAACCCCTAGTGGTCTACCGGCCGCTTTACAACGCCAGCGGCTTCTGGGTGAGGCCGCATGCGATGTTTTTCGGCAGCTTGATCGTCGATGGCCGCGAAGTGCAGCGCTTTGCAGCGATGAAGGAGGCCTGATGCACACCGCCCTGATGCAGCTTCGGGTGCGCCCGCGCCTGATGGTGTCCATCGGCCTCGGCCTGGCCGTGGCACTGCTGCTACCCGGGCCGCTGCATGCCACCACCCGCGGCCTGCTCGGCTGGAATGCGGCTGTCTGGTTGTATTTGTTGCTGGTGGCGCGGATGATGCACCGCGCCGACGAAGGCCATCTGCGCCGCAGCGCCGTGCAGCAGGCCGATGGTGCGCCCGTCGTGCTGCTGCTCGCGATCACGGCGGCGCTGGCCAGCCTGGCGGCCATCGCACTGGAGCTGTCCGATGTGCGCGGCAGCGCCGGCCCCGGCTGGCAGCACATGCTGCTGACCCTGGGCACCATCGTCGGCTCCTGGCTGCTGCTGCCGCTGGAGTTCGCACTGGCCTATGCCAGCCGCTACTACGGCAATGCCAAGGCCGTCAGCGGCCTGTGCTTTCCCGGCGACGAGGATGCCAAACCCAAGCAGGAGCCTGACTACATCGACTTTCTGTACTTCGCCTTCACGATCGCCGCCACATCGCAGACCTCGGATATCGCCGTCACCACGCGGAGCATGCGCCGGCTGGTGCTTGTGCACTCGGTGCTGTCCTTTGCCTTCAACACCGTGTTGTTGGCGCTGACGATCAATATCGTCGCCGGGCTGCTTTGATCAGACCAAGGCCTGCGCACGCCCCTGCAACTGGGTAACCAGGCCATTCTCGACCGCCAGCTCGTCCTGCACCAGCCAGCGCACGGCGCGGGGATAGATCTCGTGCTCGCGCACCAGCACGCGGGCCGACAGCGTGGTCTCGGTGTCTCCGGGCAGCACCGGCACCACCGCCTGGGCGATGATGGGGCCGTGGTCCAGCTCGGGCGTGACCAGGTGCACGGTGGCGCCCGCCACCTTGCAGCCGGCCTCCAGCGCGCGCTGGTGCGTGTGCAGGCCCGGGAAGGCCGGCAGCAGCGAGGGGTGGATGTTCAGCAGCCGCCCCTCGAAGGCGCGCACAAAGTCGGCCGACAGAATGCGCATGAAGCCGGCAAGCACCACCACATCGGGTGCGTAGCTCTGGATCACGCTTGCCAGTTGGGCGTCGAAGGCCGCGCGCTCGGCAAACCTCTTGTGATCGACCACCGCTGTGGCAATGCCATGCTCGGCCGCGAAGGCCAGGCCGCCGGCACCAGGGCGGTTGCTGATCACCGCCGCAATGCGGGCCGGCCAGCCCTCGGCGGCGCAGGCCTTGACGATGGCCTCCATATTGGAGCCGCGGCCCGAGATCAGGATCACGATGTTTTTCATGGGTCGGCAGTGTAGCCCTGCAATGAAACACTTGACTGCCTACAATCTGGCTCCCCTGACCGGCCCGACCCATGACTCCAGACACCTCCCCCGCCGCCCCGCCGCGCCAGCGCGTGCTGTCCGGCATGCGCCCAACCGGCGCCCTGCACCTGGGCCACTACCACGGTGCGCTGAAGAACTGGGTGCGTTTGCAGAGCGAGTTCGATTGCTTCTTCTTCGTCGCCGACTGGCATGCGATGACCACGCATTACCAGGATCATGCCGACATCGAACGCAATGTCTATGACATGGTGGTCGACTGGCTGGCCGCCGGCATCGACCCCGAGCAGGCGACGCTGTTCATCCAGAGCCGCATGCCCGAGCATGCCGAGCTGTTCACCCTGCTGGCGATGAGCACGCTCTTGAGCTGGCTGGAGCGCGTGCCCAGCTACAAGGACATGCTGGAGAAGAACCGGGAGCCTGCGACTTATGGCCTCCTGGGCTACCCGCTGCTGCAGGCAGCCGACATCCTGATCTACAAGGCCGCCTACGTGCCGGTCGGCGAAGACCAGGCGCCGCATGTGGAGGTCACGCGCGAGGTCGCCCGCCGCTTCAACCATGTCTACAGCCCCGACCGGCCCATCCTGCCCGAGCCCCAGGCCCTGCTGACCGAGACCTCGCGCCTGACCGGCCTGGACGGCGAGAAAATGAGCAAGAGCTACGGCAACACGATCGCCATGCGCGACACGCCCGAGGTGGTGGAACAGAAGGTCCGTCGCATGCCCACCGACCCGCAACGCGTGAAGCGCGACGACGCCGGCGACCCAGCGCGCTGCCCGGTCTGGCCGCTGCACCAGCTCTACTCCAATGCCGACACCCAGGCCTGGGCCGCCCAGGGCTGCAGATCAGCCGGCATCGGCTGCCTGGACTGCAAGCAGCCGGTGATAGAGGCGATCAAGAAGGAACAGGAGCCCTGGCGCGAGCGCGCCGAGGCCTACTTGAGCAATCCGAAGCAGGTGCACTGGATCGTCGAGGTCGGCACCGAGCGTGCCCGCGCCGTGGCGCGCAAGACCATGCGCGAGGTGCGCACGGCCATGGGCCTGGCCTACTGAATGACGAACGCTCCCGCCATGGCCGGCATCCACATCACCGACATCGAATCCGCCATCAACTGGTGGCGCGCGCGCACGCCGTCCGACGGCCTACGCGCCTGCGCCGAGGTGCTGGCGCTGGCCGAGGTCTATGGCCTGATGGTCTACCACCGCGAGGCGCAGTGCGACGAGGACACTATGCCTCATGAAGCCAAGCAGGCCTGGCTGCGCTGGTACGACACCACACCCGACGCCCCCTGCATCGCCATCTGCTCGACCAGCCAGGGCGACGACTGGTGCAAGGGCTGCGGACGCAGCTTCGATGAGGTGCAGCACTGGCCGGTGATGACGCCGGGTGAAAAGCGCTCCACCTGGCGCCGCATCTCGATGGAGGCCACGGCCTGGCGCTTCAACCGCTATGCCGAGCGGGCAAGGTCGGCATCAGGCGTCGATCATGACGGCGGACCACCGGCCGGGGGCGCTGTTTGAGCGCTCCGGCCACCCTGCTCAGCAGCCTGCAACGCATCGCCCCCCTGGCCTGGCCGGTGTTCATCGGTCAGGTGGCGGTGTGCTGGCCTTCAGCACCTTGGACACGATGCTCGTCGCCCGCTACGCAGCCGTCGATCTGGCGGCGCTGTCGGTCGGTTCGGCCGTCTACATCACCATCTTCATCGGCCTGATGGGCGTGGTGCTGGCACTGAGCCCGATTGCCGGTCAGATGTTCGGTGCCAAGAAGCTGCTCGAGGCCGGCCGCCAATATCACCAGGCGATCTGGCTGGCCCTGGTGCTGTCGGTGCCGGGCTGCCTGGTGCTGCTGTTCCCGCAGCCCTTCCTGAACCTGGCGCAATCGAGCCCCGAGGTGGCGGACAAGGTGCGCGGCTACCTGGGCGCACTGGCCTTCTCGCTGCCGGCAGCCCTCCTGTTCACGGCCTTCCGCGCCTTCAACACCGCCGTGTCACGGCCCAAGGCGGTGATGGTGCTGCAACTGGGCGGCCTGGCGATGAAGGTGCCCCTGAGCCTGCTCCTTGTCCACGGTTTCACCGTCGGAGACATCCGCCTGCCGGCGCTGGGGGTGGCCGGCTGTGGCATCGCCACCGCCATCGTGATGTGGAGCCAGGTCTTGCTGGCCTGGTGGGTGACACGGCACAACGCCTTCTATGCCGACTTCGGCCTGCAGCGGCGTGGTCTGATGCGGCCGGACCGCGGCGCCATCGTCAACCAGTTGCGCCTGGGCATACCGATGGGTTTCACGGTGCTGGTCGAAGTCACCGGCTTCAGCTTCATGGCTATCTTCATCGCGCGCATCGGCGCCACCGCGGTCGCCGGGCATCAGATCGCCGTCAACCTCGTGTCGCTACTGTTCATGATGCCGCTGGCCCTGGCCAATGCCACCAGCACCCTGGTGGCCCAGCGCATCGGGGCCCATGAAATGCTCGACGCACGCCGGGTCGGCTGGCACGGGCTGGAGATCGGCCTGCTGGCGGCCACCCTGCTCGGCGGCCTGGTGTATTTTGGCCGTGATCTGGTGCTGGGCGTCTACACGCAAGACCCGGCGGTCATCGCCGCCGCCCTGCCCCTGCTGGCCTGGCTGTGGGTGTTCCATATCGCCGATGCGGCGCAGACGCTGGGCGCCTTCATCCTGCGCGCGCATCGGGTCACCACCCTGCCCTCGCTGATCTATGTCATTGCGTTGTGGGGCGTGGGCCTGGGCGGCGGCTATGTGCTGGCGTTCACCTCGCCCGGTTGGGCGCCGGCCAGCCTGTCGGGTGCGCGTGGCATGTGGGCGGCCTCCACCGCGGGCTTGATACTGGCCGGTGTCAGCATGTGCGCGCTGCTGGCGCGGGTGCACAGGGCGGAGCTGCGAAACCCCTGATCAGCGCAGTGCCGGCAGGTCCAGCACAAAGCAGCTGCCGCCGCCGTCTCGCGGCAGGCAGCGCACCGTGCCCTGGTGGCGCAGGGCAATCTGCTTGACCAGGCTCAGGCCAAGACCCACGCCACCGGCCTGTTCGGCATGGCCGGGCAGGCGGAAGAACGGTTCGAAGATGCGCTCGCGCATCGCCTCGGGCACGCCTGGGCCGCGGTCGCAGACTTTCAATTCGACGCTTTGGCCACGCCGGCCCAAGGTCAGCAGCACGTCGTCGCCACCATAGCGCTTGGCGTTCTCCAGCAGATTGCGCAGCGCACGGCGCAGCAGGCGCTCGTCGCCCAGCACGCGCAGCGGTGCGGCGCCCTCGGCCTGCACCTGGGCGCCCGTGCGGGCGGCCTCCTCGGCGGCCAGGCCCAGCATGTCCTGTGGCAGATCATGGGCGCCGCCGTCGGCCCCCTGGGCCTGTCCATCGAGCCGGCTGGCCAGCAGCACTTCTTCGACCAGCGCGTCGAGCTCGGCGATATTGGTGCGGATTTCCGTGCGCAGCGCCTCGCGCTGGCCTGGCGAGGCCTCCTCGACCAGGGACAGCGCCATCTTCAGCCGTGCCAGCGGCGAGCGCAGCTCATGGCTGGCATTGGCGAGCAGGCTCTGGTGCGAGCGGAACAGCAACTCGACCTGGCCGGCCGTGCGGTTGAAGCTGCCGGCCAGACGCGCGACCTCGTCGCTGCCCTTGTCATCGACGCGGTAGCTCAGCTGGCCGGCACCGAACTTCTCGACACCGCGCTGCAGCGCTTCGAGCCGGCGCGTCAGCCGGCGCACGACCGGGAAGGCACCCAGGGCCACGCCCAGGAACAGCAGCACCAGCAGCACGATCAGGGTCAGGCCGTTGTGCCAGCCCGGAGGCAGGCCGGGCAGCCAGCCGGGCAGTTGCCGGGAATCAATCCGCGGGCCGCGCTCAGCACCCGAATACAGGGCTGGCGCCGAGGCGCCCGCCTCCCGCACCGCTCGCCCGGCGCGCAGGAAGGGCCCGCCGCGCATCATCCAAAGGGTGCGTTCATCCTCCAGCCGCACGGCGAAGCCCTTGCCACCCTGCTCCTGCTCGCGCCGGGCATAGGACTCGGAAGTGGCGAGCCGCTGGCCGCGCACATCGTCCATGGCCAGTGGAATACGCAGGCGCTGCGACCAGTCCAGCAGAGCCTCGGCCTGCTCGTCAGATGGCCTATCGGCGCCGGGCAACGAGCGGTGGATCAAAGTGGCCATGGCGGCCAGACGCTCGGTCGCGGCGGCCTCGGAGCGTGCGCGCTCCTGGTCGAACTGGCGCTGGAACAACCAACCCGAGCCAAAGGCAAAGGCCAGCAAGAGCACCACCAGGGTCAGGTAGATGCGAATGTAGAGCGACTTCAAGCTTCAGGCCGCCTGGTCATGGGCATCGTCCTGCTTGCGTGCGAAGACATAGCCCGCGCCACGTATCGTCAGCACCCGACGTGGGTTGCGCGGGTCGTCCTCGATCACGGAGCGAATGCGTGAGATGTGCACGTCGATCGAGCGGTCGAAGGCATCGAGCGGATGGCCCTTCAGCGAGTCCATGATCTGGTCGCGCGAGAGCACGCGACCCGGGCTTTGCGCCAGCACCACCAGCAGGCCGAACTGGTGACTGGTGAGGTCACAGGACTGACCGTCCAGCCGCGCCAGACGGGCGGCCAGATCGATCTCGAGCCGACCGAAGCGCAGCACGTCCTGATCCTGCACATCGGGCAGCGCCCGGCGCAGCAAAGCCTTGACGCGGGCGAGCAACTCGCGCGGCTCGAAGGGCTTGGCCAGGTAATCGTCGGCGCCCAGTTCCAGTCCAAGGATGCGGTCCATCGGCTCGCCGCGCGCCGTCAACATCAGCAGCGGCAGGCGGCGTGTGCGCTGCGAACCGCGCAACTCGCGGCAGAAATCCAGACCATCGCCATCGGGCAGCATCAGGTCCAGCAGCAGCAGATCGAACTCGCTGTTGAGCAGACAGGCGCGACCCTCGGCCAGGCTGGCGGCCACCGTGATCTCGAAGCCGGCCTTGCGCAGATAGTCGCCCACCATGCCGGTGAGCCTCGCGTCGTCATCGATCAGCAGCAGTGATGCACCCATGGTGGCTTCAGCAAAAAGTGTTGGTGACTCGGGACCGGCAGCAGTCAACGAAAAAGGCCCGGCTGGCCGCAAGCATAAGCCGATTGGCCTGCTTGCAGCCACCGGGCCCGGGCTTACTTCGTCGGGGCCGGTGTGGCCGGTGCGCCGTGCATGCGCTGCATCATGCGGGCATGGCGCTTTTGCATGCGCTCGATGAACTTGGCGCGCTGCTCGGGGGTCAGCACCCGCGACACATCGATCATCAGCTGGCTCATGCGCTTGCTGGTCTGGTCATGCTGGGCCAGCATCTGCTGGCGCAGCGCCTCGACGGCATTGGCATCCACCACAGGCGCGCCAAACAGGGCCAGGCCCTGTTCACGCAGCTTGCGACCAGCTTCGCGTTGACCCTTCAAGTCCTGCTTGGCGGCGTCGGCGAGGGTCTTGATCTGGGCGCGCTGCGCGTCGGTGGCGTCCACCGCGTCGAGCACATGCTCCATGCGGCCACCACCGAACATCATGTCGGCACCGCCGCCATGACCACCGTGGCCACCATGACCGCCCTGGCCCATCATCGGCTGGGCCTGGGCGGTGAAGGCCGCTGTAGCCAGCAGGGACACCATCACGGTGGACTTCAACACTTGCTTCAGGAACAGCTTGCTCATTTGGGATCTCCGGGGGTTGATCAAGAGCCTTCAGTGTCGCGGCCGCTTGTAAGGGCGCCATGGCGGAGCGGTAAAGATCTGTGAAGGGTTTGGCCCATGAAAAAAACCGCTGCGCTGATGAAGCGGAGCGGCTTTGACAAAAGTCATCCAGTCGGTTGGTGCCTGAGCTTTCGGCCATGCTTCGCATGGATCTCAAGGTCTGGCACTCAAGGTCTAGCGGATTGGCTTAAAGCGCATGCGCTTCGGACGCGCGCCCTCTTCGCCCAGGCGCTTCTTCTTGTCGGCCTCGTACTCGTGGTAATTGCCGTCGAAGAAGAACCACTGCGAATCGCCTTCGCAGGCCAGGATATGGGTGCAGATGCGGTCCAGGAACCAGCGATCGTGGGAGATCACCATCGCCGAGCCGGCGAACTCCAGCATCGCCTCTTCCAGCGCGCGCAGGGTTTCCACGTCCAGGTCGTTGGACGGCTCGTCCAGCATCAGCACATTGCCGCCCTGGGCCAGGGTCTTGGCCAGGTGCAGGCGGCCGCGCTCACCGCCGGACAGGCTGCCGACCTGCTTTTGCTGGTCATTGCCCTTGAAGTTGAAGCGGCCCAGATAGGCGCGGCTGGGCATGATGAACTTGCCGACGATGATGTTGTCCAGCCCACCCGACACGTCCTGCCAGACCGTCTTGGCGTCATCCAGCGTCTCGCGGCTCTGGTCAACAAAGGCCAGCTGCGCGGTCTTGCCGATCACGACCTCGCCGACGTCCGGCGTCTCCTTGCCCTGGATCATGCGGAACAGCGTCGATTTACCGGCGCCGTTGGGGCCGATGATGCCGACGATGGCGCCGGCCGGCACCTTGAACGACAGGTTGTCGATCAGCAGACGGTCGCCGAAGCTCTTCGAGACATTCTTGAACTCGATCACCTCATTGCCGAGGCGCTCGGCCACCGAGATGAAGATTTCATTGGTCTCGTTGCGCTTCTGGTAGTCAACGTCGCTCAACTCCTCGAAGCGGGCCATACGCGCCTTGCTCTTGGCCTGGCGGCCCTTGGCGTTGGAGCGCACCCACTTGAGCTCCTCCTTCATCGCCTTCATGCGTGCGTCTTCGCTCTTCTGCTCGCCCTCCAGGCGCTTTTCCTTCTGCTCCAGCCAGTCGGTGTAATTGCCCTTCCACGGAATGCCTGCGCCACGGTCGAGTTCGAGAATCCACTCGGCGGCGTTGTCCAGGAAGTAGCGATCGTGGGTGATGGCCACCACGGTGCCCGGGAAGCGCTGCAGGAACTGCTCCAGCCAATCGACCGACTCGGCGTCCAGGTGGTTGGTCGGCTCGTCGAGCAACAGCATGTCGGGCTTGCTCAGCAGCAGGCGGCACAGCGCAACGCGGCGCTTTTCACCGCCGGAGAGCACGCCGATATTGGCGTCCCAGGGCGGCAGGTTCAGCGCGTCGGCGGCCAGCTCAAGCTGCAGATCGGTGTTCTCGCTACCGGCCGTCGAGATGATGGCCTCCAGCTCGCCCTGTTCGGCGGCCAGCGCATCGAAGTCGGCGTCTTCATCGGCGTAGGCGGCATAGACCTCGTCCAGCCGTTTCTTCGCGGCCAGCACGCCGCCGATGCCCTCTTCGACGGCTTCGCGCACGGTCTGGTTGGGGTTGAGCTTGGGCTCCTGCTCCAGATAGCCGATCTTCAGATCGGGCATGGGCACGGCCTCGCCCTCGATGTCCTTGTCAACACCGGCCATGATCTTCAGGAAGGTGGATTTGCCTGAGCCATTGACGCCCAGCACGCCAATCTTGGCGCCGGGGAAGAAGGACAGCGTGATGTCCTTGAGGATGTGGCGCTTCGGGGGAACGATCTTCCCGACGCGGTTCATCGTAAATACGTATTGAGCCATGGTGATGGGGGCCTTGCGCTGATAGCAGAAAACAGGGGCTGACAAACGAGGTCCAACCAGGGACCGGTCTCGCCAAAAATTTGGCGCTGGAGTGATCTCGTTACAGCAAACCTCGTATTGTCGCCCAGCTCGCTTACAGAGCCAAGGTAGAATGCGCCCAGCAGCTGCGAGTCCAGTCACCGCGCTGCTGTCACTCTGACACCGGACGAGCTCGCCTCGCACTCCGCTACTACCGTTTCCGCCTGAGACTGACGCCCCACAGAGGCGACAGGCAGAACCACCTGGTTCCTACATGTCTTTTGATACTCTCGGCCTCGCCGAGCCCCTGCTGCGTGCGCTTCACGAACAGGGCTACACGACCCCCACCCCGATTCAATTGCAAGCCATTCCCGCCGTCCTGAACGGTGGTGACTTGCTGGCCGGCGCCCAGACCGGCACCGGCAAGACCGCCGGCTTCACGCTGCCCATGCTGCAGCGCCTGAGCTCCACCCCCGCTGTGCGTGATGCCAAGGGCAAAGTGCCGGTGCGCGCCCTGATCCTGACCCCGACCCGCGAACTCGCCGCGCAAGTCGAGGAAAGCGTCCGGACGTATGGCAAGTACCTGTCGCTGACCAGCATGGTGATCTTCGGTGGTGTCGGCATGAACCCCCAGATCTCGCAGCTGCGCAAGGGCGTTGACATCCTGGTGGCCACACCGGGCCGCCTGCTGGACCTGCATCAGCAGCGCGCCGTCGATCTGAGCCAGGTCGAGATCTTCGTCCTCGACGAAGCCGACCGCATGCTCGACATGGGTTTTGTGCACGACATCAAGAAGGTCCTGGCCGTGTTGCCGGCGAAGAAGCAGAGCCTGCTGTTCTCGGCCACCTTCAGCGACGAGATCAAGGCCCTGGCCGACCGGCTGCTTAACCAGCCCGCGCTGATCGAAGTAGCCCGTCGCAACCAGACCGCCGAGAACATCGCGCAGAAGCTGCACCCGGTCGGCCGTGACAAGAAGAAGGAACTGCTGGCCCATCTGATCAAGGACGGCAACTGGCACCAGGTGCTGGTGTTCACGCGCATGAAGCATGGCGCCAACCGCCTGACCGACTACCTGAACAGCGTCGGCATCAGCGCCATGGCCATCCACGGCAACAAGAGCCAGAGCGCCCGCACCAAGGCCTTGGCCGAGTTCAAGACCGGTGACCTGGCCGTGCTGGTGGCCACCGACATCGCGGCCCGCGGCATCGACATCGATCAGCTGCCCCACGTCGTCAACTTCGAGCTGCCCAATGTGCCCGAGGACTATGTGCACCGCATCGGCCGCACCGGCCGTGCCGGCGCCCTGGGCGAAGCGGTTTCGCTGGTCTGCGTGGACGAGCTGGGTTTCCTGCGCGACATCGAGAAGCTGATCAAGCGCGAGATTCCCAAGGAAATCGTCGCCGGCTTTGAGCCGAGCCCCAACGAGAAGGCCGAGCCCATCGTGCTGGGCCGCATGGTGCTCAATGGTGGCGCAGGCGCTGGCCGCAACGGCGGTGGTGGTGGCGGCCGCGGTGGCCGTCCCGGCGGTGGTGGCGGTGGTGGCCGCGGCGGCGCACGCCCGCAGTCAACGGCCCCGGCTCAACCCGGGCGCGGCGCGCCGCGCCCGTCGGGCCACAAGCCTGCTCAGCCGGGCCAGCCGGCCCGTCGCGAGGGCGGCCCCGCCCGTGACGCCCATGCCCCGCGCAACCCGGACCAGCGCCCTGCGCAACGTCCCCAGCAGCGCCCGGCCGGCCCCTCCAACGGCCCGCGCCTGACCCAGCCGAAGCGCTGATCAGCGCCAGTCAACAAAAAACCCGGCCGAGGCCGGGTTTTTTTTATCACTGACGAACCGCGCGGGTTTCAGGCAGCCTTCTTGGTCTTCTTCTTGGCGGCAGCCTTCTTGGCGCCGGCCTTCTTGGTCTTCTTGGTGGCCGTGGCGGCCTTCACATGGGGCACCGACGTGCTCGCCTGCACGGTGTGGCTGCGGGCCTTGGGCGTGGCCGCCGTGGCCTGGGCCGAAACGCCCAGCGTCAACAGGGAGACCAGCAGGGCGGGGAGCAGTTTCTTCATGATGGGTGTCCTTGTTCAGCAGTCAGGGGATGGGCTGGTGCAAGGATACAAGCTGGCGAGGCGGCTGGCGTTGACTGCGCGCAACACCGGCATCGATCAGGTGAAGACGCGCTCGCGCAGCCATTTGGTCGCCACCCATTTCTCGCCCTCGACGACCGGTGAACCGCCGTGCAGGCTGGCCGTCATCGGATGCGGCCGGTCGTAGCTGAAGAACACCGCATTGCCCTTGATCGGGCCGACCTCGAGCTTGACGTCGGGGAACACCGTGCTGCCGCCCTTGACCGGGGTGTTCAGGTACATCACCAGGCTGGCCACCCGCTGCCCGCCGCGCGCCAGGATGCTGGGCGTGCCGGAATGGGCCGGATCGAAGTAGTCGTAGTGCGGCTTGTATTCGGCGCCGGGGCGGTAGCGCAACACCTGCAGGCCCTCGCCGTTCTCGACCGGCCATTGCAGCAGGGCGGCAATGCGCGCCTCCAGACGTTGGCAGACGGCATGCTCGCCGCGCTCGAAGAACATGCCCTCGCTGGTGCGAGCCTCGTTGACCTCGCTGCCGCCGGTGGCTGTTTCCACCGTTTCGGAGCGGGCCAGCCGCGCGCCGGCCAGGGCCACGATCTCGTCGCACTCTTCATCGGACAGCAGGCCGCCGAACACGATCACGCGCGGATGGCGCAGCTGGGTCAGCACCCGGACCTCGCGATCAAAGGCCCAGACGCTGGAGGGAGAGTTCGCCAGATCGGGTTCGGGCACCGGCACTGCCGATGGCAGGGCATTGAGCTTGGCCTGCGCATCCAGATGCGCGACAAGTGTGTCTTCCAGTGCCTTGATGGCCACGTCCTCGGCCCAGCCGCTGGCCAGCATGGACTTCAGCACCTCTTCGGGTGGATGGCCGGCCACGGCCTGCTCCACGATCCATTGGCGCAATTCGGGGGTGATCAGTTGCTGCGTCATGGACCGTATTTTTACCTCAGCTCGCGGCTCAGGCCAGGCGACGCCTGAAAACAAGGCGCTCTGGCGCTGAGGCTGCACCGTCAAAACCATAGCCGTCCAGATTGAAACCCTCCAGCCCTTTGGCTGATTTCAGCCGGTGCTGGATCGCGTAGCGCGCCATCAAGCCGCGGGCGCGCTTGGCAAAGAAGCTGATGACCTTGAACTGGCCGTTCTTCCAGTCCTCGAAAACGCATTCGATCACCGGCGTGCGCAAGGCTTTGCGGTCGGCGGCCTTGAAATACTCCTGCGAGGCGAGATTGACGATCAGCGCCTTCTTTTTCTCAATGGCCAACTTGGCGTCCAGGTACTGGGCCAGCGTGTCGCCCCAGAAGGCGTAGAGGTTGCTGCCGCGGGCATTGGCCAGGCGGGTGCCCATCTCCAGGCGGTACGGCTGGAGCTTGTCCAGCGGACGCAGCACGCCATACAGGCCGGATAGGATGGCGACATGCTGCTGAGCCCAGGCCAGGTCGTCGGCGCTCAGCGAGCCGGCGTCCAGCCCGTCATAAACGTCGCCGGCAAAGGCCAGCACGGCCGGCTTGCTATTGGTCTTGGTGAAGCGCCTGGACCAGGCCGCGTAGCGGAGCACGTTCAAGGTGGACAGATCCTCTGAAAGGTCCATCAGCTCGGCGATATCGGCCGGCGTCTTGGTCTTCAGCAGCGCGATCAGCTCGGCCGATTGCGGCACGAACTGCGGCGTCGTGGCCTTGTCCAGCAGCTCGGGCGGCACGGCGGTTTGATAGTCCAGGGTCTTGGCGGGCGACAACAGAAATAGCATGGGGTCAGTCTTTGCGGGACGCTTGCGAGTACAGCAGCAAGAATAACCGCAGGCCGGCCCTCGGCCCCTCAACCGCGCAGCAAGGCCAGGGGCTTGACGGCCGCGCTGTCCGGGAACACCTCGGCCTCCAGCCTGGCGCTGGCGATCTGCAGATGGTCGGCCAGCACGCCCTTGAGCACTGCGCGCAGATCGGTGGTGATGCGCAGATCGCGCCCCTCGAAGCGCTGTGCCTTGGCCAGGCCCGGCCAGTCGCCCAGCACCCTGCCCCCCTTGACGGCGCCGCCCAGCACAAAGGCCACACCGCCGCTGCCGTGGTCGGTGCCCAGGGTGCCGTTGATCTGCACCTCGCGGCCGAACTCGCTGGCCACCACGACGACGGTGCGTGCCCAGGCGCCCTGACCCGGCGCCTGCATCAAGCCCTCGCGCAGCGCCGCCAGCCCGGCGTCCAAGGTGCGCAGGTTCTGCGTCAGCGCGCCATTCGGCGCCGCCTGGTTGGCATGGGTGTCCCAGCCGCCCAGTTCCAGCACCGCTGCCTGCGGGCCCTGCGACTGGGCCAGGAACTCGGCCGCCCGCCGCGCCAGCAGCACAAAGCCCGCGCCGCCAGTCGTTGCGGTCATGGCCGACATATCGGTGCGCTCGCGCAGGCCGTGCGCCCGCGCCAGCGCCGTACCCAGGGCCGGGTCATCGACATAGAGGCGCATCAGACGCGCGACCAGATCCGCGCCCGGCTCCGGCAGGACCGATGGCGCCCAGGTATCCACCTCCGCCGCACCGCGCAAGACCAGCGGCACGGCCGTGCTCAGCGCCAGGGACTTGAGCCCCGCCGGGCCCAGTGCGCGGGCCAGCCAGCCGGTGCTCAGCTCGTGCGGCCGGGTGCCGCCGCTCTCCAGCACCTGCTGGGCGTCGAAATGCGAGCGCTCGCGGTAGGGCAGGCCGGTGGCATGCACCACGCAGGCCTCGCCGCGTCCATACATCGCGTGCAGCTGGGCCAGCGCCGGATGAAGGGCATAGGGGCCGGCAAGGCTCAGCAGCGGCTCGGTGACCTGGGCCAGCGCACCGCGGGCGCCGGCAAACTCGGGGTCGCCGGGCACCGGCGCGGCGCCGAGGCCGTCCATGCCGCCGCGCAGTATCACCAGCACCAGGCGGTTCGATGTTGGACCAGCGGCCGTGCCGGCAAAACTCAGCGCCGGGGCCAAGGCCAGCGCCTGAAGCAGAAGGCGGCGGCGCAGTCCGGAAGGGGTGATGTTCATGAGCTGACTCCGGTGAATCAATGGGACTTAGCGACGCTGGAATTCGGGCGACATCAACAACAGGGTCAGCGCCTGCGGCCCATCGGCGGCACGGGCAATCTGCTGGCCCGAGGCGGCACTCAGCAACGGGCCCAGGCTGCTGCCCGCCAGCTGACGGGCATCCACCCGCGAGCCCAGGCGGCCGGCCAGGCGCGAGGCCCATTCGACGCGCCTCCACATGGCCTCCGGGCCCAGCCACTCGTCAGCGCTGTCGGGCCAGCCGGCCGGCGACGGTGCGGCCTGCACGCGCTGCCCCATCTGGGCAATGCCGCCGTCGCGGGTGCGCGCCAGCAGGGTCTCACCCAGTCCGAGCAGGCGCGCCGACGAGATCACGAACTCCTCCGGCGTCTTCAGCTTGGTCTGCTGCGGGGCCCAGGCCTCCGGCGCGGTGACCAGGGTCTGGTAAAGCGCCGGCAACTGTCCGCCGCTGCGCTGGAAGCTCTGAGCCAGGCGGTCCACCAGGGCCTGCGGCGGCTGATCGCCGACGAAGTGCCGGGCCAGCTTGTTGGCGACGAACTTTGCCGTGGCCGGATGCAGAGTCAGGTCGTGCAGCACCTGGTCCAGGGCCTGCGGGCCTTCGGCATAGCGCTTGCCCAGCACCGTCTTGCTGCCGGGCTCGTGCCAGGAAGGATCGAAGTAGCTGGCGCTGACATCCTGGTCGTCCAGGCGCTGCGGGTCGGCCACACGCCAGCCGGTCAGCACCGCCGCCAGCGCGGTGACATCGGCCTGGGTGTAGCCGCCCTGCACGCCCAGGGTGTGCAGCTCCAACACCTCGCGGGCCAGGTTTTCATTCAGTCCGGTGACGCGAGGCGTGCGCAGGTCGTCGGTCGCGATACGCCGTGAACGGCGCTGCGCCAGCCGCGAGTTCGGACCGGCCGAGGCACTGTTGTCCAGATAGCGCAACATCGCAGCATGGGTGACGGCGGCCTTCAGCATGGCCTCGAAGCTGCCGCCGACATGCGGGCGTATGGCCTCGCGCTCGAAGGCTCCGACCAGGCCGCGCACCTGGGCCTTGGCCATCGACACGGTGAAGTGATTGGCCCAGAACAGCATCAGCCGCTCGTTGAAGGGTCGCGGGCTCTGCACCGCGCCGAGCAGGCGCGATTGCACATCGGCATCGACGGTGGCGCGGAAGTGCTCGGCGAACTGCTGCTCTGCCGGCTTGGGATCGCTGGCGAGTGCGGGCTTGTGCACAGTACGGCGCTCGCGATAGAAGGCATATTGCAGGCGCAAACCGTCCAGCGCTGTGGGCAGGTTCACACCCCAGGGCGCATCGGCCGGCCCGACCTGCGCCAGCAACCAGGCCTGCGGTTCGGAGCCTATGCGCTCAAGGTTTGGCGCGCCCAGACCAAAGCGGTGGGCGGCCAGCGCGGCAGCTGCGTCTTGCGTCATAGCCATGTGACACCTCCGTCTCCAGGCCGCCATGCTGCACCCGCGCTATTGCCACCGTGCGGGATGAAGATCAAGAAATGTAAAGCCGGAAAAAGCAAACCCGCCGCAGCCGGGTGCCAGGCGGGTTTGATCAAGCACAGCGCGCCAAAGCACGCCTCGACTCAGGGTGCGATCAGCCGGTTCAGCGCGGCCACATCCTCAGGGCTCAGCTGGCCTGAGGCCTGGCGCAATTTGAGCCCCCCGACGAGCACGTCATAGCGAACCTTGGCCAGATCACGCTGGGTCTGGAACAGCTGGGTTTGTGAATTCAGCACATCGAGATTGACGCGCACGCCGACCTTGTAGCCCAGTTGCGTGGCTTCCAGTGCGAGTTTGGTCGATGACTCGGCCGCCTCCAGCGCCTTCACTCGAGCCTGGCCTGAGACAACGCCAAAGTAGGCCTGGCGGGTGCCCTGCCAGACCAGGCGGCGTGCGGCCTCGAGGTCGTTGCGGGCCTTGTCTTCCAGGACCAGGACCTCCTTGATACGGTTCTGCGTCGCATAACCGGTGAACAGGGGCAGGCTCAGTTGAATGCCTACGGACAGATCGTTCTTGTTGCCATTGATCGAGGGCAGATTGCTATCCGCGCGGCCGCGGGTATAGCCGCCGGTCAGACCGACGGTGGGCAGATTGGCCGCGCGCGCGCGCTCGATGTCCAGCTTGGCCACTTCATAGTTGATCCGCGCCTGCATGATGCCGGGGTGTTGGGCATCAGCATTCGTGACCCAAGCCTCCGGATCGGCGGGCACCACAGGCGGCAGGGCCACGGGCACCAGCAGGGGCTTGGGCGTGACACCGGTGCGACCGACCAACTGGTCGAGCGCAATGCGCTTGGAGCGCAGGTCATTCTCCGCCGCAATTTCGTCCGCCGTGCCGATGTCGAATCGGGCCTGGGCTTCACGGGTATCGGTGATGGTGGCGGTGCCGACCTCGAAATTGCGCTTGGCCGAGGCCAGCTGCTCGGTGGTGGCGGCCTTGCTGGTGCGGGTCGTGCCCAGCACGTCTTGCGCGGCCAGCACATCGAAGTAGGCCTGGGCCACGCGGACGATCAGATCCTGCTCGGCCGTTGCCAGCTGTGCCTTGGCCAGATCCAGTTGCTTCAGCGCCTGCTGCACCGTGACGGCGTTGCTGCGGTTGAACAGCGAATAGGCGCCCTGCACGCCGACCTGTGCATTGGTCGTGTTGCTGGTCGGTGCCGTGCCTTCGGAATTGACCCGCGAGGCACCTGCCGTTAGCGAGGCCGAGGGGCGCTCCAGCGCCTTGCTCTGCTCGACCTTGTACTGCACCGAGTCGGCCAGCGAACGCGAGGCCAGGTAGGTGGCGTCATAGCCCTTGGCGGCTTCATACAACTCCATCAGGCTTTGCGCCTGCGCGGCCGACGCGCCGCCGAAGGCCAGACTCACGGCCAGCGCCAGACGACCGCTCAGTCGGAATGGCATACCGGAACGGCAAGTGGCCAGGGTTTGGGGGCGTTCGACGGACATGGAGTCTTCCTTATGGAAAAAAATGTTCAACTGACGGTCAGCAGTCTCAATATCTCGGCACCGCGGGGTCCATCTGCACGGACCACGCCTCGATGCCACCGGCGAGGTTATAGACCGAATCGAAGCCCTGACGCTGCAGAAATGCGACGACTTGCAGACTTCGCATGCCATGGTGGCAATAACAGACGACAGGCTGCGACGGGTCCAGCTCGTGCAGACGTTGCGGAATCTGACCCATCGGGATGCTCTGCAAGCGGGCCCCGTCGATACTGATGCCGGCCAGCGCCACCTCCCAGGGCTCGCGCACGTCCAGCAGCACAGTGTCCGCCCCAAGCGTTTGCAGCAGGGCCGGCAGCTGATCGACAGGCAGTTGCTGCATCAGAAGCTGAAGCGCGAGGCCTCTTCAAAGCCCTGCAGGCGCGGGGCAATGGTGTCGAACAGCTCGACGCTGCGGAAGTCGCGCTCGGCAAGACGTGTCACCAGCACCGCGCGCATCACCGGCTCCTCGCCCCTGATGGCGATCAGACGGCCACCGACCTTCAGCTGCTGCAGCAGCGCCTCGGGAATCTCGGCCACCGAGCCCGACAGCACGATGGCGTCGAACGGCGCCTCGCCGCTCAAGCCCTTGCAGCCATCGGCATGACGCACGGTCACCTTGTTCATGCCCGCGTGCTTGAGCTTGTCGGCGGCGGAGCGGGCCAGGTCGGGGTCCAGCTCCAGCGAGATCACCTGCTGCGCCTTGTGACCCAGCAGGGCGGCCATGAAGCCGGACCCGGTGCCCACCTCCAGCACCTTCTCATGCCGCTGCAGTTTCAGCTCCTGCAGCAGGCGCGCCTCCAGACGCGGCGCCAGCATGAAGCGGCCGCCGCCCAGCGGCACCTCGGTGTCCATGAAGGCCATGCCCTTGTAGGCAGGCGGCACAAAGTCCTCGCGGCGCACCGCTGCCAGCAAGGCCAGAACGGTCTGATCCAGCACGTCCCAGGGACGGATCTGCTGCTCGATCATGTTGAAACGGGCCTGTTCGATATTCATACCTGATTCCCTTGCATGGGCTGCAATCACAAATGGCGAATTCTATGGCGAGGGACTGCGCGAACCATAGTCCGACATCAAGCCACGCAGCATCAGGTCGATCTGCGTGTTGAGCACCGACTCCGGCACCAGTTGGGGGGTGTAGACACCACAGGCACCGAAGGACTGCTGCTGCAGGGACAGGAACAGCAAGGGGCTGCACAACACATGCACGGTGTCGGCCACCGGCACGGGGCGGAACTCGCCACGCTGCACGCCACGCTGGATCACGCTGCCCAGCAGCTGCTGGGCCGGCACGATCACCTCTTCGGCATAGAACTGCGCCAGCTCAGGAAAGTTGCCGGATTCGGCCATCATGATCTTGACGATACCGCCGCTGGGGCCGACACCGACACGCTCCCACCAAGTCCGGAGCACCAGCGCGAGCAGATCGGCCGTGGAACCTTCGAACGCCGCTGCGATCTCCATACCCTCGAGAATGGTGGCCGACAGGTTGTGGCGCACCACCGCCTTGAACAGTTCTTCCTTGCTGGGATAGTAGAGGTACAAGGTGCCCTTGGAGACACCCGCACGCTTGGCCACCTCTTCGGCCCGAGTAGCCGCAAAGCCGCGCTCGACGAACAAGGCCAAGGCCGCGTCCAGCAATTCCTGCGGGCGGGCCTGCTTGCGCCGCTGGCGTAAGGTGGGGGGAGCGTTCATTGGACTCATACTGACTAACTGGTCAGTAATGTACGTGGGTGGCCTTGCCAGGTCAAGGCAGGCCAATGCCAAACCTCATCCGAATCCACTGCAAAACATGACATTTCTCATTCGTAGCGCCCTGTTGTCGTCGATGTCCATTGCGCTGGCCGCCTGCGCCACCCTGGGCGGTGTGCGCACACTGACTCTGAGCGAGGCAGAGCTGAACGAGCGACTTCAGCGCCAGCTACCGATCGAGCGCCGTATGCTGGAGCTGCTGGAAATACGCCTCAGCGAGCCCCGGCTTCGCCTTCTGCCGCAAAGCAACCGCGTGGCGCTGGATCTGGACGTGAGCAGCCGCGAGCGCCTGTCCGGCCGCGGCCACCAAGGCCATATTGCGCTGGATTTCGCCCTGCGCTACGACGAGCCCAGCCAATCGATACGGCTGGAACAGGTGCGCGTCAACGAGTTCCTGATCCAGGACCTGCCAGCCAAGCAGCAAGCACAGATCGGCCGCCTGGGCGGCCTGCTCGCCGAGCAGGTGCTGAAAGATCTGGCCATCTACCGCTTCAAGTCCAAGGACCTGCAGGCGGCCCAGGGCCTGGGCTACGCGCCGGGTACGGTGACGGTCACCTCGCGAGGCGTGGAGGTGAAGCTGGTGCCGCGCTGAAGCCGGCCATGGTGTGTGGTTTGCCCGGCTTCCCTTTCCCCGTCACCCTGATCCAATGCCGGCACCGGCCGCCATTTGCAAGAAAATAGCGCAGCGGGCCCACGCCTGCCTCCTTCTATTCGCCCGAGACCCCAAGCCATGACGCAGCGGCATCCGCTTCCATTCACACCTCGCCCATCTGCCGCAGGCCGAGCCTTGGCGCTGGCACTGATACTGTGCTCTGCGCCCTGGCTGACGCACGCGGCCACCAACCCGAAGGCCTCACGCTTTTACGAAGACGCACTGCAGCGCTACGAGCGCAAGGACATCGAAGGCGCCATCATCCAGCTGAAGAATGCCTTGCAGATCGACAACACGATGCTGCCAGTGCAGATGCTGCTCGGCAAGGCGCTGCTGGCCAACGGCGAGGCGGCAAATGCCGAGGTGGCTTTCACCGAAGCACTCCGCTTGGGGGTGAGCCGCGCAGAGATCGTATTGCCACTCGCCAAGGCAGTTGTTGCTCAAGGGAAGCAGAAGCAAATCATGGAGCAGCCCCGGTTCGCACTGTCCGGCCTGCCAGCCCATGTGCAAGTGCAGCTGCTCCTTTTGCGCTCATCGGCAGCGTCGGACCTGGGCAGCTTTCAGGATGCCATGAAGAATCTGGACGATGCCCGCGTACTGGATGCAAAGGCTCCGGAGGTATGGCTGACTGAAGTGCCCATACGTATCCGAACCAAGCAGTTCCGTGAGGCCAACATCGCCGCAGACAGGGGCCTTGCCTTGGGGCCTAATTCCGCCGAGGGCTTGTATCAGAAGGCATCGGTTGCCCATGTCCAGGGAGAGCTCGTGGCTGCACTCGCAGGCTATGACAAAGCACTGCAGAGCGATGGCGAGCACGTCGAGGCACGTTTGGCTCGCGCAGGCATCAAACTTGATCAAGGACGCGAGAAGGAAGCGAAAGCCGATATCGACGAGGTACTTCGGATCGCCCCCTTTGAGCCCCGCGGCGCCTACCTCAAGGCCTTGCTGAGCGAGCGTTCAGGAGATCCGGCGGGCACCCGCGCGGCGCTGCGTGAGGTGACCGAATTGATAGACCCGGTACCCGTGGATTTCATTCGGTATAGGCCTCAGTTGCTGATGCTCAATGGCCTGGCCCACTTCGGTCTGAATGAACGCGAGAAGGCCAAACCCTACCTGGAGTTGTTCCAGAAGGTACAAAACAACAGCCCGGTCTCCAAGTTGCTGGCGCAAATCTATCTTGCCGATAAGAACGTGGACCGCGCCATCGAGGTTCTTGAACTCTATTTGAAGGCCCATGCCGACGACGTCCATGGCGTGTCATTGCTGGCCGGTGCCTATATGGCAAAGGGACGGTACGCCAAAGCCACAGGCTTGATGCAGGACGTCCTGCGCATCAAGGATGCCCCCCAGTTCCGCTCCGCTTTGGGCATGAGCTTGATAGGGGGCGGCCAATTTGGCAACGCCATCAAGGAACTTGAAGTCGCCTTTAGGCAGGACCCGAAGCAGGTACAGGCGGGAGTAACGTTGGCAAGCCTCTACCTGCGTGCAGGCCAAGCCCAGAAAGCGGTCATGGTGGCGGAGGCCTTGGTCAAGCAACAACCAACAAATGCAGGGTTCTTCAACCTTCTGGGTGTCACAAAAGCTCAGTCGCGAGACGCTTCCGGCGCCCGCGCCGCGTTTGAGCAGTCGCTCAAACTGGACAAAGAGTTTGTTCAACCCAAGCTGGGCCTGGCGCGCCTGGATATTGCGAGCAAAGCGCTAGATGCTGCTGCAAAGCGCTTGGGCGAAGTACTGAAGGCGGACGAACGCAATGTAGATGCCATGTACGACATGGCCGTCCTGTCCGAGCGGCGTGGACAATTGACCGAGGCCCAACGCTGGCTCGACAAGGCCGTGGACTACAGCGGGCCCAGAGAAACCGGCCCGAGTTTTGCGCTGGTGGAGTTACACCTTCGCGGCGGGCGTCCCGAGCCCGCGCTCGAAGCCGCCAAGCGCTTACTCTCCAAAGCCCCCGATGATGTTGCTGTGTTGGTCACCTATGCGCGTGTCCAAATGGCAAACAGCGACGCCGGTGGCGCTCGTAGCACACTGGTCAATGCCTCGCGCCGTGCGGACTACGACGCGGCGGCCCAGCACACCATCGCCAGCCTGCAAGTCATTGCCAACGACATCACAGGCGCGGCCTACAGTTTGGAGAAGTCGCTGACGGCCAGCGCCGACTACCTGCCGGCACAGGCATTGATGAGCACCATTGAGTTGCGCCAGGGCGATCCGGGCAAGGCGGAGCGCCGTGCGAGGCAAATTATTCAGGCCCACCCCAAGAGCGCCACCGGCTACAACCTGCTCGGCGATGTCGCGCTTGCCCGCAACCAAACCCAGGTCGCATTGGACGCGTTGCGCCGCGCCCACGAGCTGGATCCGTCTAGCGCGTCACTGCTGCGGCTGTTCAGCCTGTTGTCGATGCAGGACGGCAGCAAAGCCGCCCTACCCGCCCTTCAATTGGCGGATCAGTGGCTAAAAGGAAACCCCAAGGACACTGCAGTCGCCAAGGCTGTGGCCGACACCCATGCACGCACCGGCAACTTCGCGGCAGCCCGGAACGGATATGAAAGCGTGATCAAGCTCGCCCCTGGAGACGTCGACGCACTGAACAATCTGGCCAATGTGCTGCTGCGCCTCAAAGATCCCCTGGCGCTAAAAGTGGCGGAGCAAGCGCTTGCCAAGGCCCCGAACAATGCAAGCGTCATCGACACGGCCGGTTGGGCCTACCATCTGGCCGGTCAAAGTGACCGCGCGATTCAGTTGCTGCGAGACGCGCGGCTACGTGACCCCGCCAGCGCCGAGATCCGCTACCACTTGGGCGCCGTGCTTGCCAAGGCCGGCCGCAAGACCGAAGCAAGGGAGGAACTGGAGGTCATGCTGAAAATGAATCCGACCGCAGATAGCGCCCAGGAGGCCAGCCGCGTGCTTCAGTCACTCAAGTAAGGGGATGCTGTGGGTGTCGGAAAGCCTTACATTTACCGCACCCCCAAGTGGTCAGAGTGCTTCAAGTACTTGAATTGCAAGCGAAAACACGAAGTGGCCCAGTTTTTGCTTACTCGGTTTTCAATCGCAGCGGCGAGAGCCCTACCAGGAAAGATTGGAGAACAGAATGAACAAGACATTGACGCGTAGTTCGGCGGCGGCGGCCTCTGCCGCAGTATTGCTGCTGACCATGAGTTCTGCCGCACTGGCTGCCTCGACCTGGAGTTCGCAGTCTGGCTGCACCGTACCGACAGGCACAGGCAACAGTATCAGCTGCAACAATGTCCTAGCCGGAGGCGATGCAGTAACTGCAACGATTACCGCATGGTCGACGGCCGGTACAACGCCCAATCCGTTCAAGACGGCCGAAGCAACGCGATACTTGGCTGGCACCAATTTCCTTGGCGGTTTCGGGGTTGTCAATCAGGGCACAAATCCTGTTGAGACCGGCACCAATGGTCAGCACTCCATCGACAATGTGTCGGGCACCGACGTTCTGCTGGTCAAGTTCAGCGCAGACGTCGTCCTGAGCGCCCTCACCATCGGCTGGAAGTACACAGATTCTGACGTGACGATTCTGCGATACGTTGGGTCGGGCACGCCCACCATGCTGTCAGGCTTGACGACGACCGACGTAAAAAATGACATCGCCAACGCGGGCAGTGGATGGGACCTGGTCGGAAACTACTCCGACCTCGTTGAAGGCACCGCAAAAAGCACCGGCACCAGCAAGAGCTCAAGCTGGTGGCTGATCAGCGCCTACAACTCGACGTATGGCGGCGGAACGCTTACCACCGGTGACGACTACTTCAAGCTCTTGTCATTTGCGGGCAACAAGGTGACGGCGCCTTCGGGCGTGCCTGAGCCTGGCTCGCTGGCGTTGGCGGCGGTCGCGCTGCTGGGTGTTGCGGGTAGCCGCCGCAAGCTGAAGCAACCGTCGGTCTGAGCAGAACGCTGCTCACCTGAAGCAAGGGTCGGCCCAACAGCCGGCCCTTTTGCATTGTGGGTCGGAGACTCTCGACCCCGCCATCCGGGGCTGACGACGCTGCGGCTATCATCGCCCGACCCGTTCGCCTCTCATTCGGAGCCCCAGGCCTTGGATACCCTTTTGCTGATCAAAGCCGCCCTGATGGGCATTGTCGAAGGCCTGACCGAGTTCCTGCCGATCTCCTCCACCGGGCACCTGATACTGGCCGGCTCGCTGCTGGACTTCGCCGATGGCAAGGCCAAGGTGTTTGATATTGCGATACAGACCGGGGCGATCTTCGCGGTGATCCTGGTTTACTGGCAGCGCCTGCGTGACACCGCGATGGGCCTGGGAAGTTCGGCCCAGGCTCGGCGCTTCGTGCTCAATGTGGCCATTGGCTTCCTGCCAGCCGTGGTGCTGGGCCTGCTGCTGGGCAAGGCCATCAAGGCGCATCTGTTCACCCCGACCATCGTCGCCACCACCTTCATCCTCGGCGGCTTCATCATTCTGTGGGCCGAGCGTCGGCCGGTGACGGCGGTGCGCATCGCCTCGGTGGATGAGATGTCTCCAATGGATGCCCTGAAGGTGGGCCTGGCCCAGTGCCTGGCCATGGTGCCGGGCACCAGCCGCTCGGGAGCGACCATCATCGGCGGCATGCTGCTGGGCCTGAGCCGCAAGGCGTCCACCGATTTCAGCTTCTTCCTGGCCATTCCGACCTTGATCGGCGCCGGGCTCTACAGCCTGTACAAGGAGCGCGCCCTGCTGTCGGCCGCCGATATCCCGATGTTCGCGGTCGGCCTGCTGTTCTCGTTCCTCAGCGCCTGGGTTTGCGTGCGCTGGCTGTTGCGCTACATCGCCAGCAATAGCTTCGTGCCCTTCGCCTACTACCGCATCGTGTTCGGTGTGCTGGTGCTGCTGACGAGCTATATGGGCTGGGTGACCTGGGCAGACTAGGCGTTTGCCGGCGACATCTCAGTGACCGAGGATCTTTGACAGAAAGTCCTTGGTCCGCTCACTCTGCGGGTTGTTGAAGAACTCGTGCGGCTTGTTCTGCTCGACGATCTGGCCCTGGTCCATGAAGATCACCCGGTCGGCCACCGCCTTGGCAAAACCCATCTCGTGGGTCACGCAGATCATCGTGATGCCCTGGTTGGCCAGCTCGATCATCACGTCGAGCACTTCCTTGATCATCTCCGGATCCAGCGCCGAGGTGGGCTCGTCGAACAGCATCACCTTGGGCGTCAGGCATAGCGCACGGGCGATCGCCACACGCTGCTGCTGACCGCCAGACAGTTGCAGCGGGTACTTGTGCGCCTGCTCGGCGATCTTCACCCGCTCCAGCTGCAGCATGGCGCGCTTCTCGGCCTCGGCCTTGGGCGTCTTGCCCACCCACATAGGCGCCAGGGTCAGGTTCTCCAGCACCGTCAGGTGCGGGAACAGATTGAACTGCTGGAACACCATGCCGACCTCGCGGCGCACCTTTTCGATGGCGCGGATGTCGTCGCTGATCTCGGTGCCGTCAACAACGATGGAGCCCTCCTGATGCTCCTCCAGGCCGTTGATGCAGCGAATCAGGGTGGACTTGCCCGAGCCCGAGGGCCCGCAGATGACGATGCGTTCGCCACGGGTCACGGTCAGGTCGATGTCGCGCAGCACATGGAAGCTGTTGCCGTACCACTTGTTGACCTTGCTGAAGGTGATGATGGGTTCGCTCATGGGGGAAGTTCCAAGTCGGTTGGGGCCAGAGCGGAACGCCGAGCGTTCAGGTCTGTCCCGCAAGTAAATCGGTTGGACTAGCGGTTTTTGCTGCGATTCAGCTGCTTTTCAATCCACAGGCTGTAGCGGGACATGGCAAAGCAGAACACGAAGTAGATGGCGGTGATGAACAGATAGCCCTCAACCTTGAAGGGCCGCCAGTTGGCATCGGAATTCAGCGCCAACCCAAGTGCGCCGGTCAGCTCGTACAGCGACACGATGGTCACCAGCGAGGTGTCCTTGAAGATCGAGATGAAGCTGTTGACGATGCCCGGCACCACCAGCGCCAGCGCCTGCGGCAGCACGATCTTGCGCTGCGTCTTCCAGTAGCTCAGGCCCAGCGACTGCGCCGCCTCGACCTGACCCTTGGGTATCGCCTGCAGGCCGCCGCGCACGATTTCGGCCAGGTAGGCCGCGGCGAACAGGGTGATGCCCGCCAGCACCCGCACCAGCACATCGATGCTGAAGCCCTGGGGCATGAACAGCGGGAACATGAAGCTGGCCATGAACAGTACCGAGATCAGCGGCACGCCGCGAATCAGCTCGACGTAGATGGTGCAGAAGGTGCGGATGGCCGGCATCTGCGAGCGCCGTCCCATCGCCACCAGCACCGCGATCGGAAACGCCATCACGATGGACAGCGACGACAGCATGATGGTCAGTGGTAGGCCGCCCCACTGATCGGTCGTGACCTTGTTCAGGCCCAACACGCCACCGCTCATCAGCGTGAAGGCCGCCGCCAGCACCACCACCCACAGCGCGGCCAGCCAGGGCCGCCAGAAGGGCCGGGTGCAGCTGGCCATCAGCAGCGCCATCATCAGCACGGTGGCCACCAGCGGGCGCCACTGCTGGTCGAAGGGGTAGCGGCCGAAGATGATCAGCCGGTGCTTCTCGGTCACCACGCCCCAGCAGGCGCCGATGCCACGCGCAGCTTGGCAAGCATCGGCATCAGCGGCGGTGACCGAAGCAAAGATTGCCCAGTGCAGCATGCCCGGCACGTACATCACGGCCAGCACGAGCAGCGCCAGCGTGAAGGCGCCGCTCTGCCAGTTGGAAAACAGATTGCGCCGCAGCCAGGCAAGCGGCCCGCGCGTGGAATGGGGGGCAGGCCTTGCGGCCACCGGGGTGAAGACGGCGTTCATCGTGTCAACGCTCCTTGATCGCCGAGCGCTTGTTGTACCAATTCATCAGGCCCGAGGTGCTCAGCGAGGTGCTCAGATAGATCAGCATCACGATGGCGATGCACTCGATCGCACGGCCGGTCTGATTGATGGCGGTGTTGCTGATCGACACCACGTCGGGGTAGCCGATGGCCACCGCCAGCGACGAGTTCTTGGTCAGATTCAGGAACTGGTTGGTCATTGGCGGAATGATCACACGCAGCGCCTGTGGCAGGACGATCAGACGCATGTTCTGCCCCGGCGACAGGCCCAGACTGCCGGCCGCCTCACTCTGGCCGCCGGGCACCGAGGCAATACCCGAGCGCACCACTTCGGCCACGAAGGCTGCGGTGTAAAGCACCAGCCCCAGCAGCACGGCAATGAACTCGGGCGTCAGCGCGGTGCCGCCCTCAACGATCACATCGGCCAGGCGCGGCACATTCCATTCATTCGGTGCCCCGGCGACGATCCAACCCAGCGCTGCCGCCACGACGACGATCGCCGCCGGCACCCAGAACATGCTGCGCACCCGCCCGGTACGCTCGAACTGGGCACGCGCATGTCGGCGCCAGGCCCAGGCAGCCGCGAGCCCGATCAGCAAGCCGCCCAGGGCCGCGGCCTGGCCCACCCCCCAGACCGGCACCGGATAAGTCAACCCGCCCTTGCTCAGGAACACCAGCCCGAAAGCCGAGATCGGCTCGCTGGCGTCGGGCAGCCACTCCGTCAGCAGCAGATACCACAGCAGCAATTGCAGCAGGATGGGCACATTGCGAAACAACTCCACATAGCCGTAGCACAGGCCACGCACGAGCGCATTGCTGGAGAAGCGTCCCACTCCGACGGCCGTGCCGATCAGGGTGGTCAGCACGATGCCTATCAGCGCCACCTTCAGCGTATTGGCCAGCCCCACCAGGAAGGCGCGCCAGTAGGGATCGAGCGCGTCATAGTGGATCAGCACCTCGCCGATGTCGAAGCCGGCGGGCTGCAGCAGAAAGTCGAAGCCGCTCTGGATGCCGCGCACCCGCATGTTCTCGGCCGTGTTGTGGGCCAGGAACCAGACCAACAGCACGATCAGACCCACGGCGAGCAGCTGATAAACCAGTGCGCGAATGCTCCGGCTGCGCCAGGACCATTCCCGGCGTCTGGCCGGCGCCTGTCTAGCGGACATAGATGACTCCTCGAGCGGATGCGCGCCGCGACCGGCCCCAAGGTGGAGGGGCCGGAGCGCGATGGTTCAAGGGGGGCGGCACTCGTCGCCGGACCAGCCCCCGGTGGATCAGCGGATCGGCGGGGCGTACATCAGGCCGCCCTTGTTCCACTGGTTGTTGACGCCGCGCGGCAACTTCAGCGCCGAGGTCGGGCCGACATTGCGCTCGAAGATTTCGCCGTAGTTGCCGGTGGCCTTGACGGCCTTGGCCATCCAGTCCTTCTCAAGGCCGAGCAGTTTGCCGGTGTCTTCGGTCACGCCAAGGATGCGCAACACTGCAGGGTCGGTGCTGGCCTTCATCTGCTCGACATTGGCTTGCGTGATGCCGTATTCCTCGGCTTCCAGCAGGCCGAACACCACCCACTTGGCAATCGCGAACCATTCGTCGTCACCGCGACGCACCGACGGGCCCAACGGCTCCTTGGAGATCAGCTCGGGCAGGATGATGTGGTCGGCAGGGTCCTTGGCTTCCTTGTTGCGCACCGAGGCCAGGCCCGACGCGTCGGTCGTGTACGACTGGCAGCGGCCGGCAAAATAGGCGCCGGTCGCTGCCTCGACCTTCTCGAACACCACCGGCTTGATGTCCAGCTTGTTGGCGCGCGAGAAATCGGTCAGGTTCTTCTCGGTCGTCGTGCCCGACTGCACGCACACCGTCGTGCCCTTGAGCTGCTTGGCGCTCTTGATCTTGCCCTTGGACGGCACCATGAAACCCTGGCCGTCGTAATAGGTCGTGCCGGTAAAGACCATGCCCAGCGACGCGTCGCGGGTCAGCGTCCAGGTGGTGTTGCGCGACAGGATGTCGATCTCGCCCGACTGCAGCGCGGTGAAGCGCTGTTGAGCGTTGAGGGGCACAAACTTGATCTTGGTGCCGTCACCCAGCGTGGCAGCGGCGATGGCGCGGCAGATGTCCACATCGATGCCGGACCAGTTGCCATTGCTGTCAGCTGCCGCAAAGCCCGCCAGCCCGGTGTTGACCCCGCAAATCACCTGGCCGCGCGCCTTGATCGCGTCCAGCGTCTTGCCGGCATGCGCACTGCCCACGCTCATCATCGTGGCCGCAGCCACCATCGCACCGACCAACGTCTTCACAGCATTCGATCTCATTGTTCAAGCTCCTGGTGATTGGGCTCCGCATCCCCTTGCCGGACGGTCTCAGGCAAGTGCGGGCTGAACCGACGATAGCCCCAAGCCAGGGGCGCAGGAATAGGGTGAACACTGACCTTTCCGGCCCGAAACCGTGCACGGCCATGACCCAAAACGGACCTGGGCGGCAGCCGCGCCTCGCACTGGTGCGCGGCGTCAGTCGCAGTGTCAGGTCTTGCGCTTGAAGACCAGGTCCCAGACGCCATGGCCCAGCTTGAGCCCGCGGTTCTCGAACTTGGTCAGCGGCCGGTAGTCGGGCTTGGGCGCATAGCCTTCGGCCGTGTTCTCCAGCCCCGGCTCGGCGCTCAACACTTCAAGCATCTGCTGGGCATAGGGCTCCCAGTCGGTGGCGCAGTGCAGATAGCCGCCGGGCGCAATGCGCCCCAGCAGCTGCTTGACGAAGGCGGGCTGTATCAAGCGGCGCTTGTTGTGGCGTTTCTTGTGCCAGGGGTCGGGGAAGAAGATGTGCACGCCGGCCAGGGAGTCGGGGTCTATCATCTGTTCCAGCACTTCGACTGCGTCATGCTGCAGGATGCGGATATTGCTCAAGGCCTGCTCGTCGATGTGCTTGAGCAAGGCGCCTACGCCGGGCTCATGCACCTCGCAGCCGAGGAGGTTGATGCCCTCAAGCGTGTTGGCGATCTTGGCCGTCGCGTCGCCCATGCCGAAGCCGATCTCCAGCACCACCGGTGCGTCGCGGCCAAAGGCCTGGGCCACGTCGAGCCGCTCGGCCTTGAAGGGCAGCACGAACTTCGGTCCCAGCTCGGCCAAGGCACGTACCTGGCCCGAGCCCATGCGACCCGCGCGCACCACGAAGCTTTTGATGCCGCGCCTCACCGGCTGGTCTTCGGCGGGGGCGTCGGGGTTTGTGGGATCGGACATGGCGTACGGCGGAGACAAAAGGCGTGGGGCGCAGAGTCTAACCTCTCAACCAGTTGAGGCCAGCGCTTGCCTCAAACGGCAAGGTCCGGCCCGCAGGGCATCAGCTTAGCCCCATCCCCATCGCCGACAGTGTGTTGAGCACCCGCACCACATAGTGCATGTCCGCCCCTGTGAACTCCAGCTCGGTGCCGCTGACCCGCTCGACCAGCGGAGTGATCGCAAACAGATCGGCCAGCGCCACCGACTGTGCCCTCACCTTGCAGTGGATGGGGCCTGCCACGTGCACCGCCTCCACCGGCTGCCGCAGATGCAACTGCATCGCCTGCTTGGCGCCGGCCTCGATGGCCGCACAGGAGGCCTCGGGCGACAGGTGCAGCGCCGAGCGCTGACCCAAGGCCTGCTTGGTGACCACGAAGGCGGTGTGGGGCAGCAAGGGCCGAGTTTCATCGGCAAAGACGTTGTCGCCACTGCACATCAGCACTGGCACGCCGAACTCGCCGGCCAGCGAGCCATACAGTGCCGCCTCGCCGTACTCGACGCCATTGATCTAGATGCGGGCAAACGACTTGCCGCTGATGGTGTGCGACAGGATGCCCTCGGCCCCCGCCTTGGCGTGATAGCCCACCAGCATCAGCGCCTGGCACAGCGGCACGCCGGCCACCATGCCCAAAGCGCGCGGCCGGCCATTCAGCAGCCGCGCCTGCGGGTGCAGGTGCAGCGGCAGCAGATTGCGGAAATCGCCGTGCGAGTCGTTGACGATCACCTCCGCGGCGCCGCCGGCCAGGGCGCCACGGATGGCCGCATTCGCCTCCTGCGTCATCAGCCGGCGCGCCACCTCGTATTCGCCATTGCCCATCTGGCCCTGGCCGGGGTGGCTAACGCCGGCCACGCCCTCGATGTCCACAGAAATCAGCAGTCGCATACAGGCTCCACGCAGGAATGACAGAAGGACAAAGGCCTACCAGCGCTGCGGCAGGGACTGCAGCAGTTGCATCGCGTTGCGGGAGGCGCTGATATAGCCCCCCTGCTCCAGGTCCTTGAGCAGCCGGCTGACCATCTCGCGCGAACAACCCACCCGGGAGGCGATGTCGCCATGGGTCAGCCGCTCCGCAATCAGCCGCGTGCCATCGGGCTGTGGCGCCGCCAGCGATTCCAGCAACTGCACCACCCGGCCATAGACATCCAGCAAGGCCATGCTGCGCGCGTTGGCCGTGGCCATGCGGGCGCGCCGTATCACCCGGCTCAGCAGCTCAAACGCAAACTCAGGCTCGGCAGCAATGTGCTCACGCAGGCTCTGGCGCGTCAGCACCACGCAAACCGTCGCCTCCAGCGCCATCACGCTGGCCGAGCGCGGCCCACCGTCCAGGCTCATCTCACCGAAATACTCACCCGCGCCATAGACGCCGTAGGTCACCTCATGCTCGCGGTGATCGATCGAGAATGCCTTGACCCGGCCGCTGAGCAGCAGATACAGCGTGTCGCCCTGCGTGCCCTCCTCGAGGATCAAGGTGTGCTTGCGGTAGCTACGCGTCACCCCGCGCCGCGCCAGGCCACGCAGAGTCTCGGGCAGCGCCTCCAGGCCGGGCATCATAGTTCGAGGGTGAGGTTGAAGCGTCATCGCATCCAGACAGAAGGCCAATGGCGCTGAGCGCACCTTGCCTCAGATCGTAACTTGACATGCGCTCACGCCAATCCCATGTTTGCCACAGCTGTGCGCTCGCTGCGCTCAGGATGCAGACAACGCCGCCAGCAGCCTATCCATATCGCTGGCGCTGTTATAGGCCTGCACCGAGAGCCGCACAAAACACCGGCCCGCGTGCTGCGTCACCGGTATCTCGATGCCCCGCGCAAACAAGGCCGCACGCAAACCCTCGGCATCGTGATGCGGCACCGGCAGCGCCACCATCTGCGCCCAGTCATCGTCACGACCGATCGGCTGCAGCCCGTGGCGCCGACCCAGCTCACTCAGCACCTCGCCCGCCAGCGCATGGCAGCGTGCTCGCTGTGTCGGCCAGTCATGGCGCCGCTGGAAGGCAATGGCCGCCGGCACCGCCAGAGCGGCGGCGATGTCGCGGGTGCCCTGCCATTGCAGGCGCCGCTCCAGCAGCGACTCGCCGGCATAGGCTTCATGACCCTTGCCATCACCCACATAGCCCCAGCTGACGACCAGCCCCTGCAGGCGCTCATGGTGCTCGGGCCGGGCATGCAAGAAGGCCGATCCCTTCGGCGCGCACAACCATTTGTGGCAGTTGCCAGCGTAGAAATCGGCCGCCAGGGCGTCCAGATCCAGTTCGATCTGGCCCGGAGCATGGGCGCCGTCGATCAAGGTCAGCACACCCCGCTCGCGTGCACCGGCGCACAGTTCGGCCAGCGGAAAGGTCAGCGCCGTGGTCGATGTGATGTGGCTGCAGAAAATCAGGCGCGTGTGTGGCCCCACCTCGGCCAGCATGCGCTCGGCGAAACCGGCGCTGTCGAAGGGCAGCGGCACTTCGACCCGCCGGTAATGCGCGCCCGTGCGCTCGCAAACCCAGCGCCAGACAGCGTCGCAGGCACCATACTCGTGGTCGGTGCCCAGCACCTCATCCCCCGGATGCAGGTCCAGCGACCGCGCCACCGTGTTGACCGCTGTCGTCGAGTTCGGCATGAAGACCAGATGCTCGGCCGAGGCGCCCAGATACATCGCCAGCTGCGAGCGCGCCTCCATCAAAAGGCCCGCCGAGCGCCGGCTCAGGAAATCGACCGGATTGCGCTCAAGCTCCAACTGCCACGCCTGGAACATCTGGAATACCTCGCGCGGACAGGCACCGAACGAGCCGTGGTTCAAGAACACCAGATCCGGGTCCAGCAGAAAGGCATCACGCATGGCTTCAGTGTAGACAGCACCCCGCCGCGGGCATGCGGATTGCCACGAAAAGGCCAACCGTGACAACCGATGGAGTCATTGCATGAAGTCCGCTTATCGAAACTGGTCCGTGATTGCACTGTCAGCCGCCTTGACCCTGGTCGTGATCGGCTGCGAAAAGAAGGTCGACCCGCTCAAGCCGCCGCAGCCCATCACCGGCCAGGTCATGCCCACGGTCGAGGTACCCAGGCTGCCAGATCCGGTGGTGCCCAAAGGCGACGAGTCGGCATCACCCAAACCCGGCCAGGCGAACGACCACTCCAGCCCTGCCTTCAAGGACGGCGGCGCGTCCACACCCAAGTGAATGCGTCCTGCATGGTGGTCTGTGTGCGCCAACGCACTGTTATCGCGCCGACAACGGCGCACGCTGCAGCACAGCGCCGCTAGACCACCTGCCGGCTCACTCACCTGCGTTGACTCACTCAAGGAGTTCCCCCCATGTCAAAAGATCAACACGACAACAGGGAAGCCAAGAAGCGCTGATCGCCCTTGAGGGCGCGCCATCAAAGCAAGGAGAAGGATCATGTCAGACAGCAAATACCTGGGGGGCGACCACGACCGCCGTCGTATCGATCTCACCGATGAGCAGGCGCTCCACGACTGGAGCAAGGCGCTGCATGTCAGCGCCGATGAGCTCAAGCAAGCCGTCGCGGCCGTGGGGGATGACGCCGATCGTGTGAGCGAGTACCTGAAGGGCGTGCATATGGAGTCAGGCCTCAAGCCCTGACGCGGCTGAAATCAAGCCCTCCAATACGGCCAACTAGCCGCTGCAGCGTTCGGCCGTTGCGATGCAGGCCATGCCCCGAGCCTGCGACGGCCGCCATCAGCGCCAGCCGTTACTGCGGTAGCTACTGCAAGTTTCGCCCGGTCGAACACGGAAGTTACTGCACCACGACGGACAAAGAAAAAGGCCCAAGTCGTTGATTTACTTGGGCCTTTCGGGCTTTCTCGGTCCTGTACGGACCTTTGATTGGGCCGGGGTCACTTAAAAACAACGCTGAAGCCCGCATGAATGCTGGATTGGGCATTTCGTGAAATCCCGAGTTGTGCGGCTAGTTGTGCAGTCAGCGCGTCACAATGGTCCGGATTGAATCAGAGTCCCTGCGTGGTGAAGATGCCCCTCCGACAGTTCGTCCATACGCTGTGGCTGGCATGCCCGGGTACATGCTTAAAAGGATCAAGCAGGGCGGGCTGCCGAGTCTCTCTAGGGCCCCGACGAACTGTGCCACCGCGAAGGCCTTGCTGTCATTTCTCTACGCTTTGTAAGCTTTGACGTCTGACGGGCAATGCGATTCAAGGGCGATTAGTGCATATGTAAGGAGAGTCCAGAGCCAAATGGGCCATCGCATGTTTGAAGCGAGGCTGAAGTGTGTTTCTCGCTTGAGGGCTTAACGCCCGAGGCGTATCGAACCACCTCTTCGGCTACCGCCTCTGACCAAGAGCTGAGGTCGTTTGTCAGGGCGCTCAATGTCGCATCCACGTCGAATTGGCTCAGCATCTCTCTAACTCGCGCGGACTCTGCGTGCCTCATCAATCCCCGTGCACCTGTATGTTGGCAGTTCAGCGCTGCAACTGCTTGCCCACCACGCAATGCTGCATACACCTCGTTGTAGCCCAGATCGCTCAGCAATCCACCTCTGAGGTGCCTACTCACCAAGTGCAGGAATCCGGCAGTACACCAGTCCCCTGCTCCTGCGGTGTCTGTGACGGCGTCGAGACGAATAGACGAGATGGTGATCCATGCAGGATCGATTGAGCGCATGCGAAACCGCAGCCCCGCCGCACCAAGGGTTTGGATCTCGACGAATCCCACACCCAGCTCCGGCATCACGGAGGTAGCCAACCGCTCCGCAGAGTACTTTACGATCTGCGAGGCGCGAAGTGCCCGAGCAAAAAGGATGTCATCGTTGCCGGCAGCGGAAGGCTCGAAGACGGTCAGCGCCCCGTTGGCCATCGCTTGCTCCGCCAGCAGAACGGAACTTTCGGTGAGTCGGTCAAAGAAGAAGACATCTCCGCGAACGGGCGCTGCCTCGGTGGTCTTGCCCAGGTCGCTCAGCAGTGCATCACTATAGCGTCGAGCTTGACCGCAATGAGGGCACTTAAAGGTGAATCCGTGATCGCCTTCGGTTCCAGTATTCAGCTGATATACGACTGGTGTTGCGACGTCACGATGAAGCGAGACACGCCTGGTATCCACGCCGAGCGCGACCAGCTCACTAAGTACCTTTGCGCCGGCGCTATCTGCTCCAAGGCGGACGACAGGTATCGTGTGCCAACCAAGGAAGGCCATGATCGACATGACGTTGCCTACCGTACCACCCACACCGGTATATGCAACGGACGAACTTTCCAACACAACGTCCCATGCCACGAAGCCGCAGCCGACTACGGTTGGACGCCTAGGAATGCAGTGATTGCTCATTGTCAGGAGGGCAGAAAGCGGAAGCACCAAAGGTGATCTGGCTGAGTCCCACAAGCCAATTTCACCGGCCCAGTGACTTTATAGCCAACGGTTTCCAGATAGTAGAGCGGAAGCTCGTATTTTTGAGCGGCAAGCAGCATGCCAATGCTGGGCAGCCGACGTCCCAACGGGGAGAGAATGGTCACTGAGTCAACTGCACCACGTAGCGAGTCTTGTCGGGCCGCATGTAGTTCGCCAATCGCACGAAAAACGTCTGTGGGGTCGGATTCGTCCGCATAGATCAGGCTCAAGGGGGACTCACCCCAATCATCGATCCATCGATCGCGGAGGTCGAACAGCAGTCGGTCACCACGGGTGGGCACCCGGCCAGCGGGGAACGGAACGATGGGGCAAACCTCATTGGGCGTCTTGAGATCAGTGAAGAGTCGATTCAAGACTGGGCCGGCCCCTTCCTTCAATTGGACGACCCAAAGTCGCAACGCCCCTGACTTGGCGTCAGTCTCGATATCGCTTTGGAACCCGTGAATCCAGTCTCCACGCTCACCAGAGACTGACTCGATGCCCAACGAGCCGTTTCCGTCGCTATCGGCAACGACGAGATGCACTCGGATCTTGAGGGCACGACTATGGTCAACCATCTGTTTCACGACGGGAAAGCAGGTGCTACGCGACATGCCGGTGGCGTCCACGACTACATCGGTGTACTCGGCCGATTTGAGCCATCGGTCAGTGAGAACACATGTGTGTCGACCGGCGAGAGGTGCGCCATCGGACGCGCAGACATCAATTGGCTCGATGACCAAGCGTGCGCCCAGGAGTTGTCGCAGTTCGTCCTCACGCGCCTTCGCGAGTTCGTCAACTTGGTGCGGAACGTCGGGACGTCGCTCGAAAATGAACCTGAAATCGACGTTTGGCACGCCTGCAAGTCTGCTGGCGCAAAACACGGCATCGGCACTAAAGCCAACGTTCCCGATGAACAAGGTCCTCCCCTTGCCCTTGAAATGGGTGTCGAGGTACTCGATGACGTCTCTGCCTTGCAGCGCCGATTTGACGGGATCGAAAGGCTTTGTCATCGGTCAATCTGCTGTTTAAGCTGGGACATGCGGCCTTCGACGAAACCGCCACGGCTGAAGGTCAAGCCTGCCGCAATCGAAGGGATGCCACCTAGTTCAAACAGACACCATTGGCGCTTCTTGCAGGAATATTCCTCCACCATCACTATGGCTTGATAGGCCAATGCGTAGTGAATCACTTGGGCAAGATCCGTGTCCTGATCGAGCAACTTCAAGTCATCCTGGGGTACACCGAACGCATTCGCACCATCGCCCAGCGGGGCATTCGGACGCCGCGTGATCTCCACGCACTGTTCGCTGATGAAGTCGACAAGTCGGCGTACGCGTGGCGCGTAGGGGAAATCCCATTCGTCCATGATTTTGGTTGCGCGCGCGGTGAGCAGCTTGTGCTGACGCCTGGCATCCAGCCGCGGCGGCTTGCTCCGGACTATCAAGGTCTCCAGTTCATCGACGAGCACGCCTGCCAGACTAATGAACTGCTCGATGTTCTGATTGGACGCATCGGCCAACCGAGTGAATCCGAAATAGAACGGTCGGTCGAACTCATGCAGGAGTTGAAGAGCAGCGCCGTTGACGAGTGTGGCGCCAACTTTCTTGGGCGACGATTCTTCTTGCTCATCGGCGGACGGGCCTGAGAATAGCGAACGCTGTGGGGTTCGCAGAGCTTCTCGATTGAGAAAGATGCGGGTCACAGCGAGACGGAGGTCCTCCGGAGCGTTCTCGGGCAAAACTTGGTCGAGTGCCTCTAACGAAGACTGGGACACGGCAGTCTCGGTGGACAGTGCTCCTACTTGATCCCTGAGATTCTTGATATCAGTGGAGGTAAGGCTCGGCTGCGCCTCGGAAAGCGCATCTGCAAGGCTTGCAACACCTTTGTTGGCGAACACGGTCAACTGAGCGAGATACCGCTTGCCGATGTCTGCGGCGACCAGCCTGAAGGCTTGGCGGTTCTGATCCCTGCCTAGCAGCGTGCGAATGAGTCGATCGCGCCCATGCGATGTGCCTGGAAGAGGCGTCTCGATATCGTCAACCAGCTGCGTGCGGCGGAACTCGGACGGACTTATAGAGTCGACGCGCGTAAGCACCCAGCGTGCAATTTGGACCTCTCGGTTACGAAGCCAGAGGTCCAGATCCTGAAACTGCGATGCATGAAGCTCGTGAGCGTCGTCGATCATCAGCATGGGTCGCAACTCGATGGACTCTCCGGTGCCTTGGAAGTCCTTAATGACGATTGCCGACAACGCGCTGAGCGGGTCATAGGTGACCGATGAGGTGTAGCCGGCAAGTTCGGCCTCGCCAGGTGGCACCAGCGCAGACAGCAGCTTGAATATCCGCAGTTCAGTCTCTCGTGCCAACATTCTGAACTGGTCCAGTGAGTCCGCGTGGATCGCGGTTCTCTCTGCATCTCCCGTCCCGGTCGTAATCAGCTCTATCTGATTGAGGGCTACGCGCTCGCCTTCAAGCTGCCGCAGCCAACCCAAAACGGCTCGCGCCTGTAGTAGCGAGCGAAGCAGCTTATGACGGATGTCCTCCGAATAGGGCAGCTCCCAGATAGCGCGGTATTGCGCATTGGCCGGCAATCTAACGCCAAGTACGCGCGGCTTAAGATCGGAAATTACGCCGGCGCTGTTCAACGCGTCAATTAGCGGTCGAACCTCGGACCGAGTGTGGGCATCAAGGGCTGAAGAGAGCGTGGAGAACTCCAACAGCCGCGCTAAAGTCGTCTTGCCCGAGCCGGGTGATCCAACGATCACGACAAAGCGATCGAACAGCGAACTGGAATCGCCGCTGAAGAACTGCCTCACGGGCTGAGGGCTGATCAGCGGAAGCAGCGCGAGCGGATCGCGAATCAGTTCGTTTGCGCGTTTGTGCCAAGGATTGATCATCGAACGTCCATGTGCCGCTGACGACGCGGAAATAGAGGGCTAACCTCGATGGTCGCTTTCTCGGAACAATCGCCTGAACGTTCCGGGCTGCGAGCCCAGAGGACAGCAACAGAATTATTGGGCGTGTTGTGCTCCAAGACCAGGGGCAATCCGCTTTGGTTGTAGCCCATAGCAACGTCCTCTCCAAGGTGTGAGTTGGCCTTGGCGATCTCTGGATCGTAGTGACGCTTCAGTAGGTCTAACAACTCTGGGTCAGCCGCGTTCTGCATCCGAATGGCTTCGGGGAGGACGTATGCGAACGATGCGCAGAATTCCAGCGCCGGGTACTGCTTGGCAATGTCTGCAATTCGACCTTCGATCGTCGTCTTGGCAATTGAGGACGCCAAGTAATGATGAACCTGAATGCACGCCTTACTGGCGAGCCTCTCGTGGTTCGCGACGACGAACTTGCCGACCTTGCCGTCCCACTTCGCTTCGTCTTTGTCAAACCAAATCGACGATCTTGCCGAACCGGTAAAGTCATCGATCAAACATACCCATTCAAACTTGGGCTCGGCGTCGGCATGCTCCTGTTTGGCCTTGAGGCGCCCAGCAAGCTTTTTGTGCAAGCTGTCCCATTTGGCTTCAGATATCTCTGCCATGGGGACCACCTGCTCGTTATTGATGCTGCCTTCGTTATAGCGGCGGAACACGTCAATGCGCGCGCCATCGCTCACGCCCACGTACAGTGTGCGCTCCTGAAGCAAGGCCAGCCTGCATTGAGCCGCCGGATCCTCGTCCACCATGTACGCGGGCAGCTTCAGCAAACGCGCGACGTGGCGGCGCATGTCCCGTTGGATCAGCGGGCCTGACAGGCCCACCAGATGGTGCATTTCCGACTGACCAACGAAGATCAGGTGGTCACGCAGCAGGCGGTACGCGGTTGCGCGATCAGCGGGATCAAACTGAGTGAGCCAGCGCAGCAGCGTAACGTAGAACCGCCGCCCCGGGCCGTAGCCCTGGTAGTGATCAAACTTGTACCTAACCATCAGGTCGAGCCAGTGAAACTCTTGGGTAGCGGCCTCATCGCTCCACTGGAGCAAATCCCCGATAAGCTTCCTAGCTTGCGCCGGCTTCATGGATTGCCTCCCAGCAATCGCTGCAGACCTCGCTTGGCTTCATCGGACCAATTGGCAAGGGTTGCCGCGTCAATCTTGAACAGGTGGGGCCCGTGGGCGCGTATTGCGCGCAAGTATGCCAACGCTCGCGCGGAGGCGGGAATAGTCGCATTCCCGAGGATCCAACATGCCTGTGGGTCCGGTGAGACACCATCGACAGACAGCGCCAGGCCTCGACCCAGCAATTCCGAATCGTTTCCAAACGCTTCGCCACGGTCGCCGATGCGTAACAACTGAGTCTCTACGTCGATGTCCGCCTCTCTCGCCAGCCATTCAACCACGTGATGCTTGTTGGCCTCGGGAGCGAGCAAATCAATGGAATGCGCTGATCGAAAAACCCGCCAACCGGGGTACGCGCGTGCTACGGCGCAGGCGACTAGGAATGCACGCTGAACGTCGCTCTTGCTCTTGGCCTCTATAGTGAACTGGCCAGCATGGATCCTAATCTTGAAGGCCGGGCGACAGATCGCGAGATCAGCAAGTGCGGCAGTAAGGCTCGCCATTGAATCTGAGAGCGGCCCCTCAAGCCAAGGTGCCGAGAGACGCACGCTGGATGAACCAGAATGGCATCCGAGTAGCACGCGATGCCATACCCGCTCGGGTAGTTTCTTTCGCAGATCTTCATGAAGTGAGTCACCTCTGCCAGACGCAAACGCAACCGGCATTCCAGCGTCCAGCAGGCGGACTAGTTCATTGGCCAGCTCGGGCTTGATGCCTTCCAATCGCTGCTTGGTTTCGCAGCACGTGCCATCGAAATCGAGCACCAGCCCCTTGAGCTCGGCCGTGGTCAGGCGGTGCACGTAGGTGTCTAGGCTTTCGACGACCTGACTGCGCGAGGCCCCCTTGCTGATCATTAGCGACAGCTTGGCCAGACCCGCATCTTCGGATGGCGGTACAGAATGACTTGCAGGATCCAGAGCATGAATGCGGCGAGCGAACTCAGGCACCTCAGGCTGACCAGGATCGACACCCAGATGTTCACCAACAGACTCCACGAGCGCAAAAGTAAACAGCACGCCTTGCAGCGCAGCGCTTGGCAGGTCATCAGGCAAGACGCAACTGACTACAGGAACGTCTAGGGGAATGTTGGACTGGGTAGCGGCCCACAGATCGATTTCTGCGCCACCAACGTAGGCGACGATGGCGTAATCCTCCTTCCCTTGCGCCAACTGGATATGGCGGCCATGCGCGAATTGGCGTAGGTCGGCCCGTTGCACGCTGCCAAACGCTGACTCGGCGAATCGAGATTCAAGATCGATGGCAGCCGTGGCGCCTGCGCTGCCGTGTATCGCCAACACCCTTCTGCCCGACGCTACCTCGTTCGCAAAGGAACGAATTCGACGGTCTCGGCGGGCAGTGCCGAATTGCTTGATGGCATCGACTGCATCGACGCTGAGACCGGCCGCGTGCGCGAGCGCAACCATGCTGGCCACCAAACTGTTGGTTGCAAGGTAGCCGTCCTTGCCCCAAGGAGCGGCGACCTCGAGCACGCGCGCTGTAGAACGGTTATTCAGAAGGGTTGCCAGCGCGCTCGGGACCTGAAAGATGATCGCCGACGTGGAAAGCGCATGCTGCATGCAGGCCACCGCAGCGGTGCGGATGTCGGTATTCTTCCCCTCGGCTGACAATAGAACGGCGTGGTGTCGACCGTACTCACTGACTCGCTGTATGTATTCAAAAGGGGATGCAGCGATGCAAAGTTTGCGGCGACTGGCTTGGAAAACTCGGGCGCCAAATTCTGCAGCGGTGAATGAGCCTCCGGAACCAATGACCACGATGGGGTGGTTGTCGGCAGGCGGTGCGACGCGCTGCTCAAAGTCCCGAGCGGCCGCCCACAACAACGTCGCACCGATTTGGTCTAACTCTTCCGAGTATGGTTTCCCCATCTTCCTCTCGGCCGATGGCCGCCCTCCTCAGTGAGGCTGAATTAAACGACGAGGCGTCCCCTTGCGCAGTGGCCTCTAGATGTAAGCCGGTACTTGCTGTGGCTGCACAACCGGAGAAGCGCGCTGTCGGCACGCAGGCGTCACGCGGGCACTGGCTCAGGTGCTCGCCGCTTTGCAGTCGACGCCTTCGGGGCCGCAGACTTCGCCGCCCGTGCAGGTGTTTTGCGCTTTGGCTTGCGAGACTCGGCTTGCAGTTGGTCACGGACCTCCATGAGCAACACCCCCAACTTGTTCTGGCCAACGCCGTTCACCTCTCCCCAGAGCCGATTGACCGCATTGTCCACCGTTGCCGACTCGACTAGCCGAGCTGTTCCTGTGCCCAACAACAACGCTCTCAAGTCGTCGTGCTGGGAGTACTTCGCAACGAGGATGCGTTTCATGCGGTCGAACTTGATCTTTGACCACTCTGGGGTGATATCCCAAACGTAGAGGCCATGAGCGGCCATCGCCAGTAGCGACGGTGAAGGCGCCGCCATCAGCCATTGCCGAACCTCGGGCTTCCGAGCCTTACCTGCTTGGTACGCATGCTCAGCAGTCTTGAAGACCTCGTCCTCAAAGGTGATCTCGCATTTGAAGAGGTTGCTAAATGCTCCGTATGGCTTCTCATTGGCGCGGTAGAAGCGGATTTCATTCATGAAATCTCCTTTGACTGGGTTTGTGACTTGCTGGTGCGACGGCGGACCGGTAAGGCTCGATCGGCCACCGAAGGCCGATCCTCGATAGGCGAATGGGCTCGCCAGTACGCCAAAACGGCCGCAGCTTCATTAGGGGGCAGTTCGGACAGGAGATTGAGTAGAGCCGCCATGGCTTGCGGCGATGTAGCACCGCGCATCCATTCAGCGATCGATCTAGGGCTTGTTTGGGCAAGACTTGCCATCCCCTTATGTGTCAGCCGGCGACCATGAGCGACCTGCAAGCGGCGCTGCAGCTCGTTCAGGGTATCTTGGATGGCTGACACAGTTATATGTACTAACTTTTCGAAAATATGTGCTTATTATACAGAATATTGTATGTCTTTAGCTCCCAAAGTGCTCGAGCAATTACCTGTTCGTTTGCTCCACACGGCGCAAAGGTTTCGCGACCGAGGCCACGTGCAACCTGCCCGCGCAGCTGAGATATGAACGTACTGCGCTCGATTGGCCAGTCTCAACGCGGGCAGCTTCTGCCAAAGCTGTTGCTCCAGTTGATGCGCGTGAGCGGGAAAACCGGCACCTCGTGAAGCAGGCCTTGCCGCTCGACAGGGGGGAAGTGGGTAATCCTCCATAGGTCAATCGCCTGGCGGCGTTGGTTTCTACGAGGACTGACCTTGTCTCCGAAAGGCGTGCCCATTGCTGAGTGATGCAATCCAAACAAGAGGAAGCGAAACGCCGAAGACAAAGGCGGGCGCGACCATGGCGCGATACACGCTGGAGTTCAAACAAGAGGCCCGGAGGCTGGTGGAGAGCATTGCGGCGGCGGCGCGCACGCTGGGCGTGGTGGATCAGATGCTGTCCAACCGTGTCAAGGCGAACCGGGCGGGCAAGCTCAACGGCGCGAACAGCACGTCCGTGAGTGCGAAGCCAAAGGTGATTGCGCGGCTGCGGGTCGAGTTGCCACGGGTGAAGATGGAACGCGACACTGTAGGAAAAGCGACAGCGTACTTCGCAAAGACTTCGAGCTGAAGTGCGCCTTCATTGAGCGGCATCGGCGGGAGGGGCCGATCTCGGGGCAATGCCGGGTGCTGAAGGTGAGCACGGCGGGATATCACGAGCAGTCGTTCGGAGTGCCTGCGGGGATCCGCGACGCCAGTGGCGTCCAAATCAAGGCCCACACGCGTTGACTTCCGTCCGAAGCTTCCGCAAAGCTGAGGCCTTGCTATCGATGCGGAGGTGCCGACCTTCACGATATTCGTGCGCAGACGCGAAACTGCAAGAGTCAAGCAGTGTTCGGATATTTGTCGTAGGCTCCTGGCAGGAGGCACTCGGATGTCAGCGGATCTCAAGCTGGTTGGTGACGAAGTTGCTGTACTGGAGAGGTCTCTCAAGCCTGTCCAGGACATGTTCAATTTCGCCTTCGACCGGGTGAAGGCGGATCACGCTGAACTAACTGACCTCTGGAAGCAACTCGATGGCAAGTCACAGGCTACAGCGACGATCTCGGGGGGCTTCCTGGCAGCTGCATTCGCGGGCATCAAGAGCACCTCAATCGTGCTACTTTTTCCTGAGAAGGTGATGCTGTTGGCTGCCATCACCATGCTGATCGGGTCCATTGCTGGGGCGGTGCGCGCGATGGTCATCCGCAACATCCCGTCTCCGCCTGCGCCGGATGCCATTTCTGAAATGCTCGACAACATTCTGGCAGCCTCGCCTGAAGACTATGAGCGGCGTCATATTGCTCTCATCGCCGATACGATCAATCTGTGGCTTCCGCAGAACCGTATGCTCCATGAGATGACCCGCAAGAAGGCTGTTGGGGTGGCACTTGCGCAGACTTTACTGGCGGTAGCCATGGGCATATTCGCGATCCAGACGTTTTTCACCGTCCTCACACGGTAGCAAGGGGAACTACGATGACGCTAGCTGGCTTCAACCCTATTAAGTGCCTAGTCCCGAGTTGCCGCAAATGGGCGGTTGGTATCAGTAACTACTGCAAGGAACATCGGGCAGACAATCGCGGCAATTCCGGCGCTCCCAAAGCAACCGATGGCTTGCCTGCCCTCGTCTGTATTCGCACGGGGCGCAAAGCTCTAGACCGACCTGAGATACCGCCGGATCCCGAGCGTCAGGCCAAGGCCTCTACTGAATTGCCGCCTATTGTTGAGGTTCTCCACTTAAAGCAGCGCCAGCGTTCGGCAGCGCGATCACGTTGGGCTTGCGGGACGGGCAGAGGGGGGCGGTCGTCGAGGCACCCCGCACTTGGATTTTTCGGCAAGAAGGTCACCAGAAACACGGAAGTCGGAGGAGGCTGATGGCGTTCCGACCTGATCCCCTTTGAGCCTAAGCAGACTATATTGGTCCGCCCCAAATCCGAAACACAGTACCTATCTTGGCATCCAAATGCTGGCACCCAGCCTATCCTGCACTCCCTTCTTGAACCCTCTTTCGGATCGATTCAGTTCTGACGAACCGCTGAATTTGAGTCCAAATCCATCGCGCTGCCGCGCCCGCCTCGCGCCCACCATCAAGCCTCGTGAAATCCACCGCGAAGGCAGCGGCAAAACATGGAAGCGAACCGTGACAGCAGCGAGAAGCGCCCGCAAGCGAACCGCAAAAACCTGACAAGTGAGCGGCAAGGCAGCGCAAAACTCTCGCCTCGTCCCCTTCCCTCCTTTCCCTGCTGCCCCCCCCTTTGGGCGACCAGGATCCGGGGATGGGCCTCGTTCCACCGCATCCTCCTGGCCGCCTCACCCGCAAGGCCCGGGCTTTCCAGGCCAAGATCGCCCAGCTGCGGCCCCAAGGCTACACGTTGGAATCCATCCGCCAGGCGCTGGCTGCAGCCGGCATCCATGTGAGCCTGAGCACCGTCGGGCGCTCACCCATGGATGGAGGCGCAGCTGGGGGGAGCGCGGTGGGACGACCGGCGCACTGGCTGCCTCCACACGGGCGACGCAGTCCAGCGGCCGATGTGACAGTCGCCTGGCGCAGCGGTAGCCACGGAGTCGACCGCCAACACACGAGCAGCGGCGGCTCTGCGGCTGGCGTGACACCGAGCGCAGCGAATGGCGCGACGGTCGAGCCGCTGCGAGCACTTCAAAGAATTGCGCCCCGGCATCGGGCCTGGCGGGTGCCCAGGGTGGCGATCTGGCTGACGGCAGCGAACGAAGCGCAGCGCAATGACCGCAGGCGGCCTGTTCGCCAAGCGGCCGGTTGCCGCGCAGCGGGAACGAACAGGCTGCGACCCTGGGCACGGGAGGGGCGCTTTGTCGCGTCACCCCTTCCTCATTCTCGCCGTTGGTATCGATAGATTTTTGATCAAAGTCATCCCCGGCTGTGCATTCGACCGCACCTAGACTTAGTGCGACGTCTCGACGGAGTCAGCCATGAATGCACTTCCTGCCCCCAGCGAACCCGGCGATGCTGACCCGGTTGCCTTGCGCTTTGTTCGCCTGGCCGCTGTTCGGCGCATGACCGGCCTCGGGAGATCGACCATCTATCGGCTCATGGCCGCCCACCAGTTCCCCGCCTCCGTGCAGCTGTCCAGCCGTGCGGTGGGATGGCGGCTGTCGGACCTTGAGCAGTGGAGCCGTGCGCGCAAGCCCACGTCCCATTGAAGTCGGGAGCGTCCGGTTCCTCCCGTCGATCATCTACTTCGGCGCCAGCTCCAGGCGATTCGCATGCGCCCGCACGACCAGGCCGTGCAAGGCTGCCATGGCGCGTGCGAAGCTGGCGTTGTCACCGGTCCGGAACAGGCCACTGACTCGAAGCCCGCTGGGTGCGTCGCTGCCTGCCAACGTGATCGGCATCGGACTGTAGCGGTTCATCTCGGCCACCGCCTCCGGCAGCGACACGTTGTCGAAGACCGCTTCGCCGCGCTTCCATGCCAGCAACTGGTCCATGCGCGGCCGATCCACTTGCGTTGCCGTTCCTGGCGCGGCGACCCCATCCTGCCGGTGTAGGCGCATTCGTTCCCCCGCCGCCATCACAACGGGGGGCCTCAGGAGGGCGCCGGTGGCGCCGCCTGCGGCATCCCGCACGACCACCTGGCCTTCGATCAGCGTCACACTGAGCGCATCACCAACGCCCTTGCCATCGGGAGCCATGCGCACGACGAAGGCAGTCCCCGTGGCGGTGACTTCGGTGCCTGCGGCCCGCACGACGAAAGGCCGGCTCGTGTCCTTGGCGACCTCGAACAATGCTTCGCCGCCCTGCACGTTCACCGTGCGCTGGGCGGTTCCAAACTCTACCCGGACCTTTGTCGCCGTGTTCAGTGACATACGCGTGCCGTCCTTCAGCACCACCAGGCGCTGTTCGCCGACAGCGGTGGCATAGGTATCGACATCACGCCAGGGCTGGAGCCACAGCACGCCGACCAGGAGAGCCGTCGTTAGGGCGACCGCCCAGTGCCGCGGCTGGAACTGCCCTGCCCGTTGCCAGTCCTCCTGCGCGCGGGAGGCTGAAGGGCTGGCAACCGAACTCCGATTGAGGCCCGCGGCGTCCATCCAGAGGTCCGTGCAGCGCTCGAACGCCAAGCGATTCGCCGGCGAACGTGCCTGCCAAGCTTGGCAGGCACGGTCCATGCGGGTCGAGCGGTCCGGGCCATGCAGCCGGGCGATCCACACGGCGGCTTCGGCTGCGATCTCCTGCGAGACGACGGGCTCAGGTCTCGGCGGCTGCTCCGTGCCCGGCCCTTCCTGTGCGCGCACGCCTACCACCCCTCCATCCACGTTGTGAGCTGTAGGGTGGCCCTGGCGACATGCTTCTCCACCGTGCTGGTGCTCAGGCCATGCTGCTCGCCGATCTCCCGGTAGGTCAGGCCGTCCACCCGGTGGGCGAGGAAGATGTCGCGCGTCCTCTCGTTCAGACGGCCCAGACATTCGCCCAGGCGGACCATCCGCTCGCGGCCCAGCACCACCGATTCCACACAGGGAGACTCGTCGACCACGATCACCTCGTCAAGAAGCACCTCTTCGCCATGGTTCATCTTCGCCCGGTGAGCGTCGATCGACAGATTCAATGCGGTGCTCATCATGAAGGCCTCGGGCGTGTCCACGACCTGGTGGCGCTCATAGGTGGCCAGCCGCACCCAGGCTTCCTGTACGAAATCGTCAGCGTCCTGCGGCGAGCGTCCACGCCGCGTCAGTGCGGCTTTGACCCGCGCGAAGATGGGGGGCAGGGACTTATTCATGATGGGCAGCCGGGCGCGAATCAGGGGCCCGGGACAGCAACGCTCGCGCCGGCAGCGCCGGCAGGACGTCGTGGCGGAGCCAGCTCGACCAGGCCAGAGTACTGGAGCCTCTGCTCGGCTCGCGCGAGC